>JGI12210J13797_10479131_pt1 | contig 11993 bp, 8 predicted proteins | sample ElkSlonscriptome_3_FD_13797 | JGI IMG/M metagenome (IMG submission 13797) | reverse complement strand
ATGACGTTGAGCGCGTTCATGTAGACCCGCGCTAGCCAGTCCATCATGAGGTCCAGCCGACGTGAGACGGTCTCGAAGTCCAGGACGTCATCCGTGATGGGCGCAAACTCGGGCGCGATCTGCTCGCCGCTCACCTCGTCCTTGCCGCCGTTGATGGCGTAGAGCAGCGCCTTGGCCAGGTTCGCTCGGGCGCCGAAGAACTGCATCTGCTTGCCCAGGCGCATGGCCGACACGCAGCACGCGATCCCGTAGTCGTCGCCCCAGTACGCGCGCATGAGATCGTCATTCTCGTACTGAAGCGAGCTCGTCGCGATGCTCGTCTCGGCGCAGAAGCGCTTGAAGCCGTCGGGGAGGTTCTGGCTCCAGAGCACCGTCAGGTTCGGCTCGGGCGCCGGCCCCAGGTTGTGGAGCGTCTGCAGGACGCGGAAGCTCGTCTGCGTGACCAGCGACCGCCCGTCGAGGCCCATGCCGCCGATGCACTCGGTCACCCACGTCGGGTCGCCCGAGAACAGCTCGTTGTAGTCCGGCGTTCGAAGGAAGCGGACCATCCGCAGCTTCATGACGAAGTGGTCGATGATCTCCTGCGCCCCGGCTTCGTCGAGGATTCCCTCCTCGATGTCGCGTCGCATGTAGATGTCGAGGAAGGTCGACACCCGGCCGAGGGACATGGCGGCGCCGTTCTGCTCTTTGACTGCGCCGAGGTAGCCAAAGTACAGCCACTGCACGGCCTCTCGGGCGGTGCGCGCCGGCTGAGAGATGTCGTATCCGTAGCCGGAGGCCATCGTCTTCAGCTCTTCCAGGGCCTCGATCTGCTCCGAGATCTCGCTGCGGTCCCGAATGATGTCGTCGGTCAACGCGGAGAGGTCCAACGAGTCGAGCTGCTTCTGCTTGTCGGCGAGGAGCGCGTCGACGCCGTAGAGCGCCACGCGGCGGTAGTCGCCAATGATGCGACCGCGGCCGTACGCGTCGGGCAGACCGGTCACGATGCCCGACTTGCGTGTCGCGCGAATATCCTCCGTATAGCCGCGGAAGACCCCCTCGTTGTGGGTCGTGCGATAGGTGGTGAAGACCTTCTCGAGCTCGGGCTCGAGCTCGAAGCCGTAAGACTCCAGGGCCTGCTTGGCCATCCGGATGCCGCCGAACGGCATGAGGCTTCGCTTGAGCGGAGCGTCCGTCTGGAGCCCGACGATGCGCTCCAAGTCGCGGTCGATGTAGCCCGGTCCGTGGGAGGTGATGGTCGAGACGACCTTGGTGTCGGCGTCGAGCACTTGACGCTCCACCTCTTGACGCATCAGATCCGACACTTTGGCCCACAGCGCCTTCGTGTCTTCGGTCGGCCCCTGCAGGAACGACGCGTCCCCGTCGTACGGAACGTAGTTGCGCTGGATGAAGCTGCGAACGTCGATGAGCGACTGCCAGTTGCCGGGTTCGAAGTCGCGCCAAGCTGCGCTGAAGAGAGAGCCGTCGGACCGTCGAGGATTCGGAGTCATGGTCGCAGTATCGAGACTGCGCGAGAATTTTCAATGCCCGTCGGCAAAACGGCGCACTTCGTTGACCGAAAAGCCATCAGCGAGCCACCTTCGAGGGTTTCTGATGCGTCGGGAGCGCCCGCTTTGTGCATCAGGCGCACACTCGGTCGATTCAATCGCCCTCGGCCCAGGTGGCGACTCGGCCCGCCGCCGGGCGTCGGGCCCGAACCTTTTGCACGAGCACGAAGAAAATCGGCACCAGCAGCAGCGTGAACACGATGCCAACCAGGGTGCCGCCAAAGACCGCCGTGCCCAGCGACTTGCGAGAAGCAGCGCCGGCCCCCGACGAGACGAGGAGAGGGACCATGCCCAGCAAGAAGGTCAACGCGGTCATCAGCACCGCTCGAAAGCGAAGCCGACACGCTTCGACGATGGCGGCCACCGGCTCGACACCTTCTTCGACCCGTTGCTTCGCCAGCTCCACCAGCAGGATGGCAGTCTTCGCCGTCAACCCAACCAGCAGCACGAGCCCGACCTGGCAATAAACGTCGAGGGCGAGGCCAGCCAGGTACTGAAACAGCAGCGCTCCCAGCGCGGCCATGGGCACCACCGCCATCACCGAGATCGGCAAGCTGAAGCTCTCGTACTGCGCCACCAGAAACAAGAAGACGAGGACCAAGGCCAAGGCGAGGATGAGCCCCGAAGCTCCAGCGGCTTGCTTTTCTTGAACGGCGGAGCCTGCCCATTCGTACCCGAGCGACGGCGGTAGTACGGCAGCCGAAACGTTCTCCATGGTTTCGATGACCTCGCCCGAGCTGCTCCCCGGCGCCGGGAGCGCGGTGATGAGCACCGAAGGGAAGAGGTTGAAGCGCGTGATGGTCTCGGGGCCGGTCGTGACTTCGACGTCCGCGATCGCGCTCAAAGGGACCTGCTCGCCGGTTTGGTTCGGAACGTACAGCGAGAGGATGTCGAGCGGATCCGTCGTAAAGGACCGCTCTGCGGCCAGCATGACCCGGAAGTTGCGGCCAAACAGCGCGAAGTCGTTAGCGTACAGTGAACCAAGATTCGTAGAGAGCACGTCGGCGATCGACTGCATGCTCACGCCGAGCTGTTTCGCGCGGTTACGGTCGAGTTCGATGAACACCCGCGGGACGGACGCTCGAAACGTGCTCATCGTCCCACCGATGGCCGGCTGCGCCGAAGCCGCCGCCTGGAGCTCGCCGCTCATCTCGGCCAGCGTTTCGACGGAGCCACCGACGCGGTCTTCGAGATAGTACTCGGAGCCGCCGCTGTTACCCAGGCCGGGAATGGGCGCCGGTGTGAACGCGTAGATGGTCGCTTCCGGAACTTGCCAGGCGGCTCCCTGCACCCTGGAACGGATGGCCGAGACGTGCTCGGAGGCGTCGGTGCGCTCCGACCAGCTCCGAAGCTTCACGATCACCAGCGCCGTGTTCGAAGCGTTCGCGTTGCCGAGCATGTTGAAGCCCGCGATCGAGATGACGTTCTCGATGTTCTCTTCGGACTTCAGCATGCCCTCGACCTTGCGGAGGATCGCTTCGGTGCGGTTGATCGACGCGGCGTCCGGAAGCTGAACGTGCAGGTAGAACACGCCGTCGTCCTCCGTGGGAACGAAGCCTCCGGGGACCAGCCGGAACAGAAGGTACACCCCAACCAACAGACCTGCGAACAGCGCGAGCGCTGCTGCTTTCAGGCCGAGCAGCCGCTCTACGACGCGCACATAAGCGTCGCGCGTAGGCACGAAGACCCGGTCGAACGAGCGCTTCAGCAAGCTGGCCTCGGCGCTCTCCTTCAGGAGGAGCGAGCACAGGGCGGGCGAGAGCGTGATCGCGTTCAGCGTCGAGATGATGACCGCGCAAGAGATGGTCAGCGCGAACTGATTGTACAACCGACCGGTCAGGCCGGGCATGAACGCCACTGGGACGAAGACCGCCAGGAGGACCAGAGTCGAGGCGATCACCGCGCCGAAGACCTCCTGCATCGCCGCCTTGGTCGCCTCCTTGCGCTCCATGCCGCGCTCCTCGATGTTGCGCATGGTCGTCTCGACGACGACGATCGCGTCGTCGACGACGATGCCGATGGCCAAGATGAGGCCGAACAAGCTCAGCGTGTTCACGCTGAAGCCGATGACCGCCATCAGGGCGAAGGTGCCGATGAGCGACACCGGCACGGCGAGGCCGGGCACGACGGTCGCCCTTAGGTTGGCCAGGAAGATGAATACGACCAACACCACGAGGAAGACCGCTTCGACCAGCGTGACTTTCACCTCGGCTATGGACGCCTCGATGACCTCGGTGGAGTCGTAGGCCACCACATACTCGAGCCCCGGCGGAAAAGAAGCCGACAGTCGCTCGAGCTCCGCGTAGACCTGGTCCCGCACGCTCAACGCGTTCGAACCCGGCAGCTGGTACAAGCCGACGGTGGCGGTCGTCTCCCCGTTGAGGCGCGACGACAGGTCGTAGTTCTGGGCCCCGAGCTCCACGTTGCCCACGTCCCCGACCCGGACCATCGAGCCGTCGGGGTTTGCTCGAATGATGATGTCTTCGAACTCTTCGACCGAGCTCAGGCGGCCCTTGGTCGACACCGAGAGCTGGATGCGCTGCTCGGGCAGCGTCGGCGCGGCCCCGATTCGGCCGGCCGGGATGAGCTGGTTCCGCCCTCGGTATTCGTAAATGCTGCCGTCCGCGAGCTGGAGCGCGATGAGGAGGTCGGGTTGATTCGCGGGCGCCCGCGGAGCGCCTTCGGGGCGCGCGCGCAGGTACTCCCGCTCGCTCAGCGCGAACTCCACGTAGATGGGGTCGACTTTGACCACCGTCGCCAGCGGCATTTGGGTCGAAGGGCTGACCAGGTTGCCCACGTTGACCGTGGTCGACCCAATTTGACCGTCGAACGGCGCGCGAATCAGCGTGTACTGCGTGTCGAGCGCGGCGCTCTCGACCACGGCCCGGCCCGCGGCCACGCCGGCTCGAGCCGCTCGCTCTTGCGCCAGCGCCGTATCGAGCTCGGCGCGGCTGATCGCGCTGGACTCGTAGAGGCTGCGGGCCCGGCGGGCGTCGGCCTCGGCCTTCTGCAAGAAAGCCTGCGCGTCTGCCAGGCCCGCTCGGCTCTGTGCGAGCACGGCCTGCGGAGAGCGCGGGTCGATCTGGAACAGCTTCTGCCCTTCCGTGACGTCTTGGCCGTCGATGAAGAACTTGTCTTCGATGGAACCTTGGACCCGAACTCGGAGCTCCACCCGCTGAACGGCTTGCAGCGTGCCGACGAACCGGGCCTCACCCGCGACCGTCGCCGTCAGCGCTTGCATCACTCCCACCACCGGAGGCGGCAAGCTGACGCGCCCTGCCGTCTCGTCCGCGCATGCTCCCGACACCACCGCCGCGATCCCCCCGGCGACGGCCAAAGTGGACCTTCGATCGATCATGGGACGCCGCTACACCGACGGCGTTTGGTGCGCAAACCACCCGCGGCCATACTCAGGCCCGGCCAGGGGTGCGGGACGCGGTCAGTCGACTTGGGCCACGACCAGGATGTGTGACCGGTCCGAGACGACCACGCCGTCGGGGCCCTCGAGGGTCACCGCGAAGAGCGTCGGCTCGCGCACCGGCAACTTGGCCCGAATGGGGACGACGGTCTCGGCGCCGTCGACGGGGACGTCGAAGACACCGCCGTCCACCGGGAAGCGCTCGTCGCGCTTCGCGTCGAATATCCACAGCTGGTAGCGGTGCTCCGCGGGATCGTTCTCCGGCAGGCCGGCGAAGGTCATGTAGCCCTCCTGGAGGTCATTGTTCCACACGACCCGGCCGTCCACGCGCTCCACCCAAGGGTCTTCCGTCGTGGTCCAAGGAATGGCGCGGGTCTGCTCGCGGATCGTCTCGAGCTTCTTCAGGCGCTCGGCGGGCGAGGGCGGAGGCGGCGGCTCGACGATCTTCTCGACGACGATCGGCTCCGGCGGTGGGGGCTCAGACCCGAGCCGGGGCAGCCAGCCCGCGACGGCCAGCGCCACGGACGCCGCCAGCGCCATCCACCAGGCCGGACCGGCCCGGCGGCTCGCCTTCGATGGGTCTGAAGCGCCTTCGGATCGCCCACCGTCGACGGCGCGGAGTCCTTCGGGGGCCCCGAGTTCGACGGCGCGAGGGCCGCCGCGCGCGGAAGGCTCGGCGGCCGGCATCGGCGCCGCCGCGACATGGGCGGGCGCCGCCGCGAGGATCTTCGCTTCGAGGCCGGGGGGCAGCCGCGGCGCCGGCGCCTCGAAGGCGAACGCCACCGCCGCCGCGGCCGCCGCTCGTTCGCACTCCAGGACGACGTCCGGGTTCTCGCGAGCCAAGCGCTCCAGCTCCGCGCGCTCCTCGGCCTCGAGGCCTTCGCCCCAGTCCGCGACGAGCAGCTCTCGAAGCCGCTCGTGGCCGTCTTCCGTGTATCCCGTGGTCACGCCGGACCCTCTGCATCGTCTTCGTTGGCGACCGCCAAACGGTTGCGGATGCTGTTTAATCCCCGGCGCACGTGAGATTTCACGGTGCCGACGGGAATCCCTGTATCGGAGCTGATCTGTTCGTGGGTCAGGCCTTCGTAGAAGGACAAGCGAAGCACCTGGCGGCGCTCCGGCGGCAGCTCGGCCATGGCCTTGTGGGCGATGAGAGCTTCGCCGCGGGTCTCGAGCTCCTCGTGCGCGTCGCTCGGCAGCTCCGCCAAGTCGACATCGCTCGGAGCGCGTCGCTCCGACTCGCGGCTGTGCGCGCGCCGGCGGTCGATCATGCGCCGCCGCGCGACCATGGCGACGAAGGTCGACTCGCTCGCCTTGGAAGCGTCGAATCGGTCCGCGCTCTTCCACAGGTCGATGAAGATGTCTTGCACCGCGTCCTCGGCGTCCGCGCGACTCGACGACCACTTGAGGGCGATGGACCACACCAAGCTGCCGTATCGGTGCAAGCAGCTCTGCACGGCTCGAGCGTCGCCGCGGGCGACTTGGGGAAGCACGTCCTCCATCGACGGGGCCTTGCCGCTAGCACGGGGGGAGAAGGGTGTCGACGCGGCAGACTGCTGGGGGACGCCAACGCTCGGCGCTACGCCGCGGGGTCTTCGAGCCAGTGGACCACGCGGTCGGTGGCGTCCACGTGCACGAAGTGCCCTGCTTCCGGGATGGTGTGCACGGGTACGCCGAGCGCCTGCAGCCTCCAGATGTCGTCGTCCGCGACAAAAGCTGAACGACCTCCTCGGAGCAGCCGCAGCCCGTCGGGCTGGGCTTCCGCGGCCCACCAGAGCGACTGATGCCGGGTGCCATGATGGTAAGCGGCGAGCCGATCGCGGTCGATGCGCCACGCGATGTCGCCGGTGGCGGAGCGCTCGAGGTTCATGGCCAGCCACTGCACCAGGCCGGCGGACAGGCCGTTCGCGCGCAGGTACTCCACGATGACCTCTCGCTCGGGCGCGCGGTCCGGCGCCGCGGTCAGGACCGCGACCACGTGGTCGGTCTCGCTGGTCGGAATGGGGCCCGGCGTGATGTCCAGCAGTTCGAGGCGCCGCACGCGCTCCGGCGCGCGCGCGCGAGCGACGAGCCCAACCCGGCCGCCCAGGGAGTGACCGACGATTTCGGCCTCCGGAACGTTTATTTCGTCCATCCAGGCGAGCACCGCCTCCGCCAGGGCCTCGAGCGACGGCTCCGGAGGCAGCGGCGGCGAGCGCCCGTGGCCCGGCAGGTCGGGCGCGAGCACCCGCAGCTCGGGGTTGCGCTCGGTCCACGCCCGGATGAGCGCTCCCAGGTTGCGTCCCGACCCCAAGAACCCGTGCAGCGCCACCACCGTCCGGGGCCCGTCGCCGCGAGCCTGGTGCGCCAGCGTTTCGACCATGTCGACCCCGTACACGGGTTTGCGGAAAACCTGGACCGCCCTTCGGGCCATCGGCGCTGCGATCCCTACATTGCGGTTTTCTCCGCGGAGGTCTGCGTGCTACGTCCCTCTCCGATGAGGGCGTCTCCCCCGCTGTCTCGTGTCGTCCTCACGGGCGTCGGTCTCACCTCCCCCAACGGCAACGATCTCGGAAGCTTCCGCCACGCGCTCCTGGAAGGCGTCTCGGGGGTCGTCCCGTTTGAAACCCGCCACATGGGCGCGGTCATCGCCGGCGTGTGCGACTTCGACGAGCGCAAACACCAGTCGCGAAAAGCGCGCCGCCGCGGAACGCGCGCGGGCTCCATCGCGATTTATTGCGCGCACGAAGCGCTGAACGCCGCCGGCGCCGACCTCGCCCAGGTCGACCCGAGTCGGGTGGGCGTCTACGTCGGCACCACGGAGCACGGGAACGTCGAAACCGAGCAGGAGATCGCGAGCCTCCGGGAGTACGACGACGACACTCGCTACTGGTCCCACCACCACAACCCGCGGACGGTGGCGAACAACCCCGCCGGCGAGGTGACCATCAACCTCGGCATTACCGGGCCGCACTACTGCATCGGCGCCGCCTGCGCCGCCGGAAACGTGGGCATCATTCAGGCGGTGCAGCAGCTGCAGCTCGGCGTCGTCGACCTCGCCCTCGGCGGCGGCGTCTCCGAGTCCATTCACACCTTCGGGATCTTCGCCAGCTTTCGGTCCGAAGGCGCCCTGGGGCACCACGAAGACCCCACGCGGGCGTCCCGGCCGTTCGACAAGGCTCGCAACGGGATTGTGGTCAGCGAAGGCGGCTGCCTGTACGTGCTCGAGCGCCTGGAAGACGCGCTGACCCGCAACGCGCCCATCTTGGCCGAGGTCGTCGGCTACGCCGTCAACTCGGACGCGCACGACTTCGTCCTTCCTCTCGCCGAGCGCCAAGCTCAGTGCATGCGCGCCGCCTTGAGGGTTGCCGACCTGGAGCCCGGCGACGTCGACATCGTGAGCACCCACGCCACGTCGACACCTCAAGGCGACGTCCAGGAAGCGCGCGCGCTCAAGGAGGTCTTCGGTGCCTCTGCGCGCACGCGCATCAACAACACCAAGAGCTTCATCGGTCACACCATGGGTGCGGCCGGCGCGCTCGAGCTCGCGGGAAACTTACCTTCGTTTTCCGATCACAAAATTCACCCGACCATCAACGTCGACGATCCCGACCCCGACTGCTGGATCGATTCGATGGTCGTCGGCACGCCGCAGTCGGCCGAACGCATTGACACCATTCTGAACAACTCGTTTGGAATGCTCGGCATCAACTCGTGCGTGATCGTGCGACGATGGACCTCAGACGCGGCTTAGCCGCAGCCTCATGGAGACGAATATGACCGAAGACGGTCTGAAGAAGATCATTCTCGACATCATCCACGACATCGCACCCGACGAAGATCTGTCTGACGTGGATCCCGCCGTTCGGCTGCGGGACCAGCTCGACCTCGACTCGATGGACTTTCTCGACATCGTCATGGAGCTGCGCAAGCGCTATAAGGTCGAAGTCCCCGAAGAGGACTACATGGAGCTGTCCACCCTGAACGGCTGCGTCTCCTACCTGATGCCAAAGTTCCAGGAGAAGGGCATCGAGGCGTCGGCGTCCGCTTGATGGACGCCGACGTCGTCATCGTCGGCGCAGGTCTTTCTGGTCTCGCGGCCGGAATCCGTCTAGCGCACTTCGGGCGCCGCGTCCTCCTCATCGAAAAGCACAGCCTTTGGGGAGGACTCAACTCCTTCTACAAGAAGGGTGGTAACCTCTTCGACGTGGGGCTTCACGCCCTCACGAACTACGTAGGACCGGACTATCGAGGGCCGCGGCGTCCGCTGCAGCGGCTCTCTCGTCAGCTCAGGATCCCGATCGAGAGCTTGGACCTCGTCCCGCAGACGCAGTCGTCCATCTACTTCGCGGACGCCCGAATTACGTTCGAGAACGACCTGGAGCGCATGCGCTCCGAAGTCGCCGCGGGCTGGCCCAGCGAGATCGATGGCTTCGATCGGCTGGTCGCCGCTTGCGCGACCTTCCCAGACCCGACCAGAGATCGCCCCTTTGTCTCGACCCGACAGCGACTCCAAGAGTTCATCCGCGACCCGTTGCTCCGAGAGATGATCTTGTGCCCCGTCTTCTATTACGGTTCGGCCTGCGAAGAGGACCTCGACTGGGGTGACTTCGTCGTCTTGTTTAGCAGCATCTTCATCGAGGGTCTTTCTCGACCGCGGTCCGGCATGCGCCCCTTCCTCCGGCTGCTCGTCGACCGCTTCCTCGAAGCCGGCGGGGAGCTCATCCGCAACTGCGAGGTTGAAGGTTTCGACCTCGAGGGCGACCGCGCGACGCACGTCCGGCTTCGCGGTCGCCCTCCCGTGCGGGCCGAATGGGTCCTGTCCAGCGCGGGGGCCCGAGAGACGCTTCGGCTCGCGAATCGCCCGGCGCCGGACATTCGCGCCGGGCAGCTGGCATTCATGGAGACGGTCTGGGTGCTCGAAGAGCCGACCTGGTCACCCGGCCGCTACGCGGACTGCGTCACCTTCTTCAACTTCAACGAGCACATGCAGTGGCGCGCTCCGCGCGTGGACGTCGACTTCGCCAGCGGGGTCCTCTGCTGCCCCAACCACTACGCCGGCTCGACCGAGCCCCGCCGAACCTTCCTACGCGCGACCCACCTCGCGCATCCCGAACGTTGGTTCGAATTCGATCCGGCCGAGTACTCCGCCCGAAAGGACCGCGCCATCGAGGATTCGGCCCGGAGGGTCGAAACGATGGTGGGCCCATTTCGAGACCAGGTCGTCTTCATCGACGCCTTCACCCCGCGCACGGTCCTGCACTACACGGGACACGAGCACGGGGCGATCTACGGCACCCCGGACAAGCAGCGTTCGGGTGACATCGGGCTCGAAAACGTGTTCCTGATCGGCACCGACCAGGGCTTGGTGGGCATCGTCGGCGCGATGTCCTCCGGCGTGGCGATGGCCAACGCCCGCCTGGCTGGTTGAAGAGGCGAGCACACCGCATGACGACATTCACCGAAAGCTCTTGGATCTCTCCTCCGGCGCCAACCAGCCCGTCCGGGATGGCCGAGAAGCGGCAGCGAATGATGACGCCGGAGCGCCTCGGAGATCTGAAGTCCGCGTACGATCTCATCGTCATCGGGTCTGGTCTCGCGGGCCTGACTGCCGCGAATCGCATGGCGCGCGCGGGGCACTCCGTGCTTCTGCTGGAGCAGCACTACAACTTTGGAGGTCTAGCGACCTGGTTCAAGCGCCCAGGCGGGCACATCTTCGACATCTCTTTGCACGGCTTCCCGGCTGGGATGATCAAGACTTGCCGCAAGTACTGGAGCAGAGAGATCGCCGATTCGATCATCCAGCTCGAGCGAATTCGTTTCGATAACCCTCAGTTTCAGCTCGAGACGAAGTTCGATCGCGAAGACTTCACGAACTTGTTGACGCAAAAGTTCGAGATCGACCCCGAAGCCGTCAGCCAGTTCTTTGATACTGCGCGCTCCATGAACTTCTACGACGACCAGTCGATGACGACTCGGGAGCTGTTCGAGAAGTTCTTCCCCGGGCGAAAAGACGTGTGGAGGCTCCTCATGGAGCCCATCGCCTATGCGAACGGTTCGACCCTCGATGACCCCGCCATCACGTACGGAATCGTCTTCTCCAACTTTATGAGCAAGGGCGTCTACACCTTCAGCGGTGGCACCGATCAGCTCATCAAGGCCATGAAGAAGGAGCTGACGCAGAACGGCGTGACCATCAAGAATTACGCCCAGGTCGAACAGATCCTCGTGGACGGACCTCCGGGCGCCCGCCGCGTCCGCGGCGTCCGAGTGAACGGGCGAACGGTCGAGTCGACGGCGGTGATCTCGAACGCCAACGTCGTCAGCACCGTGCTTCGTCTGACCGGCGAAGACTACTTTGAAGAAGAGTACGTCGAGGCAGCGCGGAGCGTCCGCATGAATAGCGCGTCGAGCCAGGTGTATCTGGGGCTCGCGCGGGGGGAGTCCATCCCCGAGATCGGCGACCTCTTCTTTACCAGCTCGGCGGCGGAGTTCGACTCCGACGCCCTGTGCGCCCTCGACTGCACCAGCCGCACGTTCTCATTTTACTACCCGGACCTTCGACCGGGGTCCGACCTGTACTCGGTCGTCGCTTCCATCAACTCGCGCTTCGACGACTGGAACGCGATGGACGAAGCGACCTATGCAGCGACCAAGGAGCGGTACGCGCGCGAGGCCATCGAAGTTCTCGAAAGCTACATCCCCGAAGTGTCGACGAAGATCGAGCATGTCGAAGTCTCCACGCCGCGTACATTCGAGTTCTACACGCAGCACTATCGGGCCACCTCCTTCGGGACCAAGTTCGAAGGACTCAAGGTCAGCCAAGAGCTGCCCAAGCAGGTGGCGGGGCTCTTTCACGCCGGAAGCGTTGGAATCATCATGAGCGGCTGGCTCGGAGCGGCGAACTACGGGGTCATCGTCAGCAACGAAGCTGACCGATATCTGGCCCAGCGAAAGACGGCATGATCACGTTCGACTTTTCAGGCAAGACGGCGCTGGTCACCGGAGGCACCCGGGGCATTGGCGCGGCCATCTCTCGGGCCTTTCTC
>JGI12210J13797_10310868_pt1 | contig 11994 bp, 8 predicted proteins | sample ElkSlonscriptome_3_FD_13797 | JGI IMG/M metagenome (IMG submission 13797) | reverse complement strand
GAGCCGCGAACCACCGAGCCGCGAGCCACCGAACCACCGAACCAACGAACCGCCCGAGGAGCCGTCGGATCGGCTGCCCTCCTTCGCTCGCCCGAAACGTACGACGCCGACCGGACCATGAGGTCGAGTCGGCGTCGTTCGTTTGGGGGGTGAGGGTCAGTGCGTGGTCGCGGTCATCTTCTCGTCGGCAACATCCCAGCGCCAGTCGGAGCCGAGCAGGTCGTCGTCGAGGACCGAGCGTCGCCACGGAGTCGACACCGGTCGACCGAGCAGCAGATACAGCGCACGGGAACGTTGACGTAGTCCTTGGTTTCGTCGCATGGGGGTGCCCGGAATGTAGGGCATCAAGCGCGATCGTGCACTCCCCCTAGCCTAGCGCCCCGCCGCTTCATCCCGGAGCTCGTCGAGCACGTCGTTCCACGCGCCCACTGCGACCTCGCGTCGCAGCACCTCGCAGTTCTTCGGACGGAAGCGGGCCCCATCGGTCCGGGGAACCCGATCCAACGCCACCAGCACCGCCCCGATGAGCGCCCCGTGGGCCACCAGCAGCGTGTCGTGCTCCACGTCGTCGATCGTGGTGATCCAGCCCACCGCTCGCAGCGCCACGTCGAGCAGGCTCTCGCCGCGCGGGGGCCGGCTAGACCAACCGGCCAGTCGATCTCGAAGGTCGGGGTTCTCCTGAACCTCCGCCACGGATCGGCGCTCCAGGGCCCCACACGTCCGCTCTCGAAGCTTCGGCGTGACCACCAGCGGCACCTCCGACGCGTCGAGCAGCAGCCGCGCCGTGTGGTGGGCACGCTGGAGATCGGAGCAAAAGGCCCGCTGGGGCAGCGGTGAACCCAGGCCCCTTCGGGCCTCCACCGCCTGGGCGCGACCCGTGTCCGTCAGCGGAGAGTCGAACTGCCCCGCCAGCCAGCCCTCGAGGTTGGCCACGCTCTCTCCATGACGCACGAAGGTCCAGATCGGCATGCCCGACCTTGGCTCGCGGTCGAGGTGCTCCGCAAGGCAAGGGTTCCCCGCAGGCGGCTAGCCGGACGCGGAGGCGGAGCGGGGCCGGCGGAAGTGGAGGGTGACGTCCTCGTCGTAGAGGCGGATGGGCGGCCGCACCGAGATCGGCTCGGTCGCACGGATCCGGGCCGCCCGGGGACGACCCGCCGCATCGCCCAGCCCGGCGCGCGCCCGCAGGCGCTCCACGATCGGGTTGGGAACATCACGAGCCGGTGCTCGCTCGCCCTGCGCAGGTCGCATCACCGCCGCCCGGGGCATGCCCTTGCGTGCCACCAGGGACGATCGAGCGCTCGAAGACGAAGGGTTCACCGGACGAGGAGCACCCGGCCGCGGCGCTCGGGACAGCCGCAGCTTGCCCCGGTGCGGACGGTCCACCACGCGCGCCACCGTCTCGGGCTCCGGCTCGGGCTCGGGCTCCGGCTCCGGCTCCGGCTCCGGCTCCGGCTCCGGCTCCGGCTCCGCCGTCCAGATCCATCCGTCGGCACCGGCCCCGGCACTCGGCCCCGATACTCGGGCGATCTTCGTGACCATGTCGGCCTCGGGCTCCCCGGCCTCGTCCGCCGCGGGAGTCGGCGGGGTGCACGTCACCGTGGAATCCGTCGCCAGCTCCAGCGGCGGGGTGCACGTCACCGTGTCCTCGGCTTCGGCCGCGGCGGTGTCGGCCGCCCGCGGCTCGGGCAGCAGCGGATTGCGGGCGATCACCGTCGCTCCCGAGATGAAGGCCGTGTGCACCGGCGCCATGTCCAGCCCCGGGTTGCGCTCCGGCGCCGCGTCGTCGTCCCACGTGGCCACGAAGCGCAGCAGCTCCGCCGCCTCGTCGGTGCGCCCGTCGTCCATGTAGCGCTCCGCGAGCTGCTCCACCCGCACCATCGCGGCCTCGCGTCGACCCATCGCCTCCTCCAGGAACGCCACGTCGAGGGCGAGCTCCGGCCGGCTGGGGTCGAGCCGCAGCGCTCGCTCGAGCAGGCACATCGCCGCGGCGTGCTGCTCGTCGTCCGCCAGCGATCCCGCCGCCTCGACCAGCCCGTCGACCGCCTCGTGCAGTCGCCCTCGAGCGACCATCGCGTCGGCCAGCCCGACGCGGGCATCGAGCGCGGCCGGGTCGACACCGAGCGCCGCGCGGTAGGCCCCCACCGCCTGAGCGAAGCGACCGGCCGCCATGTGGGCCGCCGCCCGAGCCAAGGGAATCTCGACGGGTCGAGTGATCACATGGGCTTGGACACCAGGAAGGGAGGAGAATTCCACACGTTTGCTCACGATTTCGTACCTCTTGCGCTCGATGGGCTCGGGGCCGTGGGGCCGACCGGACGGGGGTGCCCAGCTGTATGACCATGTGAGCAAGAGTCGGGCCAAGGCGATACGAGGCCTCCTCCGAGCAATTCCGGCCGATCCGAGCGCGCGGGCGGGGGCGCGTTGGGCAAACTGCACATACGACTCGCGCAGCCGTCGATCCCGACCGAGCGATTGGGACGGGACTTCAGCGGCAGTATCGACGCCCGGGATGCGGCTTGCGGGCCCAGGCTTCGCGGCGATCGAGGAAGTCGATCACGTCCTGGTGCATGGGTCCGGCCTCGGCTCGCGCCTGCTCGATCGTCTCGAGCTTCGGTCGCGGCGGGTTCGGCTCGGTGGGCTCCGCCGACGGGGGCGGGGGCTTCGATCCGGCCAGCACCGGCGTGGTCCCGGCCGCTCGCAGCTCCCGCTTGCGCCACGGGAAGATCGGCCGGGTGTCCTCGCACCCCCCCATCACGTCGTCGGCGCTGCAGAACACGCGGATGTGCATGTGGTCGTCGTGGGGAAAGCGAGGCTGGCAGGTCACTTCGGAGAAGCGCTGCACGATGGCCTCGGGCGCGCCCACCCGCACCGCCTCGGCGAGCAGCAGGCTCCGCACGTGCTCCACCACCAGGATCTTCTGCACCGCGGCCGCGTCGTCGGCCAAGAGCGCGGCCACGAAGCTCCACGTGCGGGCCACGTCGAGGCGCACCGGCACGTCGTCGGCGGGATCGGTCAGGTCGCCGTAGTCCGTGCCGCGGCCCTCGGGGTCGAGGGGGATGAACTTCGCGGGCAGGAAGGGTCGGCCGTCGTCGTGCACCAGCGCGAACAGCACGTCTACGTCGCGCCCGCTGCGATGGGACGCATGCCCCGAGATGTCGCCGCCCCGCTCGCGGGCGAGGTCGCCGATGGTCATCACCGCGCCCGGCCACGCCTGCTCTAGCGCGGCCCCGGCCGACAGCAGCCCCTGCACCAGCTCCACCGTGCCGTAGCGGGACTGGGGATCCTTGCGGGGCATGAACATCAGGCCGGGGGCCCGCAGCGGCAGCGGCAGCCCGCCCTCGAGCCGGCCCGTGGTGGGGCTGCCGATCGAGGTGGACCGAGAGGGCCTTGCCGCGAGCACGGAGGGATCGACCGGCGGCGGCTCGTCGGCGGCCGCGGGATGACCCGCGGCTCCCTCCGCGCCCGCGCCCCCCTCCGCGCCCGCGCCATCGCCCGCACCTCCCTCGGCGATCGCACGACCACCCGCGTCCCCCTCCGCCGACGGCAACGCCTTGGCCGACGCGCCCTCGCCCTCCGGTGCGCCGGCCTCACGGTGCGGCGCCAGCGATTCCTCCGGCACCTCGCCGGCGTCGTGCCCCACGGCCGGGGCCCGACCGCAGCTCGTGCTCATCGCGACCACCAGCACCGAGGCGCCCATGGCCGCCGCCCATCGCGGAGTCGGCTTCGACACGACCCTCACCCCGTCGAGCCCGAGCTGCCCCCGGAGCTGCTCGACTCACCACCGGAGCTCGTCGACTCCATCCCACCGGAGCTCGTCGACTCCATCCCACCAGAGCTCGTCGACTCCATCCCACCGGAGCTCGTCGACTCCATCCCACCGGAGCTCGTCGACTCCATCCCACCGGAGCTCGTCGACTCCATCCCGCCAGAGCTCGTCGACTCCATCCCGCCGGAGCTCGTCGACTCTTCCATCCCACCGGAGCTGGTCGACTCGCCTGGGCCGGAGAACGAGTGGGCACAGATCCCCAGGTCGCGCACGCAGATCATGCCCGCCGGGCAGGCCTGGCCGCCCGAGCAATCGAGCGCGCACACGCTGGTCGTCTCGAGCAGGTCGTCGCGGCACACCACCGGGGCCTCACCGCCGGGCGAGGGCCAGCAATCGCAGGCCATGAAGCAGCCCCGGGTACACACACCGTACTCCTCTCCGTCCTGGAAACACTGTCCACCCCCACCGCACAGCCCGGGGCAGGCATCGTAGCCGCCGCCGTCGGGTGGCACGGGCGGGCACACGTCGCCCGTGGTCGAGTCGGCCGCGGTGGTGCTCGTGCTCGTGCTCGTGGAGCCGGTCGTCATCGAGCCCGTGGTGGTCGAGGTGACGCCCGTCTCGACCTCGGGCATCAGCTCGCTGCACGCCGTCGACAGGCCGAGCCCGAGCACGATCAAGGGTATCCGCATCACGGCGACGATAGCCGATTCTCGGCGACCGCCCCCGCCGATCGATTTCGCGCGGGCCGGCCCGATCCCCTCGCGTCGTAGCCCCACGAGATCGACGCCGAACAAAGCGGTGCGTCACACACACGCTCCCGCCCCGCTCCTCGCCATTGCCGCATGCGAGCCATGGCGCCGCGGGGCGCCGCCTCGCGGTCCGCCTCGCGGTCCGCCTCACTCCCCGGTCAGCGTCACCGGCAGCTCCAGCGTGTTGTTGCCGTAGTCGCGCTCCACCAGGGGCGCCACCACGGTGTCCGGCAGCGGCAGGTTCACCGAGATCCGCAGCGTGTAGTCGCCGGGCGGCACGTCGGTCACATCGACGTACTGGCAGTCGAGGTAGCTGCCGTACACGTCCTCCCAGCCCACGCTGATGCCCTGGTTGCCGCAGGTGTAGCCGCCCCCGAAATCGGGCCACGCCCAGGGCGTCCAGTCCAGCAGGCAGAACGCCTGCTTGTGCCCCGTGGCCACCACCGCCCCCGTGCCGTCGATCAGATCGTAGAAGGCGTAGCCGTCGAAGTGATAGTGCTCGTGGCACTCGCTGTAGTGGAACAGATCGGGATGGTTGCTGGGCACGCCCATCACCAAGTCCATCGATCCCGCGTTGGGGGTGCGCGTGTCGAAGCGCAGCAGCCGGCGGAAGCCGGGCGCGGCCACGCAGCCCTCGAAGATCTCGCAGTCGGTCTCGCCGAAGTAGCGCTCCTCCTCGTAGGGATCGGTGCCCTCCGGCTCCACGAACAGGTCGGGCGCGTCGCAGCCCAGCGGCCCGTTCATCGTGCCCACCGGGCCCCCGGGATCGGGATAGGTGATCGAGGGCACCGGCGTGGAGCAGCGATACACGCCCTTGTTCACCACCCCGCGAGCGCAGCACAAAAGCCCCCCGCCGCACGGATCGTCCGCGGTGGGATCGCACACCGAGCCCTCGCCGCCGCTGCACACCCGGCCGTCGAGGTGCCCGGCGACCACCACCGAGTCGACCGCCGCCTCGAGCACGCCCTCGCCGAGATCGGTCGCCACCAGGCGCAGCCGCGACCCGGCGGCCATGGGCACGTTGCACACCGCGTACTCCACCGGCATCCACGCGTTGCTCGGCCCCGCCGTGTCGCCGGGCTGCTCGACCTGGTCGAGCACGAACACCTGGTCCTCCCCCGGCGCGTCGGGCTGGGGCACCAACAGCTCCACCCGGAACAGCGTGCCCGTCTCGAGGGCCTGCGACTTGAACACGAAGCGGCTGAGCGTGACGGTGGCCGCCTCGTAGCCCGACAGATCGAACGCGGGCGACGTGAGCGTGGTGGAGCCCTCCTGGACGTCGGCCTCCATCGCCACCCCGCCCGGGTTCTGCCCGGTGAACACGCACGACTGCCCGCCGGCACACTCCCCGGGCTGCGACAGCGCCCCCTGCCACCGCGCCTCGAACGGGTTGCCCCGCACCCACGCACCGTCGAGCGCGTCTCCGCCCTCCTCCCAGCCGAGATCGTCGTCGAAGGGATCTTCGAACACCGTCACGGTCAGCCCGTCGGGGACGGTGCGGAACGCGAACGCCGAGCTGAGCGCCGACGCGCGGAGCGGGTCGAGGGGATCGAACGCCTGCACCTGCCACTGGTACAGCTGGTCGTGGTTGAAGTTCAGCGGCCCGATGCAGGGCCCTTCGTGCCCCTCTTGGTCGAGCTTGCCCTCCGTCAGCTCGTTGCCGTCGACGAACACGCGGTAGCGCACCGAGTCGCCGTCGGGATCGATGACCGGGCCCCAGCACAGCTCGGTCTCGATCGGCACCTCCATCGCCCCGTTCAGCGGCACCAGCAGCTGGGGCACGGGCGGCGGCAGCCCGGGCGAGCCGGTCTCGTCGGCCGAGCCCGTCGGATCGCGGCCCGGGTCGCTCGTGCTGCCCGCCCCCGGCGGATCCACGTCGGGCTCTGGGCACCCCGCCACCCCCAGGGCCACCCACGCCAGGGTCGGAGCCGCCCATCTTCGCTTCGTGTACGCCGGCATGTCGAGGCCCTCAGCGGGTGATGAATTCCATGCCCGTGCCCCGCAGCCGCTCGATGAGCCGCTCGCCCATCGCCGCCGCCGGGGTGAGCACGCCGTAGCGCTCGGGCAGCCGCTCCCGGTCCTCCACCAGGCACCGCGCCGCCTCGGCGATCATCTTCGCGGTGTGGCCGTAGCCCGGGTCGCCCCCGCGGACCTCGGTGGTGACCGAGCGATCGCCCCGGCGCCCCACGAACGTGACCTTGAACCACCCCTTGGCCCGCTCCTCCTCGCTGGGGCCGCTGCCCGACGGCCGCAGCCGCTCCAGCAGCGAGCGGGCCGGGGTCTTCGACAGCGCGAACAGGGCCCCCACCCCGCCCACCAGCCCCACCACCTGGCCCAGCGAGCGGGTCGACATGTAGTGGCGATACCGCAGCGAGTACTCGCCCATCAGCTCGGTGCTGCGCGAGACCACCAGCGGATCGATCGACGGCATGGGCACCACCCAGCGATCGACGTCGGACGAGAAGTGGATCCGCGGCCGCCCGCGCGGGGGCCGAGGGGCCCGCGGCGCGCCCTCCTCCGTGCCCTGGCCCGCGTCGGCCTTGGTGCCCGCCGAGCCGCCCATCTGCCCCATCGCCTGCAGCAGCGAGGCCCAGGTGCCGCCCGAGAACCCGCCCTTGGCCGCCACGTAGCCGTTGATCTCCAGGGGGCCCGTGCCGTCCTTCAGCTGCATCGCGGTGTAGAACGCGCCCAGGTCGTGCGGGATGCTGTCGAAGCCGCAGCACGGGACCAGGCGCAGGCCCTTGGCCGCCGCCTCGGCGTGGTGCCGATCGATGATCCCGCGCCAGAACACCGGCTCGCCGGTGAGGTCCACGTAGTCGCACCCCTCCGCCACGCACGCGGCCACCAGCCCCTCGCCCCGGTCGGTGTAGGGCCCCACCGTGGTCAGCACCACCCGAGCCCGCGCCGCGAGATCGTGCAGGCTCTCGGGGTCGTGGCTCAGCCCTTGGTAGAGCGCCAGGTCCCCCCACGCGGGATCGATGCTGGCCAAGCGGCGGCGAACCTCGCGGAGCTTGCGGAGGTCCCGGCCGGCCAGCGCCCACGAAAGCCCCCCCGGCTGGATCGTCTGCGCTAGGTACTCCGCCACCAGCCCACCGGTGAACCCGGTCGCCCCGAACAGGATGATGTCGTGCTTCTCCGAGGGAGCCATGCGCCCATGACGCTAGCAGCCCCCGACGCAAAGCTCCACGGGACCCCGTGAGCCGGTTTCTTGGCCAAACGAGACGCCCTGGGGCATGGCTGACGCCATGGCCTCCCCGCGCGTGCGCAGCACGGACCCGTCCCGCGCGGTTCGCATCGGCGTGCCGCTCAGCCCCCTGACCGATCTCTACTTCCACCTGATGCGCGGCTCGTGGTGGCTGCTGGTCGGCCTGCTGTCGCTGTCGTACCTGCTGACGAACCTCGCGTTCGCCACCCTCTACCTGATGCACCCCGAGGGGATCGCCGGAGCGCGGATGGGCAACTTCGCCGACGCGTTCGCCTTCAGCGTGCAGACGATCTCGACCATCGGCTACGGCAACCTCGCCCCGATCGACCCCTCCGCCCACGCGATGGTCGCCGTCGAGGCCATGATCGGCCTGCTGGGCACCGCCATCGCCACCGGCCTGGTGTTCGCCAAGTTCTCCCGGCCCCGCGCCAAGGTCATGTTCTCCGACGTCATGCTCATCCAGCCGCGCAACGGCCAGCCGTGCCTGGTGTTCCGGGTGGCCAACGCCCGGGGCAACGAGATCATCGAGGCCTCGATCCGCGTGTCGGTCCTCGTGCCCGAGGTCACCGAGGAGGGCGACGCGCTGCGCCGGCTCATCGACCTGCCGCTGCTGCGCACCACCACCCCGATGTTCGCCATGACCTGGACCGTGATCCACCCGATCGACGAGGCCAGCCCGCTGCACGATCGAGACGCGGCGTCGTTCCTCGCCGACAACGTGCGCTTCATCGTCTCGATGACCGGCATCGACGCCACGTTCTCGCAGACGGTCCACGCCCGGCACGTCTACGAGGCCTCGGACATGGTCTGGGGCCGACGCTTCGTCGACATCGTCGACAACACCGAAGACGGGCGCCTGCGGATCGACTACATGCGCTTTCACGAGACCGTCCCCTCGCGGCACCCGCGGGGGTGAGTCGAAATGCCCCACTGTTGACGAAGTGTCCGGGCGCGCGGCGGAGGATCCTCCCGCTCGTGTCACGATGTCTCAGCGACGACAGCGCCCAGCGTGGGGACCCGATGCGACCGGCGGGACGAATGACGGTCCAACGGGTCGTAGGGGGCCGTGATCGGCCTGGGGGGTTGCGCCGCAAGATACCGTGACTACACTGGTTTCACCGGGCTTGCGGTCTCGAACCATCTTCGTTCGATCGCGACCGCCACATCGCTCCTTTCGTGATGTGACCGCTCTTGTGAAACCCCGAGGGGGTCTTGCTTCGTACTCACTACGAGAGCACGAGTCCGATGCCGTTGCCACGACCGGTTTACATCGACTTCACCGTGGCTACGAAATGCCCATCCGGGACTTCTCGTCCTGGAGACCCAGGAGACACAGCCATGATGCCCGCGTCCCAAACTTCCGACACGAATCGCACCACCACCCAGGTGTCGGCCTTGCGCCGGCCGAGGGCGAGCGGCCTCGCCGACTCTCCCGGCGGCGAGCTGTCGTTGGGAGCCTACATGCGGGATGTCTCGCGACACCCGCTGATGACGCCCTCCGACGAGCGCTCGCGCGCCGAGGAGATCGTCCGCTTGCGAGAGACCTACTGGCGCCAGCTGATGGCGTACCCGCCCTACGTGGAGGCGATCTCCCAGTTCGTGGGGCAGGAGCTGCTGTCCGACAAGCCCGATCCCGAGCTGGCCACCGCCCTCGACACCGCCTCCGCCGCCGCCGTGGCGGTGAAGGAGCGCGACCGCAAGGGCACCCGCGACGCCCTCACCCTGGCGGTGAACGAGCTGTCCGCGCTGCTCGGCGCGCGGGACCAAGAGTGTGTCGTCGCCGATCGCATCGCCGCCGATCTCGAGCAGCTCGCCAGCGGCACGCGCCGCGACGTGGGGCTGCCGCTGCACCCGCCGCGCCGAGGCAGCCGCCCCTACGCCGAGTACCTCGCCGGCGTGCGCGGCTCCGCGGCGGCGCTGCGGGCCGCTCGCAACCAGTTCGCGCGGGCCAACCTCCGGCTGGTCGTGCGCATGGCCAACCGCCTGAGGGGCACCGGCCTGTCGCTCACCGACCTCATCCAGGAGGGCAACATCGGCCTGCTCAAGGCGGTCGATCGCTTCGAGCCAGCCCGCGGGTTCCGGTTCTCCACCTACGCCAGCTGGTGGATCCGTCACACCATGCGCCGCGCCATGGTCAACCGAGGGCGCACCGTCCGGGTGCCGCAGCACATGCACACCCTGGCCCAGAAGCTCTCCAAGACCCGCCGGCGGCTGCGGGGCCAGCTGGGTCGCAACCCGCTCGACTCCGAGCTGGCCGAGGCGGTCGGCACCACGGTCGACAAGGTGGTGGCCGCGACCCGGGCGCTGTCCAACCAGCCCATCAGCCTCGACGCCCGGGTGTCGTTCGACGACCCGCGCTCGGTGGCCGACCTGCTGTCGGTGCCCGAGGAGCAGACCCCGGGCGAGCGGCTGGACATGCAGCGGGCCGAGGAGCAGATGCGCGCCGCCCTGCTCGAGCTGGCCCCCATGGAGCGCGACATCCTGCGGCAGCGCTTCGGCCTCGACGGCCAGGAGCCGCGGACCCTCGCGCAGATCGGCGAGCAGTACTCCCTGTCCCGGGAGCGCATCCGGCAGCTGCAGGTGCTGGCGCTCGAGCACATGCGCCGACGGATGCAAGAGGAAGAGGCGGCCTGACCCGCCGCTGAGAGCCCGCCCCGCCTCGCGCGGGTCGGCACCGAAGGGCTCGGAGCGATGCTCCGGGCCCTTTTGTTCGGCCTGGTCCCCGGGCCAGCCCGAACTGGAGAGATCTGCGGTATGGATCCTCCGCGCATGCCGAGCTCTGCGCCCACACGATGAACACGACCATCCTGCTGGTCGGGCTGGTCGTGTTCGCGTTCGCCGTAAGCCGCGTGCTCACGCGCTACGCGGCGCGCTACTTCGTCGTCTCCGGCGTCGAGTACATCCTGCTGGGCGCTCTGCTGGGCCCCGTGACCGGGGTGCTCCAGCAAGACGATCTGGCCACCTTTGCCCCGCTCATCCAGCTGCTGCTCGGGCTGCTGGGCTTCGTGCAGGGGCTCCGGGCGCGCGAGCTGCTCACCCGCCCCCGCGTGCTGTTCGGCGGCATGCTCTCCGCCCTCTTGGTGATCGCGGTCACCGGGGCCACCTGCCTGGTCGTGATCGAGGCCATCGGCGAGGGCATGCAGGCGGTCACCTATGGCTCGCTGCCGCTGGGCGATCGCCTGCTGATCGTGGCCGCCTCGCCCGACAACCTGCGCTTGGCCGGCACGATCGGCTGCTGCGCCGCCGTCTCCTCCCCGGTGCTGGTGGGCGACTCGGCCCGGGTGCTCCGCGCCCGCGGCCCGGCCTGCAAGGCGCTGATCGAGCAGGGCGAGGTCAGCCAGCTGGTCGCGCTCGGCGTGTTCGGGGGGATCCTCGCGTCGGCCCGGGCCTCCGAGTCGGCGGCCGAGCTGCAGATCGCGGTGGGCTTCTGGGCGCTGGGGATCGCGCTGTTCGGGGTGCTCGCCGGGCTGCTGTTCATCCAGTTCATCGGCCCCGAGCGCGACGAGATGCGGATCTACATCGCCGCGGTGGGGGTGGTCACCTTCGCCAGCGGCATCGGGGTCGCGCTCGACGTCTCGCCGCTGGTGGTGAACCTCATCGCCGGCGCCTGCGTGTCGCTCGACCCGCGCTACGCCCGGCACGTGGAGCGCACCATCACGCGCCTGCGGCACCCGTCGCTGGTGCTGGTGCGGGTGTTCTCCGGCGCGGCGTGGGTGGGCGTGCGGGGGCTGGCGTGGGTGCTGCCGCCGCTGTACGCCGGCATCCGCCTGGGCGTGCGCTGGGCCACCGGCGGGCTGATGCTGCGCGCGGGCCCCAACCGGCCGCGGGTGCCCCGGGTGGGCCTGGGTCTGGTGGGACAGGGCGGCTATGCGGTCGCCATCGCCCTGAGCTTCGCGCTGCGCTTTCCCGACCGGGCCGGGGTGGTCCTCACCGCGGTGCTCGGCGGACTGGTGCTCAGCGATCTGTGGAGCCATCGCGCGGTGCGGCGGGTGCTCGCCGACGCCGGTGAGCTGCAAGCGATCCCGGTGGCCGAAGCCGAGGCCGAGCACGCCCGCCAGACCGCGGGCGAAGCGGGCATCCACCATCCGCCCCCCGACGGAGCCGACGACGAGACGCTCGCGGCGGAGGGCCACCGGGCGGTGGGAGCGGTGGCCGCGGCAGACGAGGACGACGGCGCGGCGCAGCGCGAGGCGGCACAGCTGGTCGCAGCGCAGCTCGAGGCCGGGCAGTTCGAGGTCGAGCCGCTCGAGGCCGAGGCGGGGCCCGGAGCCGCC
>JGI12210J13797_11105029_pt1 | contig 11996 bp, 9 predicted proteins | sample ElkSlonscriptome_3_FD_13797 | JGI IMG/M metagenome (IMG submission 13797) | reverse complement strand
CTTCGCGCCTTGGCACGAGCCGCGCTGACGGCGTTCTGACCCCACGAGGGTTTCACCACGGGCTGCTAGCGCGCCCGAGCATCGGCGCGAAAGCGCCCAACGATGCGCGTCGTCGAACATTGACGCTTCGCCACTCGCTGATGAATCCTGGACGTCGTTCGAACCATGATGTCTTCTCTCCCTCCCGAGTCCGAGACCGAGGTCCTCATCATTGGCGGCCGAGCAGCCGGCGCGAGCCTGGCGGCCCGGCTGGGCGAGCACGACGTCCCCACCGTGGTGGTCGACCGGGCGCGCTTCCCCTCGCTGCCCAGCGTGCCGTCTAGCGCCATGATCTACGCGCCCGGCATGGCGTTGCTCGAGGAGCAGGGGATCGACGAGAGCAGCTACGGCGACGACCACTCCAAGATCCGTCGCTTGATCGTCGACTTCGACGGCAAGTTCTCCGCGGGCTTCCCCGTCCTCCGCACCCACGGCCGCGACTACGCCTACGGCGTCGACCGCAGCGGCCTCGATCACGCCCTGTGGACGCGGGCAGGACGGCACCCGTCGGTGTCCCGACACGAGGGCACCAGCCTCGTCGACGTGCTACGAGACCGGCACGGCACGGTCGTCGGCGCGCTGCTGCGCTGCGACGGGCAGGAGCATCGAGTGTACGCGCGCTGCGTGGTCGGAGCCGATGGCCGCTTCAGCACGGTCGCGCGCAAGGTCGGAGCCGAAGTCCGCGAGGATGCCCATGCGTTCACCAGCACCACCCACTACGCCCTCTGGGAGGGGGTCGAGCCCGTGGCCGGCGATCCACCCCACATCCTGCGAGTCTACGCATCGGGGCGAGGAGCCGAAGTGCTGATGCTCCCCGTGCCGGGCCAGCGGATCGCCATCAACACCCACGTTCGCTCGGATCGCGTAGAGGTCGGCGGCGACGTGAGCACCTTCTACCGGCGCATGCTCGACCGCTTTCCCGTCGTGAGGCGTCGCCTCGCGAACGCGCGGCAGGTCTCCCGGGTGGTCGGGATCAAGCGGATCGGCAACCGATACCTCCAAACCGGCGGTCCGGGCTGGGTGCTCACCGGCGACGCGGTGCACCACAAGGACCCCATCGACGGGCAGGGGATCTACGACGCGCTGGCGCTGTCCAAGCTGCTCGCCCACGAGCTGTTGCAGTGGCGGGCCGGCCGACAGACCTGGGACGAGGCGGTGGCCCGCTACGAGCAGGCGATGCTCGCGGAGACCCATCCGATGTTCGAGAGCACGGTCGCGCGGCTCGAGCGAGAGCTGCACGGCGAGCCGCATCCCATCGCGGTGCACACGGTGATCCGCTGGATGATGCAGGACTCGGAGTACCAGCGCCGGCTGATGGCCGTGCTGGCGCGCGCCCTCCCTCCCGGCGAGCTGATGACGCCGCGGGTGCTGGTCGAGATCCTCGGTCGTGGCGTGCGGAAGGATCTCCGGCGCCTCGTCGATCGGCTGCGGCCTCGGCGGGTCCGATCGCTCAGGTCTTGATCCGTCGCATCTTCGGGTCGTACAGCGGCCGCAGTGACCCCCGGCCATCCCATCACCCTCTGCGGCCCCTTCTTCGCGCGAAAGAAGGAGTCTTGCCGGGACGCGATCTTCATCCACGAGTTCTTCCACACCACGGGCTGCTAGCCCAAGGCGATCAACCGGGCGGGTTGATCACCAGATCGAGGCCGGACCCAGAGAAGTCCGAGTACGTGTACGGACTATTGAGGCCGGTCACCGTCGCCGCGATGTCGAAGGTCGCGGGATCGACCTTCCATGCGACCGACGCACCACGGTCGACCACCCACACGAAGCCGTCCCGGTCGATGGTGACTCCCACCGGGTCCTGACAGCCCGGCAGCGCGATGGCATCGTTGATCTCGGTGTCGGTGAGGCGGTCGAACACCGCGAGCCGGCAGGGCGAGTTGCCCGCGACCCACACGCGATCCTCGCGGTCGATGGCCAGACCCCGGTACCGCCCGCTGGTCCCGCCCGCGGTGTGCCACGTCGTGGCGATCGGGTCGAAGCGGTAGACCAAGTCTGCGCCCGCCCCCGCGGAGTACGTCGCAATCCAGGGCTGGCCATCGCCATCGACACCCATGCCATAGGCGTTGCTGCCCGGCACGGCCCACGTGTCGACCTGCAGCGTGACTCCGTCGACACGGCTCATGGTGAGCCCGCTGCGATCCGAGACCCAAAAGTCCCCGTCTCCGTTGACCGCCCCGCCGTAGACGAAACCCGTCGACGCGATCGTGGTTTCATCCAGCACCGTTCCGGTGGCGCCATCGAGGCGCTTGACCTGCAGCGGATTGGAGCCGTAGGCCACCCACAATCGCGGATTGGGATTCGTGTTCTCACAGGTTGCGGGGTCGATGGTCCCGCCCTCCCACGCGACGGCGCGGGTCCCCTGGCCTGCCGCCGGAAGCAGGTCGGCTTCCCACAGCACACACTCGTCAGTGCCCCAGGCGAGGATGTCGGTGGGTCCAGTCGACGTGTCGATCACGCCGTTGCCGTTGAGATCGACGCAGTCCTCCTGCTCGGCCGCGATCTTGATGACCCGCGCCGCCCAGCGGTGGCCCGCGACCATGTCTCCGAACTGGTTGACCGACGTGCGCGAAGGCTCTTGGGCTGGCGTGGTCGTGGTTCGGTAGCGGGCGACCTCGACTGCGCTCTCGGTGTCGATCTTGGAGACCGTGCCCTGGGGTGCGTTGGAGACCCAGATGTTGCTGAACGTGGTGCCACCACCACCACCACCACCGCCAGGGCAGGCGCTTCCGCCGTCCGGGATCATGGGGATGTCGAACTTCACCTCGCCGCCCGATTCATCGACGACTCCGCTCGACTCGCCCCCCGAGGTCGGAACGCTGTCGCCGCTCGTCGACGTGCCACCTTCGTCCGAGGACCCGCGGCTCAGCCCGCCAATGCCGACACTCCCCGAACTGGAGTCCTCCTCGGATCCGGGTTCGCCACAGGCAGCCAGAGCAAGTGAAACTACGATCAAAGAGGTGCGGTGCATGACGGCTCCAGCGTTGGACACCGCAACCCACGTTGTTCCCGGCATCGGCTCAGAATAATTGTCTCGGGCCGCGCGCGTCAAGCGCTGGTCCGCGAGGGCCGTCCCCCCCCGGGCGCGAGAACGAGCGCTTCCGCCAAGGAGACGTCGTTGGTGGTGTAGCGGGGGCCGAAGGTCTCGGTGGGTAGACGATCCAGGATGGCGTCGGGTGAGGGGCGGCCGGCGTGGTCGTAGTCGTGGCCTCGGTGATCCGTCGAGAGGGGATTGGTGTACCAGATGTGGAGCGAGGCTCGTGGGTGGGCGTGGTGTTCGTCGACTTCGCGTCGACCCCGTGTCGTCGGCGGTCTCGTCCATCGCGTGTTCCTCTTGCCTCGACCCTGGTCGATCGCCTCGCTCGGCTCAGCACCCGACGCTCCGCACCGTCTTCCCTTGGTGCTCGACCTCCCTTCGGCAGCAAAATTCGACCCGAACGATACTTTCGGGTCGAATTGCTGACTCAGGACACTAGCAGGCTTGCTCGGGCCGGGGGCGCCGGGAGGGCGCTCGGCGGCCCTCAGCCGGGCGCCGGGCACTCGGCGGTGAGGGTGCTCGCCTGGTTGTTGCTCTCGTCGCACTCCGCCACCACGCCGGTGCCGAGCCCGTCGCCGTCGACGGCCACGAAGTAGCTCAGCGCCGGGCTGCCGGTGGGGAAGTCGACGGTCCACGACATCACCACCTGCGCCCCCGGCAGCAGCGGCGCGGGCGTGGCCTGGGTGCCCACCGCGGTGCCGCTGGCGTCCATGCCCTCGTACAGCGTCACCTCCACCCCGGCCGGCACGCCCAGCGAGCCCACGTTGCGCACCGTGGCCAGCAGCTGCAGCTGCTGCTCGAAGCAGCTGCCCAGCCCCACCGACAGCTCCACCGTGAGGTCCGGCGCGTTGAACACCCCCTCGCCCTGCACGTTCTGCCGGTAGTTGTTGAGGGTGGGCTGGGTCCAGTTGTCGACCTCCACCACCGGCACGTGCCCGCCCGCGGTGGAGTTGGTCACGTGGTAGGTGTGCTGGGTCCACACCCGCCGGGTCTGCACCCACTGGTCGAAGGTGTCGCCGAACGAGCGCACCCCTCGGGTGTAGGCGTAGCCCGCGATCCCGCTGCACGAGCTGTGGCTGTCGTTGGACACCACCAGGATCTCCGAGTTGCCGTCGTCGTCCACGTCGACCACCAGCGGGTACTCGTGGATCGTGGCGCTCGAGTTGGGGATCTCCAGGATCACGTTGCCGTCGGCCCCGGAGTAGACCCGCATGTAGCACTCGTCGGCGTAGACCACCTCCGACACCCCGTCGCCCTGGAAGTCGAACACCGACGAGCCCGTGGCGTTGGAGCTCTGGTCTTGGGTGCCCACGCTCCAGCGCACGTAGATCGAGCCGGGCGCGGGCATGGGGTCGCCCGCCGGCACCACGATGTCCTCGCCCGCTCGCGCGAGGTCGTAGACCGAGTACGAGCTGCCGCCGGCCGCCGCGATCTCGGGCCGGCCGTCGTCGTCGAAGTCGGACACGGTGGGCGGCCCGCCCCGGCCGCCGCCGGGGATGGTGATGGGCGCGGTGCGGGCGGTGGGATCGGCCACGCACATCGCGTCGGTGGGATCCACTCCGCACCAGCCCAGCCCGGTCTCGCCGTCGAGCACCCGCACCTCGCCGTCGGCCACCAGCACCACCTCGGGCGTGCCGTCGCCGTCGAGATCGGCGATGGCCGGGTAGCCGTCGGCTCCTCCCGCGTCCCACAGCGGCGACACGGTCACCACCGGCACGCCGCCCCCGTCCTGCCAGTCGACCGACCACGCGTGGCGCCCCGAGACGATCTCGGGGGTGGTGTCGCCCACCAGGTCCACCAGCGCCGACAGCCCGCCCTGATAGTTGTTGTTGGTGCCGAAGGACGCCCCGTCGCCGCCCTCGTTCCACACCACCAGGCCGTCGTGGTCGAGCACGGCCGCACCGAACACGATCTCGGCCTCGGGATCGGCGTCGAAGTTGGTCAGGCTCGCGCCGCCGTTCACCACGTCGAAGCGCTGCTCGGCGCCGGCCTCGTCGTGCGAGGTCCACAGCAGGTTGCCCTGGCCGTCGACCGCGTGGATCGGCGACACGCCGCCCACCGTTCGGCCCGCGTAGATGATGTCGGGCAGCCCGTCGCCGGAGACGTCGCCCAGGCCCACCGTGCTGCGGCCGTGCGAGCCGTACGTGCCCGCGGCCGGGTCGTGGGGCAGCCGCCACAGCTCGGTGCCGGTGTCGCCGGCGAGCACCACGATGACGCCGCCCGGCCAGCCCAGCCCGTCTTGCTGGCCCGTGTTCACCACCACCTCGGGCGTGCCGTCGCCGTCGAGGTCGGCCACCACGGGGCTGGAGATGACCTCGTCGGTCGCCCACGCCCACTCCTCGGTGGCGTCGATGGCCTCGAACTCCGGCTCGAACTCGCAGACCACCGGCCTGCTCTGCGGCAGGCACTGGTCGAGGGTGGGCTCGCAGAACTCTCCGAAGTCGCAGTCGAACGAGTCCTGGCAGGCGCCGGTCGGGGTGGCGCACGCGTTGGCCAGGCACACCTGGCCCGCGTCGCAGCACACGTCTTGGGTCTCGCCGCACCGCACCCCGCTGTCGCACGCCGGCATGCAGCTGCCCGCCGCACACTCCTCGCCCGCCCCGCAGCAGGTGGCCTCTGCCCCGCACAGAACGGTGTCACACGGTGGAATGGGCTCGCCGCTGGTCTCGTCGGCCACGCTGGTGTCGGTGCCCGTGCCGCTGGTGTCGCCCGAGTCCCCGGAGGTGGCGGTGATCGGCGGGATGCCGGTGGTGGTGTCTTGCGGAGGGGTCGAGGGATCGCCGCACGCGGCGAGGAGCAACGCCGAAGCAATCAGGAAGCGAGGCCTGAACATCGGCCGATTGTATGACAGACGGTCGCGCGCGAGGTCCTTCTCGCACCGTCGTGGTCCCGATGCCACGAGGGGGCTTCGGACCCCGCGGGACCGAGCCCCGCAGCGTGATGGCCGGAACCCCGGCGTGCCGCGCCCGAGCGCCCCTGCCGGGCCCGTCGGGGAACTTCGGCGGCGGCTGCTACACTGCTCCTCGTGAGTCCGCCGGTCTCGCCGGAAACCCTCGTCCTGCGCTTTCGCGACCTCGCCACCGATCCGGGCGAGACGATCGAGCGGCATCACGACATCTGCGCGCGCGAAGGCCGGGTCTGGTGGGGCTGGTGGCACAAGGCACGCGAGCACGTACCCTTCGCGGCACTGGCCCACATCAACGAGCGCGCGCGGGGCGATGGCCTGGAGATCTACCTGCTCAACGCGCACGAGCAGCGGGTGCACCGCGCTCGGCTGGTGAAGGTGCACTGGAAGGACGATCTGGAGCCCTTCACCTCGCCGTTCCCTTGGTTCACCCCGGGGTACTACCGCGGTCGCCGCTGCAAGATGTGGTTCGAGCTGTCGAAGGTCGAGGCCGACGAGATGTCCTTCGACCCGCTCAACGAGCTGGTGCAGGTGTCGGTGCCGGAGTTCTTCCGGGGCGACGAGCCGCCCGAGTTCGCGCGGCTCGACGGCGTGCGCCTCGGCAGCGCGGAGATGCTCGACGAGCAGAACCGCACCGTGTGGTTCGTGCGGCGGCCCCGGGCGGGCGAGACCGTGCGCTCGATGGAGGACTTCATCGGCACGGGCAAGCGGCGTCGCACCAGCCCCGTGGGCGCCCACGAAGACCCGAGCTTCCCTCGCGACTACTTCCTCACCCGGGGGCGGCGGCTGCTGTGGCTGTCGGACCTGCACTTCGCCAAGGGCGAGCACCGGCCCCTGCACGGCTTCGCCTACCAGGGCGAGGACACCGCCTACCAGTTCAACCTGCACCAAGAGGTCGAGCGCGTGCTCGAGGACCACAAGGTGCTGCTCGACGTGGAGGGGGTGTTGCTGTCGGGCGACATCACCTGGAAGGCCGCGCCCGAGGAGTTCCGCGAGGCGCGAACCTTCATTCGGGAGATCATTGCCAAGACGGGCAAGACCGATCAGGCCGCGCGGGTGGCCATGTGCCCGGGCAACCACGACATCCGCTTCTCCGACCAGCCGTGGCTGAAGGGCTCGCCGGTCGAGGTGGCCACCGATCAGGCGCGGCAGGCCTACGCCTCGTTCTACCAGACCCTCTTCGAGATCGAGCCCAACCGGCACCTCAGCATGGGGCGGCGCTTCTTGCTGGGCGGCGCGGTGCCGGTGGAGATCGTGTGCCTCAACAGCAGCGTGCTCCAGCAGGAGCAGGGCGTGTTCCAGGGCCACGGCTTCATCGGCGAGGACCAGCTGCGGCACGCGGCCAAGGAGGCGGGCTGGGAGAAGGGGCGCGAGCTGGCCGAGACCGAGCAGCCCCGCGCGGTGCGGATCGCGGTGGTGCACCACCACCTGCTGCCCGTCATCCACCAGCTTCGGCCCGAGCGCAGCGGGGGGCTGGGCTACAGCACGCCGCTGGACGCCGAGCGCCTGTCCAGCTGGATCGTGGAGCATCGCGTCGATCTGGTGCTGCACGGCCACATGCACGAGCCGTTCTGCGTGGAGATCAACCGTGGCACCACCATCGACTCGCCGCGCGAGTCTTGGCACACCTTCACCGTGTGCGGGCTGGGCAGCACCGGGGTGTCGCGTGAGCATCGCCTGAGCGGCACGCCCAACCTCGCGGCCACGCTGGAGTTCAACAGCAAGTCGGTGAGGATCGAGATGTACGAGATCGTCGCCAGTGGCCCCGTGCGTCGCAAGCACGCCGAGTTCGACGTGCCCATCCGGCGGCGGGTATGAGCGCGGGGTCGGGCGCCATGGCGAGGGCGGGGTGGTCGGCCGACGCGGCGGCGCTGCACGAGGCGCTGGCCGGTGGGGGGCCGTGGCGGCCGGAGGTGGTGCGGTCGATGGTCCGCGCGGTGGGGGAGGACCCGCCCGAGGCGGCGTGGCATCCGACGGGGTTCTTGGTGCTGGAGCTTTCGCGGAGGGCGGGCGGGGTGCTGCGGCTGCACGTGTGGCCGAGCGCGGAGCGGTGGCATGGGCAGCCGTGCTGGCCCGTGCACGACCATGCGTGGGATCTGGGCTCGCACGTGCTGGTGGGGCAGGTGGGGAGCCGGCGGGTTGTGGTGCGGGATGAGCCGGAGGGGGCGTCGCGGCTGTATGCGGTGGAGTATGTCGGGGGGCATCGCTCGCGGATGCGTCGCAGCGAGCGGCGCGTGAGCGTGGAGGAGATGCCGCTGGAGTGCGTGGGGGCAGGGGAGCGGTATGTGGTGCCGGCGGGGGTGTTCCACGCGTCGGCGGTCGAGCCCGGCCAGCTGGCGGCGACCGTGGTGGTGACGCGGAGTACGGGGCGGCCGCATCCGTGGGTGGTCGGGCCCAGCGACGGGCCGGAGTGCGTGCGGGTGGAGCGGCCGGTGGTGGAGGGGGAGCGGGTGCGGGAGGTGCTGGCGGAGGTGCTGGCCGCGGTCTAGCGAGGCGAGGTGCTCGCGCTCGGGCGTCGAGCTCGCTCAGCGGTTGCGCATGAAATCGGCCACGCGCTCGGCGATCACGATGCAGCTCAGGTTGGTGTTCGAGCGGGGGCTGGTCGGCATCACCGAGGCATCGGCCACCCGCAGGCCCTCCACCCCGCGGACGCGACCGTGGGCGTCGACGACCGCGAGCGCGTCGTCGTCGGTGCCCATCCTCGCCGTGCCGACCGGGTGGTAGATCGGCTGGGCGGTGGCTCGCAGGTAGCCCGTGACCCCGGCGTCCACCGCCATCGCCTCGGCGGGCGGGTAGGCCAGCGCGACCCGGAGGGACGCCAGCGGCTCGGTGTGCAGCAGCTCCCAGGTGTGGCGCAGGCCCGCGGCCAGGCGCCGCAGGTCTTCGGGGTGGGAGAGCAGGTTCAGCTCGATGCGCGCTTGCTCTCGTGGGTTGCTGGGATCGAGGCGCACTCGCCCGGCCGAGCGGGGGCGCACCAGCGCCGGGAACACCATGAACATATGGGGCACGCCGAGCTGGTCGCGCAGCGGCGGCGCGACCTCGACGTGGCTCGAGCAGTAGATCTGCATGTCGTCGGGGTCGTCCGAGCCGGGCGCGGTGTAGCGAATGCCGACCTGGACCTGCGGATCCTCGGAGGGGTCGCACCAGCCCGGCGTCGGGATCACGGCCACCGGTGCCATCACGTGGTCGAGGAGGTTCTGGCCCACGCCGGGCACATCGGCCACGAGGTCGATCCCTGCGCTCCGCAGCTCGTCGGCCGGGCCGATCCCCGAGCGCAGGAGGATCGTGGGCGAGCCGATTGCGCCTGCGGTGAGGGTGACGCGGTCCGCGGCGAAGCGCACCGGGCGATCGCCGCGGTGCGCGTGCACGCCGACCACCTTGCCGTCGTCCACCAGCACCTGCGTGACCTCGGTGTCGCCGATGATCGTGAGGTTGTCGCGGGCGCGCGCGGGCTCGAGGTAGGCGAGGGCGGTGGAGACCCGGACGACGCCGCGCAGGTTCATGGGCCACGGGCCCACGCCGCTCTGGCCGGGGAGGTTGAGGTCGGAGGCCGCCTCGTGCCCCAGGGCCTGGGCCGCCTGGTGGAATGCCCGCTGCACGGGGGAGAGCTCCTCCTCGGTGAAGCGCCGGATCGGCAGGGGACCGCCTCGGCCGTGGATCTCGGGGTCGCCCGTGGGGTCGTCCTCGATGGCTCGCAGCCACGGCAGCACCCGGTCCCACGACCACACGCCGCCGCTGTAGGCCGACCACTCGTCGTAGTCGGCCGGGGTGCCGCGCAGGGCGATGGCGGCGTTGACCGCAGAGCCGCCGCCCATGACTCGACCGCGCGGGTAGGAGACGGCTCGCTCGGCGTCGGCATGGGCCCCGTTGGGCCAGACGTGCTGCGTGACGACCACGCGCCGGCCGTCGCGGAGCTCGGGCGGGGTGGTGTCGGCGGTGTAGTCCGAGCCGGCCTCGAGCAGTAGCACTCGCCGCGAGGGGTCCTCGGAGAGGCGAGCCGCGAGCACGGCTCCCGAGGAGCCGCCACCGACGACGATGTCGTCGTAGGTGGAGTCGAATTGGGGCTGCATGAGGGGGATTACGGGTGGTGTGGGGGCGGGATGTCAAGCATGGCGAGTCGATCGAGCGTATGGCCACCGCCGCGATGCCCACACGACACGCGACCACCGTCCCGCTCGCTGACCACGCCGTCACCTGGGATGCCTCTCGACCCGAGGGCGTGCGACGGCGGAAGCTGGCTCGCACGGCCAGGGTTCGATGGGCATCCCTCTGTACCTGTGAGCGCGCTATACTCAGGGGCGTGAGCGACGAAGCCAGGCGCATCTTCGAGGCCGCGATGCAGCTCCCCGACGCAGAGCGTGCAGCCCTCGCCTCCGTGCTCGAGGATAGCGTTGGCGACGGGTCCTCGCTCGAGGAGATCGAAGCCGCTTGGATCGCGGAAGCCGAGCGACGGCGCGAAGATCTTCGGGCTGGGCGAACCACCGCCGTGCCGTGGCAGGACGTCCGCCGTGAGCTCTTCGACATGGTCGAGCGTGCCCGCGAGCGGCGGGCCACCGGTTGAGCACTACATGCGACTCGAGTTGACGCCTCGGGCGAGGGCGGAGGCCACGGCCTGGTACCTCGAAGAGGGCGAGATCGAGGTGGGGCTTCGGTTTGCAGAGGAACTCGATCGGACCTTCGACAGGATCGCCGCGAACCCGCTCGCGTGGACCGAACTCGAGCCGGGCATGCGACGTGCTTTGGTGCACGGTTTTCCCTACGCTGTGCTGTACTCTGTCGAGGTCGAACGTGTGGAAGTGTTCGCGGTCATGCACCAACGCCGCCACCCCGACCAATGGGAACGTTGAGAGCGATGCTTCGAGTGTGCTGTGAATCCGCACCAGCACCAGAACACGCACGATGTCGCGGGGTTGGAATCACGGGCTCGTGACCCGTACAGAAGTACACACCCCGCCGTCCCAAGACCGGCCCCAGCTCGACACCCACTCCTCTACCCAACCGCCGTTCACCGCCCCTGCACCACGAGCGTCTGCAACGACACCGCGTTGCGCCGGATTCGAACCGCGGTCGCATGCGCCAGCGTCCGCTCGTCTCCATCGAGCAGCTCGGCCTCGAGGTGCTCGACCAGCCGCCCGCGGCGGCGCTCGGCGGTGCGCACCTGCACGGGGCCGATCGGGATCGGCCGCAGCAGCGCCACCGTCAGCCGTGCCATGTGCCAGGCGTCGAGCCCCTCGCCATCGCGCGCCATGGCTCCGGCCAGCAGGGCCGACGGCGGCCCGCCGTGCTGGAGCGTGTTGCTCCACGGCCCACGGGTGTACTCGGTCGCCTCGTAGTGACCGGGCGAAGTCTGCACATAGAACGCCTCGTGAAGCTGGCTCACCGTGCCACACGATAGCCCGTGCGTACGCCACCGAGAACGGACCTGCGCTCACATCGAGACCGGCGCGCCTCGGAGCACACCCCGCGTCGAGCCTCGACGCGGGACGCGAGGGCGCTCACCTGCGCCCCCGCCTCCTACGCCCCGCGAGTCCTAGAACCGCACCGACACCCCGCCCGGCGTCGCAGAAACCCGCTGCCGCCGCTGCTGCCGATTGCGCGCCGAGTTCCGCACCACCGCCCCGGTAATCAGAATGGCCGCGCCGGCCAGCAGCAGCGGGGTACCGATCCAAAACGCGGCCTCCATCGTGTCGTCGGCCCGCCGCGCACGCTCGTAGCGAGTCTCTCGCGACTGGATGGCCAGCACGTCCTCGCGCTCGGCTCGATTGAGGGCCGAGTTGCGCACGATGGCCGCGGGCATCGACACCAGCAGCAGCGAGACCCCGCCCAGGCCCATCATCACCCCGCCGGTGATGAGCAGCCCGCGGCCGGCGTTCACGGGCGGCTCCTCGCGCGGAGGCGGGGGCGGCAGCTCGGGCGGCGGCTGCACGGTGACGTTCACCGTGGTCGCCGGCGGCTGCATGGCCGCGGCCGGATCGCCAGCGGGCCCGGGTGCCGGCGCGATCGTCTCGGTGG
>JGI12210J13797_10274916_pt1 | contig 12000 bp, 9 predicted proteins | sample ElkSlonscriptome_3_FD_13797 | JGI IMG/M metagenome (IMG submission 13797) | reverse complement strand
GTTCGACCGTCCGGTGCATTTGGAGGTCTGGGTCAAGGTAAAGGAAAGCTGGAGCAGCGACGAGGCGGCCCTGGCCAGCCTTGGCTATGCGGATCCCTAGATTCCTTGGGGGCGCCGAATGTCTGCAGATGCATCAAGTTTGTTGGCCGCAATGCAGTTGACCGCCAAAGGGCCGAGCAACGCGCGGGCTTCACAACGGAGCGCCGTCAACTCGTCGGTCTGAAGCCAAGCCTCGCTAGCGAGTAGGAGCAGGAAACCCCGTCTGGCGCGAAACGTCCATGTCCACAGACACCCGAGACCGTCTCCAGCAGGCCTTCGTCCTGCATCGGCGCAACTATTCCGACACCAGTCTGCTGCTGGAGGTGTTCACGTCTTCCCACGGGCGCTTACCGTTGGTGGCCAAGGGTGCCAAGCGCCCGCGTGCGCCGGGGGCGGCGCTGTTGCAGCCATTTACGCCCGTGTTGTTGGCCTGGACTGGGCGTGGCGAGGTGCGGACAATGGTCCGCGTCGAACCCGCCGGTAGGCCCTTGGCGCTGCGCGGCGATGCCCTGTATTGCGGCTTCTATGTCAACGAGTTGCTGATGCGACTGCTCGGGCGACAGGACCCGCACGAGGTCCTGTTCGTGTTCTATCAGTTGGTGCTGCAAGAGCTTGCTGCCGGCACCGACATCGCTACACCGCTGCGACGCTTCGAGTTGCGCCTACTGGCCGAGTTGGGTTATCAGGCGGTGCTCGACCGTGAGGCCGATAGCGGTGCGCCAGTGCGTCCGGACCGCCACTACGTCTACAGCAGTGAACAGGGTCTGCTGCCTGGCGTTTCAATCGGGGCCGATGGGGCGATCAGCGGTGAGACCCTGCGTCGTCTAGCTGGCGGCGAGCCGTTGACGGGTCGCTACGCCCGCGAGGCGCGTACCCTCACGCGCCGTCTGTTGGCGCCGCATCTCGGCGAGCGGCCGTTGCACAGTCGCGCGCTGTTTGCGGCAAGACGAACCGGCCGCGTTCTCGCGGTGATTCCGCCCGAACTTGCACGCTAAAGCTAGAAAGAGCAGTTGACCGCTTCGTCATAGATGTAAGCGCTTGAGGTTCTTAACGTTCAGCAGCAACTCGGGAGTCACCCTCAGGGTGAACGGCGCTACGGCCGCCAGGGCACGCCCCGTGCGGCGCCCAGCCGCGTTACAACTCCTTGGAATAGAATGACTATTCCGCGTCTTTGTGCCTTGCTGGACGCCACGCGGAACGCACCCTAACGACCGTCCAGCTGCTTTTTCTAGGTTCAACAACACCGGAGTCACCATGACCGACATCAGCGCCGCGCCGATTCTGCTCGGCGTCAACATCGACCACATCGCGACCCTTCGTCAGGCCCGCGGCACCCGCTATCCGGAACCAATCCAGGCCGCGTTGGTGGCGGAGCAGGCCGGAGCCGACGCCATAACGCTGCATCTGCGCGAAGATCGGCGCCACATTCAAGATCGTGACGTCGAACTGTTGCGCGGCATCCTGCAGACGCGCATGAATCTGGAAATGGCGGCGACCGAGGAGATGGGCCGCATCGCCACCGCGTTTCGGCCTGCCGATTGCTGCCTGGTCCCTGAGCGGCGCGAGGAACTCACCACCGAGGGCGGCCTAGACGTCGTCGGCCGCCGCTCCCAGTTGACGGACTACTGTGCCATGCTGGCGAGCGCGGGTGTACGCGTCTCGCTGTTCATCGATGCTGATGCCGAGCAGCTCGATGCCGCAGCCGAAGTGGGTGCCCCGGTTGTCGAGATCCATACCGGGCACTTCGCCGACGCCGCATCGTCGGCGACGCGTGCCGCCGAGCTGGCGCGCATTGCGCGGGCCGTGGAACAGGGCCGCGGTCTCGGCTTGCAGGTCAACGCCGGCCACGGACTGGATTACCACAACGTGGCCGCCGTCGCCGCGTTGCCCGGTATCCGCGAACTCAATATCGGCCATTCCATCATCGCCCGGGCCATGTTCTGCGGGCTCGCCGAGGCGGTGCGCGACATGAAGTCGATCCTGTTACGGGCGGTTCGCGCCGATCGCTGCTGAGTCGATCCCATCCGCAGGTTCGCGGTTGTGGTTTTCCTCCGTTGTCAGAACAGATCTGCCAATGTCGCGGCGCTGGCTAAAGCGACACAATAACCGCAGGGCTGTTGGTGATTCGGCCGGGGGGAGATGTCGACGCGCCGTTTTGGTCCTTGGTCGGCGAAACATGCGCCGATATAGTGCGCGCCGAGTGGCGAAGTACCGCGGATTGCGGCTCCTGGAGACACAATCTCTTGACGGCGCGGTTCTTGCTTCCAGCCAGAGTCCAAGCAAAAGCGAACGAGCGGACCTTTACGATGAATCAGGCCAACCATCCCGCGGCGCCTTTCGGAACGCCGAGAAATCCGGTGGTGCTGGTGATCCTCGACGGCTTCGGCACCAACCCCGGCAAGCTCAACAATGCCATCGCCGAGGCGCACACGCCGCGGCTCGATGACTATTTTTTCCGCTATCCCTTCACGATGCTCAACGCCTCGGGCGCGGGCGTCGGTCTACCGGACGGGCAGATGGGTAACTCCGAGGTCGGTCATATGACGCTCGGCAGCGGTTGTGTCGTGCGCCAGGACTTGGTGCTGATCGACGATGCCATTGCCGACGGCAGCTTCTACGACAACGGCGCGCTACTCGCGACGATCGACAAGGCGCGCAACCTCCGCAGGCCGGTGCAACTGCTCGGGCTGGTCTCCGATGGCGGCGTGCACAGCCACGTGCGACACTTAATGGCGCTGATCGAATTGTGCCGCCGTGAGGGCGTCACGCCGCTGCTGCACATGATTACCGATGGACGCGACACCGCGCCCAAATCAGCCCTCAACGAGCTTGCGGAACTGGAGTACGCGCTCGCGGATGCCGGCGGCGCCTTTGCCTCCGTCAGCGGCCGTTACTACGCCATGGATCGCGACCGCCGCTGGGACCGCACCGAGCGCGCTTGGCGTGCCATCGCGTTAGGCAAGGGGCGCGCAGCCCCGACGGCCCGGGCGGCCGTAAACGCAGCCTATGCCGCCGGCGAGACCGATGAATTCATTCATCCGAGCGTCATCGGCGGTTTTCGGGGTATCAAGGCCGATGATCCGCTGGTGTTGTTTAATTTTCGCAAGGATCGCCCGCGTCAAATCGCCGCAGCGCTCGCGCTAGCGGACTTCGATGGCTTCGACCGCGGCGCCGCTGCAATGGCGGATGTGCTTTGCATGATGGAATACGACGCCAAGGCAGGACTGCCATTCGCGTTCAAGCCCGAGTTGCCGCGGGTGGTACTCAATCGCTTGTTGAGTGCACGAGATATCGCCCAGTTCCATTGCGCAGAGACCGAGAAGTACGCACACGTGACCTACTTCTTCAACGGCGGCTACCAGGGCCTTGCGGACCGTGAAGTGCATCGACTGATCCCGTCGCCGAACGTGCGTACCTACGACCTGAAACCCGAGATGAGCGCGTTGGAGGTCGCGGACGCCGTGGTCGAGGCCATCGCCTCCGAGGGCTTCGGCTTCATCGTCGTTAACTTTGCGAACTGCGACATGGTCGGTCATACGGGCATCAAGGATGCCGCCGTGCAGGCCGTTGAAGCGGTGGACGGTCAGGTTGGCCGGGTGCTGGATGCTGCCGTTGCCCATGGTTATTCGGTGTTACTGACCGCCGACCATGGCAACTGCGACCTGATGATCGATCCCGAGACGGACGAGCCGCATACCCAGCACACGACCAATCCGGTGCCGTTGCTGGTGGTGGATCATGACCGTTGGATGCTGGCGCCCAGTGGCACGCTGGCGGATGTGGCGCCGACGGTGCTGGACCTGATGGGCTTGCCACGGCCCGAGGAGATGTCCGGTCGCTCGTTGCTGCTGCAAGCATTGCAGCCGCAGCCAATAGCGGTGTTGGAACGGATCGGCGTCGCGGAAGCGGGTTGAATGGGCCTGCGTCGGTGTCCACCCTCGGCGCATTCATACCCAGCCATTCCGGCCCCTCTGCTCGGTCCGCAACTGCATGCTGTCTTCATCATGACGAGGTGATACCCCGTGAATATGCATAAGCTTGCGCTATTCGCCGTATTGGCTGTCGGTGCCGCCGCGTTGATCTACAACGCGGTCAGCATCATCAACGGCGACGGAGGCTTGGCCGGACTGTCTTCGGTTCTGGACGGAAAGCGCGTGGCACACCGGAATTACTGAGACACATGCCCAACGCGACACTGACCTTCGTCTATGCCCTCGAACGCGGTATCCCAGAGCCGCTAACCAGGCATCGGACCAAGGCTGCCATTCCACACGCGGGCAAGTACCGCGTCATCGACTTTACCCTCGCCAATTGCCTGCACTCCGGGATGCGGCAGGTCTTGGTCCTGACCCAATACAAGTCTCACTCACTGCACAAGCATCTGCGCGATGCCTGGTCGCTATTCAACGCCGAACTCGGCGAGTTCATCACGCCGGTGCCGCCACAGATGCGCGACGGCAGCGGCTGGTATCGCGGTGTGCTCGAGGCGCTGAGGCAAAACCGCTACCTGATCGAGCGCAGCCGCGCACAACAGGTGCTGCTGCTCGATGGCGGCGTGGTCTACCGCATGGATTACGCCGAGCTGATCCGCTTCCACCGTGAGCAGGGCGCGGCCGTCACCTGTGCGCTGCGGCAGGCGGCGGCAGGTACCGCCGACGCAGCAACCCGGATTCTCTGCGACGATGCGGACCGTGTTGTTGAACTTGCGCCAGCGCCCCGTCCCGACCCGATCGCCGATCCGGCATCGGTTGAGTCAGATGGCTTCGATGCGCCCATGGGCGTCTATCTGATCGACAAGTCCGTGCTACTGGCCGAACTCGACAGGCTCGCGGGTGCCGAGGTGGACGCGGCCGCCGTCGGAGCCGACTCCGACGCGCCGCCCGGTGTCGCCGCCGACCTCGCCATGCACCTGCTTCCCACGCTGCTGGGTTCCCACACCGTCTGCGCCTACCGTTTTGGTGGCGAGCGCGGCCGCGTAACGCCGGATCGCTACTGGAGCGATCTCGGCTCCACCGATGCCTATTTTCGCGCCAACATGGCGCTGCTCGAATCCAATCCGCCGCTGGATCTCTACCAGCCGGACTGGAATATCCTGACCTACCAGGGCCAGTATCCGCCGGCGCGCACGGTGCCAGGGCCGGTGTCAGGTACCGAGGGAATCTTCGTCAATTCCATGCTCGCCGCTGGCACTGTGATCCGTGGCGGTGGCGTGAGCCACTCGGTGTTGTTCCCACTGGTGCAGATCGACGACGGCGCGATCGTCGACGAGGCCATCCTGTTCGAAGGGGTAAAAATCGGCGCCGGCGCAGAGATCCGCCGCTGTATCTGCGACAAGGACGTGGTAATTTCGCCCGGCGAGCGTATCGGCTTCGATCGGCGCTGCGATGAGGAACGCTTCGGCGTCTCGCCCCAGGGAATCGTCGTCATCGCCAAGGGGCAGCATGTCTGACGCACCGCCGGCCCCCGCAACACCCAATTCTGACACCGGTCGGCCCCCGATCCAGACCTCGGCCCGGACCGCGGGCCAGGTTCCGATCGAGACCTGCGCCGTCCATCGTGTCTACTCGCTGCTGTTCGAGGCCTATGGCGCGCAGCAGTGGTGGCCCGCGGAGACCCGCTTCGAGGTCATGGTCGGCGCCGTACTGACCCAGAACACCGCCTGGACCAACGTCGAACGGGCCATAGCGCAGCTGCGCGAGCGAATACCGTTGGCCGCCGACGCAGTGCTGGCGCTGCCCGAGTCCGAGCTCGCGTTGCTGATCCGCCCCGTTGGCTACTTCAACGTCAAGGCGCGCCGACTGCGGGCCTTCTGTGCGGCGTTCCTGGCCGCTGGCGGCGAGTCGTCGTTGTCCATGGTCGAGACCGACAGGCTACGCGACCTGCTGCTCGGCATCCACGGCGTCGGTCCTGAAACCGCCGACGACATGTTACTGTATGCCTTCGAGCGCCCCGTGTTCGTCATCGATGCCTACACCCGACGCCTGTTCGAACGCCTGGGAGTCCTCGGCGGCGGCGAGTCCTACGAGACGCTACGTATGGGCTTCGAACAGGCCCTCGACCCTGATCCCGCCCTGTTCAACGAGTATCATGCCTTGATCGTGCACCATGCCAAGCATGTTTGCCGAGCCCGAGCGCCACGCTGCGATACCTGCTGCCTGGCCGCGGATTGTCCGCAGCCAGGGTCGTCACCGACACCCTAGATTGCTTCGGGGCGCCGCATGTTTGCAGATGCGTCAAGTTCCTTGGCGACAAGGCTTGTGCTCGCGGAAGGGCCGAGCGCGAAGGGCCTAGGGCCGAAATCCAAAAGGGTGCCGTACAGCGGCCGTTGGCCCCGTTGCTTGGTCCCCGCTGCTTGGCCCTCTCAGAGCGGGAGAAAGCTATCTCGCGCAGAGACGCTGAGGCGCAGAGAACAAGAAAAAGCAGAGAAATGAGGCCATTGAATTAGAAGCAGCGGAGACTTGGGGAGGGCATTGCGCTGGTTAACTCGACCGATTCTGTTTCTTCCCTTTGCGCCTCTGCGTCTCTGCGCGAGCTTCCTCTTCTCTTTCTCGCGCCTGTGCGTGCGAGCCCAATCCGGTTCACCTCCATCGGCGCATGCATCTGGGCCGTGGTCTTGATGCTGTTGCCGTTACTTGCCGGCTGCTCGCGCCAACTACCCCCCGATGACTCCTTGGTGATCGGCCAGGTCGCCGAGGCGCGATCGCTGGACCCGCATGTGGCCACGGCGCTGAACGACTTTCGCATCCTGATCAACGTCTACGAGGGACTGGTCCGTTACCGGCCAGGCACATTGGAGCCCATGCCGGGCCTCGCCGAGTCCTGGACCGTCTCGGACGACGGCCTGATCTACGAATTCCGGCTTCGTCCCGGCGTCAGGTTTCACGATGGCAGCGCCTTCGACGCGGAGTCCGTGCGTTTCAACTTCCAGCGCATGCTCGATGCGACGCACCCGTTCCACGACACCGGTCCATTCCCACTTGCGTTCTTTTTTGAGCAGGTGCAGCGTGTCGAGCGAGTGGATAAGTTGACTGTTCGCTTCGTGCTGGATGCGCCGTTTGCGCCGTTCCTGTCCAATCTCGCCTATCCGATCGGCCTCATGGTTTCCCCCGCGGCGGTGCGACGTTACGGGCGTGACGTCGGCCGGCATCCGAGCGGTACCGGCCCGTTTATGTTCTCCGACTGGCAGTCCGGTCGGCGTGTCACATTGACGCGCTTCGATGACTACCACGGCGAGCCGGCGGCATCGCGACGGCTGATCTTCCGGCCCATCACCGATCCGATGACGCGGGTCGCCGAACTGATGGCGGGCGGTATCGACCTGGCCCTGGAGCTGTCGCCGGATAATGTGGCCGCCTTTCGCGAGCGCCTCGGGTACCAGGTGCTAGAGGCCACCGGTCCACATCTGTGGTTCCTAATCCTGAACACCCGCGACGGCCCGCTGACGGACCCGCGTGTGCGGCGCGCCGTTGATCTCGCCATCGATAAGCAGAGCCTGGTGCGCGATGTGCTGCGCGATACTGCCGAGATCGCCGTCGGGGCGGTCCCGCGGGCCTTCGCCTGGGCCGTCGACACGGAACTGAGTCCCACTGCATACGACCTGGAACGCGCCCGCGCGCTATTAGCCGACGCGGCTCTGTCGAACGATCCGACGTTGCGCCTGCTGGTTCCTCGCGGCGGCTCGGGCATGCTCGCGCCGCTGGCGATGGCCACCGCCATCCAGGGCGACCTGGCCCGCGCTGGCATCGCCGTTGTCATCGAAAGCTATGAGTGGAACGCCTACCTCGCCCGCGTCAACGCCGGCCTCGATGCCGACGCGGACATGGCGGCGATGGCTTGGATGACCAACGACCCGGACACGCTGCCTTACCTGGCGCTGCGCTGCGACGCGCGCCCCGAGCAGGGCGGCTTCAACTCCGGCTACTACTGCAACCCCGACGTTGATGCGCTGATCGAGCAGGCCCGGCAGGCGACCGATCGTGGCGAGCGCGCACGCCTGTACCGGTCGATGAGTCGCATCGTGCAGCGCGACACGCCCTGGGCCGTTGTCGCCAGCTGGCGCCAAAACCTGGTGGCGCGCGGGCGCGTGCAGGGGCTACGAGTGGACCCGTCGTTTTTCTTACGGCTTGATCGTGCCTGGAAGCAGAGCCGCGAATGAGGGGCTACGCTGCAAGACGCCTGCTGCTGCTCGTGCCGGTGCTGTTCGGTGTCACCCTGGTGGTCTTCGGCGTCATGAGCCTGGTGCCCGGTGACCCGGCGCTGGCCATTCTTGGCCCCTATGCTACCCCGGAGCGCCTCGCGGACCTGCGCGCCGACCTCGGATTGGACCGGTCCTGGCCCGCCCGCTATCTGCTGTGGCTCGGTAACCTCTGGCAGGGCGACCTGGGGCGTTCGGTCTCGCTGGAGCAGCCGGTGCGGGACGCGGTGCTCGGCCGGCTCGGGCCGACGCTGCTGTTGGCAGGCTCGGCGTTGATGCTCGGCACGCTGCTGGGGCTTGCGGCGGGGTTGCTAGCCGCGCTGCGGCATAACCGGATCACCGACAGGCTGGTGACACTGACGGTGCTGATCGGCATCTCGCTGCCGTCCTTCTGGCTCGGGCTGCTGCTGATTCTGCTGTTCGCGGTCTGGCTCGGCTGGCTCCCGGCCAGCGGCATGAGCACGGTCTGGTTGGCGGGCACCAGCCCCGGCGATGTCCTGCGCCATCTATTATTGCCGACCCTGAGCCTGGCGCTGGTGGCGGCCGGCGTCATCGGCCGCATCGCCCGTGCCGCGGCCATCGACGTGCTGGCGGCCGACCACATCCGGCTGTGCCGGGCGCGCGGCATCGCCGAGCCCCGCATCCTGTTGGTGCATGGTCTCAAGGCAGTCCTGGCGCGAACCATGCCGGTGATTGGTCTGCAGGCCGGTTTCCTGATCGGCGGCGCCGTCTATATCGAGACCATCTTTCAGTGGCCCGGACTCGGGCGCATGCTGGTGGATGCCATCGCCGCCCGTGACCTGCTGTTGGTGCAGGGCGGCGTGCTGGTGCTGGCCACGGCCTATGTGCTCGTAAACCTGGCCGCGGACCTGTTCCAGCATGGGCTGGATCGACGGACGCGGGCGGCATGATGATCCTAAAAAGAGCAGTTCTCACCACGAAGAACGCGAAGCGCACGAAGAAGAACGCGAAGAAAAACAACGGCCCTCAACGAGGGCTATGCTACCAAGGTGCTCACCTGGAGGGTCCGCCACCACGCTTTCCTATTCTTTTGAACCTCTTCGTGTTCTTCGTGCTCTTCGTGGTTCAACTACCGAATTTAGGATGATTGGTCACAGTCGCAAGCCTGAGCGGACCCTGATCCAACGCCTGATTGGTCATCCGGGCGCGCTGGCCGGTTCGGCACTGCTCGCGCTGGTGCTGCTGCCGGCCCTGGCGGCACCGCTGCTGCCGCTGGCGGATCCGGCGCTGACCGAGCCGGCGCAGCGGATGTTGCCGCCGTTCGCGGGCGGCCCGTGGTCGAGTGATCCGGCTCAGGATTTGGCTCATGACCTGGCGCATAATTGGGCGATCCATCCCTTAGGCACCGATCATCTGGGCCGGGATCTGCTGTCGCGGCTGGTCTGGGGCGCGCGTTCCAGCATCGCGGTCGGTGCCCTGGCAACGCTGCTCGCCGCGCTGGTGGGCGCCGTCATCGGCATCGCCGCCGGTTGGAGCGGTCGCCTGGGCGACGCCTTGCTGATGCGCGGCGTCGACGTGCTCATGGCCTTTCCGTACCTCTTGCTCGCGCTGGCCATCGTCGCCGCCCTCGGGCCTGGGCTCACCAATGCGATGATTGCCATCGCCGTGGCCAACGTGCCCTTCTTCGCCCGCGCCGTGCGCGGCGCCGTGTTGGAGATCCGGCATCAGGACTATGTTGCCGCGGCACGCCTGGCCGGTCATCGCGGGTCGCGTATCGTGCTGGGCGAGGTACTGCCGAACCTGGCGCCGACGGTGCTGGTGCTGATGACCACCACGCTGGGCTGGATGGTGCTGGAGACGGCGGGCTTAAGCTTCCTCGGGCTCGGCGCACAGCCGCCGCAAGCGGATCTGGGCAGCATGCTGGGGGAGGGCAGGGAGTTCCTGACCACCTATCCGCTAGTCGCGGTGTTACCTGGGCTCGTGATCCTGATCCTGGTGGTCGGCATCAACCTGCTCGGCGACGCGCTGCGCGATCTGCTCGACCCGCGCATGATCGGTCTCGATCGCAGCTCGCGCGCCATGCGCAACTCCAGCACGGAGACCCATCGGCAACAGGACGATGCAGCACCGCAACCGGATGCCGATGATCGCTCGGCCCTGCTCTCAGTGCGCGGGCTCGCCGTCACGGTGCCGTCGATGGCAAACACCATCACCGACCCCGTCGATGCCGTCCACGGCCTGGACTTCGACATCGCGCCCGGCGAGCGCGTCGCGCTGGTCGGCGAGTCCGGCTCCGGCAAGACCCTAACCGCACTGGCGCTGCTGCGGCTGGCACCGCCGCCGGCCCAGGTGCACGGCAGCATCTGCTTGGACGGCGCCGAACTGCTGGCCCTCGACGCGCCGGCGCTGCGCTCGCTTCGCGGCAGGCGCATCGCCTATGTGCCGCAAGAGCCGCTGACCGCGCTCGACCCGTTGTTTCGCGTCGGCCAACAGCTCGACGAGACCTTGCGGGCACACGCACACATGCCGGCCCCCGATCGAAACGCCCGTGTCGAGGCGCTGATCGCCCAGGTCGGCCTACAGCGCGTCCCAGGGCTGCGCCGACGCTTGCCGCACGAACTCTCCGGCGGCCAACGCCAGCGCGTCGCCATCGCCATGGCCCTGGCGCACGCACCAGACCTGCTCATCGCCGATGAGGCGACCACCGCGCTCGATGTCACGGTGCAGCAGGAGATCATCGACCTGCTGCTGCGCGTCTGCACCGAGGACGCCCGCGCGCTGTTGTTCGTCAGCCATGATCTGGCCCTGGTGGCGCGGCTGTGCCGACGGGTGCTGGTCCTGTACGCTGGCCGGCTGGTCGAAGACGCCCCCATCGATCGCCTGTTGGCGAGCCCGGCGCATCCCTATACCGCCGCGCTGCTGGCCTGCTCGCCGGAACTCGGCCGCCCCGACAAACCGCTCGCCGCGATTCCAGGTCAGGCACCGATGCCGGGGCAGGCCGGCAAAGGCTGCCCGTTCAGACCGCGCTGCCCACGGGCGCAGGCCGCCTGTGCCGACGCCGAGCCCGCCCTGACAGCGCTCGACCACAAGCACCGCGTCCGCTGCCTGTTCCCGCTGGAGGCGCCGGCATGAGCACGCCATTGCTCGAAGCGCGCGGCATCGTCAAGCGCCACCGCACCGCTGGCGGCCTCACGGCCTCGGTCGACGCTGTTGATCTCTGCATCGACGCCGGCGAGTCCGTCGGCCTGGTCGGCGAATCCGGCAGCGGCAAGACAACCCTGGCGCGCATACTCGCCGACATGACAGAGCCCGACGCCGGGCAGCTGCTCTGGCAAGGCCAGCCGCTACCGACCTTGGACCGAGCCGACCGCGCCGCCTATCGGCGCGCCGTCCAATACGTATTCCAGAACCCCATCGGGGCGCTGAATCCACGCCATCGCGTTGGATCGATCCTGACCCGTACCCTGCGCGGGCTGACGACGCTCGATTCATCGGCGCGTCAGGCCCGTATCGACGCCGTCGCCGAACAGGTCGGACTGGACCGGACCCTGCTTGGCCGCTTTTCGCATCAGCTCTCCGGTGGCCAGGCCCAGCGCGTCGCCATCGTCCGAGCGCTACTCGGGGAACCGCGGCTGGTGATCCTCGACGAACCGGTCTCCGCACTCGACGTCTCGCTACAGGCGCAGATCCTGAACCTGCTCGACCAACTCCGCGACCGGCACGGCCTGGCCTATCTGTTCATTTCCCACGACCTCGCCGTCGTCGAGCGCCTCTGCCCGCGCATCGCCGTCATGCGCGACGGCGCC
>JGI12210J13797_12270340_pt1 | contig 12001 bp, 8 predicted proteins | sample ElkSlonscriptome_3_FD_13797 | JGI IMG/M metagenome (IMG submission 13797) | reverse complement strand
CGCCTTGCTCGCGTTTCGCGATCGCCACCCCCTAACCGCAAAGCGGTATAGGCGGAGTACTGCGAAAGATTTTGATAGGGTTTTGACTCAGTCAAGCCAGCGCAAGTACCGCAATGCCCCTAGACTGCAAGTGATGGGATACGGACCAATGTGGTCTCACGTCTAAGCGGTCAATTGCACGCGCTTACTGACGACCGTTAGCGGGGTCTCGTCCTCAACGTGAGCAGATACGGAGACATTAGTCTCCCTTTGTCTGACCTGAGGTTGGCCAAGCTTAAGTGATGACATACGGAGTGACTGGTCTCACGAAAAACTCCCAGCCGCGCTGTCCCTATGGCTGTTGGGAGCGCTACACTATGCTCTGACGCTCTAACGTTGCACCCATGGCCCAATCCCCCCCAGCACAGCGGATTGTTGAGCTGCGATCGCTGCTGCAAAAGGCGAGCTACGCCTACTACAGTCTTGACGCCCCCATCATGGAAGACGGTGTCTATGACCGCTTGTACCGAGAGCTAGAAGCCCTAGAGGACAGCAACCCCGGTCTCATCACTCCCGACAGCCCCACCCAGCGCGTAGGGGACCGGCCCGCAGAGCAATTTGTCTCAGTGCGGCACCGAATTCCGCTATACAGCCTGGAAAATGCTTTTAACTTAGAAGAGCTGCAGGCGTGGGATGAACGCTGGCGGCGGATCACCGATGACGACGCAGTGACGTACGTTTGTGAGCTGAAAATTGACGGATCAGCGATCGCCCTCACCTATGAGCATGGTGTGCTGATGCGAGGGGTGACGAGAGGAGACGGCATCACTGGAGAAGACATCACCCAAAATGTTCGCACCATTCGCTCTATCCCTTTGAGATTGAATATGACAGAGCCGCCGCCTGCTTTGGAAGTGAGGGGAGAAGCCTTTTTGCCGCTGGAGGTGTTTGAGCAGATCAATATTGAGCGGCAGGCCGCTGACGAGGCTCTATTTGCAAATCCCAGAAACGCGGCAGCGGGAACGCTGCGACAGCTTGATTCTAGAGTGGCGGCCCGGCGGCGGCTCGACTTTTTCGCCTATGGTGTTCATGCCCCAGATGGCGGCCTTACCCTGTCAGCACAAGAGCAGGCTCTGCTGCAGCTGCAGAACTTAGGGTTTCGGGTGAACCCCAATCGTCAGACCTGCCAGACCCTAGAAGCGGTAATGGGTTATTACAATAGCTGGAGCACAAAGCGCTTAGAACTGGGCTACCTTACCGATGGGGTCGTGGTCAAGCTCAACGGGTTCCGGCTGCAGGAAGAGCTGGGCTTCACCCAGAAGTTCCCTCGCTGGGCGATCGCTCTCAAATATCCGGCAGAGGAAGCCCCCACCCTGGTGGAGCGCATCAGCGTCAACGTGGGACGTACGGGGGCCATTACGCCTCTAGCGGAGCTGCAGCCTGTGCATTTAGCAGGGACGACGGTCTCTCGGGCAACGCTACACAACCAAGACCACATCGCTGAACTGGACGTGCGGGTGGGGGATACGGTGGTGGTGCGCAAGGCAGGGGAAATTATTCCAGAGATTGTGCGAGTGCTGGCGGAACTACGGCCCGAGGGCACGGACTCTTTTGTCCTACCCTCCCACTGCCCTGAATGTGGCCAGCCCGTGGTGGATCTAGATGATGAGGCCGTGGTGCGCTGCATCAACGCGTCCTGTCCTGCCATTCTCAAAGGGGCTCTGGTGCATTGGGCTGGCCGGGGGGCGCTGGATATTGAAGGGCTGGGGGAGCGGTGGATTGAGCAGTTTGTAGACCTGGGGCTGGTGCAGACGGTAGCGGATTTGTACGACCTCACCTTTGACCAGCTAGTGGCGCTGGAGCGAATGGGGGAGAAGTCTGCTCAAAATGTGCTGGCTGCCATTGAGCGGTCTAAGGTCCAGCCTTGGGAGCGGGTGCTCTACGGCTTAGGGATCCGCCATGTGGGCCGGGTGAATGCCCAGACGCTGGCGCAATCGTTTCCCTCTGCTGCCGCGATCGCAGCGGCCTCTCCTGAAGCGATCGCGGGGGTGTACGGTATTGGGCCTGAAATAGCTCAGTCGGTACATCAGTGGTTTCGCATTGCGGCGAACCAAACCCTGATAGCACGGTTGCGGCTTGCTGGCGTAACTCTTGTTGGAGAACAGGACGCCGCGCCTACAGAAGGCCTATTGAGCGGAAAAACGGTAGTGATCACAGGTACTCTCCCAACGCTGAGCCGAGAGGATGCCAAGGCTAAGATTCAGACGGCAGGAGGAAAGGTGACCTCGGCAGTAAGTTCAAAAACGGACTATTTGCTGGTGGGGGACGATGCGGGATCGAAGCTGGCGAAGGCGGAGAAGTTGGGGGTGGCGCAGATTTCTGAGGCCGGGCTGCTGGCGCTGTTGGAGCGGGAGTAGGCCCGTGGTCCTTATGAAAACTCTGAGCAGCGCGATCGCCGCCGTGATGTTCTGTTGCCCTAATTGTCAGCCTCGTCTGCGCTAAGAGCGGCTTCTGCGCCGCTCTCTTCCGGCACTACGCCACCGTCACCCTCTGGATCAGCGCTGCCTGCAGCCCCTTTCCCCTCATCAATCGGAAAGCGGTTCATCAGCCGTACTGCCCAGTTAGCGCTCTTTTTCACGGACTCCGGCAAATTTGGCACATGGGGCAGCTGAGAGAGCAAATCTAGCGTCCGCCGCAGCAGTCGCACAATGTCACCCTCATCTAGGCTGGTGTTATCGCATAGCTCTGTCCATTCGGTTTCCAAAGCCCACTGCTCCACCAAGCCAACAATGTCGTACTCTAGCCACACGGGTAGCGCCACACGGCGCCGCCGCTGCACCTGAAAGATCTGTCGCCTTAGATTCCGGAGGCCGTTGAGGGCGCATTCGGCATCGGGGGATGCGCGGTAGTTGATCCAGGTGTCTGGCCGCATGGTTTCGGTCACCAGGGCGGCGCAGCAGGCCGCGAGGTGGTGAGGCGCGAGGTCATCGAACTCGCCAGACATGACGGCCAGCCCAAGCCACAGCTCGTTGTCGCCCCGAATTGCCGCAGCGGCCTGCCCCAAGGGGGTTGGTTCCACTTTGTCCAGGCAGTCGAAATGCCGCAGAATCGAGATCAGATTGAGAAAGTCTTGCCAGTAGTGGTGAATGCGCTGGCCTAGCTTTTGCTGGCGATCGCTGATCTCCGCCTCAATTTTCTCAATCCGCTGCTGACGCTTGATCAGCTTGCCGGGATTACCCCATTGCTGGGCCGGATGATTTCTAAGCCGGGATTCTACCTCTGTGACTTGGGCGTCTTGGGCCTGCACCTCTGGCGGAACAGGCTCTGGTGGCACATCTGGGATTTGAGCTGCTACTGCCTGGGCCGTATCGTCTCCGGCATCGTATTTGCCCGGCTTGACCTGGAGTGCCGATGGGGGCTCAATGGTGCCAATGGCCTGTAAAAGGGGCAGATCGTCCCGAATCTCGATAACGTCTTTGGTTGTGATAACGCACCAGCGATTGTCCTGAGTCAAGACCAGCAGATAGGGGGCGCGTCCTGGGCTAGGAAGCCGCATGGTCAACACCGCCGATAGAGCCTTGCCGGGCGGGGTGATTACATGCTCTCCTCGTAGAGATAATATCGTACCCACGGGCGCTGATATCAATGCGGCAGATAGGGCTTTTGCCCGCACCTCTTTGGCCTGCTTTTGCAGGGTTTTCAGCAGTCGACGCTCTTCCTTGAGCCGTCCTTTGAGCTTTTCAAAGTCGGCCAGCACATCGAAGTCTTCCACATGGGCGAGCTGCTGCAGGTGGTGCTCTAAGTCTTGCTCCAAGTTAGCGATCGCCTTTTGCTGGGGCGCAAGGTGCAGGGTCGCCAAATACTGCCCAAAGCTGCGCTCGACCAGGTCACGGGCTTCTTCCACTGTGTGGATCTGCAGCAGATTGAGCACCATCCCGTAGCTCGGAGTGAACTGACTTACCAGCGGGTCAGGCCCAGAGGTCACTAGATAAGACGCCTCTCCCGGCCCCTCAAATCGCGTTTGCACCGTGACAGCATAGCCTTGCTCATCCATGCCCCGCCTGCCGGCACGCCCCGACATCTGCAAAAATTCGGAGCCATTTAAGAGGCGATGTCCTCGGTCTGTCCGCTTGGACAGGCTTGAAATCACGGTGCTGCGGGCAGGCATGTTGATACCCGCAGCGAGAGTCTCCGTCGCAAAGACCACTTTGATTAAGCCCTGCTGAAACAGCCTTTCCACCAGACCCTTCCATGCTGGCAACACGCCGGCATGGTGAGCGGCAATGCCTCGGCACAAAGCATCAGCTTCACCCTCACGGCCCGTGACGTCAGGATTTTCTTGCAAAAACTCTGCCACCTGCCGCCGCAGAGACGCCGCCTCATCCGGTGAAACTAGGGTCTGATCTGCCATGCTGGCAACGGCCTTATCGCAGCCCCGGCGGCTAAAAATAAAGTAGATGGCGGGCAGCATCTGCCGCTGAATCAGCTGGCCAATGACAAAGGCGATGGAGGGCGTTGGCTGTTTTTCCCGCTGCTTACGGCGCTGCCGCAGGCGGGGATTGAGCCCTGTCCCTTTTTCGTTCAACAGTGGAAAGAGCCCCTTGCTATTGCAGTGGGAGTATTCCAGCGGTACGGGGCGGTAGTCTGAGTAGATCAGTTCGGTGGGGCCATGGACCTGGGAAATCCAGTCTGTGAGCTGTTCGCTGTTGGCGACGGTGGCAGAGAGACCCACCAGCTGAATTTCAGGCGGCGCATAGATAATAGATTCTTCCCATACCGTGCCCCGCTGCCGATCGTTCATGTAGTGGCATTCGTCCAGCACGACGGTTTCTACCGCATGGAGGGATGTGCCCACTTGGCCAATGGCAGTGCCATACAGCATGTTGCGGAAGACCTCGGTGGTCATGACCACGATGTAGGCATCTCGATTCACCGACATATCCCCCGTTAGGAGGCCGACGTTTTCTGCGCCGAATAGTTTTCTGAAGTCTCGCAGCTTTTGGTTCGACAGCGCTTTGAGGGGCGTGGTGTAAAAGACGCGCCGCCGCCGAGCCAGGGCGCGGTAGATGGCATATTCTCCCACCAATGTCTTCCCTGAGCCTGTGGGGGCGCAAACCACAACAGATTTCCCTGCATCCAATGCTGCGATCGCCTGCAGCTGAAAGTCATCCAGCTGAAAAGGAAATAGCGCGTTTAGATCGACAGAGGTACTGGCAGCGACGGCCTCACCAGAAGCGGGGGGGGAAGTATTCACGTGACGCTTAAGTAGACAACAGAGGACACAGAGGGCAATAGAGCATCTGCGCTGGGTAGGCTAGCCAGACAGGAGCTCAAATTTGAGCACAGGAAATGTTAGCACAAGCTGGCCTATAGCTTTATCCTAACCCCAGCAGCGTTAACAAACGCTGGGCGTCAAAGCTGCGCGGATCTTGCTTACGGCCCGATCGATCCACAAGCCGGTGGGTGGTAATGCGCTCTTGGGGGACAGGGAGCTGAGCGATAAGCCAGGCTAGAGAGCGATATTGGGCATCGGTGTAGCCGCTGTGGCGGGCCTGATTGCCGCGCCCGTCCCCCGGGGTCTCAAGGGAAGTATGATAAGCGAAATTGTTCACCGAAGCTGGAAAGTTGGGATTGGTCTGAACTGCTTCGGGACCACCTGGCCCATCAAAGATAGAATTTCCTGCGCCGAAGGCCCGCATTTGGGGATGGACCAGATGCACAACGGTCCCGTCCCGTCGAATCAAGCTGTGGTAGCTCACCTGGTCTTCGTCTCGGGCATGGTAAGCCTGGAATAGATTGATGGCGCTGTCGGCGGAACCAACGGTTTCGTGGATGACCACAATCAGAGGATATAGGGCGGGCTGTCCGTGAATGTCGGTTTGATAGCGCGGTCCGTAATTACTGGGGTCAGCTGGAATAACCGCCTCCGGGGGGCTATAGCTCGTCTGTGCTGCCACTAGCTGAAGCGGTGTTGCCGACTGCTTAGCGCTGCCTCCCCGTTGATAGCGCCAGCCAAACTGACTTGCCGTAACCGGCGCAACAACGCCGACCCGCGCTGGCAAGGGGTGCTCTGTTGGGCTAGAGATTGTGGGTCGGGCGATGGCCACAGTGATGCTGACCAGCAGCATGGTCAGCCAAGCCGGTCGCCAAAATCTAGATTTCCACAGCGTCAATTTCGATGAAGGTATCATAGCGACTAGGATGGTACGCTTGTATCGCGGGATTGTAGGGCGTAGGCGCTAGCCTAAAGATGACATTATATGATACGTGACCTGTCCTAAATCTGTAGGAAACAATTCGGACTCGGCGCGTTATTGTTTGTAGGATAAGGCGATAAACTGGCAAAAATTGGCAGTTTGCCCTCTGTGTTGGGTAAGCAAGGGCGGGTAAGCAAGGGCTCGAATTGCTGATTTATTGAGAAGAACGTCATACGGCAGTAGGGTATCTATGATGAAGCAACACAATAAGGGCCATATTGCGTTTGTCTCGATTGACGACGGGGGCGAGCGTTCATCCAGCAGCTGCAGCAAGATTGCTTGGGCGCTAGCGGAACAGGGTTGGTATGTTGATCTCTTTGCCCATCAGTCTGAGCCGCCTGTTCAAGGTGACCATCCGCGCTACCGAAAGATTTTTCTGCCGATTTCCCTCGATGGAGATATCGACAAGACTTTAGACGCCTTAGAAGCTGCTACCCAAGCGTTCTTGCGCTATCAAGAGACCCAGGGTGTTCTCTATCCGATTGTCCATACCCACTGCTGGGCTTCCGCTTGGATTGGGGCTCGTATCAAGCAGCATCAGTTGATTCGCTCGGTCCATACCTCTTCTAGCCCGTCACTGCTGTCTGAGTTTGAGTCTGCACCCGGTCGCTATCCGGCGGCGATTGAGCGTCAATGTTTAGGGTCGGTGGATTGCCTGATCGTTCCCAGTCTGACTGCCGAGGAGATCCCTAGAGCCAATGGCTGTAGTTTAGATGGTGTCGCGGCTTCTGCATCAGTTCCTGCTTCTGGCATCATCAGCGCCAGTAAGATTCATAGCCTTTCGCATCAGAGGGCTTTAGTGGACCAGCTAGACGACATTTACCGCGAGCAGCTCGATTTGCTCTGCCGCCAGTTTTTCTTTGCGTCGCCCCTCCCAGAGACATCCCAGCGGGCGGCGGTGTAGGCCACCCCCCACCATGAATGTATCAACCCCTATCACGCAGGACCTGGTCTTGATTGGCGGTGGCCACAGCCATGCGATCGCCCTAGAGCAGTTTGCGATGAATCCCTTGCCGGGTATGCGGTTGACTCTCATTACAGATGTGTCCCACACTCCTTACTCTGGCATGCTGCCGGGCTATGTGGCGGGGCTCTATGGGTTTGATGAGTGTCATATCGATCTCTGGCCGCTGGCGCAGCGCGCCGGAGCTAGGCTGATTCTAGATCGAGCGACAGGGCTAGACTTGCCCCAGCGCCGGGTTCGCTGTGCCCAGCACCCTCCCATTGCCTTCGACTATCTGTCTATTGATGTTGGCAGCACCCCATCCACCGCCGCCATTGAGGGGGCTGAGCACCTGATTCCCGTGAAGCCGATCTCCAAGTTTCTGGCCCGTTGGGATGCTTTGGTGGAGTCGCTATCACAGCCCTCAAAGCCCGATTTCAAAGAGCGATCGCAGCCGCCGCGAGTCTCTAACCCATCACCGCAGCTCGCCATTGTGGGGGCTGGGGCCGGGGGCATCGAGCTGGCGTTTGCCATTGAGGCTCGGTTTCGGCTGCACGGTTGGAATCAACCCCCTCGGTCCGAGTCGCCTAACGGTAGAGCTAGGAAGGCGACTCGTAATTCCCCCTCTGGTATCACCTCTGGCATCAATATTCATCTGTTCCAGCGCGGGGACGACATTTTGCCCAACCGCTCTCGAATGATGCGCCGCTGTGTCCGGCAGCAGCTCAAGCAGCGCCACATCCAGCTTCAGCTGGGGCAGGCGATAACCGCTGTCGAGCGGTCTGATGCGGAAACTTTCCATCGGACTAGACGTTCTTTGCGGGTTAAAACCCGACGCACGGCGCTCCCCTGCGATGCTGTCTTTTGGGTCACGGGGGCATCTGCTGCCCCTTGGATCACTAATTCTGGCCTCAAAACCGACGCAGAAGGCTTTATTGCGGTCAACACCTCTCTGCAGTCGTCTCACCCCAGGGTATTTGCGGCGGGGGATATTGCCACTATGGTGGATCACCCTCGCCCCAAGGCTGGGGTGTTTGCCGTCCGTCAGGGCCAGCCCCTCTATGAAAACCTGCGGCGATCGCTGCTGGGTCAACCCCTCAAATCCTTCATCCCGCAGCAGCAGTTTCTGATCCTGGTTGGCACAGGGGATGGACAAGCCATCGCCTCCCGAGGTCCCTTTGCTCTGGGGCCGTCGTCGCTGCTGTGGCGCTGGAAAGACCATATCGACCGGGCGTTTATGGCTCGATTTGCGCCGGGTGAGATGGATGGGGCAGATAGGAGAGTAGAATCTTCAGCACCCTACGGGACTCAGGCATCAGCGCCATCAGCCCTCATGCAATGCCAGGGCTGCGGAGCTAAGGTGGGCGGCGCTGCCCTCAGCGCTGCGCTCGCTCGTATTCGCGCTGACTACCCAGAGGCCACAGCCCCAGGGCCAGAGCGGGGCGTATTGCTGGGCCTAGATGCCGCTGAAGATGCCGCCGTGCTGCAGCCCCCCACCGACAGCCTATGGGTGCAGACCGTAGACTATTTTCCGGCGCTGGTAGCAGATCCCTTTCTACTGGGGCAAATCACGGCCCACCACTGCCTCAACGATCTGTACGCTATGGGAGCGTCACCCCACAGCGTGCTGGCGATCGCCACTCTCCCCCACGCCACGCCAGCAAAGCACGAAGAGCTGTTGTATCACTTGCTGGCGGGGCTAACCCAGGTGCTCTCCCAAGAGGGGGCGGTGCTGCTGGGGGGGCACACGGTGGAGGGCGATCAGCTGGCGTTGGGGCTGACCTGCAATGGCACAGTGACCTCCAACCATCTGCTGGCGAAATCTGGCCTTAGCCCCAATCAGTCTCTCATTTTGACCAAGCCCTTGGGGACGGGCACCCTGTTTGCTGCGGCGCAGCAGCAGCGGGCTAAAGGACGCTGGCTAGAAGGAGCGATCGCCGCCATGACCCACAGCAACGCCGCCGCTGCCGCCTGTCTGCGCCGCCATGGCGCTGCCGCCTGTACCGACATCACCGGATTTGGGCTGTTGGGGCATCTTCTAGAGCTGCTGTCGGCCACTGCGAACCAAGCGTCACCCGAAGCCCCACCCATAGGCGTCACGCTGTCCCTCGCAAACCTGCCTTTACTAGATGGCGCGGCCAGCACCCTGTTCCAAGGCATTGTCAGCTCCCTAGCCCCCCAGAACCAGCAGGCCGGAGACAAGATTCAAAACCGCCAGCAGGTCGTCCTTCACCCGCGCTTTCCCATCCTGTTTGATCCCCAAACGGCTGGTGGTCTGCTTGCCGCCGTCCCTCAAGAACAAGCCGCTGCCTGCGTCGCTGCATTGCAGCGTCTGGGCTATGTCCATAGCGCTATTGTTGGTCAGGTGAATGCTGTAGATCCCAGAAACAGCCAGGGCCAAGCGGCAGCCGCACCCGTTACGATTGAGGTGTAGCTTGATCTGAGCCACGTTTACACCTTAGCCATCGCCTGTCGCCAGCGCGCCTTCATCTTCACTATGCCCTGTTCTGTTGACGAGTTTCTTTATCACTCTGGCCCTATTCTTGATGTGCGCAGCCCAGGGGAATATGCCCAGGGGCACCTCCCCGGTGCGCGATCGCTACCTTTATTCAGTGATGACGAACGCGCTCAGGTGGGAACCTGCTACAAACGCCAGGGACGAGAGGCTGCTGTTGAGCTGGGGCTAGAGCTGGTGGGGCCGAAGCTGGTAAGTCTGGTGCGCCAGACCAAAGCTTGGTCTACCGATGAGGCCGGAGTCGGTAATAGCGTGAGGGTTCATTGCTGGCGGGGGGGCATGCGCAGCAGCAGCGTCGCGTGGCTTTTGGAAACGGCAGGTCTATCGCCAGTGGTGCTAGAGGGGGGCTACAAGGCGTTTCGTCGCTGGGTTCGTGCTACCCTCAGCGAGATAAAGCCAATCATTAGCCTTGGGGGCATGACGGGAACCGGAAAAACCCAGGTGCTGAGTGCCCTGGCGGCCCAAGGTGAACAGGTGCTGGACCTTGAAGGGCTAGCCCACCATCGCGGCAGCAGCTATGGCAGCTTGGGGCTTCCTCCCCAGCCCACCAACGAGCAGTTTGAAAATCGGGTGGCCATGGCCTGGTCCCGCTTCACGTCCCAGCAACCCATCTGGATCGAGGCAGAAAGCCGCCGTATTGGGTCCTGCCGCGTTCCCGACGAACTATTTCAGCCGATGCTCCAGGCCTCAGTGGTGCAAATTATGCGATCGCCTGAAGAGCGGATTGCGCTGCTGGCGGATGAGTATGGTGAGGCTGACCCCGCTGAGCTGATTGCGGCCACAGAGCGCATCCGCAAGCGTTTGGGAGGGCTGCGGACCCAGCAGGCCATCGACGCTATCCACCAAGGAGACCTCTCCACCGCGATCGCCCTTGTGCTGTCTTACTACGACAGAACCTACCGCTACGATCTAGACCAGCGTCACGTCCCAGTTAAAGAAATTGATGTCACTGGGATAGACCCTGAGCAAGCGGCTGTCCGGTTGCGCCAAATGGTCCATGACACAGCCTATGAGGCGGTCCCGATTTCTGATAGGGTAAGCAAAGCAGGATAATACATTTGAGCACCTATAGATGTGCTCAGATACCGCTCACGGGAGGAGCCATACTAACAATGCTGACGATTCTGTTTCAGGTCGCTCTGGCCGCACTAGTTTTACTGTCTTTTGTAATGGTCATTGGTGTCCCAGTGGGATATGCAACACCCCAAAACTGGGATCAGTCCAAGCGTTTGATATTGCTTGGGTCCATTGTCTGGATCGCCTTAGTCCTGGTAGTCGGTAGTCTAAACTACTTAGTGGTCTAGACCGATAGCAACTGAAAGCTCAATACCAAGCGGGACTTACCAAATTTTGGTAGGTCAACGTTATCTTGGATAGAGCGGAATAGTAACCGAGAACTATGGCTGTATTTGAAGGAACGTTTGCGCAAACTGGCTCGATGCGGTTTGCCATTGTCATTGGTCGGTTTAACGACCTGGTGACGGAAAAGCTATTGGGAGCCTGCCAAGACTGCCTTAAGCGCCACGGCATTGACCCTGATCCCCAGGGTACGCAGGTGGACTATGCCTGGGTGCCTGGCAGCTTCGAGATTCCGCTGCTGGCGCGTCAGCTGGCATTGAGCTATCGCTATGATGCCGTGATCTGTCTCGGGGCGGTCATTCGTGGCCATACTCCCCACTTTGACTATGTTGCCGCCGAGGTATCGAAGGGAATTGCCTCTGCTAGCGTGCAGACGGGTGTACCGGTTGTTTTTGGCGTCTTGACGACAGATACCATGCAGCAGGCTTTAGAGCGGGCAGGAATCAAAGGCAACCTGGGCTGGAGCTATGCCATGTCTGCAATCGAGATGGCTAGCTTGATGCGTCAAGTTAATGGCGCGATGCCAAGCGCAAATGGCCGTGATCAGCTACCGGCTGCCGCGACACCGGCTTTGCGTAACGCAACGGCGCGAACCGCAGAACAGCAGGATTGACAGGTGTGACGGGCTATCTCGACCCCTATGGTGTCTACGGGGTATCGACGGGCAACTGTCCCGTCTCATCCATTCCCTTGTTAAGCCTAGTTGACACCGTGTCAGAACTTGGGCATCATTAATAGGCAGGCCAGTTTTGCGGGTATAGCTCAGTGGTAGAGCGTCACCTTGCCAAGGTGAATGTCGCGCGTTCGAATCGCGTTACCCGCTTTTTCAAAGCAGCAAGCATCTATCAAAATCTTTCGCAGTACTCCGCCTATACCGCTTTGCGGTTAGGGGGTGGCGATCGCGAAACGCGAGCAAGGCGAGCAATCTACATAATGTAGTGCTAGGAT
>JGI12210J13797_10017692_pt1 | contig 12003 bp, 22 predicted proteins | sample ElkSlonscriptome_3_FD_13797 | JGI IMG/M metagenome (IMG submission 13797) | reverse complement strand
GCATTGCATCGAGATGCGGCCTGGCAAGGGCGCGCAGCTGGCGCGCGCGGCCGGCAGCTCGGTCCAGCTGGTCGCCCGTGAAGGCGACCACGCGACATTGCGGCTGCGCTCGGGCGAGATGCGCAAGGTTCACGCCGACTGCCGCGCGGTGATCGGCGTTGTCGGCAACGGTGAGCACAGCCTGCGCAAGCTCGGCAAGGCCGGTGCGTCACGCTGGCGCGGCGTGCGCCCCACGGTGCGCGGCGTGGTGATGAATCCGGTCGATCACCCTCATGGCGGCGGTGAAGGCCGCACCTCAGGCGGTCGCCACCCGGTGAGCCCTTGGGGCCTCCCGACCAAGGGCCACAAGACACGAAACAACAAGCGTACGGACGGCATGATCGTACGTCGTCGTCGGCGCAAGTAAGACAACGCGAGGAGCGATCACGTGGCACGTTCGATTCGCAAGGGCCCTTTCATCGATCATCACTTGGCCAAAAAGGTCGAGGAGGCGGTGGCCCAGAACAGTAAGCGGCCGATCAAGACCTGGTCACGCCGTTCAATGGTTTTGCCGGAGATGGTCGGTCTGACCATCGCGGTATACAACGGTCGCCAGCACGTGCCGGTATTGATCAACGAGAACATGATCGGCCACAAGTTGGGCGAGTTCGCGCTGACCCGGACGTTCCGTGGTCATGCGGCGGACCGTAAGGCCAAGAAGCGCTAGGGGATCAGCATGCAAGCAGCAGCGACACTGAAGTATGCGCGCATCTCGGCGCAGAAGGCGCGCCTGGTCGCGGATCAGATCCGTGGCCAGCACGTCGAGCGGGCTTTGAACGAGCTGACCTTCAGCACCAAGAAGGGCGCGCGTATGCTGCGCAAGCTCCTCGAGTCAGCGATCGCCAACGCCGAGAACAACGCGGGGGCCGATATCGATCAGTTGCACGTCGTTGAGGTGCAGGTCGGTGAAGGCCCGACAATGAAGCGCCTGCGCGCCCGAGCCAAAGGCCGGGCGTCGCGGATCTTGAAACGCACCAGCCACATTAGTGTCCGGGTGGCCGAACGCGACGGTCGGGGTTGACGCATGGGACAGAAGGTACATCCAATTGGTATTCGGCTCGGTATCGTCAAGGATTGGAATTCGACCTGGTATGCGAGCTCGAAAGACTACCCTGATCTGCTGAACACCGACCTCGCGGTTCGATCGTTCCTGAAGCAGAAGCTATCGAACGCGTCCGTGAGCCGGATTCAGATCAACCGGCCGGCGCGCAACGCGCATATCACTATTCATACCGCGCGGCCCGGCGTCGTCATCGGTAAGAAGGGTGGCGATATCGACAAGCTGCGAGCAGAGGTCTCGGAGCGAATGGGTATTCCGGTGCACATCAGCATCGAGGAGATCCGCAAGCCCGAGCTCGACGCCCAGTTGGTCGCCGAGGGCATCGCCCAGCAGCTCGAGCGGCGCATCATGTTCCGGCGCGCGATGAAGCGGGCCGTCCAGGGAACGATGCGCGCCGGTGCCGGCGGTGTTCGGGTCAACATCGCCGGCCGCCTGAACGGCGCCGAGATCGCGCGCTCCGAATGGTATCGCGAAGGCCGGGTGCCGCTGCACACCCTGCGTGCCGACATCGACTACGGGTTCGCCGAGGCGCGTACGACCTACGGCATCCTCGGCGTCAAGGTGTGGGTCTTCCGTGGTGAGGTCCTCGGTGACTTCCCCGGGACGGGTGTCAAAGACAAGACCGATAAGAAGGGTTGAGCCATGCTGCAACCGAAGCGTACGAAATTCAGAAAGCAGCATAAGGGCCGTAACCGCGGTCTGGCTCAAAGCGGCAACCAGGTCTCGTTCGGCGAGTTCGGCTTGAAGGCGACGGGACGCGGGCGCGTAACAGCGCGCCAGATCGAGGCCGCACGGCGGGCAATCACGCGTAAGGTGCGCCGCGGCGGCAAGCTGTGGATCCGTGTGTTCCCCGACAAGCCCGTCTCGAAGAAACCGCTCGAGGTTCGGATGGGTAAAGGCAAGGGCAACGTCGAGTACTGGGTTGCATTGGTCCAGCCGGGGCGGATGCTCTACGAGATCGAGGGTGTCTCCGAGGAGCTCGCGCGCGACGCGTTCCAGCTCGCTGCTTCGAAGCTGCCCGTGCAGACCAGGTTCGAGAAGAGGACGGTACTCTGATGAAGGCGCAAGAACTCCGCTCGCTGAGCCGGGACGATCTGCAAGAGCGGCTCCTCGAACTGCTCAAGGAACAGTTCAACCTGCGCATGCAGCAACGGACCGGGCAGCTGTCACGGCCCTCGCAGGTCAAGGTGGTTCGGCGGGACATCTCGCGGATCAAGACGGTGTTGGGCGAACAGACGATAGCGGCGCGCAGCGCGAGGACTGGTCAATGAGCGAGAACAACGACAGCAATCGGGTGCTGACCGGTCGAGTCGTCAGCGACGCGATGGATAAGACCATCACCGTGGTCATTGAGCGCCGGGTCAAGCACCCTTTGTACGGCAAGTTCATGCGGCGCTCCACCAAGGTTCATGCGCACGATGCCGACAATGAGTGCCACAGCGGCGACTGGGTCCGGGTTGAGCAGTGCCGACCATTGTCGAAGACAAAGAGTTGGCGGCTGGTCGAGGTCTTGGAGCGGGCACGCTAACGCCGAGAGCAGAAGACGCGCCCCTGTGGCGCCGCCGTCATCCCTCGCCGGTACGGCTTGGAGTCGGCCGGCGCCGGTGGGCTCTGCGAAGCAGTTGCAAAGGTAGGTTCATACAATGATTCAAATGCAAACCCGCCTCAGCGTGGCCGACAACAGCGGCGCACGAACGGTGCAGTGCATCAAGGTGCTTGGCGGCTCACATCGGCGGTATGCCGGTATCGGCGACGTCGTCAAGGTGACGGTCAAGGATGCGATTCCGCGCGGCAAGGTGAAGAAGGGCGATGTCTTCAACGCGGTTGTCGTGCGGACCCGCAAGGGCGTCCGCCGCCCGGACGGCTCGCAAATCCGCTTCGACGGCAATGCCGCCGTGCTGCTCAACAATCAATTGCAGCCGATCGGGACCCGCATCTTCGGGCCGGTGACGCGCGAGCTGCGCGGTGAACGGTTCATGAAGATCATCTCGCTCGCGCCCGAGGTGTTGTAGAGATGAACAAGATTAAGGTGGGCGATGACGTGATGGTCATCGCCGGAAAAGACAAAGGCAAGCGCGGCACGGTGCTGAAGCTCGATGGCGACCGCCTCGTGGTCGAGAACGTCAATATCGCCAAGAAGCACCAGAAGGCGAACCCGCAACAGGGCGTGCCCGGCGGCATCATCGACAAGGAGCTGCCGCTGCATCGCTCGAACGTGGGGGTTTACAACCCCGTGCTCGGACGCGCCGATCGCATTGGCTTCAAGACGCTCGAAGACGGAAAGAAGGTCCGCGTATTCAAGTCGGACGGCGAAGTCGTGGATGTCGGGTAACGGTTATGTCTAGGTTGCAAACACTCTACAACGAGAAGCACGTCGGTGAGCTGCGTGAGCGCTTCGGCTACCAGAGCGTCATGCAGGTGCCGCGCTTGTGCAAGATCACGCTCAACATGGGCGTTGGCGAAGCGGTGGCGGACAAGAAGGTGATGGAGCATGCGGTCGGGGACCTGACCAAGATTGCCGGCCAGAAACCGATCGTGACCAAGGCGAGGAAATCGGTCGCGGGCTTCAAGATCCGCGAGGGCTGGCCGGTCGGCTGCAAGGTCACGCTGCGTCGGGAGCGGATGTACGAGTTCCTGGACAGGCTTATCAACGTCGCGATTCCGCGAGTGCGCGATTTCCGCGGATTGAGTCCGAAGGCGTTTGATGGCCGCGGCAACTACTCGCTCGGCGTGCGTGAGCAGATCATCTTCCCTGAGATCGATTACGACAAGATTGACGCGGTGCGCGGGCTGGACGTCGTGATTACGACGACGGCGCGTACTGATGAGGAAGGGCGGGCGCTGCTCGAGGCCTTCCAATTCCCGTTTCGTACCTAGTTCCCGGAGGCAAGCTTGGCGAAGAAGAGCATGGTGGCGCGCGACGTGAAGCGCGCGCGGATCGCAGCGCGTTACGCCGAGAAGCGGACGCAGCTGAAGGCTGTCATCAATGATCGGTCAGCTGATCCGGAGCAGATCGAAGCGGCCGTTGTGGCGCTGCAGAAGCTGCCGCGGGATGCGAGCCCGTCGCGCAAACAGCGGCGCTGCCGCATCAGCGGCCGGCCACATGCCGTGTATCGCAAGTTTGGGCTCGGCCGCAACAAGCTGCGCGAGGCCGTGATGCGCGGGGACGTTCCCGGCGTCGTGAAGGCGAGCTGGTAACCGTTCATCAAGGCTGGGCATCCGCGGCGCCCTCCGGACAGCGGCGCTTCAGAGCCTTCAACAGCGACCGGAAACCCGGTCAACCTGGCGACCCAAGGCCGCTAGGGACGAGAACCGCAAACGGGTATCGCGCCGACGCGGCGGCTGACCCCGGAGTCAAACAATGAGTATGACCGATCCCATCGCGGATATGCTAACGCGTATCCGTAACGGCCAGGCGCGCGGCAAGATCACGATCTCGATGCCGCTGTCCAAAAAGAAGAAGGCCGTCGCCGAGCTGCTGAGAGACGAAGGTTATCTCGCCGACGCCTCTGTCGAGGACGACGAGAACGGCAAGCCTCAGCTGATCCTCAAGCTTAAATACTATCGCGGCAAGCCCGTCATCGAGCACCTGAAGCGGATCTCGCGGCCCGGCTTGCGCATCTATCGTGGCAAGGACGAGCTGCCTCGCGTCTGGGGCGGCCTCGGTATTGCGATTGTCTCGACATCCAAAGGGTTGATGTCCGACCGCGCGGCTCGCCAGGCCGGGCACGGCGGCGAGATCCTGGCCTACGTCGCTTAAGGGGGGAGTTATGTCCAGAATTGGTAAGGCCCCGGTCAAGCTGCCGAGCGGCGTCGATGTCACGATGAGTGGGCGCGAGGTGACCGTCAAAGGTCCGAAAGGCGCGATGTCCTGGGCGGTGCACCCGACCGTCGAGGTCGAGATCGACGGCGGGGAGGTGACCACGCGCCCCGCACGAGGCGACGAATCCCATTGGGCGATGGCTGGGACCACGAGGGCCCTCCTAAACAACATGGCCACTGGGGTCAGCACGGGCTTCGAGCGCAAGCTCAATCTGGTCGGCGTCGGCTACCGCGCGCAGGCTAAGGGGAAGGTGCTGAACCTCGCGCTGGGCTTCTCGCACCCGATCGACTTCCCCGTCCCCGATGGGATCGAGATCGAGACTCCGACGCCGACCGAGATCGTCGTGCGCGGGATCGATAAGCAGCAGGTCGGCCAGGTCGCGGCCGTGATCCGCGGGTTCCGTCCGCCGGAACCCTACAAGGGCAAGGGTGTTCGTTACGCGGACGAGCAGGTTCTGCGTAAGGAAGCCAAGAAGAAATAGGTAATGCGGATGGATAAGAAACATGCACGGCTGCGTCGCGCCACGCGCGCCCGCGCCAAGATTCGCGAGCTGGGCGGCTACCGCCTCTGTGTCTACCGCACGCCTCGACACATCTACGCCCAGGTGATCGGTGCCGACGGCGCCCAGGTGATCGCGAGCGCTTCGACCCTCGAGAAGGAGCTGAAGGCCCAGTGTGACGGGCATACCGGCAATGTGAGCGCCGCAGCGAAGATCGGCCAGGCGATCGCGGATCGCGCGCGCTCTGCCGGGGTGGAGAAGGTCAGCTTCGATCGCTCTGGGTTCAAATACCATGGCCGGGTGAAGGCGCTGGCCGATTCGGCGCGTGAGCACGGGCTTCAGTTCTAAGGGGAAGACGATGGCGAATTACAATCCGAAGCCCGAAGGCGACGAGTTCCTCGAGAAGCTGATCTCGGTGAATCGCGTTGCGAAGGTCGTCAAGGGGGGCCGTGTGTTCGGCTTTGGCGCGCTGACGGTGGTCGGTGACGGCAAGGGGCGCGTCGGCTATGGCACCGGCAAGGCGCGCGAAGTGCCGGTCGCGATCCAGAAGGCCATGGAAAGTGCGCGTAAGAACATGGTCGACGTCAAGCTCAAGGGCGCGACGCTGCAGTATCCGGTGAATGGTCGCCATGGCGCGGCGCACGTGTACATGCAGCCGGCCTCGGAAGGTACCGGCATCATCGCCGGCGGTGCGATGCGTGCGGTGTTCGAGGTGGTCGGGGTACAGGACGTGCTGGCCAAGTGCATCGGCACCAACAACGCGATCAACGTCGTGCAGGCGACGATCAACGGGCTCGCCGGCATGGCCGACGCCGAGACCGTCGCTGCGAAACGCGGCAAGACCGTCGACGAGATCCTTGGATAGGCGCGAAGGGTAGGAGCGAGACATGGCCGACAACAGGCTGAAGGTAAAGCTCGTGCGCAGCGTGCACGGGCGCTTGAAGAGGCACCAAGACTGTGTCCGCGGCCTCGGCCTGCGGCGCATGCACCAGGTCGTGGAGGTCGAGGACACGCCGGCCACTCGCGGCATGGTAAACAAGGTGCGATATATGGTCCGCGTTCTGGAGGACGGTTGAGATGCGCTTGAACACCCTTTCACCCGACCGCGGCAGCCGCCCGGATGCAAAGCGCGTGGGCCGCGGGATCGGCAGCGGACTCGGCAAGACCAGCGGCCGCGGTCACAAGGGCCAGAAGTCGCGCTCCGGCGGTTTCCATAAGCTGGGCTTCGAAGGCGGCCAGATGCCGCTGCAGCGACGCCTGCCCAAGGTCGGTTTTCGCTCGCGCAAGTCCCTGCATAAAGACGAGATCCGCCTGAGCGAGCTCAAGCGCATCGACGGAGAGACTGTCGACTTGGCCAGCCTGCGAGCCGCGGGGCTGATCTCGGGTGCAGCCCGCGATGTCAAGCTGATCAAGTCCGGTGAGGTCGATCGCGCGTATCGGGTGCAGGGGCTCCGCGCGAGCGCCGGCGCACGCGCCGCGATCGAAGCAGCGGGCGGATCGGTCGCGGACAGCTGATCGCGAGTCGAACCGGCATTTAGCCACCCAGCATTCAGATAGGCGGGCAAGATGGCCAAGAATACGGCATCGATGATGCAGTCCCTCGGCGGTATGGGGCGGCTGACCGAGCTGCGGCAGCGGCTGCTGTTCGTGCTGGGTGCGCTGCTGGTCTATCGGATCGGGACCTTCATCCCGGTGCCCGGGGTGAATCCCGAGGCGCTGGCCGTGCTCTTCGATCAGAATCAGGGCTCGATCTTGGACATGTTCAACATGTTCTCGGGCGGAGCGCTGGAGCGCGCGAGCATCCTCGCGCTCGGGATCATGCCGTACATCTCCGCCAGTATCATCATGCAGCTGATGTCAGCGGTGATCCCGCAGCTCGAGCAGCTCAAGAAGGAAGGCGAGGCCGGGCGCCGCAAGATCACACAGTACACGCGTTATGGCACCGTGGTCCTGGCCACCTTTCAGGCGATCGGCATCTCGATCGCGCTGCAGGGCCAGACCGCTGGTGGCTCGGCGATCGTCGTAACCCAGGGCTTCGGCTTCGTCTTCACCGCGGCGGTCTCGCTCGTCACCGGAACCATGTTCCTGATGTGGCTCGGTGAGCAGATCACGGAGCGCGGTATCGGCAACGGCATCTCGCTTATCATCTTTGCCGGCATCGTCGCCGGGTTGCCGGCCGCGGTCGGTGGCACGCTCGAGCTTGTGCGTACCGGCGAGATGAATGCGCTCGCCGTGTTGGCACTGTTCACGCTGGCGCTCGCGGTGACGGCGTTCGTGGTCTTCGTCGAGCGCGGTCAGCGGCGGATCACGGTGAATTACGCTCGCCGTCAACAAGGGCGCCGGATGCTAGCGGCGCAGAGCACCCATCTGCCGCTGAAGCTGAATATGGCCGGCGTGATCCCGCCGATCTTCGCGTCCAGCATCATCCTGTTTCCGGGAACACTGGGCCAGTGGTTCGGCCAGTCCGAAAACATGCGGTGGCTTGCCGATCTGACGAGCAAACTATCGCCCGGTGAGCCGGTCTACGTGATCTTCTACGCCGCTGCGATCATCTTCTTCTGTTTCTTCTATACCGCGCTAGTCTTTAATGCCAAGGACACCGCCGACAACCTGAAGCGCTCCGGCGCCTTCATCCCGGGCATCCGTCCTGGCGAGCAGACCGCACGCTACATCGATTCCGTGATGACGCGGCTGACAGCCGCGGGCGCCTTGTACATCACGGCGGTTTGTCTGCTGCCGGAGTTCCTGATCGTGGGCTGGAACGTGCCGTTCTACTTTGGCGGTACGTCGCTCCTGATCGTCGTCGTGGTGGTCATGGATTTCATGGCGCAGGTACAGGCTCATCTGATGTCGCATCAGTACGAGGGCCTGATGAAGAAGGCGAACCTGAAGGCGCCCGGCGCCGGCTTGACACGCTAATCGAGCATCGTGCACGAGGGGCGCAGCCCCTGGCCGCATAGCGGCGCGGTGTCGGCTTCAGCGGTTTCGCCAGTGGCCGCTTCGCGGCGGCTAGAGCCCGTGGTGTCGCTCGCAACTGTTCTACGGAGAAAAATCATGAAGGTAAGAGCCTCTGTCAAAAAGATCTGTCGTCACTGCAAGACGATTCGGCGTAACGGCACGATCCGCGTGATCTGCAAAGACCCGCGGCACAAGCAGCGGCAGGGTTGATCGACGTCTCTCGTCCCGTTCCTTCGCTTTGATTGTGTAGTGCGCAGTGATATACTGCTCTGTTTACACTTTGCCTTTTGTACGAACTGAACGCTCAGGAGCGCAACGCGCATGGCCCGAATCGCCGGAGTCAACATTCCAGACCGTAAGCACACGGTCATCGCTTTGACCTCGATCTATGGGATTGGGCGTACGCGGGCCGCTGAGATCTGCGCGGCCGCTCAAGTCCCAACCGACACGCCCATCCGTACGTTGACCGAGGACGAGATCGATCGCCTCCGCACTGAGGTCGGCAAGCATACGGTCGAGGGCGATCTGCGGCGCGAGGTCTCGATGAACATCAAGCGTTTGATGGATCTCGGGTGCAATCGCGGCATCCGCCACCGACGCGGCTTGCCGCTGCGCGGCCAGCGCACCCGCACCAATGCGCGGACGCGTAAAGGTCCGCGGCGCCCGGTTCGTCGCTAATACCGTATCCAAGGAATCTGCCTGCCGGCACGGGAGCGTGCTGGCGGCAGAGCCCCTTTTTCCGCTCGGAGACAGATTACAGTGGCTAAACAGCTGCGCACGCGCAAAAAAGTCAAGAAGCAGGTGGCCGACGGCGTGGCGCATATCCACGCCTCGTTCAATAACACGATCATCACGATCACCGATCGGCAGGGCAACGCGTTGACGTGGGCGACATCCGGTGGCTCGGGCTTCCGTGGCTCGCGTAAGAGCACGCCGTTCGCCGCCCAGGTAGCGGCGACGCGAGCTGGCCAGGCCGCGAAGGAGTTCGGCGTCGTCAACCTGGACGTCCATGTCAAAGGGCCTGGGCCAGGACGTGAATCGGCCGTGCGGGCGCTGAACAACGCCGGCTTCAAGGTGGCGAGCATTACTGACGTGACGCCCATTCCACACAACGGTTGCCGACCGCCGAAGAAGCGGCGCGTCTAACGGGGCAGAGAACATGGCGAGATACATTGGTCCGACTTGCAAGCTCGCGCGCCGCGAAGGCGTTGATCTCGGGCTGAAGAGCAAGGCACGCGCACTCGAGACCAAGTGCAATCTAGAGAAGCAGCCGGGCCAGGCGGCAGACCGGCGCCGCCGGCTCTCCGACTACGGGCTGCAGTTGCGCGAGAAGCAGAAGGTTCGCCGTACCTACGGGATCATGGAGAAGCAGTTCCGCAACTATTACGCCGAGGCGGCGCGCCGCAAGGGTGCGACCGGCGAGAATCTGCTGCAACTGCTCGAACGCCGGCTCGACAATGTCGTCTACCGGATGGGGTTCGGCGCAACCCGCGCCGAGGCGCGCCAACTCGTCGGCCACAAGGGCGTCCTGGTGAACGGCAAGGTGGTGTCGATCCCATCGTATCAGGTCTCGGTCGAGGACGAGGTCGAGGTCCGCGAGAAGGCTAAGAAGCAGGTGCGTGTGCAGAATGCCCTCGCCCTCGCCGAAGCGAACGGATTCGCCGAGTGGATCGACGTCGATAGCAAGGCCGCGAAGGGCGTGTTCAAACGCATTCCTGACCGTGTTGATCTGCCGTCGGACATCAACGAGTCGCTCATCGTCGAGTTGTACTCCAAGTAACGCCGCCGAGGGAGAGTTTTATGTCAGACGTCGCAGGCGGCTTTCTCAAGCCGCGCATCGTCAAGGTCGATCCCGTCGCCGGTAGCCCCAACCGCGCCAAGGTCTCACTCGAGCCATTCGAGCGCGGGTTCGGGCATACGCTTGGCAACGCCCTGCGCCGAATCCTCCTGTCCTCGATGGATGGGTTCGCGGTTACCGAGGTCGAGATCCAGGGTATCCTGCACGAGTACACGACGATCGAGGGTGTGCAGCAGGACGTGCTCGAGATCCTGTTGAACCTGAAGCAACTCGCGATCCGACTGCATGGCCGGGACGAGGCGACCTTCACGCTGAGCAAGGTCGGCCCGGGTGCGGTCACAGCCGGCGACATTGCGGTCGATCACACGGCTGAAGTGGCCAATCCAGATCTCGTCATCGCGAACCTGACCGCGAAGAGCGAGCTCAGCATGTCGCTTACGATCCGTCGCGGCCGCGGCTACGAGCCGGCCAGCGTGCGCGAGGCCGATGGTACCGAAGAACGCCCGATCGGCAAGCTTCCGCTCGACGCGACCTTCAGTCCGGTGCTGCGCGTGGCGATCGACGTCGAAGCGGCGCGCGTCGAGCAGCGCACCGACCTCGACCGGCTCGTGATCGATATCGAGACGGACGGCACCCTGGATGCCAAAGACGCGATTCAGCGCGCCGCGACCATCCTCCGCGACCAGCTCGGCAGCTTCGTCGACCTCGACCATTCCGGGCCGGCCGAGGGGTTGAGCGAGCAGCCTCCGAAGGAGCCTGCCTACGACCCGATCCTGGTGCGGCCGGTCGACGAGCTGGAGCTGACCGTCCGCTCCGCGAATTGCCTAAAGGCCGAGAACATCTACCTGATCGGCGACTTGATTCAGCGCACCGAAGTTGAGCTGCTGAAGACGCCGAACCTCGGCAAGAAGTCGCTGACGGAGATCAAGGACGTCCTGGCAACGCGCGGGCTATCGCTCGGCATGCGGCTTGAGAATTGGCCGCCTGAGAACGTCGACGAGTTGATGGTCAAGTAACCGATCGGTATAGAGCAATGCGACACCAAAAAGCAGGACGAAAACTCAATCGGAACAGCGCGCATCGCGAGGCGATGTTTCGCAATATGGCCGGTTCGTTGTTCCGCGAGGAGCTGATCAAAACGACCTTGCCCAAGGCGAAGGAACTCCGCCGTGTTGCAGAGCCGCTGATCACGCTCGCGAAAGAGGACTCCGTCCATCATCGGCGCCTGGCCTTTGCGCGCCTGCGCGACAAAGAGACCGTCGGCAAGCTCTTCACCGAGCTCGGGCCTCGCTATAGCGAGCGCCCCGGCGGCTATCTGCGCATCCTCAAGTGCGGGTTCCGCGCCGGTGATGCGGCGCCGATGGCCTACGTCGAGCTGGTCGACCGGCCGGCAGCCGAGATGGACCTTGAAGGTGATGAAGATTGATCCTCGATCTGCGTCGGCGCATCGTCGCGCCGCGCACGCGATTAGGACCCTGGACGGCTGGATTTAACCCGGCCGTCGGCGTTTGACGCGTCGGTTTCGTGAGCGGCCCGGCGGCTTCCGGCGGCGATCAGCGGCGTGGTGACAGGGCCCGGGCAGCGAGCAACTCGGCCCCCCTGCGAATCGCGCTGCTAAGCGATTTCGGCATCGGTCCCTACGTTGGGCAGATGCAGTTGTTGCTCAGCGGGATGGTGCCGGGCGTCCCTGTGATCCCGTTGATCGCCGACCTGCCGGCATTTCGACCGGAGCTCGCCGGTTATCTGCTCCACGGGCTGGCACATCGGATGCCCGGCCGTACCCTCTACGCCTGCGTCGTCGACCCGGGAGTCGGCACCGATCGCGA
>JGI12210J13797_10142670_pt1 | contig 12010 bp, 11 predicted proteins | sample ElkSlonscriptome_3_FD_13797 | JGI IMG/M metagenome (IMG submission 13797) | reverse complement strand
CGTTTCCTCTTCGGTCAGCTCGGCGAGCGTGCGATCGCCCTCCACCGCGTCGACGATGAAGAGCGGGTCGTAGCCGAAGCCGCCGGCGCCGCTCGGCTTGCGCGCGATACGCCCGGGGCACGTGGCCTGGACCACCAGGGGTTCGCCGGGCCGATAGGGATCGACCACGGCGAGTACCGAGCGGAACTGCGCGCGGCGATCTTCGCCCGTCATCTCGTCGAGGCGCCGCAACAGCTCGGCGTTGTTCTCGGCGTCGGTTGCGCCCTCTCGGGCAAAGCGGGGCGAACGGACCCCGGGACGACCCCCGAGCGAGGCGACCTCGAGGCCGGCGGCCTCGGCCACCGTGATGAGCTGGGCGTGTTCGGCCAGGTGGCGGGCGCGGTGCACCGCGAAGGCTTCGAGCTCCTCGCCCTCGAAGGGGGCGCCCGGGTAGTTGTCGAGCACCTCGGACGGCCCCAGCACCTCCACCGGAAGCTCCGCCACCAGGGCTCGAGCTTCGGCCTTGAGCGCCCGTTTGTCGGACGCCACGACCACGGTGAGGTGCGTGACGGTCATCTCAGCTCATGCGCTTCATCAGGATGTCGAGGCTCACGTCACAGGCATCGAGGGTCTGCCGCTGCAGGGCACAGAGCTCCTGAATGGAGGCCACGCCTGCGTCGAGCATGGCATCGAAGTCCTTGCGCGCAATGGCTTGCCCCTCGGCCGTCCCCTGCACTTCGACGAGGTCGCCAGTGGCGCTGGCCACGACGTTCATGTCGACGCGCGCGTTGCTGTCCTCGGCGTAGTCGAGATCCACCCGAACCTCGCCATCGACGTGACCCACGCTGATGGCTGCGATCTGATCGCGAAGCACACCGATGAGGCCGAGGCCGTGGATGGCGATGGCGGTCGCCACGTAACCGGCGGTGATGGAAGCGGTGCGCGTGCCTCCGTCGGCTTCGAGCACATCGCAGTCGACGGTGACCACGCGCGGCCCGAGGCGCTTCATGTCGAGCGCGCTGCGGAGCGAACGGCCCACGAGCCGCTGGATCTCCATGGTGCGTCCCTTGGGGGGCCGGCCTCGACCCTCACGATTGTCCCGGCGCGCGGGGTTGGCGCGGGGGTGCATTTGGTACTCCGCCGTCAGCCAGCCGCCGTCCTCCTCCTTCATCCATTTGGGGAGGTTGTCGTCGATGGATGCGGTGGCCAGGACCACCGTGCCGCCGGCGCGGTAGAGCACCGAGCCTTCCGCGTTGCGCTGAAAGCCGGTCTCCATCTCGATCGGTCGGTGCTGTGTGAGGCTGCGTCCCTCGCGCTGGGGCATGTTTCTCCTTTGGTGGTGATTCAGGCGTTGGGGGGCGTTGACTGGCCCGCGTTGAACGTTTCGATGCGGGGGCGCAGCAGCTCGACCGCCTGGTCGACGGTGTCGACGCAGATGGTGAGGTCGACGTCCTCCGCGTTGGCCAGCGGCGGGTCGTTGTCGATCATGTGCTTCTGCGCCCAGCCTACGAGCTCCCTCCACATGTCGCCTACGAGGATCAGCGGCAGGCTGTCGATGTGGCGTACCTGCAGGAGCTGCCAGATGAGCAACAGCTCGAGGGTGGTGCCGATGCCGCCGCCGACCACCACAAAGGCGTCCGAAAGCCGGACGAAGTGGTGGAGCCGCGTGTAGAAGGTCTGGTGGGTGTAGACCTGCTCTACGAAGGGGTTGGCTTCTTTCTCGAACGGTAGCGCGACCCGGACCCCGATCGAGCGCGCCACGTCCTCGGGGTCGCCGATCTGTGCTCCTTCGTTGGCCGCTTGCATCAGTCCGGGGCCGCCGCCGGTGACGATGTCGCATCGCATCTGCGAGAGCACGGTGGTGAGACGCTTCACGTCTTCGTAGAGCTCGCCGCCGGGGCGGATGCGTGAGGACCCGAAGACGGTGACGCTGTACCGCTCACGGCGTGAGGGACGGATTCGAGACAGCTTGTTGGCCACGGACCAGAGGCTCGTCAGCGCCTCCTCGACCACGTCGACGGTCTCGGGATTGTCGCTACAGATGGGGCGATTGGGAGAGTCGTCGGAGGCTGACACGCTTGCCCAGCAGCCTGGCGCCATGGGATCGCGGCGTCAAACCGTGGCGGGGGCCCTCACGGGGCGCGTAGCGACGGGGGCTCGCCCGTCTGCTCGAAGCGCATGAGGCCCCCGATCCATTGCGAGAGGTGGGCCGCGTCGACCCGTTGCGGGATGGTGCGCAGCAGCCGTGCGAGGACCCGGCTCATCTGCTCCGCGCTCTCGAAGCGGTCGGCAGGATCGGCCGCGAGGGCCCGCTCCACGATGGCCGCGAGGTGGGTCGGCACGTCCTCGCGAACCTCGGTCACCGGGGGCACGTCGCCTTTGCGAGCGGCCGCCATGATCTCCGCGTCGTTCTTGCCCGCGAAGAGCCGCCGGCCGGCGAGGCACTGCCAGAGCACGACCCCCATCGAGTACATGTCGGTTTGGGGGGAAGGGGGGCCGCCCTGCACCATCTCCGGGGCGAGGTAGCCCACCTTGCCCTTGACGATGTTGGTGGCCGTGATGCGCACGCGATCCATGGCCCGGGCCAGGCCGAAGTCGGTGAGTTTCACCACGCCCGCCTCGCTGAGGAGGATGTTCTGGGGGGTGACGTCCCGGTGGTAGACGGGGGCCGGTTCTCCCTCCTCCGTGATGCGCTCGTGGGCCGCGGAGAGGGCACGCAGCGACTCGATCCCGATCGCGGCGGCGAACTGCCAGGGCAGGGGGTGCTCGAGCTCACGCAGGAGGTTGAGGAAGCGGCCGAGGGTCATCCCTTCCACCCACTCCATCACCAGGAAGTAGCGCCCGTCGTCGACCCCGAAGTCGTAGGTCTGCACGATGTTGGGGTGCACGAGCGAGGAGCTCACCCGGGCCTCCTCCACGAACATGGCGCGGAAGCCCTCGTCGTAGCTCAGATGCTCGCGGATCCGCTTGATGCAGACCGGGCGCTGAAAGCCTTCAGCACCGCGCAGCATGGCCTTCCACACTGTCGCCATGCCGCCGGATCCCGCCACCTTGATGAGCTCGTAGCGGTCGGCGATGGTGTCACCGGGACCATCCACCGTCACACTGTAGATCGATGTGGGTGGCGGCGGAAATCGCGCCTCAGAAGACCGCTTCGAGGAAGAGGCGTCCGGCGACGTAGCTCGTGACCTCGCCCCGGAGCGGGGTGGAGAGCGGCAAGAGCACGGCGAGCGAGGGCGTGATGACGGGCAAGTGGACGCGGACGGAGGGCGACAGGGTGAACTGGGCCCGAAACTCGTCGCAGGGCTCGCTGCAGCCCTCCGCTTTCGTGTCGGCCGTGATCTGGTACACCTCGGCCGCTTCGAGCCCGAAGGTGACGGGGTCGAAGGGCCGGACGCCGACGTAGCCGACGAGGATGGCGGCGAGATCGTACCGGTTCTCGTTGTCGCGGAGGTCGCGCGCGACGACCGAGAGGTCGAGGCCCTGCCGGATTTGTAGGGTGACGGGCCCGGTGACGTGGCGGATGTCGAACCAGGGGCGCGCCGTGATGACCATGTCTTCGAAGTGGGGGAAGTCCCACGGGCGAACGACCCGGATGGCCCGCACCACCGTCGCCTCGAGGGTGGAGAAGCGCCGCGGAACCGGGACCACGAGGCCGAGGCCGCCGCCCGCGGAGAGTCCCGCCTCACTGGTCCACATGCCGCGGGCCCAGAGCTCGGGGTTGCCGAGCAGCACTGCCGCGCCGCCGGAGGTGGGGTCCTCGCCACTGGGCACGCTGGCCGCCGCGACGTCGCTGGTGACCCCGAAGAACCACACGCGGTCGACGAACGGAGCCTCCAGGAGCCAGCGGGCCGAGTAGGCGACGGCGATCTCGTCGTTGAGGGGGGCGGCCGAGCCGACGGCGGTCGGTTCGGCGAAGGCGAAGGTGTATTCGAAGAGGAAGGCGTTGTCCCGATGGGTGAGGCCGGGAAGCGACGGGGTTCCCTTGCTGTCGAGCACCCGCTTGCGCCGCTCGCTGAGCTCGATGTCGGGGTCCACGCCCTCGAACTCCGGAAGCGCGGGCCGGGCCTCCGATGCTATTTCCTCTCCTGGGGGAACTTCGTTCGCGCCTGGCTCGGGCTTCTGCGTCGTCGGGGCCGCTTCTTGGGCCCCGCTGGGCGCCGCGAGTCCGATCAGGATCAGCGCGACGACGACGCCACGGATGTCCGCCCCGCCCCTGGCCATCGAGGGCTCACTTGCCGAGCAGGTCGTTGAAGATGGTCACGTAGAACATCAACCCGAGCAGCATGAGCAGCCCTACGACGTGGATCTGCGCTTCCATCTTGGCGTCGGGACGGCGACGCGTGGCCAGCTCGTAGCCGAGGAACACCAGGCGCCCGCCGTCGAGGGCAGGAAAGGGAATGAGGTTGAAGGCGCCCAGATAGGCGCTGAGGAAGCCCAACAGCTCGAGCCAGTCGGCCCAGCCCCGCTTCGCGGCGCGGGCGCTGGTCTGAACGATCTTGACCGGACCTCCGAGCTTGGCCTCCACCTTGCCGCGGATCATGTCGTAGATGCCGACGGCGAGGTCGCGCACGACCATCGGGGGCCGGGTTACGGCGAGCTTGGCCGCCTCGCCGGCGCCGACGTCGCGGCGCTCTTCCTTGAGGCCGACGCCGATGATCCCCCGCTCCGGGTCGCCCTCGGACTTCTCCGGCGTCATCTCCAGCGGGATGCGCTCGCCCTCGCGCTCGACGACCACCGTGATGGCCTCCTCGGGGTGGACCGACACCGCGTCGCGGAGCTCTTCCCAGGTGTTGATCGGCTTGCCTTCGACCTCGACGATGGTGTCGCCATCCTCGACGCCGGCGGCGTCGGCGGGGCGATCGTCGACGACGTTGACGGTGGTGGTCCCTGGGTCCTTGGGGTCGGTCTTTATCCGAACGCCGCCGTAGAAGACGCTGAAGAAGAAGAAGACCGAGGCGAAGAGGTAGTTGGCCAGCGGGCCGCCGAAAATGGTGGTGATGCGGCCGGCGAGCGACGCGTTGGCGTAGCTGCCCCTGTCTTCCGGGTCGTGCTCCTCGAACGGGTTCATCCCCGCGATCTGCACGTAGGCGAGGAAGGGGATCATCGCGACTTGGTAGACGGTGGGGCCGTGCTTCTCCTCGTCGTGCTTCCCAAGCCGGAGGCGCAACTTGCCGCCAAAGCTCGTGAACCAGAAGTAGCCGTCACGCGGCTCGATGCGGAAGAAGGTGGGACCAAATCCGATCGAGAAGGTGGTCACGCGCATTCCGAAGGCGCGCGCGGCGAGCAGATGCCCTGCCTCGTGCACGATCATCAACAGCGCGAGGCCGAGGATGCCGATGATGATGAAGATGATGTCAGACACCGAGGCAGAGTCTAGCGGCACCCACCGAAGGCCGCATCGACAAGTTCGGGTTCACGCCCGGACAAACGAACGACGACCAGGTGGTCACGCCATGCCGCCGGGTGGGCTACACCCAGGCACGTCGTGTCACACCTGGTCGTGCGGCGGGACGAGATCCCGCTGTGGGTCACTCTTCGGTGACCCAGAGCACGTACTGGCTCATGCCAGCGCCGTCGACGTCGGACTCCGGGTTCATGATGACGCCTTGATCCCGCAGCAAGCCGCGGTCCTCGGGCTTGACGTAGGCCTCCCCCACCCGCTCACTGAGGCCGAGCAGGTTACCGAGGACGCCGCCGAGCCCTTGCTCCATGCGGAAGAAGACCCTGTCGGACGGTGGTCCCGTCAGTAGGGCCTGAACCCGAGTCCCGTTGGTGCCGGCCTTGGAGCCGCCGTATCCAATGCCGCCGACTTGAAGCGTGATCTGCTGTGACATCTATCCTCCCGAGAGTTGAGCCAACCATGAAACCGTGAATCGCCCGCGAGGACAACCCTCCAGCCGGATGCCGACGCGAGTAAGGTGACGCGATGTCGTGGCGCAAGGTGATGGTCGCTTCCTCCATGGTGCTCGTGCTCGGCTGTGGGGGGGCCGGTGGGGGCGGTGCCAGCGGTCCGAAGGGGTCGGGGAGCGAGGGGTCAGGCGAAACTGAGGACGCGGCGCAGCCTCTGCCGGAAGATAGCGGCGGCGGGACCCCTAGCTCGGTGGGCGCCGCCACGGGCCGCAAAGCCATCTGCAGCCCCGACGGTTGGTGCTGGCGTAACCCATGGCCCCAGGGCAACAAGCTCAACGACATCGCCGGCGACGGCGACGCGGTGTGGGTGGTCGGTGCGCGCGGCACCATCATGCAGCGCGACGGCGACGGGTGGCAGGGCGCCGACGCCGGCACGGACGTCGACCTCGAGGGGGTGTGGGTATCGGGCGACACGGTCGTCGCGGTGGGCCACGGGGCGCTGGTCGAGCGGACCAGCGGGACCTGGGCGAAGGCCGACGTGGGCGACGCGAAGCTCGAGGCAGTGTGGGGAAGCGGTGACGTCGCCTTCGCAGTGGGGCGCAAGGGAGCCCTCTGGGAGAAGAAGGGCGGCAGCTGGATTCAGGGCAAGAGCGGGGTCGAGAACCACCTCAACGCCATCTGGGGTACCGGGCCGAGTGACGTCTACGCGGTCGGAGAAGAGGTGGTGCTGCACTTCGACGGCTCCGCCTGGAGCAAGAAGCCCGCGCCGACGGCCAAGCAGCTCCAGAAGGTGACCTTCCTCGGCGTGTGGGGCTCGGGCCCGAGCGACGTCTACGCCGTGGGCTGGCACCGCAAGAGCGGCCGGATGGTCATGCACTACGACGGCAAGGCTTGGGCCGAGCAGAAGACCGACGCCAAGAAGATGCGAACCCTCTACGACGTGTGGTCGAGCGGGAGCGACGCCTTCATCGTGGGCACTCGCGTGGCCCTCGAGGGCGGTGGCGGGAGCTGGTCGGCGTGGGGGCTCCCGGCCGTCGACCTCTTCGGGGTGTGGGGAAAGAGCGCGAGCAACGTGATGGCCGTCGGCGCGCGCGGTCAGATCTACGCCTACGACGGCGCGGTCGAGGCCGTGTCGCGGGGGGCCACGGCGACCCTCGAGGCGGCCACCTCCGACGGCTCGGGGACCGTCTGGGCCGTGGGTGAGAAGGGCATCGTCCTGAAGGGCGGCGCCGACGGCTACGCCAAGGTCGACGCTGGCACCACCGCGCGGCTCCGTGGGGTGGCAGCCAAGGGCGATGATGTGGTCATCGTCGGGGATGGGGGCACCGTGGTCGAGGGGAGCGGCAGCCTGAAGGCGGGCCGAGCTGGGATCAGCGATGACCTCCATGCGGTGACGTTCGCGGGCGACACGCCGGTCGCCGTCGGCGCGGCGGGGGCCGTGGTGCGCAAGGTCGACGGGGCCTGGAAGCGCCTGAAGAACCCGTCGCAAGAGGATCTCGAGGCCATCTGGTCGACCGGCGACGTAGCCTTCGCCGTGGGCAAGCGAGGCACGGTATTGAAGATCACCGATACCGTCGAGGCCCTGCGATCCGGCACCGACGCGCATCTCTTCGGCGTGAGCGGAACCACCGCGAGCGACATGGTCGCCGTCGGTCGCGACGGGTCCGTGCTCGTCTACGACGGAAGCGCGTTCAAGATGCTGCCCAAGGTGAAGGATCCCCTCGGCCGAGACGCCTGGCTCACCGGGGTTGCGGCCGCTGACGGAGCCTACGCCATCACAGGCGGAAACGGCACGATCGCTACGCTCTCCGGTGGCAACGTCGAGGCCCAGCGCTCCGGCGTGGCCGACATGCTGCGCGCCGCGGTAGCCATCGACGGCGCTTGGGTGGTGGTGGGCGATCACGGCGCCGTCCTCCACCGCGACCGCTAGCGTCAGTCCTCTTCAGCCTCGACGAGGAGGCGCTCGAGCAACCGCGTGAGGCCGGCCCCGGCGGCCCGCTCGTCGAGAAACGTGCGGTCGAGCGCTACGGCACGCGCGACCGAGAGCAAGTCGCGCCACTGTCGGTCCGAGGTCTCGCCCGTCTTTACAAACCACCGGAGCTCTTGCAGGACCGTGTCCTCGGGGCCGAGCACAGGCACCTCTACCCCTGGCATCAGCTCCAGACGGCGACGCCGATCGAGCTGACCGCGTCCCATCGGGCCGGGAGGGGGAAAGAAGATGCCCACCTTCAGGAAGGTCTTCTCGTGGATGATGTTGAAGCTCCCGTTTCTCCGTGCGGCTTCGACGGCCATGTCCTCGTCCGCATAGAAGGCGCCGCTGAGAGCGGCGGCCACCCGACGCGCTTGGGGGACGGAGAGTGCCGCGACGACATCGATGTCGTTGGCCGCGCGTGGCTCGCCGTAGGTGGTGGAGGCGAGTGAACCCGGCATACCGCCCAGGGGGCGCCGAGGTCGTCGAGCGCCTCGGCCCACACTTCAGGGCTCGTGTCTGCCGGCCGTATCCCCAACGCGCGGAGCGTAGGGCTCGGTCCCCGCCGTCGTCGAGCTGCATCGCCGGGGTCCTCGTTGCACTTGCGCGCTTGACCGCAGGGGAGCCGTGGGTCACTTTGTTTGGGTCTCGAACAAAGTCTTTGCGGAGTGACGGCCCGCGGATTCGCGACTGCAACCCTGTTCCGTCCCCGAGGAGGCCCCATGGCCCGCTTCTGTTCATCTCGCTTCGCGACCGGCTTTGCGCTCGTCGCCATCATCTCCGCCTGCTCCACCGACGAGGATCCCGTTACGACCATGGGGTCGGGCGGCAGCACCTCGAGCGTGGGGGGTCAGGCCAGCACCACCGGTCAGGGAGGCGGCGCCACGGTGGGAACCGGCGGTGCCGCCACCGGAGGCGGCGGCCAGGGCGGCGGCGAGCTCGGAGGGGGTGGCATCGGGGGAGCGGGCGGCATGGGCGCCGCCGGCGGTCCTCCCAACGGCGAGCTCACCGTCAACGGCGACTTCGAGACCGGCGACACGCAGGGCTGGACCAGCTTTGCCACGGTCAACAACGGGACCTTCGCCGCTTCGATGGACCAGGCCAACGGGGGGCAGTGGTCGGGCAACCTGGTCGCGAGCGTGCCCACGCAGACCGACCCGGCGTCCTTCCCGCTCATCAAGCAGGCCAACCTCGGCATCGGAACCGTGCAGCCCAACAGCACCATCGACGTGTCCTTCGACATGTTCGGCTCGCTCGGGGGATCGGGCGGGGTCGTCTTCGCGGAGTTCTTTTCGGAGCTCAGCGGCGGCGGCACGTCAAAGGCGGAGATCCTCTCCGGGGGGCCTCTCTTTCCCGTCGCGCCTCAGGATTGGACCGCGGGCTGGGTGACCTACCAGTTCACCGTCACCACCGGGCCCGACGTGACCGGCGGCGTCACCCTGCAGCTCAAGGCCGACTGCGGTCCGGTCGCGGGCTGTCTGGTCGACGTCTACTTCGACAACGCGTCGGTCACGATCCCCTGAGCCGGGGGGAGCTTCATCCCCCGTCGAGGCATCGCCAGAGGTACCAGCTGGCCACCGTGCGGTAGGGGCGCCAGGCCTCCCCTGCCGCGAGCAGCTCGTCGGGTGACGGGCGCTCGCGGCCGTGGAGTCGGGCCAACCCCTTCTGCACGCCGAGGTCGTGGCACGGCAACACGTCGGGCCGGCCGAGCTCGAAGATGAGCAGCATCTCCGCCGACCAGCGACCGATCCCGCGTACCACCGTCAGCGCGTCCACGATGGCGTCGTCGTCCATCACGTCGAGATCGCGGCGCGTGGGCAGCTCCCGGGCGAGGGTGCGCCGGGTCAGATCGCGCAGCGCCGCGACCTTGGGGCGCGAGAGTCCGGCCGCGCGCAGGATCGCATCGTCGACGCGATCGACGTCTTGCGGCTGCAGGCGTCGACGCCCGGGAAAGCTGGCGACCAGCCGCCGGTGGATGGTGCCGGCCGCGGCGCCGCTGAGCTGCTGGTAGACGATGGCGCGGCTCAACGCGGCGTAGACGCTGCGCCGCGCCGGCAGCTCGAGCGTCATCGGCCCGAAGTCCCGCATGAAAGCCCCGAGGCGAGCGTCGCGGCGACGCAGGTGGCGCGTGGCGCGCTTCAGATCGAAGGGGAGGGGCTTCAATCGTCGTCCTCGGCCAGGATCCGGCAGAGGCTCACGTCGAGGTCGCTTCGAACGAGGCGCAGCAGGCTCTCGAACTCGGAGCGCGAGACCTGGAGGCGGGCCTGGAGCAGGCGCTGGGTGTCCTTGGCCAGCGCTTCGCGGGCGGCGGCGAGCCAGCGGGCGGCCGTGGCTCGGTGCACGTCGTGCAGCCGTCCGATCCGATCGATGCCCAGCCCGTCGAGCAGGTGCAGCCGCAGGACGTTCCGCTGCTCGATGGGGAGGGCGCGGAGCGCGTCGACGAAGGCCTCGCGAAAGTCCACCGCGTAGCGCTGACGGAGGTAGTCGAGCTCGGGGTCGTCGCTCACCAGCTGGTCGTCGCGGGGAGGCGTGGAGGCGCGGCGAGCGTCGCCCTGCTTGAGGTCGAGCGCGATGCGAAGGGCCACCACCCTCAGCCAGCTCGGGAGTCGACCGAGACCCCGGTAGTCGGCGAGCTTGCGGTGCCCGGCGGCGTTGGGCACGAGCAGGCGGTGCCGAAGGCGTTGGCGTACCTCGTCGATTTGCGGCGCGTCCAGCCGTAGCTTGGCCACGAAGGCGGGGACCCACTGCTCGAGGTGTGCGTCGAAGCCCCGGAGCGCGGCGGCATCGCCCTCGAGGCAGCCACAACACAGGAGGAGATCTTGCGCCACCTCATCGGTGGGGTCGTCGTCGAGCCGTTCGCGTACGAAGGTCAGAAAGGCCGACGAAGCGACCGCGATCTGCGGCCAGGCGGCCCGGGCGCGTGCTTCGAGGTCGTCGGCCATGCCTCTTCATAGCGAGAGCTCAAGGGGACGGATAGACGCAGCGCAGTCCGAGGGAAGAGGAGACGGCCAGCATCTCGTCGGAGAGGCGCCGCCGCGCGGCCGCTTGGAGGTTGAGGGCGGTGTCTTCGTTCCAGGCACTGCCCCGGAAGCTCCGGGCGTCGGGGTCGATGCCGCTCGGCGTCTCGCAGAGGGGATCGAAGGTGAGGCTCGCCGCCCAGCAGGGCTCCTCGTCTCGTTGCCAGCGGTCGCGCGCCCACTCGGAGAGGTTGCCCGCGAGGTCTACCGCTTCGCCGCCGGCGAGGATGAGCCGGTCGCCCACGGCCGAGCCGGCCGGCGAGGGGCCGCGCGGCCAGATCCCCTCGCACTGTTCTTCGGCGGCGTAGACGGCGTCGGTGCAGGTGGGCGGAGCATCTCCCCAGACGAAGCGGGTGCGGCCCCGCTGGGACAAGAGAAACTCGAGCTGCGCCTCGGTCGGGAGCTGTCCGCCGACGGCGAGGCAGTGGTTGTTGGCTGTGAACCAGGTGACGCAGTTGACGGGCAGGGTCTCGCGGTCGGCGGGCTCGGCCGAGTAGGTGCAGTCGGCGATGATCTCCGAGGGATCGGCGCTCACGCCGCCTTCGAGCCGCGCCACCCCCGAAGCGCGGATGTCCCCTACGGTGACCTCCGATTCATCGACGACGAAGGTGCCGAGCACCACGAGCCGTTCGCGCTCGCCACCGGTGTCGTCGACGCTCGACAGATCGAGACGAGGATCGCCCATCCAGAAGGCACCCCCGGGGACGCAGACCCGCCCGGGGGCCATGGTCTCCGGGCAGGGGGCGGGCACACCGGGCCAGCTGCCGCTGCGGCCCCCGGCGTCCCGGCCCTCGGTGGGTTCGAGCGGCGCCTCGAGCGAGCCCTCGACCAGGCCGACCCCCGTCGCGCGGAGAAAGACGCTGGCTTCGACGATCCCCGTCTCGTCTACGGCGGGGAGGCGGATGACGTGCTCGATGGTCGAGGCCGGTCGCGGCTCGGCCGAGGCGGTCCCGCCGCTGCGATAGAGGCGGACCCGCACCCGGGGTCGCTCGCCCGGCTCCGGTACGACGCCCACCGAGGCCTGGCCCGCGAAGACGGTCTCGTGATCGACCGGAAAGATGCGGGTGCAGCCGTCGCAGGGAAGAGCACGCCCCTCGGGAATGATGTCGATGCGCAGCCGATCGAAGAGCGCGGGGACTTCGCGGGGAGCCGACCCCGGGCCAGCGGGCAGGGGCGCGTCGGTGTCGACGTA
>JGI12210J13797_10124184_pt1 | contig 12010 bp, 8 predicted proteins | sample ElkSlonscriptome_3_FD_13797 | JGI IMG/M metagenome (IMG submission 13797) | reverse complement strand
GCCGCCGATGACGGTGACCTCTTTCACCCCGAGGTCGGCCATCTGATCCACCAGCTCGAGCGCCTCGGCGGACGTCAGCTCATCGGGCCTCGCCTTGCCCGCCCGCGAGCCGCAGTGGCGACAGGCGAGGTCGCACTTCAGCGTGAGCTCCCACACCGCGTAGATGGGCCGCCACCGCCGGTCGACCTCTCGCGCGGGCCCGGCGAGCGGCAAGTGCCGACGCGCCGGCTTGGCGAGGGGCGCTACCGGCAATCGCCGGGTTCTGGGCGATGAGGTCATGGTGGCCGAATGAGCAAGAGCGATGCCGACAGGCTAGCGGGCACGATGGGGCGCCGTCGATGACCATGTTTCGAGACCTTGGATCGACGCGGAGCGAATCGACGCGGGAGGCTCCGTGCGCCGTCCCCGACACGGCCGTCAGGGGGTGTTCGGTGAAGCACGCCCTGACCCCGACCGCCACAACCGGTCGACGAGCTCCAGCAGCCCCTCTCACGCCCATGGCTTGGCCACCACGGCGCTAACGAGTCCGCGTTCGAGCTGCTCTCTCACCGCTGGCGTGTGGGCGTGGGCCGTGACGAAGACGTAAACCACCTGCGGCGCCACTGCTCGCGCCCGCGCGACGAAGGCTACCCCGTCGATTCCGGGCATCGCGTAGTCCACCAGTGCCACGTCGGCGGTACCGGCCTGCACCGCTCGAGCGCCTCCTCCACCTCGGACGTGATACCTCGACGTGGCCATCATCGCCCGTAGCCTCGATCGCATTGGCGATGAGGTTGTGTAGGACATCGCGAGCTTCTGAAACCGGCATACGTCCCCAGCGACACGCTTCGAGGGCCTCGTCGAGGGCGGTCGAGAGCTCCTCGAGGGCGTGGGGTTGGCGGATTGAGGGGGCCATGACTCGACACCCAATGTCACCTGGAGGCGACCAAAGAAACAAGCCTCCTGACAGGCGGCTGGCGGCAAGGATTTCCTTGGTGGCTTGTCGCAAGGCCGTCCGGCGCTAAAGCTCCCGGGATGTCGGTGGCTCCACAGCGCGATGCCCTCTCGGTCTTCGGACCGGCCACCGCCACCTGGTTCAGCCGTGTCTTCGAGGGTCCGACCGAAGTCCAGAGCCGAGGCTGGGCTCGGATCGCCGATCGAGAGCACGCCCTGCTGCTCGCCCCCACCGGCAGCGGCAAGACGCTGGCCGCCTTCCTCTACTGCTTGGACCGACTCGCGCAGCGCCCCCCCGAGGAGCGTGAGGGCACCCGGGTGCTCTACGTCTCGCCCCTGAAGGCCCTCGCGTACGACGTCGAACGCAACCTACGCTCGCCGCTCGTAGGCATCGAGCGCGCGGCCAAGCAGCTCGACCTCACCATGGTGCCGCCGCGGGTCGACATCCGCTCGGGAGATACCTCTCAGAAGCAGCGGCGACTCCAGAAGAAACACCCGGCGGAGATCCTGGTGACCACCCCGGAGTCGCTCTACCTCATCTTGGGCTCCCAAGCGCGCGAGAACCTGAAGACGGTGGAGTGGGTGATCGTAGACGAGGTCCACGCCCTCGCCCCCACCAAACGCGGGGCCCATCTCGCCCTCAGCCTCGAACGGCTCGCGGATCTCGCCGACATCGATCCGCAGCGCATCGGGCTCTCCGCCACCGCCAAGCCCGTAGGGGAAGTCGCGCGCTATCTCGGCGGCGATCGGGAGGTGGCCATCGTCGACACCACACAACCTCCCGCCCTCGACCTGCAGGTCGTGGTGCCGGTCCCGGACATGACCAAGCCGGACCAGAAGCGCGCCGAGGTCTCCGAGGGAGCGGAGGTGGAGGACATGGTCACGCCGCCCGCCGAAGAGGACATCCCCGACTACGAGGACGATGACGACTTCGGGCCGCCGGAGATGGACGATCTCTTCTTCGACGGCAGCGGCGAGGGCGCCCCCGAGATGGGCAAGGTGTCCCCCGAGGAGCTCTTCGCCAGCGAGGGAGAGCCCCGCCAGCACGGGATCTGGCCGGTGGTGGTGCCCGAGCTGATCGCGCTCATCGAGTCACACCAGACGACCATCGTGTTCGTGAACAGCCGCGGCCTCTGCGAGCGGCTCGTGCAGCGCATCAGCGAAGCGACCGAAGACGAGGGACTGGTCCGCGCGCACCACGGAAGCCTTTCCCAGACCCACCGTCGCGAGACGGAAGAGATGCTCAAGACCGGTCGCATCAAGGGGATCATCGCCACCTCTTCTCTGGAGCTCGGCATCGACATGGGCGCGGTCGACCTCGTGGTCATGGTCGAGTCCCCCGGCTCGGTGGCCCGAGGGCTGCAACGGATTGGGCGCGCCGGGCACGGCGTCGGCCAGATCAGCAAGGGGCGCCTCTTCCCCAAGCACCGCGGCGACCTGCTCGAGGCGACCGTGGTGGCCCGGCGGATGCGCCTCGGCGAGCTCGAGCCCCTGAGGCTGCCCAAGAACCCGCTCGACGTACTGGCCCAGCAGGTGGTGGCCATGTGCGCGCTCGAATCTCAGGCCCTCGTCCACGTCGAGCGCGTGCTGCGTCGGGCGGCGAGCTTTCAGGACCTGCCCCACGACGCCTTCGTCGCCGTGCTCGACATGCTCACCGGTCGCTACCCCTCGACCGACTTCTCCGACTTGCGCCCTCGCCTCAATTGGGACCGCGACACCGACGAGCTCTCACCTCGACGGGGCACCCGCAGCCTCGCCATCGTCAACGGCGGCACCATTCCCGATCGCGGCATGTACAGCGTACACCTCGCCTCGCCGGACGGGGTGCGGGTGGGCGAGCTCGACGAGGAGATGGTGCACGAGACCCAGCCGGGACACGTCATCACCCTCGGGGCCACGAGCTGGCGGGTCGACGAGGTGACCCGAGACCGGGTCATGGTCACGCCCGCGCCCGGCGAGGTCGGGCGAATGCCCTTCTGGCGCGGCGAGGGACCGGGACGACCCATCGAGCTCGGACGCGCCATGGGGAGCTTCCTGCGCAAGCTCGGCAAGAAGCCCAAGGAGCAAGCCGAGTCCGAGCTGGTGAACGACTACCTGCTTCACCCGCTCTCGGCCGAGAACCTCCTGCGCTACCTCGACGAGCAGAAGGAGGCGACCGGCGCCGTCCCCACCGATCGCGCGATCACGGTCGAGCGCTTTCGCGACGAGCTGGGGGACTACCGCGTCTGCATCCTCTCCCCCTTTGGCGCCCGGGTCCACGCCCCATGGGCCCTGGCGCTCGAGGCCAAGCTCACCGCCGAGGAGAGCGAGCTCGAGGTGCAGTGCATGTGGAGCGACGACGGGATCTGCGTCCGCATCGCCGATGCCGACGAGCTGCCCGGCCTGCCGTCGCTCTTCCCCGAGCCCGAAGAGGTCGAGGAGCTGGTGGTCAACCAGCTCGGCAACTCGGCCCTCTTCAGCAGCCATTTCCGCGAGAACGCGGCGCGCTCGCTGCTGTTGCCGCGACGCCGGCCGGGCAGTCGGACGCCGCTGTGGCAGCAGCGACTCAAGTCACAGCAGCTGCTGAAGGTCGCGCGCTCGTACCCCTCCTTCCCCATCGTGGTGGAGACCTACCGGGAGTGCCTGCAGGACGTCTTCGACCTGCCGTCCCTCCGCGAGCTGCTGGGCGACATTCGTTCGCGCAAGATCCGGATCCACGAATGCGAGACGAGCGTGGCCTCGCCCTTCGCCCGCTCGCTCGTCTTCGCCTTCGTCGCCGCCTATCTTTATGAGGGCGACGCCCCTCTGGCCGAGCGGCGCGCGCAGGCCCTGGCCCTCGACCGCAATCTGCTGCGCGAGCTTCTCGGCGAGGAAGAGCTCCGCTCGCTGCTCGATCCCGAGGTCATCGAAGAGCTGGAGTGCGAGCTGCAGCACCTGAGCGACGACCGCAAGGTGCAACACCTCGATGCCCTGCACGACCTACTCCGCCGCCTCGGCGCCCTCGACCCCGACGAGGTCGCCGCCCGCTGCGATGGTCCCTACGCCGCCTGGCTCACCGAGCTCGAGAAGGCGCGCCGCATCGTCTCGGTCGGGATCGGCTCCCAAAAGATGTGGGTCGCGGTCGAAGACGTAGCTCTCTACCGCGACGCGCTCGGGGCCGTGCCCCCTATGGGGCTCCCACGCGCCTTCCTCGAGCCCGCGGACGCGCCCCTCGAGGAGCTGGTGAGCCGCTGGGCTCGCACCCACGGCCCCTTTACGGCCGAGGTCTTCGCGGCCCGGCACGGACTCTCGGTCGCCGCGGTCACCCCGGTGCTGCGTCTGCTGGAAGGACAGGGCCGCGTCACGCCCGGCGCCTTTTCCTCGGGCGGCGACCGCGAGTGGTGCGACCTCGACGTGCTCCGCCGCATCAAGCGGCGCACCCTCGCGCGGCTCCGGGGCGAGGTGGAGCCGGTCGACCGGGCCACCTTCGCGCGCTTCCTACCGTCGTGGCACGGGCTCGACGATCCGCGACGCGGACAGATCCGCCTCGAGGAGACCATCCTCCAGCTCGAGGGCATGCCGCTGTCGTACGCCGAGCTCGAGCGCAGCGTGCTTCCGGCGCGGGTCGCCGAGTTCAGCCCCCGTTTGCTCGACGACCTGGGCGCCATGGGCGAGGTGGTCTGGGTCGGACACGGCGCGCTCGGAGCCAGCGACGGCAAGGTCGCGCTGTACCGCCGAACCCAGATCGGCAAGCTCGTCGACCCGCCCGAGATCGACCTCGAAGGCCTTGCTACGCTCGAGCGCGCACTGGTCGAGAAGCTCACCCAGCGCGGCGCCTGCTTCTTCAAAGAGCTGCAGATGGCCTGCCGGGGCATGGATGCGCGGCTCGAGGAGATCGTCGCCGCCCTGTGGGATCTCGTGTGGAAAGGCCTGGTCACCAACGACACGTTCCAGCCCCTGCGCGCCCTCGGCATGCGCAAGAACAAGCGCGCACGTCGCCGCGGAAACACCGATCTGCGGGTGGCGGGTCGATGGTCGCTCGTGAGCGACCTGCTCGACGAGGTCTCCGCCACCGAGCGGCTGCACGCCCGCGCCATCATGCTGCTCGAGCGCCACGGCATCGTGAGCCGCGAGGCCGCCAGCATGGAGTCGCTGCCGGGGGGCTTCTCCTCGGTCTACCCCGTGCTCAAGCAGATGGAGGAGTCGGGCAAGGTGCGTCGCGGCTACTTCGTCGACGGGATCGGCGGTGCCCAGTTCGCCTTCGCGGGGGCAGTCGACCGCCTGCGCGGCTTCCGCGAACCCCGCACCGAGCCCCAGGCGCTGGTGATCAGCTCCCCGGACCCCGCCAATCCCTACGGCTGGGTCGTCCCCTGGCCCGAGCAGCCAAGCGAGGTCTCGCGAAGCCCGCGCCGGGTCAGCGGCGCCCTCTTGGTCCTGGTCGACGGCATCCCCGCCCTCTACCTCGAGCGCGGCGGTAAGGTGCTGCTCACCTTCGAGGGAGTGGAAGGCCCCGCCCTCGAGCGCGGCTTCGATGCCCTGCACGACCACCTCGCCCAGCACAGCCGCAAGACCGTGCACATCGAGCAGATCGACGACCAACCCGCTTTGCGATCGCCCCACGCGCCCTTCCTGAAGGAGATCGGCCTCTCCTTCAATCATCGCGGCCTCATCATCGAGCGGCGCATCTAAGGCCACCGATGCCCGAGGGAGACACCCTGCATCGGCTAGCGGCCCGGCTCTCCCCCACGCTGCTGGGCAAGACCGTGACCCGGGCCCAAAACCGGGCTCAGGGCGAACTGGAGGTGATCGCGGGCGCCACGATCGAGAACATCGCCGCCCTCGGGAAGAACCTCGTCATCGATCTGTCCGGAGGCTGGAGCTTTCGCGTTCACCTCGGCATCGCAGGCAAGTGCGACACCTACCCCCGGGGACGGCGGTGGCGACGGTCAGCCCGCAGCGCCACCCTCATCGTCCGCACCGAAGCGCACGAGGTCGTGTTCTTCGACGCCCCCCAGACCAAGCTGCTCCGCACCGCTCACCTTCGCGCGGTGCCGGGGCTCGTGAAACTCGGCCCGGACTTGCTGGGACAGCGCATCGACTACGCAGCCATCCTCGAGCGGGCCCGGCAGCCCGGAAACGCGGAGCGCCCGCTGGGCGAGGTGCTGCTCGACCAGCGCATCGCAGCCGGCATCGGCAACGTCTACAAGTCCGAGCTGCTCTTCCTGCGGCGGCTCAGCCCCTGGGCGCCACTGTCGTCGCTCGACGACGCGAAGCTCCTCGGACTCTTCAAGCTCGCACGCGAGCTGATGAAGAAGAACATGCGAACGCGATGGCGCACGACCCGCTTCCTCCCCGGGGGTCGCCACTGGGTCTACGGCCGCACCGGGCGCGCGTGCTTTCGCTGCCGGACCAAGATCGAGAGTGGCCGGCAGGGCGAGCAGGCGCGCAACACCTACTTCTGCGCGCGCTGCCAGCGGAGCTGACACGATCAGAGCGTCAACAGCGGGGCCTCGGTCTGCAACATGCCCGCGGGTTTCGCTTCACGGGCTCGAACTCCGACGCCGCGAGCAGTCTCGCCTAGCAGGCATTGACGTGTGTCACACTGTGTCTTACCAGGCCAGAGCCTGGCGCTGAGGCCCCCATCCGCGTGACCCACTCGGAACCCACTGAGCCCACATCCAGTGAGCGTGGAAAACGGGCTTCTGGCTGCAAAACGGGGGGCAAATAGGTGACACGTGACACTCCGCGTTATAGCGTTTGGTCTGAGTGACCGATGGGTAGAGGCGTCGGCACCAAACATGCAGGGCTTTAGGGTCCAACCCCGTTCTTACTTTGATGGTCCTCGGGGGAGGTGAACCATGAAAAACATCATATCTTCGGCTCGGTTGCTCGAAGCCAGAAGGGCTCGAGAGGTGGACCAAGCGCAGGACGCGCTTCGCCACCAAGCACAGCAGATCGCGACATTGGCGTCGCGGTTGGACGAACGATTTGTCGAGGCGGTCTCCCTCCTCGAGGGCGTCGAGGGCCACGTCGTGGTCGCCGGTGTCGGCAAATCTGGGCAGATCGGGCGCAAGCTCGCTTCGACCCTCTCGTCTACGGGTACGCCCTCCTTCTTCGTGAACGCAGCGGAGGCCGCCCACGGCGACCTTGGCATGATCACGTCGAAAGATGCTGTCATTCTAATATCTTACAGCGGAAAGACGGAGGAGGTCCTCCGGATGCTCCCTCACATCACACGGGTCGGTGCACCCTCGGTGGCCCTCGTCGGCAACCAAGGCTCGCCGTTGGCCCGCAGCTGCGACATCGTCATCGACGTGTCGGTCGAGCGTGAGGCCTGTCCCAACAACCTCGCCCCGACGACGTCGGCCCTGGCCACCCTGGCCATGGGCGACGCGCTCGCGATGAGCCTACTGCGTCGCCGCCGCTTTTCCCCCAATGAATTCGGTCAGCTACATCCGGGTGGAAGCCTAGGCGACAAGCTTTGCCGACGGGTCGGGGAGGTCATGCGCCGCCGCAGCGCGCGCGTGCCCGGGTGGGACCTGCCCATCGTCTCGCCGACCGCGAGTGTGACCGACTGCCTCCTCACCATGACGGAGGGTCGCCTCGGCCTGGTCCTGGTCATGGATGGCAACCGCCTCCTCGGTATCCTCACCGACGGCGATCTTCGCCGCTGCCTGCAGGAGCACGGTGGCCAGCTTCAGGGCCTCGACGTGCAAGGCGTCATGACCCCAAACCCGCTCACCATCGGCGAGGACGTGCTGCTCGGCGATGCCTACGAGCTGATGATCGCCGAAAAGGTCACCGCTCTGGTGGTGGTCGACGAAGGCGGAGCCGTCTCTGGCGTCGTGCAAGTCTTCGACGTCGAGTAAGATCGGGCCCATGAGCCTTCTGCGCGGCTTGGTCGTGCAGTCCGAGGTCGTCCACGCGGTCTTCATGCGGGAGACGCGGACGCGTTTCGGGCAGTACCGCATGGGTTACCTGTGGGCGATCGCCGATCCGGCGATCGTCATCCTCACGATCGCCGGCTTCTTCGCTCTGGTGAATCGGGCGGCGCCGTACGGGATGGACATCTACAGCTTCATCGCCACCGGGATCATCCCCTACAAGCTCTTCGCTAGCTCGGCCCAGCAGGTCGGCGAGTCCGTCAACGGCAACCGCGCCCTGCTCTTCTACCCTCGGGTGCTGCCCATCGACCTGGCGCTGGCCCGCGGACTCTTCGAGCTAGCGACCTACGCGGCGGTGTTCATCGTGCTGATGGGGCTGCACGGCCTCTACTTTCAGCAGCTCGTGGTCGATGAGGCCCTCTACGTCATCGCTGGCCTCACCCTGGCCTCGCTGCTCGGCACCGCGACCGGTCTCGTCTTCTGCGCGATCGGCGTGATGTCGCGCACCGCAGACCGCGCGCGAGGACCTCTCCTGCGACCCCTGTTCTGGATCTCGGGGATCTTCTTCACCGTGGATGCGCTGCCGGCGCACGTCCGCCCGCTCGCCGGCCTCAACCCCGTCATCCACTGCGCCGAGCTCGTGCGCTCGGGGTGGTTCGTGAGCTACGAGGACACCTACGTCGACACCAGCTACGTGTGTCTTTGGATCCTGGGCCTCTCCGTGCTCGGGCTCATCCTCGAGCGCCACGTGCGCCGTAAGATCGAAGTCGCGTGATCCGCCTGGAGAACATCACCAAGGTCTACAAGACCAAGCGAGGCCGCCATACGGTCCTCGACGACGTGAGCTTCGAGGTTCCGCTCGGCACGAGCTTGGGGATCATGGGCCGCAACGGCGCGGGTAAGTCGACGCTGCTCCGGATCATCGGCGGCGCCGAGATGCCCTCCTCGGGCACCGTGACTCGGGGAAGCCGAGTGTCGTTTCCCATCGGCTTCTCGGGCGCCTTTCACGGCTCGCTCACCGGCGAGGAAAACTGCCGGTTCGCGGCACGGATCTACGGCCAGGAGATGAAGCGCGTCGTCCGCGAGACCCGCGACTTCGCCGACATCGGCGACTATTTCTACAACCCGGTGGGGACCTACTCGACCGGCATGCGCGCGCGCCTCGCCTTCGGCCTCAGCATGAGCATCGACTTCGACGTCTACCTCGTGGACGAGGTCACGGCCGTGGGCGATCGGCGCTTCAAGAAGAAGTGCTCCGTCGCCCTGAAGAAGCGCGCCGAGTTCGGCAGCCTCATCGTCATCTCCCACAGCGTGGGCACGCTTCGGCAGCTCTGCGACAAGTGCGCGGTGCTCGACCAGGGCAAGCTGACCGTGTACGACACGGTGGACGCCGCCAACGAGGTCTACGCCGCGTGAACGACATCGTCCGTCAGAAGAGCGAGGTGAGGGGAGAGGCAGAGCTCCGCCGCGCTCGCTTTCGTCGCCTCGCCCTCATCTTCGGCCTGGTGGTGCTGCTGCCCACCCTCGTGGCCATCGGCTACTACGGCGCGATGGCGAGCCCACAGTACGGCTCGGTGACCACCCTCTCCCTGGAGACGGGCGTGGCCCGGGCCGGCGGCAAGCGGGGCGCCGCCTCGAAGGATCTGGAGCTGCTCAAGGCACTGATTCAGTCCCGAGCCTCCTACGAGGCCTTGCTGCAGGCGGGCTTCCGCAACCACTTCGGCAACGGCAACATCGACCGATTCTCCCGCCTCGGGGAGGGAGATGACGCCGGATACGCGTACTTCCTCGAGCAGATCGACATCGAGCCCGCATCCGACGCAGCCATCGACGTGCACTTCTACGCCTTCGGCCCCGAGAAGGCCGAAGCCATGAGTCAGGCGCTGCTCGCCCACTTGAAGACCCAGCTCGCCGCCGAGCGCGAGAAGACCCGTGAACTTCTGGTTACCCCAGCTCTCGCGCGCGCCGATGCCCAGCGTGAAGCGGCCTCCAATGCGGCGGAAGGAGTGGAGAAAGAGGTCGCCCAGCGTCGCCTCACCGCGGCCCTGCGCGAGGTCGAGCTCGCCCAGGAAGAGGTGCTCCAGCGCGAGGCGAGGCTGGTGATCGTGGCCGAGCCGTCGCGACCCGACACCGCCATGCGCCCGCGACGGCTGTGGAACATCACCACCATCTTCTTCACCACGCTCGCCCTCGGTGGTCTCTTCTTGCTTCTCGGCGATGTGGTGCGCGAGCACGGCCAGTTCTAGACTGCGGCATCCCCCATGAAGTTGCTGCAATTCGACGTCGGGCCAGACCGACCCCTGTTTCTGATCGCTGGCCCCTGCGTCATCGAGAACGCCGACATGGCCCTCGCCTCGGCCGAGCGCCTGGCGGCCATCGCGAAGAAGCTCGACCTGCCCTACATCTTCAAGGCGAGCTTCGACAAGGCCAACCGCACCTCTCACCAGAGCAAGCGTGGAGTTGGCCTCGAAGAGGGCCTTCGGGTCTTGGAAACCATCAAGATGACCGTGGGTGTCCCCGTGCTCACCGATGTGCACGAGGACACGCCGATGGGCGAGGTGGCCGCGGTGGTCGACGTTCTGCAAACCCCCGCCTTCCTCTGCCGCCAGACCAACTTCATGCAGCGGGTGGCGCACGCCGGAAAGCCCATGAACGTGAAGAAGGGCCAATTCCTGGCGCCGTGGGACATGAAGCACGTCGTCGAGAAATGCACCGCGGCCGGCAACGAGCAGGTGATGGTATGCGAGCGCGGCGTGAGCTTCGGCTACAACACGCTCGTCACCGACATGCGCAGCCTCGCCTGGATGCGCGAGACCGGTTGCCCGGTGGTGCTCGACGCGACCCACTCGGCCCAGCAACCTGGCGGCGCCGGCGGGGCCTCAGGCGGCCAGCGTGAGATGATCCCTGTCCTCGCCCGCGCCGGTGTCGCGGCCGGAGTGGCCGGCCTCTTCATGGAGATCCACCCCGATCCCGAGAAGGCTTGGAGCGACGGCCCCAACCAATGGCCCCTCGACCGCGCCGAAGAGTTGCTCTCGATGCTGGTCGAGATCGACCGGGTCGTGAAGGCCCGCCCCTACGCCGAAGCCAAGACCTGAGCTAGAGCGCCTCGATCGGATACGGCTCGCGGCCGATACCGAGCGCCTCGAGCTCATCGTTCATGCGCCGCTCGTCGACCTTTCCGCGCAACTGCTCGTCGACGAGTTCGGCGTAGCGACGGCGGGCTGGGCTGCGGTAGCCGCTCTCGAGCGACTCGAAGCCTTCGGAGCGGGTCAGCGATTGGTCCGACCAGAGCCCGAGGTGCACGGGGCGCTTGAGGTAGGCGATGGAGAATCGCTCGCGAAGGGTCTGGAGCAACTCGTGGTCGGCGCCGAAGGCCACCGTGCGGTAGGGGCCGCATTGCTCGAGCACGCTCCGCTGTACCAACAGCGAGGCGACCGACAGCCGCAGTGCGTTCTGGTCGCCGAAGAAGACGAAGCGTCCGCGCTCGGTCACCCGCAAGAAGCGCCCGATGCTCGCCGCGTGGCCTCCGTCGAGCGCCGCCACCTGTTCGGCGATACGCTCCGGCAAAGCCAGGTCGTCGGCGTCGTGCACGGTGATGAGCTCGCCTGTGGCCTCGGCCAACAGCGCGTTGCGGATCCCGTAGGGGCCCTGGTTGTCGCGGCTACGAAACAGTCGAAGTTCGATGCCTTCGGGGAGGGAGCACCGGGCGTAGCGCTTACGCAGGAGCACTGGTGTCGCGTCCGGGCTCGCGTCGTCGCAGATCAGAATCTCCAGCGGACGGTAGGTCTGCTCGAGCAGCGACTCGATCGCATAGCTCAGGGTCTCGGTCGCGCGGTAGGCGGCCATCATGACCGTTACCTTGCGCCGGCCCCACACCACCGGTCGTCGGGCCAATCGCAGGCGCGCCAAAAACGAGCCCTCACCCGGTGAGAGGCCCACCGGCGCCACCCCGTGCGCGTCGAAGAAGCGCGACAGCGCACGCCCGGCCTCCTCGGGGCGCGGCACCATGTGCGCCTGAGCCATCACCAGGTGCGCTTGGGGATGCCGGATGAACACGTCGGGCCGCGACGAGAGCAGACGCTCCACCTCGGCGGCGCTCATGGCGCCGGCGCTCACCGCCCGCGACGTGACCAGCAGGTGCGGCGCTCCGTTCGGCAGCCATCGCGGCGGATGGGGCCGCAGGTCCATGGAGTCGATGAGCGTCGCCCCCGCCGGGGTCGTCGCCAGGAGCGGCA
>JGI12210J13797_10052959_pt1 | contig 12010 bp, 7 predicted proteins | sample ElkSlonscriptome_3_FD_13797 | JGI IMG/M metagenome (IMG submission 13797) | reverse complement strand
GGCGCGCCGGTTCGCGCTCACCGTAGGGCGCTCGCTCGAGCTGGCGCTCCTCTGCCGTCACGCACAGTGGAGTCGCCGTCGCGGCGACGAGGCGACGGCCTACGCCGCGGCCCGGCTCTTTGCCCACGGGATCGAGCCGCTCGCTGCCCCTGGGATGCCGCGGGATGCGACGGCGGCACTCGCCCTCGGCTAAGGGCGCCCGGTGATTCTTTCGTTGGGGCGCAATGATTGGATGAAGCTCTTCCTCCTCGTCTGTTTGGGCCTTCTGCTCGTCGCCGGCGACGCGGCGGGGGCCACCACCCTGCAACGGGAGGCTGAGACCCTCACCGCGGTCTATCGGCGAAGGGGCGCGACGGTGAAGCGCCATCCGAGCCTCTTCCTAGAGGCCGGTGAGACGCGGCGCGTGACCCTTGGAGAAGGGGGCAAAGGCTGTCGGACGTTCATCGCGCTGACCTCGCGCTCGCGGGCCGTGAGCATGCACGTTCAGCGCGGTCCGCGCCCGCTCGGCTCCGCCCGCACCGGCAAGGCAGGGGCCGTCACCTTCGAGGACTGTGCCCATCTCGCCGATGGGCTTCGACTCTCCATCTCGGCGGGGCGGGCTGCGGTCGAGCTCCTGGAGGTTCAGCACCTCGGGGAGCTCACCGACCTCGAGGTGGTGCTCCCCGCGAGAGCCGTGGGGCCGATCGCGACCGAGGGGGACACGGCGGGTCCGATGCCCCTCGCCCCGGCCGCCGAACGCCTCGCTCGTGCGCGCGAGACCGCGACCTACGACGGGGCGAAGCTCGTCATGCCCATCACCACCCAGGCCGATCCCGAAGGGGAGCGGGGCGTCTTGCTCGAGCTGAGAGAGGGCTGCCACCGGCTGGTGCTCATCTCCGATCAGAAGACCACCCGCGATCCGGTGGATGTTGACGCCGAGGTCGTCGACGCCGGGACGGGGAATCGGCTCCAGCGCGACGCGTCCCATGCGCCAGACGCGCGGCTCGACTTCTGCCTCGGCCAGGCGGGGCGAGTGCAGCTCCGGTACGTTGGCGCCGGCGCCATGGCCAAGGTGGTGGTGCTCGATGCGCTGTGGCCGATACCGGCCGGCATCCCCCGTCGGTGGGGACCGCAGACGACCGCGGGCATGGCCTGGGCGATGCACCGTCGTCCGAGCCCCCGCGTGACCGCGCCCCCAGAGAAGCAATTCATCGGAGGTCCGGGATCCACCAAGGTGCCGCTCCGAATGGACCCGGGGGTCTGCTACTTGGCGGCCTTCGCCGTCAGCCGTGGAGACGCGAGCGCGGGCCGGATCGCCGTCACCCTCGGGGGACGTACCCATCACGACGAGGCGGCCGGCGACCAGGTGGTCGGGGCCGTCTCCTTCTGCGCCGAGCGCGCCGAGATCGCTCAGCTCCAGCTCGATCTGAGGGCCCGGCAGGGTTGGTGGGTGATGGCCCTGTGGCGCTACGGGGGGGCGCGCCCATGAGGCGGTCGTGGCGGCTCGCCCTTGCCCTGCTCACGGGATGTCCCGGTCCCGCGACGCCACCGACGGAGGCCCCGGAGCTCGAGCTGGCCCCGGGCCAACTCGACGCCGAGCGGATGCTGACGCCCGCGATCGAGGCGGCCAAGAAAGCCGGCGCCGACCGGTTTCTCGCGGTGGGTGCGGAGGCCCTCGACGAAGGCGAGCAGCTCGGCAGCTTCGTCGAGCTCGGGCCGGGCGAGTGTCTGCTCGGGATGACGCGCGCCGGCGACAGCGTCCGCGACGTCGATCTGTTCGTTTACGCCGACGACGGCGATCGCCTCGCCGCGGACGAGGCCCCGACGGCGACGGCCGCGGTCTTGGTCTGTCCACCGCACCCGGACCGGGTCTACGTGGTGACCCGGAACGTGGCCGGGTCGGGGGTGGTGGCGCTGGGCGTGATGCGGGTCAACCCCGAGCAGGCAGACGCAGTGGCGGCCGCCCTCGAGGTTCGCGGTCGGCCCGGCGAAGACACCGGAAAGCTCGAGGCCTGGCCCGGGCTCGAGCGGAAGATCCGGCAGCGTCGCGCCGATCTCGGTGGGAGCTGGGAGGACGTGCGCCGGGTGGCGGTCCCGGTCGACCCCCATGCGGCGACCACCGTGTCCACGCGGGTGGACGCTCGAGAGTGCATCGACGTCCTCGTCGTCCCTTCCGACGAGGTCTCGAGCGTCGAGCTGTTGGTCATGGGGCAAGACGGGCGCGTGGTTTCCCGCGGGCGACCGCCGGGGCGGGATCGCTCCGCCATGGTCTGCAGTTCCATCGGGCAGGACCTCACCATCGCCATCCGGCCGCGTTCCTCGGTTGGGCTCGTGGCGGTGGTCGTGAGTCGCTCGGGGAAGGGGGCCTTCGTCGAGCTACGGGAGGGCCCAGCGCACGGGGGCATGACGCCGCTACTGCCGCTGCCGGCGGCGTTGGCCCGGCACGACGAAAGCCGCCTGTCGACGGTGGGCTGGGGCGAGCCCGAGGAGCTGCGCCGCGAGACCATTCCGACGCGCGGAATGCTCCGCGTCCCCGTCGAGCTCAGTCGGGGGTGCGCGCGTCTCGACGTGGTGGGCGGCGCGCCCTTGGCGCAGTTCGATGCGCAGCTCTGGCGCCGTGACGGCGTTTCGTTGGCCGCGGCGCGCGGGGGCGAGGTGGCCACGGTCTACGCCTGTACGCCGAGCGCGACCAAGGCCGACCTCGAGCTGGTCGCCATCGACCGACCAGGCCCGGTGGCGGTGCTCCACCGCCATATCGACGATGTCCCGGCCGCCCTGATGGCGGCCCCGCGAGCGGCGAGCCGGCTGCTTGGCCGCTTCGAGGGGCTCGGACTCGGTCCCGTGTCTCCGACCTCGCTCGAGGGCCTGACCGCTCAGCCCCTCGAGCCGGGCCGGCGCGGAGAGGGTAAGCTGACGCTCGAGCCCGGTCAGTGCGTCGACCTGGTGGCCGCCGCGGACGGTCCGCCACAGTCGGTGTCGCTGCGCCTCGAGGAGGGATCCATCGAGCATGTGCGGACATCGGGCCACGGCGTCACGGCCCTCGAACACTGTAGCCGCGAGGGCGGTCACTTTCGTTATCGGCTCGAAGTGACCGGGGCGGCGGCGGACGTTTTGACCGCCCACCGCCGGCGATGAGGGGCGCGGCTTCGCTCAGCGAATGCCGTGCATACCCTTCTTGATGAGGGGGCTCAGCACGACGAGCAGACCGGCGGCCACGCACGCGAAGATGCCCACGTCGGTGAAGACGTCGGTGTAGATCTCGAGGCGCTCGGGGCCGGGGAGGGTTGCGGTGTCGACACCGCCGTCGCCCTTGCTGGTGGCCTTGGCGATGAACTTGCCGGCCTGGTGGGCGATCGAGGACGAGAGGAACCATATCCCCATCACGAAGCCTACGATGCGGGCCGGCGAGAGCTTGGTCACGAGCGACAGGCCGACGGGCGAGATGCAGAGCTCGCCCAGGGTGTGGGCGAGGTAGGCGAGAATGAGCCAGATGACCGGCACGATCCCCGCCACGGCCGAGCCTTCGCCAATGGTGAACATGAAGAAGCCGCCGCCGAGCAGAGCGAGGCCAATGGCAAACTTGATGGGTGAGGACGGCGACTTGTTGGACTGCTCGAGCTTCGTCCACAGCCAGCTGAAGAGGGGCGCAAACAGGAGAATGAACAGTGGGTTGACGCTCTGGAAGACGGAGGCCGTGAGCTGCGTCCCGGCGATGTTCATGTCGACGTTGCGGTCCGTGTAGACGGTGATGGCGCTGCCGGCGAGCTCGAAGAAGGTCCAGAAGACGACGGTGAAGAGCAGCAGGACGACGATGACCCAGAGGCGCTGACCCTGGCGACGGTCCTCCTCACGGGCGCCCATCCCGATGAGCAGGCCGAGCATCGAGAGCCCGAGGATGCCGAGGAGGATGTCGAGGCTCTCGTTGTGCTCGATGAGCAGCATGATGAGGGGCAGGACGAGGAAGGAGCCCACGTAGATGAGAATCTCGCGGGGGATGCCCATCGTCTTGGCCGCGAGCACCTCGGGGTTGCTGGGATGGCCGTGGTCTTCGAAGGCGCCGCGAATGCGGGCGATGACGAAGACGACCAGGCCGAGGACCATGCCGAGGCCGGCGAGGCCGAAGCCGTAGTGCCACCCCAGCGTCTCGCCGAGGTAGCCGCACGTGAGGGGCGTGAGGAAGGCACCCGCGTTGATGCCCATGTAGAAGATGGTGTAGGCGCCGTCCTTGCGGGGATCGTCCTGCTCGTAGAACTGCGCGACGAAGCTGGAGATGTTGGGCTTGAAGAACCCATTGCCGAGGATCAGCAGCGCCAGCGCGAGCAGGAAGATGAGCTTGTGCTCGAAGGCCATCGCGAAGTGGCCTAGCGCCATGAGGAGGCCGCCCCAGAAGATGGCCTTGCGGTAGCCCGTGAGCTTCTCGGCGATGAGGCCCCCGAGGATGGGCGTCGCGTAGACCATGGCCCCGTAGGCGGCGTAGACCCCGTAGGCTTTGTCGTCGCCGTAGCCCATGCCCTTGGTCATGTAGAGGACCAGGAGGGCGCGCATGCCGTAGTAGGAGAAGCGCTCCCAAAACTCGGCGAAGAAGAGCAAGAAGAGCGCTTTGGGATGCGTCTTCCGGTTCGCGTAGATGACGCCTGAGATCCAGACGATGACCGCCGCCCAGGCGATCCCCATGATGGTCCAACCACTCATCCGCGCCTTGACTCCTTGATGCCTTCGCGCCCGCCGGCGACGGCGTAGAACACGCGTGCACGGAGCGCGACAGCGACCGTTAGCAACTCCAGCGTCGTGGTACTAGAGTATCCGACATTGGAGCTCTAAGATGGGTGGAGTCATCGACGTCGCGGGCAAAGTAGTCGTGATCACGGGCGCGAGCCGAGGGATCGGTGAGGCCATGGCGCAGGCCCTCGTGGAGGGCGGCGCCAGGGTGGCCATCGCCTCTCGCAAGCGAGAAGGGATCGACGCTGCGGCCGCTCGAATCCGGGAGCAGGTCCCGGACGGCACGGTCGAGCCCTTCGTCGCCCACATGGGCAAGCCGGCCATGATCGAGGAGCTGCTCGACAGCGCCGAAGCCGCTCTCGGGCCCATCGACGCCGTGATCAACAACGCCGCCACCAACCCCTACTTCGGGCCGATGGTGAACATCGATGAGGGCGCCTACCTCAAGACCTTCGAAGTGAATACGCGCGGCTACTTCGAGCTCGCCCGCGGGGCGGCCAAGCGTCTGGTGGGCGCCGGGCGGCCCGGCAGCATCATCAACGTGGCCAGCATCGCCGGGCTCGGTGGCGCTCCGCTTCAGGGGGTGTACGGGATGACCAAGGCCGCGGTGGTGTCCATGACGCAAACCCTCGCGGTCGAGCTCGGCCCCAGCAACGTCCGGGTCAACGCCATCGCCCCTGGCCTGGTGGAGACGAAGTTCGCCTCTGCACTCGTGAACAACGACGACATCGTCAAGCGGGTCGTCGAGAGCACGCCCTTGCGACGCTACGCTCAGCCGCGAGAGATCGCGGGAGCCGCCGTCTACCTCGTCAGCGACGCGGCGAGCTTCGTCACCGGCCATACGCTCGTCATCGACGGCGGCGTGACGATCAACGCGATGTAGATCTCATGGGTTGAGCGCACCTTCGACGGCGGCCTTCAGCTGCCCCAGCGTCTGTGGACCCTCGAGCTTCTTGCCGTTGACGAAGAAGGTCGGCACGCGCGCAGCCTTGAAGCGCTTGGCGTCGGCGAGGTCCTCGTCGATGGAGGTCTCGTAGCGCTTGCCGCCCGCAAGCGCCTCGCGCACGCGCTTTTCACCGAGGGCAAGTGGGGCGAGGTGGTGGACGATCTGGGCGTCGCTGAGCTGGTTGGGATGGTCGAGCAGGGTGCGGACGATGCCCCAGCCGCGGCCTCTGACAGCGACGTGGGAGACCCGAGCGGCCGGTCGCGCTCGATCCAGCATCGGTAGGGGGTGGTTTCGCCACACGGCCTCGAGGCGCTTGGGATAGGCCGCAATGAGCTGGTCGACGATGGGGGCCATTTTGGCCGTGGCCGGATCCTGGAACGAGCCGAACCAGTGCATTTCGACCAGCGCGTTCCGGGATCCCGTGGAGGCTGCGCCGGGCGGGGTCGGGAGCTGACGGCCGTCTTTGCCGGCGATGACGCGGGCGATGGCCAGGTCGAAGAGCTCGGCGCGCTGGGCACCGGTCACGATGTCTTTGCCGATGGTGAAGGTGGGGGTGCCGCGAAAGCCCTGGGCGTTGAAGGCGGCGAAGTCTTGGTCGACCTTGGCTTTGTGCACTCCCCGTTTCATGGCGTCGTCGAACCGCGCCATGTCGAGGCCGAGCCGCTCGGCGGCTTTGCGGATGTAGGCCTCGTCGAACGTCCTCATCGCGAAGAGCGCCTCGTGCATCTTCCAGTAGCCGTCGTCGCCCTGCTGCGCGAAGGCCTCGAGAGCGGCGTAGGCGGCGGGCCGCCCCATCTTGTGGAAGGCGAGGGGTGCCTGACGGAACACCAGTCGTACCTGGCCGGGGTGCCGCGCCATCACGACTTTGAGGATCTCGTTCGCCTTGCGGCTGAAGGGATCCTGATAGCCCCCGAACCACTGGATGGTGACCTTGGCGCTGTCGGGGCCGAGGACGGGTGAGCCCTTGGTGGGGAGCGCCGCGGCCTGGAGGGGCGCCACGAGGGGGATGCAGCCACGGCCGTCGGCGAACTTCATCCCCGCGGGGCAAGTCCGACTGATCTTGGGCTGGCACATACCGTCGGTGAGGGTGGTTCCCGCTGGACAGACGAGCTCGGTCGGTGGTGGCTTCACCTTGGCTTGGACGCTCGGCGCGGTGAGGGGCGCGACCTCGAGACGGAGGGAGGCGCCGCACCCGGCGGGGGGTCCTTCGTCTTCGGTGCTGGCCCTCTGGCAGGCCTTGGTGTCGCCATCGCGCGAGAGCGTCTCCCGCTTGGCTGCGCTCTTGGCCCCCGCGCCCACCTCGCCCACCGTGACGCCTCCGCCGACCTCGGCCGAACCGCCGGCGAAGAACTCGAAGGCTCCCACGTTCATGCCCACCACCACGTGGGTCGCACCGCCGCATGCGCCCTCGAGCTCGTCGTCGACGACGTCGAAACGGTCGGCGGCGAACTTGCCGACCAGGGTCATGGTCACGTTGAGGCTGCCCGCGCTCTGCAGCTTGCCCTCGAGCTTGACCGCGCCCACCGGCAGGTTGGCGTAGAGCTCGTCCTCGTTCTGAATGACCAGGGTGTCCTGCTTGGTCGTGACCGGGATGTAGGCGTAGGCCCCGGGGGCCTTGCACCGCGATAGGATCTGCATTTCGCAGCCCTCGTAGCGCACCACCACCAGGCCCCCCTGACGCGACCGCGCCTCGAGATCGGCTCGCTCGCCGGACGGCCACTCCACGATGAGGGGCTTGTCCTGGCTTGCTCCGACCCTGCACTTGGCCTGGCCCTCGGGCACGAAGTCCGGCTCGTCGACGAGCTTCGAGGCCAAGTTGTCGTTTCCCCCGCACCCTGCGAGCAGCAGCGCGGCGAGGAGGATGCCCCGAGACTTCATGTCGGAAGATGTAGAGAATCGATGGGGCGAAGGAAAGCGGCGCGCACGTTGAGGTCTAGGCCGCTATTCGGCTTCCCAGACGTCGCCCTGGTTCCAGAGCGAAAGCAGGTTGCGGCTTTTCGTCGCCGCGATGGCCGCTTGCGTCTGCTCGTTGACCGCGTCGTCGTAGGTGGGGCGATCGACGGCCCGGAAGACGCCCACCGGTGTGGGGTGCTCTGGGTAGCGCAGCTGCGCCAGGGTGAACGCGTAGGCGGGGCTACCCACCGTCTCGTCGTGCTTGGCCACCTCGTCGAGGGGGGTCTTGCCCGGGCCGACCTCGACCACTTCGGGCACACCCAGATGGTTGAAGCGAATGCCGCGCGTGCCGCCGGCGAAGAGCATCGGCTCGCCGTGCTGCAAGCGCAGCTGGCGGTCTTCCTTCACGTCCTTGCGGGTGATCTGGACGAAGGCGCCGTCGTTGAACACGTTGCAGTTCTGGTAGATCTCGACGATCGCCGTGCCCTGGTGAGCGTGGGCGCGTTTGATCATCTCCTGCAGGTGCTTGGTGTCGGTGTCGATGGACCGGGCCACGAAGGTGGCGCCGGCGCCGAGCACGACGCTGACCGGGTCGAAGGGATTGTCGACCGAGCCCAAGGGGGTGGAGGGCGTGCGCTTTCCGGTCTCGCTGGTGGGCGAGTACTGGCCCTTGGTCAGGCCGTAGATCCGGTTGTTGAAGAGCAGAATCTTCAGGTTCACGTTGCGGCGCATCGCGTGGATGAGGTGATTGCCACCGATGGAGAGTGAGTCACCGTCGCCCGTGACGACCCAGACGTTGAGCTCGGGTCGACTGACCTTGAGCCCGGTGGCGAAGGTCGGCGCTCGGCCGTGGATGGAGTGCATCCCGTAGGTGGTCATGTAGTAGGGGAAGCGGCTGGAGCAGCCGATACCCGAGATGATCACCGTCTCGTCGCGGTTGACGCCGAGCTCAGCGAAGGACTTCTGGACCTGCGCGAGGATGGAGTAGTCGCCGCAGCCGGGACACCAGCGGACGTCTTGGTCGCTCTGAAAGTCCTTCTTCTTCAGCTTGATCTCGGATCCCATGTCTTCCTCACTTCTCGAGTAGGGCCTCGATGGCGGCGGTGATCTCGCTCACCTTGAAGGGCTTGCCTTGGACCTTGTTGAGCGGGACGGCGTCGACGACGTACTCGGCCCGAAGGACCCGAACCAGCTGCCCTAGGTTCAGCTCCGGGACGAGGATCCTGCCGAAGCCCTTCATGAGGTCACCGAGACCCGGATGAAGCGGGTTGAGCCAGCGCAGATGCACGTGGCTGACCTTCGCACCCGTCTCGCGGAGCCCGTTGACCGCCTTGGTGATCGAGCCGTAGGTGGAGCCCCAGCCGATGACGAGGACCTCGCCTTCGCGCTCACCATTGACCTCGAGCGGGCTCAGCTCCTGCTGGATGCGGAGGACCTTGTCCCGCCGCAGCTCGCACATCTTCTGGTGATTCTCCGGGTCGTAGGACACGTGACCGGTGAGGGCGTCCTTCTCGAGGCCGCCCACGCGGTGGGCGAGGCCCGGCGTGCCCGGCTTGACCCAGGGGCGGGCGAGCGTGGCTTCGTCGCGCTGGTAGGGAAAGAAGTCCTCGGGATCGGTACGGAACGTGGCGGGGAAGCAGTCGACGTCGTCGAGGTCGGGAATGCGCCACGGCTCGGCGCCATTGGCGAGGTAACCGTCGGTCATGAGTACGACCGGGGTCATGTACTTGACCGCGATGCGCACCGCCGCGATGGCGCAGTCGAAGCAGTCGGCCGGCGTGCGCGCGGCCAACACGGCCACTGGGCTCTCGCCGTTGCGGCCGTAGAGCATCTGCATCAAGTCGCTCTGCTCGGTCTTGGTCGGCAGGCCGGTCGAGGGACCACCTCGCTGGACGTTCACGACCACCAAGGGCAGCTCCAAGCTCACCGCGAGGCCCATGGCCTCGGCCTTGAGCGCGATGCCCGGGCCGGAGGAAGCGGTGACCCCGAGGGAGCCCCCGAACGAGGCCCCGATGGCCGCGCCCACCGCCGCGATCTCGTCCTCGACCTGGATCGTCGTGGTCCCGTAGCCGCGGTACCGCGAGAGCTCGTGCAGGATGGTGCTGGCGGGGGTGATCGGGTAGCCCGCGTAGAAGAGGGGCAGGTCGGCGAGCGTCGCGCCGGTGACGAGGCCGATGGCCGTGGCCGAGTTGCCCATGATGTTGCGGTACCGGCCGGGCGCGATCTCCGCCTTCTTGACCTGTACGCTCTGGTGGAAGATCTCCGCCGTCTCGCCGTAGTGGTAGCCGGCCTTGAAGACCTTGATGTTGGCCTCGGCCAGCTCGGGCTTCTTCTTGGCGAACTTCTCGTCGATGGACTTCAAAGCCGGCTCGATGGGCCGGTTGAACATCCAGAACGTCATGCCGAGCGCGAAGAAGTTCTTGCAGCGGTCGATCGCCTTGGCGTTGAGCCCGGAGTCGACGAGGCACTGCTTGGTGAGCCCGGTGATGTCGACGGGGTAGACCTGATAGCCCTCGAGCGATCCGTCCTCGAGCGGGTTGTGCTCGTACTTCGCCTTGGTGAGGTTGTGCGCGTTGAAGGCGGCGGTATTGACGATGACCGACCCGCTGGTGACCAGATCGGGCAGGTTGGTCTTGAGCGCGGCGGGGTTCATGGCCACCAAGACGTCGGGCTGGTCGCCTGGGGTGAAGACCTCGTGGGCGGCGAATTGGACCTGGAAGCCCGACACCCCGAACAGGGTGCCGGCCGGGGCTCGGATCTCGGCCGGATAGTCGGGGAGGGTGGACAGGTCGTTGCCCGCCACTGCCGATGCCTTCGTGAACTCGGCGCCAGTCAGCTGCATGCCGTCGCCGGAGTCCCCGGCGAAGCGGATGACGACGGAGTCGACCTCGACGATCGGGCGCGCCGTCCCAGACGTTTCCTGTCCCGTGGGGGTGGTGCTCGTGGCCATGGGTGCGTCTCGCTCTATCGTTTCCGCGACGGTCTGCCCACCCCTCGGATGGGGAGGGTTCAGCATCTTACGTAACGTTAGATGTGTGTCGAGCGCAGATCGTGCGCTCCGGAGGGGGCCTCCGCGTCCATAGTCAGGAGAAAGCGGCGTCGACGAGCATCTTCTGCTCGAGGTTGTGACTGGCCTTGGAGCCCGTCGCCGGGCTCGCGCTGCTGGGCCGGGACACCACGCTCAAGGGGAGCCGACCACCGAGCAGCTCCGTGAAGTGCGCGCTGATGTAGAACCACGACCCCATGTTCCAGGGCTCCTCCTGGACCCAGACCAGCGGGGTGCCGTCGGGATAAGCGGCCAGGGTCTCGTTGAACTCGCGGTTGAGCGGGTACAGCTGCTCTAGCCTGACGATGGCGACGTCCTCGATGCCCTCCTCGAAGCGGTGCCGGGCGAGGTCGTAGTAGACCTTACCGCTGCAGCAGAGGACCTTGCGGGCCTTGCTCGGCTCGACTTCTACGTCGCCGATCACCCGCTGGAAGCGGCCATCGGTGAGGTCCTCGATGGTCGACGTGGGCTTCGGACCCTTGGCGCTGAAGGCGGCTCGCAGGAGGCTCTTCGGCGTGAGGATGACCAGCGGCTTTCGCCACTTGCGCCTCACCTGCCGCCGCAGGCAGTGGAAGAGTTGGGCGGGGGTGGTGAGGTTGCAGACCTGGATGTTGTCCTCGGCCGCCTGCTGCAAGAAACGCTCGAGCCGCGCGCTCGAGTGCTCCGGGCCTTGGCCCTCGTAGCCGTGGGGCAGAAACATGCAGAGCCCCGACAGCCGCATCCACTTGTCTTCGCAAGAGGTGATGAACTGGTCGACGATGACCTGGCCCGCGTTGAGGAAGTCGCCGAACTGCGCCTCCCAGACCACCAGCGCCTCGGGGTAGTCGAGGCTGAAGCCGAACTCGTAGCCGAGCACGCCCGCTTCGCTGAGGGGGCTGTTGACCGACTCGTAGCGTGCGTGGGGATGGATGCGGTTGAACGGCACGTAGGGCTCACCCGTCTCCTGGTCGATGATGACCGCGTGGCGGTGGCTGAAGGTGCCCCGACCCACGTCCTCACCGCTGATCCGGATCGGTGTGCCCTCGTCGATGAGGGTCGCGTAGGCGAGCTGCTCGGCCGCTCCCCAGTCGAACTCGGCCCCCTCGCTCAGGCGCTTGTACCGCTGTTGCAGCAGCATCTTGATCTTGCGGTGGGGTTTGACCTCATCGGGAAGGATGTTGGACGCCTCCGAAACGCGCAGAAGCGTCTCCCTGTCGACGGAGGTGTCGACCTCGGGACAGCTGTCGTCCCTGCCGCCCACGTACTCCTGCCAGACGCCCCCGAGGGTGGCGGGGACGGGGGAGAAGCCCTGCTGCTTCACCTCGTCGAGGGCCTCCTTGAGGCGCTGCCGCGCGCGTTCGCCGATGTCGGTCGCGAGCGCGGCGTCGATCTGCCCCATCTCGACCAAGCGCTTGACGTACATCTCACGGACCGTCGGCTTCTCGTCG
>JGI12210J13797_10526620_pt1 | contig 12011 bp, 12 predicted proteins | sample ElkSlonscriptome_3_FD_13797 | JGI IMG/M metagenome (IMG submission 13797) | reverse complement strand
CTTTACAGTTTGGTTCGTTAACAAAAAAACTGATATTTTAGGGCACTTTTCTAGATCAGGATACATTTTATCTATCCGGAATAGCCTCCCACAACTACTTCAAACCAGTTTTCTTCCTGAAAATAACGTTGAGCCAATTGTTGAAGCGATTGCGTATTTATCGCATTCAGCGTGCGCAGATAATCCTGGAAGTAGGCGTATGTGAGATTATATAAATAGATACTTTTAAACTTTTCGGCCAAGGCGAAGGGGGTATCGACCGAAGTGAGCAATCTTCCTGCCATGTAGTTTTTTACGGTATTTAGTTCAATAGTATTAATAGGCTGATCTCGCAGAATGGTAATTTCACGATAAATCTCGGTAAGAGCCGATTGGGTGAGCTCTTTCTTCACATCAGTGCCAATTACTAAATACCCAGCTTCTTGTAGGCTGACCGTGCTAGAATATATGCCGTACGTTAGCCCCTTCTCTTCGCGAATATTTTTCATTAAGCGAGAGCCAAAGTATCCACCCAGTACTGTATTGAGCACCCGCATGGGAATAGCATCAGAATGATCTCGGGTAAAAAGCGGCATTCCCACTCTGATAGAAGATTGCAAGCTATCAGGTCGCTCTTCTAAATGCTTTTTTTCTTGAGAAAGGTTAGCCCAGATAGCACCTTGCTTTGTAGGACTTCGCTGCTCAATGGTAAGCGTACCAATGTGTTTTTCCAGTAATGTTAATACTTCATCATCTACTTGCCCCGATACGATTACCTCCCAATTCGCAGAAATATGGTTTTGGTAAAAATCTACTAAGGAGGCTTGCCCTACGTTGGCTATATTATCTTCTGTTAGTGTTTTTCCGTAGGGTTGATTCTCACCGAATAACACCGCCCGCATCTTTTTTGAAGCTACTGTACTCGTTTTCTCGTTACTTACCCTAATCTTCTGAATCTGAATAGCCTTCAGCTTTTCTAGTTCATCTTCAGGGAACGTAGCCTCGGTAAGCAACTCTGCTAGTAATGAAAGTAGCGGATCAACGTACTTTTTCAACGTATAAATTTCAATAGAAGCATAGTCTAGCCCCGGATTTAGCTGCAGAAAGGCTCCGTAAGAATCTACAAAATTAGAGATAGCGTAAGCAGTACGACGTTGGGTTCCTTCGGCTAGCATTTTAATCCCAAAAAAACTACTACCGAAGTCCGACTCATGTTTAGTACCGGCCTGCGGTAGCAGTAGCTCAATTCCAACTACAGGTTCCTTTCCGGCATTAATGTAGTATACCGGTACGCCATTCGATAGATAATGTGTTTCGGCTTGGCTAAGCTGAACGTGACGAATAGGTTGCGATGGTGGTGGTACAGAACGATCGAGGATCATAGTTTAATGGACAGTTGACTCCGGCTCAAGACCAGATTTGATAATGAATAGTTGAAAAGATAGTACATACTTATCTTCCGTTGTGAGCCAGCAGCCCCGCCTTCGTAGCCAGGTAGCTATACTCTTGGTAGCAACGATTAATATTAACTTCATGCGGAAGTAACTCTTCTGAATAATCGCGGTAACATTTAATCCATCCGTTTTCTAGAAGTGCTTTCAAGACTGGAAATACCTCTTCCTCTTCCAGGTCAACCGCCTCGATTAATTCTTCAAAAGGAGTAACAAAATACAATTCGTCAAGCACATCAAATTCCTGATCAGTCATGCTGATGATGTTTACGGTCTTTCCAAGTATAGCCCCCGCTACTGGCTACTAGTCCGATAAGCACAAAATACGCCGAATAAAGTAATTGCAGTGGCAAAAGGTTTATCAAGCCTTCTTTTTTCTTTAAAAATCGTAGTATCGATTTCAAAAAGGCCCACTCTACCCCTATTTTCAGAAATAATAACCCCGCCAGCCAGTAATCCAGTTTAGTCCAAACCGTAAAATAAATTAGGCTCAGGAGAAAACATAGGTGAAATACAAAAACTAATAAGGACAAAAGCACCACTTGGAATTCTCGATGCATTTTCCATTTTCCGGCCCAGCGCTTTCGCTGTTGTACAAATGAGGTTATCGTTCTTTTAGCGTAGGTCTCCACAACCGCCTCTGGGCTCTTTAAAAACAAAACTTCTTTCGGAAACTGACGAAAAATAGCGTGAAGAAGAAACTCATCATCGCCAGAGGGAACGTGCCAGTGCCCCTGGTACCCTCCTACTTTCTGAAAAGCCTTACGAGAGAAAGCCAGGTTTGCCCCATTGCACGTTATTGGTTGTTGGGCTTGAATACTGGCTGCACTCATTCCAATCAGACTAGCGAACTCAATGGTCTGCAATCGTTCAAACCACGATTTTTCCCGATGAAAGGTCACTCCTCCAGCCGCCAAAGCTGGGCGATTTTGCTGAAGAAACTGCAACCAAGTTAGTAGCCAGTAAGGCCCTACGCGGCAGTCGCCATCGGTCGTTATGATATATTCACTTTGCGAAGATTGAATACCCCGCCAAATGGCTTGTTTTTTAGGCGAGCGATTTCTCACTCCAATATCTGATGAGATTAACACAATGGCTAACTCAGTTTGTCTCACAAAACTCTGCACCAAGGTAGCAGTTTCGTCTTCGGAAGCATCATCTACCACAATTACCTCCCAGTAATTTTTAGGAAATACCTCCTGGGCATTGAGTCGCTGTTGTTCTAAATCTTGAAGCAACGATACAATATGCTGGACTTCATTGCGTACTGGAATTATTACCGACACCCGGGGAGTCTGCTCAGAAAGCTTGATGGGCTGAAGTTGAAATACAGGAATTTGTAACCAATAATAGTGAAAACGGACTATTAGCAGGCAGTAAACCAGCACGAAAACAGCAAAAATAACCTCCATAGATAGTAAGTGCAAAGGTAGAAAGTTTAGGGAAGTATTACCTTTGTTTTTGAAACCTTGGTAGAATCTCTATATTTAACCGCAGGATGACCAACACCAAACCAGCGATCGCTCGGCGATCCGATAGCGAAAGAATCATACTGGGCATTGACCCCGGCACTAACGAAATGGGCTACGGAATTATCTGCGTTCGTAGCTGTCCGCCCCGTGCTACTACCATTACATTAATGCAATATGGCATTATCCACTTGCGAAAATACCCTCATTATCAGGCTAAACTACAAAAGATATTTGACCGTATAGCCAGCCTGATTGATGATTACCACCCTGATGAAATGGCTCTTGAAGCCCCGTTTTATAGTAAAAACGTTCAATCTATGCTCAAATTAGGTCGCGCCCAAGGAGTAGCAATGGCGGCTGCACTCAGTCGGCAAATCCCCGTAACCGAATATGCTCCCCGCAAAGTAAAGCAGTCTGTAACTGGTAATGGTAATGCATCTAAAGAGCAGGTTTGCAAAATGCTAGGAAGCCTATTAGATTCAGGAAATCCCTTATTGCAAGAAAATCAACTAAACGATGCTACCGATGCGTTGGCAGTAGCCCTTTGTCATCACTACCAGAAATCATCGCCCATTCGGCACAACAAAAGTTGGAAAGCCTTTGTGGCTGATCACCCAGAACGGATTAAGTCCTAGCTACCATTCTTATGTCCTGCGAAAAATCACAGCAACACTTACTGATTCTTGATGATACCCTCCACGATATAGATGATAAAATTCGGGAAGAGCTTTCTTCAGTAGTTCGCACTGGCGATTATCTTTGGTTAGCTTTTGATGAAGGATATAGCCTTGAGCGATTAAAACGGAACAAAAACACTTATAGTCAACATCAAACCTTCTCGCTAACTGAATTCATTGATTTGCCCGCCGGAAAGAGTGAGATAGACATTGAAGGATTAGCCTACGATGGGTCTTACCTGTGGATAGCCGGTTCGCACAGTAGTAAGCGCGATAAACCAGACGACCGAGATGAATCCGTAAAGAGGCGGATTAAACGGCTTAGTAAAATTAAATTTGACCATAATCGCTATACAATTGCCCGGGTTCCGGTAGTAAAAAACCCTAAAACTGGAGAATACACCTTACAAAAATCTTGTCCGAACCCGAAGCAACCCAAAAAGAAGCTAACGGCAGCCAAGCTCAAGGCAGGGAAAAAGCGCAGTCAGTTATCAAAGAAACTAGTAAAAGACAAGCACTTCGCCCGTTTTATGGATATTCCCGGGAAAGATAATGGACTGGATATAGAGGGGATTGCCGTAATAGGTGAACGAATTTTTTTAGGTTTACGTGGTCCGGTGCTTCGTGGCTGGGCCATTATTTTAGAAATACAGTTAAAGCAGAAAAGTAAGAAAAAGCTAAAACTCAAAAAGATAGGTAAGCACGGACAACGCTACCGCAAGCACTTTGTGAATCTACACGGGATGGGCATTCGGGAGTTAGCGGTAGCAGAAGGTGATCTGCTGATTTTAGCTGGACCAACCATGGATGGCGATGGCACCATTGCCTTGTACCGAATTGTGAAGGGCTTGCCCGATGCTAAAGAATCCATTTTATATAACGATGAAATTGAACGATTGGCTAATGTTACTTTAGGGCATGAGACCGAATACGGAAAAGACAAAGCCGAGGGGCTAACGCTTACCGAAGATAACGAACTGTTGGTCGTGTATGATGCTCCGGCTACCAATCGGCAGCAAAACGAAAGTGATGCTTTTGCTGACATTTTTACCTACCCCGGAGGAAAAAAGATTTCTTAGATAACCTATGGCTACCCAGAAACGAAAAAATTGGTACATATTAGGATTAGCTCTAATAGCGTATTTTGCTATTACTTATTTATTATATTGGGTTGAGCGCGATCAAGAAGGAACTGGATTTACCCATCTGGCCGATGCATTTTGGTTTACTATCGTAACCTTGTCTACTGTTGGCTACGGCGACTACACTCCAGTTTCTCCGGTGGGAAGAATTATTGGGGTAATATTTATATTAGGTAGTGTTGGGGTATTAGGTTATTTTATCAGCCAGCTCACTACACAGGTTTCAATATATTTGGAAAAAAAACGATTAGGGCTCTTGGGAACAAAATTCATAAATCACATTCTCGTTATTGGTTGGGATAAATTTGGTAAAGAAGTAGTGGAAGAAGTCGTTCACTCGGGTAACCAAGTGGCTATTGTGTGCAACGACAAAAGTGAGATCGATCTGATCCACGAAGCCTTTGCCAGTAAAGAAGTTTTTGCCCTATTCACTGACTACAGTAATTTGGAAGCTTTGGAAAAAGCAAATATTCAAGAATCAGCTACGGTATTTATCAACTTTGAAGATGATACCGAAGTGCTAATCTACTTGCTGAATCTGAAAAAAACCTACCCTGATTTGAATTATGTAGTATCACTGAGTAACCCCAGTTTGAAAGAAACTTTTGCCTCTACTGGAGTACGTTACGTAGTTTCCAAAACCGAAATTGCTTCCCGTTTAGTAGCTAGTTACACCTTTGAACCCGACGTAGCCATGATGGCCGAGTCGCTGATGACTTCGGCCCTGGAAGGTGAAGATTACGACCTGCTAGAATACCGCGTGACCGATCAAAACCCCTACACTGGACAAGATTATCTGGATGCTTTTATTTCTCTAAAGAAAGAACACGACTGCGTGTTAGTCGGTATCAACAAAAAGCAATCGGACGGAAGCCGTCTATTGAAGAAAAACCCGTCCGCCGGAGTAACTATTGCGGAAGACGATTACCTCATTCTAATTTGCACCGGAACTACCAAGAATAAAATGCAGAAGCTATTCGGCGTATCCGAAGGTCGCTTACAGGAACGAGGAGCTTCGCAGAAGGTGGAGTGAATAATTGTAGTAGTAACTTTACCGGTAGTAATAGATAAGAATACCGTCCGGGCTGGCTCCTACTGATCGTTACTACTACGCTTAAAGCCGATAGGCAATACCATTCGTACTTTCATCAGCTTGCCTCTTACAGTTCCGGGGTTCCAGGGAGAAGACTGCTTTACTAGCCGAATGGCTTCTTGGTCACAACCAAACCCAATACCTTTGATAGCTTCTATCTCGGATAAGGAACCATCGGTTTCTACAACAAATTGGACAAAGACTTTTCCTTCCACCTCTCGCTGACGAGCCAGATTAGGGTACCGAAGATTACTGCGGACATGATCATAAAAAACAGGCATCCCTCCTTTGGGTAAGGGTTGAACCTCTTGATCTACAAATATACCGTAAGTATCCGGTAACGTCCACAATTTCTTCTGCAGTTCATTTCGTTGCTTAACCAGATTTACTAAAAGCTGATAATCTTGATCTGAAGCAAGCCCATGTAATTTATAAAGTGTAGGATCAGCGAATAGGTCTTCGTTAGATAATCGGGGTGATGAGTTAAATCTTCTTATTGCCGTGGCCGAATCAAACGGTTGTTTAGGATTTTTATGTTCGTCCAGATAACGGTTAGCCATAATCTCGATTCTCCGCTCTACCTCCTGTTGCTGTGCCTGAACATGCTCGTAGGACTTAGCAACATTCTGAGGGGAGAGATCATCTTCCTCGGGCTGACAAGAGAAGATGAGCAGAGCCAACGGTAAGAACCAAGGAGAAGAGCACTGCATAGTTAGCTATTTATCTTAAGTAATATAACCAAATGAGCACTCTTTACCTAACGATTAAATCTATTCCTTAGCCCCGTAGCCTACTACTACTGTTTCTTCCAGCTTTTGGACAGTCTCATCTTTTTCTGCTGCGCTTATAGATTTATCGGTGTTATCAACTCCATCATCAAGCTTGAAGGTAATGGGCATGACCATTCGAACCGGAACGGCTTTACCATCGGTAGTACCGGGGTTCCAGGCAGATGCTTCTTGCAGCACCCGAACGGCTTCTTCATCACAGCCGCCCCCAATCCCCTTCAAGGTTTTGAAGTCGGTCAGTTCACCGTACTCGTTCACCACGAACTGTACAAATACTTTTCCTTCAATTCCTTTTTGCCGAGCTTCCTTAGGGTATTTCATGTTATCGCCCACATACCGGTAGAATTCTCGCATACCGTTTCCCGGTACTGGCTGGTTCTCGACTACCATAAATACACCGTCCGCATCGGGTAGTCCTTTTAGCTTTTCTCGTAGTTCTTCTTGTTTAGTTATCAAAGATTTTGCTAAATCTGCTGTTTTAGGGGAAGCTTCTTCCTCCCACAAACCAATAGTTAGAGTTTCATTATTAATTGGAATCCCCTGAGATTCCAACTTTTTCACCCGCTTACTCAACGTTGAGGGATAATCGCCGAAAGTTTTGAATTGTAAATCTCTTAACTCAGTATCTATGCTTTTCAACTGTGCTTGCACATCTTCATACGACTCGGCAATTGCCTGACGCTCCATTTCTTCAGTGTCGGGCTGGCAGGAGAAAGCTAGAAATAAGGTGGCCACGACTGGGATAATCAGCGCGTAGCGGTACCATCGGATGTTATTATTCTTTTCCATCATTTTAATACGTTTTAAGGTTTTGGATTTATAAAAATGGTTTACTACCGTCCACTGCAAACTGACCATGGATTGCTTGGCTAACAGACGAGAGTAGGTTTGACGGTTGGCCGAGGGGTGCTGCAGGGCCCCGGCATCCGCCGCGAATTCATGATTTTCTACCAAGGCCCGTTCAAATAAGTAGACCAACGGATGAAACCAGAATACGATTTTTAGTAAGGTGAAATAGGTAATGTCGTAACTATGCTTTTGGCGAATATGGGTTTCTTCGTGCGCCATCATCTGGCGAGTTTCTGCCTCGGATAGCATTTGCGTATTATCCCACAGCAAAAATTGGAAAAACGAAGAAGTAGGAAAGTTGCCTTCCGTGTGCAACAACTGATAATCTCCCGAAGAATTTGACCGAGGGAGACTAATCTGGATAGCCCACCACACGCTTAAAAATTGGCGAAAGTAATACCCAGTGATACCCAGTACGCCCGCTCCGTAAACAACGCCTAGAAAATAGTCCCATCGCCACCGAAATGAACTTTCCACAGTTGCCGAACTATCTAGTGCCAAAAAGGGATCAAGCCAGATAGCAGACGGATTGACTGTACCCGCAGGAGTAGTTCCCAAAGGCACTTCCAACAAAGGAAATATTACTCCTAGTAACGAAGCTGCCAGCAGATAAAAGCGATTGTACTGATACGACGTTTGGTTGTGCAGTACCACTGCGTAAAACAGGTAAAAAACGCCCCAGCAAATGCTGATTTCCAATAAGTAATTAAGAAACGTGTCCATATTGATCTGATTTACTGTATTCAAAAAGTTTTAGTCGCAAGCAATAGCTCCGAGAAGTTTACTTCCATCTCCCCGGTTCCATCAAAAGAAAAATGCACATTCATAGTTACTCGCGTATTCACCGACTTACCATCTCGCTCGCCCGATTTCCACCGGACTTTCAAGTTATTTAAGGCTTTTACGATTAGGCCATCTAGTTTATAGGCTTCGTCTCGCTCAGTCTCCCGGGTACTGAAGCCCTCTATAATCTGGGGCGAACTGGCTTTTCCACCGACGGTAAATTCAGCTTTTACCACCCCGGTCATATCGTAGAATTGAAAATATACCAGTTGCTCTTTCAAGTATTTTCTCACCGCGTCATGAAAGTATGCTTCGCCCCGAATCGGGCGCGGTGGCACATCTACTTCAGTTAAATGATAGGTTTTCGTATCGTGAATTATCTCATTTTCGTGCGCCTCCATATAATTGGCTGTGTCTACCATAATACCTACCCGAAGCTGTCGGAAATCCGCTTCGTATTCAGGAAGAATGTAGTTCACTACCTGTTGGTGATAAATTTTGGGGGCAAGTTCTCGGTTACGCATATTTTCCCAAAAGTTAGGATGCTCAGCCCTATTGAAACCACGACCTTTAGATTCCAGTAGTCGTTCCTCTACTAGCTCTAATGCCTCTTGGTTGGTCACTGATTGAGATTCAAGGATTGTATTCATAGGATCATCATCCAGATAGTAATGTCGATTGATGTCATCGGTTTCGAAGAAATAGTAAAAGCTGTAGTGGCGGGGTGTATCACTTGCTTGTAATTCTTCCATTCGTAGTTTAAGCTCATTCGGTAGTAAATCATAATCAAGAAAACCTGTACTTGAGTATTGCTCGGAAGCTACTGCAGCTTGCTTTATTGGTTTTTTGGGTGCTTTATCCAGCAATGGTAATACCAAGAACGCCAACAGTAATGCTAGTGGAACTAGTACGATGGGATTTTCTTTGAGCCAACCCATAACCTAACTACTTTTCCGGCGTATCAGCGTTATCTTCGCCTTCTTTCAAATCATCTTCTACGTACTTCATTAGTTGCTCAAATTCACGAATATCCATATCGTTTTCCTGAGCAAAAAAGGAGACTAGTTTAGGGAAAGAACCACCAAAATAGCTTCCCAGAAAGTTCTTCAGAAAGAAATTACTATACGTTTTCTTATCGATTAGTGGATAATATTCATGGGTTTTACCATAAGCTTGGTAGCCCACGAACCCTTTCTTCTCCAGAATTCGCACAATGGTAGAAACTGTATTATAAGCGGGTTTAGGTTCGTCTATTTTAGCCAGAATATCCTTGACAAACCCTCGCCTAATTTTCCAGAGGATTTGCATGACTTGTTCTTCGGCCTTGGTAAGTTCTTTCATACGTTGTTTGTCATCGTTCATTATTAACTGTTCATTGTAATTGAAAGGTAATGGGAATCATCATTTGTACCCTAACTGGTTTGCCACGTTGCTTACCTGGATTCCAGTGGGGAGCATTTTTTAGTACTCGAACCGCTTCTTCGTCGCAGCCCGCCCCAATTCCTTTAATAACTTCCACGTTGGTAAGCGAGCCATCTCGGTTTACCACAAATTGAATAAATACTTTTCCATCAATGCCCCGACTCACCGCCTGGCGCGGATACTTTAACTCTTGGGATACATATTGGTAAAAGGCACTTATTCCCCCCGGAAAGGAAGGCCGCTCTTCAGCAGTTATATGAATTTTATCGGTCTCCTCATCTTCCGGCCTATTCATCTCCGCAATGTCCGGCATCGGATCGCTGATATCTACATCAAGAATTATATCAATCACATCTTCTATTTCTTCTTCGTCGTCTACCGGAATAATTACTGGTTGCACTTTAGGGGGCTGAAGCGGTTTAATTTCCGTTATTTTCATTTTTGGTGCCTCAGGAAACTCATCAGTCACTTGACCCAAATCAATGAGTATCCGCTCGGTATACTTCCATTCAAAAGCCACCAATACTACCGAAACTGATAATACCAGCCCAATAGTGAAGTGGTACAAACGACGACGTTCCAGATCAGCCCGTTGAGTTTTCTTGCTTTTCATAGTGCTAAAGTTTTGTTTCTCAAACTCAAGATATAACGAAAAAACTAGTTTACAAACTAATTCGATAGTTTTATAACTAAAAAAATAGTTATTACCTTAAAAAAGAAAGCCGAATTGTTATTCGACTCTCCTTTCTTTTTGATATTCTTAAGCGCTTTTAAGCTTATTAACGCGAATAATCTTAAGCGATTCTAATAATTTCATTACCGGATAGGTCGGATCAATCTCAAACCAGCGAGCAGCAAAATCTCGGCGATTGGGCAGCTTGTGGTGATTATTCTGGAATAACTCACCTAGCATTAAGAAATCAAACACCAATGTATTCTTTGACTTATCGTTATTGTCAAAGTTAGAGTAACCGTACTTATGACCGCACCAATTTACAATAGCTCCGTGTATCGGTCCCATTAAGTAGTGTAGTGGCAATAAGCCGTACATCCACCAGTGTGTTCCTGGTAGTTCAGCATAAGAAATTGCCCAGATATAAAACAAGCTGTACATCACACCCCAACCTACTCGCACGTACCAAAGGTCAGCAAACTTGTCAAAGGCAGGCCAATCCGGTAAATCTTTGGTGAACCGAGCTTCCGGCTCTACTTCGTGATCCAAAATATTGTTATAGATGTTCTTAGTTTCCCACATCATGGAGAATAAGTTTTCAGTATGATGAGGCGAGTGAGGATCGTCTTCCGTGTCGCTGTAAGCGTGATGCATTCGGTGCAATACAGCGTAGGCGCGAGGACTTAGGTACGATGACCCCTGAGTAAGCCACGTTAGCAAATAGAATACTTTTTCCCATATCGGGTTCATCACAAACATCTTGTGCGCCGCGTAGCGGTGCAAAAAGAAAGTTTGGAAAAACAATGAGAAATACCAGTGAGCTAAGAAGAGTGCAATGATAATCACAAATGAATAATTTTAGTGGTAAATGAATTGGTTGGGCAAATATACAAAATATGAGTGATCTTAAACGATTGCAGAACGCAATTATAGGCTAGAACTACTCAAAATATGACTCACTAACAATGCGTGCTGATAAGAAGTTCTCGTATCTTGACTTTCTATTCTGCCTGCGTGAACGCAAAAGCAATAATATTGGCTCCCATTTTTAAAGCTTGTCGGCGTACCTCTTCCGGATCATTGTGAATTCGCTGATCTTCCCAACCATTACCCAAGTCGCTTTCGTAGGAGTAAAAACAAACCAGTCGCCCCTCATATAATAGGCCAAAACCTTGCGCTGCCTCTCCGTCGTGCTCATGAATCTTAGGTAGACCTTTCGGAAAATTGTATTTCTGATTATAAATCGGGTGATCAATAGGTAGCTCCACGAATTCCAGTTCAGGAAACACTTTTTTCATTTCAAGCCGGATAAACTCATCTAAACCGTAGTTATCATCTACATGTAAAAAGCCTCCAGAAATTAGATACTTTCGCAGATTTTCAGCTTCATCATTGGTCAATACAATATTTCCGTGACCAGTCATGTACACATACGGGTACAAAAAAAGCTCAGGACTACCTACATCTACCACCTCTTCTTCCAGTGCTAGATTAGTATTTAAATTGCTATTACAAAAGTCGATTAGGTTAGGTAAAGCCGTTTTATTAGCGTACCAGTCGCCCCCACCTTCGTACTTCACTTTAGCAATCATAATACCCTGAGCTACTACCAACTGCCCTGAATTCCCTAGCAGAAGCAGCAGGAGTAGTACTTTATTAAAGTTACGAGCAAGGAGGGTTGG
>JGI12210J13797_11109788_pt1 | contig 12014 bp, 6 predicted proteins | sample ElkSlonscriptome_3_FD_13797 | JGI IMG/M metagenome (IMG submission 13797) | reverse complement strand
CCCGCCGTTGTCGTCCAATGGCTCGAGCGCTGGGTCGACGTCCCATAGGTCGAACTGGCCGGCGAACAGGTCGGGCTCGTCCAGATTCGACAGATTGCCGCCCAGAGTCACGGTCTCGACCGTGCCCACGCTCTCAGCGCCCTCGGCGATCGAGGCCTCCGTATTTCCGAACAGGTTGCTGGAGTAGGATGCCTGGACCACTGTGCCGCTGGACCCCTCGGATTCCAGCGCGGTCAGGCGAATGCCGAGACCGTTCGACACGATGGTGCTGTTGAATAATTGAAGCCGTTGCTGCGCACCACGATCGGCTTCGATCGCAATACTTGCCGGTCCGCCGATCCCGGAAAGGTTGCCGCTCACGGTGCTGTTGACGAGCGCAAAGATACAGTCGCGATCACCGCTGCAGCCCGCATAGATACCGCTGCCATCCGTGCTGGCGCTGTTGAGGCGGATGCTGGAGTCGATGATCAGCGCGCCCTCCGCATCGCGGATGAATACGCCGCCGCCAAGATCGGAGTTGTTGTTGTCGATATCCAGCCCACTGGCAAGCAGGTACTGGGCAGCATGGCTGATGGCACCGCCAGCAAACGACGATCCACCGAATAGCCTTAGGCCCGAAATGGCTAAAGCGCCGTCGAATCCGCTGGCCTTGAACAAGGCAAAAGAATCCGCAGACTCACTCCGCGTGATGCCGAGCAGATCAGCCCCCGGGCCCTGAATAAAGACCGGTCGAGTGATTTCGGGAAGGGCCTCGGTCAGCTCGATACTGCTTGGGCTAATGAAAAACCCCGGATCGAAGGCGATCGTCTGTCCGCTCTGGGCATCGAGCATGGCCTGACGAAGGCTGCCCGGGCCGTCATTGTTCGCATTGCTGACAATCAAGTCGGCGGTGTCGAATTCGAGAATCAGACTCGCCGCCGTGACCTCGCCTTCAAAGGCCTCCCAGCCGTCTTCGAAAATCAACCGCCAGGTTCCGTCCATCGGAGCACCGAGAAACGTCTCGTTGATCGACGTGATGTCAGGCAGCTGATCGGGCTCGGACTGGCCGCCGGACTTGACGCTTCGCGCAGACCCGCTGGGGATGTCGACGTCTGCCGGCACGCCATCTTCCTCGATGCCGGCCAGGGTCCACCAGTGCGCCGGTGCTGAGTCAGAGAAGCTGTAGACCTCGTCCGACGACAGGTTCGTCGTGAATCCATCAGAGATTTCCACGGTCACGCCGGACTGCGCGAACAACTGGTGCGCGAAACCATTCGGTGACACCAGCCGAACTCGAAGATCAGAGACGAAGGGATGGTTGGCGCTGAACTCGACCCGAGCGCTGCCGACCAGGCCCTCCGTCCCGCTGACTTCGAAGCGCACAATCCGCGCGGGGCCGTAGTCACCGGGACCGTCGGGGCCCCCGTCCGGAATGGCACCCAGGCTGTCGGGGTCGGCGGTGACTGAAACGACCTGCGCCTGCAGCGGCTGAGTCCCGCCAAAAAGGGTCAGAAAAACAATGAGGAGAAAAGCGCGCGTCAAAAAGCGTTGCATGGCAGTCACAAATTCAATTCATGGGGCTCTGTTTCGCGTTTGTGCTAAACCGTTCGGAAAAGGATCAGCCCTCCCGGCTGAAACTTGCCGGTGTCTGGCCGAAACGTTCTCGAAAGCGGCGCGAGAAGGATGAGACGCTGGCAAAGCCGACCGCTTCGGCTACTTCGGCCACGTTGCCCGCGCGCCGCTTCAGGAGCTCGGCGGCGCGCTGCATGCGCGCTTCGCGCAGATAGTCGTCCGGCGATTGTCCCGCCTCGTCCTTCAGTTTCCGGAACAGGGTGGTCCGGTCCATGTGCATCAGGGCCGCCCAGTCGCGGACGCTGAAGGCGGGATCGGCCAGGGACTCCTCGACGACCTTCAACGCCGACTGCAGAAAATCGGATTCGGGATTGACAGCTGAGGCGGGTCCTCCGAGTTCGGCGGCCAGCCGGGCCTGCAATCGACGGCGCGAGGCGATCAGCCCATTGATGCGCGCGCCCAGCTCGGCACCGTCGAAGGGCTTGGCCAGGTAGTCATCGGCGCCCGCCGCCAGGCCCTGGACGATGGCATCGCTCTCGCCGCGTGCGGTCAGCATCAGCACGGGAATGAAATCCAGCTCGGGGTCGGCCTTGATCGCCCGGGTCAGACCCAGGCCGTCGAGCTCGGGCATCATGCCGTCGGTTACGATCAGATCGGGCAGGTGCTCGCGCGCCTTGTCCAGGCCCTGGACGCCATTCTCGGCCTCAAGGATGCGGAAGTCGCGGCCCAGGCGCAGGCGCAGGAATTCACGCAGTTCGGCGTTGTCGTCGACGAGCAGAATCGTTGGGCCATCCGCCTTTTCGGCGATGACTTCCGATGGATCGCGTTCGGCATCCGTTGAATCTTTCTCAAGCGCTTCAGGCACCCAGTCAGGCGCGTTCTGCATCGCTTCGAGACTGGCGGGCAGCTCCAGCGTGAAGCAGGCACCCTCACCCAGCGCGCTGGTCAACCGGACTTCACCGCCGTGCAGCTCGATCAGTTCCTTTACCAGCGCCAGTCCAATGCCGGTCCCGCCACCGCCGGGAACGGTCCGACCGCCCTGTCGATAGCGCTTGAAGACCTCTGCCTGATCGGCTTGGGAAATTCCGGGCCCGGTGTCTGCGACGCGGATGGAAAACTGTTCCGGCCCGCGATCAAGACCCAACCGAACAGAACCACCGGCCGGGGTGAACTTGATCGCGTTGCTAAGCAGATTGGAGACCATGGTGTCGACATGGCGCGGATCGAAGACGGCCCAGCAGGCCTCGCTCAGCCCCTCGTTCTGCAGCTCGATCAACTCGGTCCGGGCCAGGACCAGGAACCGTTCGGCCACGCGCCGGACCGACAGGGCCAGATCACTGCGCACGGGACGCATGAGCATTTCGCCCGCCTCCAGCTTCTGCAGGTCGAGCACCTGACCGATCAGGGACTGCATCACTTCCGTATTGCGCTGGGCCAGGGTCAGATACCGACGGCCGTCCGCGCTGAGCTGCGGCTCGCGGGCCAGCTCCTCCAGCGGGGCGCGGGCCAGGGTCAGGGGCGTGCGCAGCTCGTGCGACACATTGGCGAAAAACTCCGCCCGTGCATCGCTCATCCGCTGCACTTCACGCGCGCTGGCACGCGCCTCGGCGGTCCGCTCGGCAACCTGCTGCTCCAGCATTCTCTGCTGTACCAGCATGCGGTTCTGACGCCGCGCCTGTCCCCATTGCGCCGCGAGAAACAGCAGCAACAGGCCAGCCAGCGCATACGCCACAAACGCCCAGGGGTGTTCGTACCAGCGCGGTAGGACATTGACAGGCAACGGCTCCGAATTCAGCACTCGCCCGGTGACGTCGCGGGCCTGGACTTGAAAACGATAGCGACCGGCCGGCAGCTGGGGATAGTCGCGCGAGGTCTCCTGGCTCCAGCGCGTCCAGTCGCGCTCCAATCCCTCCAGACGAACCCGGTACCGGGTTTGATCCGGTCGCAGATAGCTGTTCAAACCATATTCGAAGCGCAGGGCCGGCTGCTCGCGATCCAGCGACAGGGACTGACCGGTCACTGGGCCACTTCGAAGCCAGCGATCATCATCCGGGAAACCGGCGCGCTGAACGGCTACCTGCCCTCGCAGCAGGGTCTGATCGTCAAGCTGATCGAGATCAATGCGGTACAGGCCAGGATGTCGACCGAACCAGAGCTGCCCCCGCAGTATCTTGAAAAACCAGTTCTGACCCGGCGGGATCTGGGGCAGAAAGCGACGCTGCCAGTCAATACCCTGGTTGGTCGACACCTGTCCCCGCCAGAGCGCCCCGCCCTCGCCAATGCTGCCGATCACGCGCTCATTGTCCACGCTTAAAAGGCGATTCACATTACGCTGCTCGCCCAAGGATTCGTTGTTGAAGAATGGGTCGGGCTCGATGCGCAGCGGAGCACCCGCAGACAATGATTCAGCCAGACGATAGCCACCCTCCGTGGTACCCAGGACGACCCGCTCGCCGACATTGAAGGGCCAGGCTGAGCCCACCGGGACGCCGGCCTCGGCTGCCAGTATCGCTTCCAGTTCGAGCTCGTCCTGGCCGTTCCAGCGCAGCAGATAGAACTGTCCCCCACCGGTGCCAGCCCAGACTCGGCCGTCCTCGGTCTCTGCCAGTTGATGCACGCGCTGGTCGATGCCTGCCACGCGTTGAATCGCCTGCCAGCCTGTTTCGGTTCGAACCAGAAGACCGAGGCCGGACTCCAGCTCCGCATAGACCACCGGTCGCCGACGCGATTCCAGCAACTTGTAGCCATAGGTATCGGCAATCAATCGCTCGCTTTCGAGCGTCTGGACGCCTTCCAGATCGAACACCATGCGGTGGACACCTTCGGACCCCGAAACGAGCACTGCATCGCCGTCATCCAGCAAGCCGAAGGCTTCAAGAATCGGCGCATTCAGGGACTGCAATCGGCTGCCGTCCGAGCCGTCATCGCGAAGCGCGCCCACGCCGTGTGAGCCAGCCACAAGCAGCTCGCCCCGATGCTCGATCAGGCCCTCAGCTTGCGACACGCCCAGATCACTGTCGTAGTAGCGCAGGCCGTTGAACCAGTCGACGCGTGCAATCGAACCTTCCTGCGCCAGCCATAGGCCGCCTTCACGGTCGATGCTCATGGCGCCGATGACGTTGCTATCAAGGCCATTTCGTTCACTCAGATGATCCAGCAAGTTCCCCTCGGCCGAAATATGCATCACGCCTTTGCTGCGAGTGCCCAGGACAAAAGTTCCGTCCTTCAGGGGCAGCGCCAGGTAAGGCCAGGCGTCGTTCAGTTTCGGAAACTGAGCCGCCTGAACGGGGTCCGCGTCCGACAGCCAGAACAAGCCGTCGTCGACGGTTCCCATCAGCAATCGTCCATCCGGGAACGACTGCAGAAAGGACAGGCGCGTGCCCTCCGGCTGCTGCCAGCCAGGTTGTGGCACCAGCGGCTCGTCCGCCATGGGAAACGCTGTCAGGTCGTACAACTCACGGCCAATCAGGGCCAGCAACCGCCCCTGATGCGCCACCGTGAAACGAAAGATACGATCCCGTTTGAGCAAGGTCAGGAGTCTTTCCCCGTCCCACTGGAAAATCGCATCCAGGGTGTGGAAATACACTCGCCCATCAATGCGATGCACCCCGCGCGTCTCGCCGAAATTACCGACACCGTCGCGCAGAGACGCTGACAAGGAGGTGTAGACCAGCGCGCCCGTGGCATCGGCTTCGTAGTAACCGAAGTTGTTCGGCATGCCGACCCAGACCCGACCCCTCTCATCGATACTCATCACTCGAACCCGGTCGGTCTGCGGCGTTTCGATCTGGCGCCAGCGCGCGCCGTCGAAGGTCAGCAGATAGTGGCCATTACCCACCACGATCCGCCCGTCCGGGGCCTGACCGATCGCCCAGTTGGTCACCTGCCCGCCGTAGTCGGCCATCGACCAGTTCTGGACCAGGGGTTTGCCGGGGGGCAACACCGACGGCTTGGCGTGGGCGTCCGCGCAGCAGAACTGGAGCGCGAGGGCGGTTAAGATGGCCAGAAGGCTTGGTTTCATCAACACTTGGACTCGAAAAAGGCCGTAAGCAGGATGCAAGACCTTTGTTTCAGCTGCGATGACCAGCGAACGCGCCATACGGGCAATACGCTCGACCCATATCAGGCGGCTGGCCCATGACACGCATCGTCGTTGGCGTCTCGATCCTGACGCTCATTGTGACCTGTTGGGTGCTGATTGCACAAACTCTGGACGAGCGGCCCAACGAGGCCGCCAGGCAGTGGGCGTCGCAGATGGGCCGCCCGGATCATGGCCGGGAACTTTCAGACGAACAGTACCGCTTACTCGGACTTCAGTCCATGTCCGGCGATCCAATTGCACTGGGGCAAACCATTGCGGCTCAATGGCTCGTCGAGGCCAGCCATCCCGACGCACTGCCGTTGCTGGATTCGAATCGGCTTGACGCGCTTCTGCGATGTACAAACCTGACAAAGGCACACTGTGCGTTCATTCCCGCACTGCTCGCGAAGTACCAGCCAATGCTGGACAACTACGATGCGCTTTCTGCCGACACGAGAATTCCATTCAGCCAGATGCTCATCGCATCGCAGATACTGATCACGGTTCAGTCGCTTTCGTTCCTCAGGATAATCGCCTGTCTCCATCAGAGTGTGGGTGATTGCGAACAATTGCTACGCGACGAGCTGAACCGAACCCGTGACCGCATTTCAGATCGCGAATATCATCTTGAGCAATTGATCGGCATGGTACTTTTCGATCGTCTGGTAGATTTCATCTTTTGGCAGGAAGAGACTCTTTACAGCCTTCGGCAAGATATTGATCTGCCTTCCGATTTCTTTGCCTCGGTGTTGAGTCTGGATGCCGTCAGAAGGAGCATCAAGCGGGAGTTCGAAGCCCAGCTACTAGTCGTCGATCTTGTTGACGATATGGCCGAACACGACTCGAAGTCTCTGTTCAACCGGTGGTATTCGCGAGCGTCCATTCACCCAAACCGCCAACTGAACTGGCATCACTCGAACTACATGCGCTGGATCAAGCTTTCACATGATATCCAGGCATTGGGGACAACCGTCGACGAAGAGAGTTTCGAGGAGATTGACCCGCGCCTGCTTGAAAGGGTGCTCGACTTTCCAAATGCGGCTGCTATGAGCACGAGCCGGAGCCCAGTGTACTTCCTTGGCTTACTGGCGACCGCAAAGAGCCGCCTGATGCTGTTCGACCAATACCTCAACACCCATCCATCCATGGCAATTTCCGATCAGTGGAAGAACAATGACTTTGGTTCGAGACGCGGATGGGTCACGCTACAGAATGATTCAATCACTTGCCAAAACTATCCAGCAATGATCAAGACACTTAGACCGCCCTGCATCCCAAGATCACCAATAAACTCGCCTTGGTAACGTGATCTCTTGAACCAGACCGAAGCCTCTTGAACAGCGAATCAAAAATCGATATCGCGATTGTCGGCGCCGGCGCCGCTGGGCTGATGTGCGCGATCGCTTCCGGTGAGCGCGGCCGGTCGGTGCGGGTCTTCGATCACGCCAACAAGGTCGGCAAGAAGATCCTGATGTCCGGCGGCGGGCGCTGTAATTTCACCAATATGTACTCGGGGCCGAAAAACTTCCTGTCCGCCAACCCGCATTTCTGCAAGTCGGCGCTCAGCCGCTACACGCCCTGGGACTTTATCGCCCTGGTCGAGAAGTATGACATCCCCTATCACGAGAAGACGCTTGGGCAGCTGTTCTGCGATCGCTCGTCGAAGGACATGGTGCGCATTCTCATGAGCGAGTGCGAGCGGGTCGGTGCCCGAGTCCAGACCCACACGCCAGTGACCATCGAGCAGCTGGGTCCGCCGCATCGCATCAGCACGCCCGATGAGACGATCGAATGCGAATCGCTGGTGATTGCCACCGGCGGCTATTCGATTCCTAAGATGGGGGCGACTGGCTGGGGCTTCGACTTTGCCCGCGAGCACGGTCTGAAAATTCTGCCAACCCGAGCCGCCCTGGTGCCCTTCGTCTTCGAGGGCCGGAAGCTCGAGCAGCTCGACGGCCTCGCCGGCGTATCGGTCGATACGCGATCCGTGGCCGGGGGTGGCGAGTTTCGGGAAAACATCCTGTTCACCCACAAGGGCCTCAGCGGTCCCGCCATCCTGCAGGTCTCAAGCTACTGGCATCCTGGGGAAGCGGTGCAGATCAACCTACTCCCCGAGATGAATCTGGCGACCACACTGAAGAGCCTGCGCACGGAACGCCCGCGATCACAGCTGAAGACCGTGCTGGCGGAACTGCTGCCGAAGCGCGTCGCCGAGCGCTGGTGCGAGCTGTGGTTCGGCAATCCGCTGATGGCCGATCTCAGCAACGAGGCCATCGACGGGATCTGTCGCCACTGCCAGCCCTGGACCGTGTGGCCCGCCGACACGGAGGGCTATCGCACGGCGGAAGTCACGATCGGGGGCGTCGACACCAACGAGCTGTCGTCGAAAACGATGGAAGCGAGCAAGCTGCCGGGCGTTTTCTTCATCGGCGAAGTAGTCGACGTCACCGGCCATCTCGGCGGCCACAATTTTCAGTGGGCCTGGGCTTCGGGTCAGGCGGCAGGCCAGGTCGCCTGAGAACGCTCGCCCGGAAGCGATCCGACCGAAATCGAGTGGTGAGGTTTCTGCCGCGTTGTCGCTTTAGGAACCAGAGCCCCTAATTTCGCCCAATCGATGATCGAAAACCCATGATCCACTGGCACGTGAGACTCCTATTAGCGCTGGTCGTCCTGACCGGAAACCTGGCCCTTGTTCACCACAAGGCCCTGGCGCAGGTCGACGCGACGGCGCTCGACGCGGTCCAGTTCTCGACCAATATCTACACGCGCCTGCCGGCCGATGGCGCAGGGGAGGTCATCGTCAGCGACGACAGCATCGCCGAGGTCGCCACCGTCAGCGGCACTGCCACGGTCACGGAGTGGCTCGGACGGCTGGATCGCAGCGATGTCGACGCCTTCCACCGGGGCGATGCGGCCTGTGGTGAGGCCCCCTGGTTCAGTCTGTCGACAATCACCGAGATCGCCGGCACGATGATGGCAGCGGCCGACGTGTTCACCGACACGGGCGTCAAGGTCTTCGACGGCCGCGCTGCCGGCATGCCGGACCGTGTCGGCATCGACGCTATCAGCCGGGACCCGGCCACCTGCGACCTGGTCTTCTCCATCGACGTCACGACCGAACTCGGAGGCGTCGTCGTCGGCCCCGCCGATCTGATCCGCTGGAACGCAGGCGACGGGTTCAGTCTGTTTTCGGTCACGGAGCTTGCCGGCAACCTGGATGGGCTGCATCTGCTCGGCGACGGCCGCTTTCTGTTCAGCCTGGATCGTGATGCCGACCTGGACGGCCTAGTGGTGCGCGACGACGACATCATCGAGGCCATCCCGACCGACTCCGTCGTGGATTACGCCATTTCCCTGGCCCCGCGCGCGCTGAATGCCAGCTTTCAGTCTGCCAACGTCGACGCCCTGTGGGCCCTGCCCGCGCCCCCCGTAGGCGATTTGCGCTGGACCGCGACCGAGCAATCGGTACTCGAGGACGGCGAGCTCGTCGTCGTGCAGATCGAGCGTATCGGCGGCTCAGCCGGCCCGGTCAGCCTGACCGTCGAAACCGTCGACGACACGGCAACGGCAGGCGTCGACTACACGGCCTTTACCGATCCGGTCGAGTTCGGCGACGGCGAGGTCAACCGGACCGTCGGCATCCTGATCCTCGACAACGACGTACTCGACGGCCCGCGCCAGTTCTTCGTCGATCTGGTCGACGCCAGCGCCGGCGGCCTGATCGCGCCGACCCGGATCACGGTCCGGATCCGTGATGACGAGAATGATGCGCTCTTCAACGACCGATTCGAGAACTGATGGCCGCTGGCCAAAGACATGCAACCGAATACCGCTACCAAGGACTTACTGTCATGAACCGACTGATTCACACCGTCATCCTTGCCGCCGCCGCTCTGGCGCTGTCGCCTGCCGTTGCCGATGGGGGCGCCTACGAGATCAGCCCGCTTTGCGTCGCCACGGGTTGTTTTGGTGGCGACGATCCGGGCTTTCCCGTCGAAATTTTCCAAACCGGCCGCTACGTCCTGACCGGCAATCTGGATGTCAGTAATGAAGCCAATGCGGAGAATGCTTCCGGGATTGTCGTGTTTGGGTCGATCGATGTTTCGATCGACCTGAACGGCTTCGAGATCCGCGGCCCGGTGAGCTGTACCGGCCAGCCGGTCACGAGCTGCTCGACGACGGAAGGAACCGGTATCGGCGTCCGACTGGCCAACAATAACGCAAGCCTGCGCATCAAGCACGGCTCGATCACTGGCATGGGCCAACATGGGATCAGCTGCGGTGGGGTGGGATCTTCATGTCAACTGGACGGCCTGCGCTTGAGTCAGAATCGTGAAAACGGCCTGCGCGCGGGTGGCCTGGATGCATTCGTGATCAGGACCGCCGCCGTGAGCAACGGGGTTGAAGGCCTCAATCTGAGATATGGGGCTGTGCGAGATTCCCGAGCGCGATTCAATGGCGGTGATGGTATTAGGGCTGGTGAAGCGACGATCGAAAGCGCAACGTCGACATCGAACGGCGGCGACGGCATCGTGAGCAATGGAGTCGTGCAGAACTCAACCGCCAGCTCCAACGACGGTAACGGCATTTTTTGCTTTGGATGTCAGGCGCTGTTTAATCAGGTGGTTATTAACGACGGATTCGGTATCGACCTGGGGAACAGCGCCCTGTTTGGTGGAAACCGAGTGAGCGGAAACGCGCTGGGCGATACCGACGGGGCCAATTTCAGCACCGTCTTACTGCCAAACCACTGCGCAGATGCCAGCTGCTGATTCGATGCAGATTCGCCTGAGTCGCGCCTGAAAGCGGGGGCTTTTATCCCTGATCGGATTTAGGAGGCGTAACGGCAGCGTGCTCTCCGAGCTCAGGTCGGCAACGCGTATTTCAGGCCGGTGGCGCAATTGAACAGCAGGACTCTAGCTTCGCGATCCAGGTGACCGTCGCGCACCATTCGTAGCCAGGCCGCGTGCGTCGCCGCGCCTTCCGGGCACATCAACACCCCGTCCCTGCGTGCAAGATCACGCCAGGAGGCCTCGATCTCGGCTTCGGACACGGCGACCGCTCGGCCGTCGGATTCACGGACCGTGCGAAGAATCAGGAAATCCCCAACCGCCTGCGGCACGCGGATGCCCGCAGCACGCGTGTGGGCGTCCTCCCAGCGCTCGGCAAACTCATCACCAGCTTCCCATGCCCGCACCATCGGCGCACAGCCATCGGCCTGGACGGCGAACATCTTTGGCAGCGGGCCGTCGATCCAGCCCAGGGCTTTCATTTCGGCAAAGGCCTTCCACATACCGATCAATCCGGTACCGCCGCCGGTGGGATAGAAGATCGCATCGGGCAGTGACCAGTTGTACTGGGCGGCCAGCTCCAGGCCCATGGTTTTCTTGCCCTCCAGGCGGTAGGGCTCTTTCAGCGTCGAGACGTCGAACCAGCCTTCTTCGGCCGCGCGCGCAGCCAGCAATTTTCCGCAGTCGTCGATGTAGCCGTCAATCTCCACCACTTCAGCGCCGCAAAGGCGCGTCTCGTCGATATTCATGCGCGGCGTGTCGGCGGGGCAATAGACGAGGGACTGCAAGCCCGCACGCGAGGCGTAGGCGGCCAGCGCGGCGCCCGCGTTTCCGTTCGAGGGCATGCACAGCTTGCCGATGCCCAGCTCGCGCGCCATGCTCACGGCGAGCGCCAGCCCACGAGCCTTGAACGAACCGGTCGGCAATCGCCCTTCGTCCTTGACGACCACCGAGGGCGCGCTGCCCAGGCGAATCAGTGGCGTGTCGACCTCGCCCAGGCGTGGCACTCGGTCGGCATGTTCAAATGGCAGTAGCTCTCGCCACTTGTAGAAGCCGCCGTCGCGAGCGACCACTTCATCGCGATCCGTCGCCGCCGTAATTCGATCGAGATCGTAGCGAACAAGCAAGGGCCGCCCGGCATTCGACAGGCGGTAGGAGGGGCCGACCGGATAGTGCTGCCCCTCAAGGCTGCATTCGAGATGGCTGACGTAAGGGTTCATAGGGGAATATCTCCGCTGCTTGGATTGGGCCTATCGCGCAGCCTTTGTCGCAGAGAGCTACGGACCCTCTGAACAACTCTATTCGGAGGCTCCCAAAATTGACAGGCGCTCGAAACCCGCCAATACTACCTCTGATCCCGAACAGTGCCGAGGTGGCGACGGATCATCGTCGGGTTCAGTCGGGATTAATCTCCCTTCGCGTACGATCTCAACCACGCCAATAAGGAGGGTAATCCTCATGAAACTCTTGATCAAAGGCATCGGTCTTCTAGGCCTGCTCTTGCTGGTCGCGTCAGTGAACGCGCAGCAGAACTACTACGTCGATGTCACCAATGACACCGGCTACACCATCCTTTTTCTGAACGTGAGCCC
>JGI12210J13797_10872451_pt1 | contig 12014 bp, 10 predicted proteins | sample ElkSlonscriptome_3_FD_13797 | JGI IMG/M metagenome (IMG submission 13797) | reverse complement strand
CGCGGCGATTGTCCTCGGGCCGGAACCAGCGGCTTTCCTCGACCGGATCGATATAGGCATCGCCCCGCCGGATCTCGATCTCGCTCACCGGTACGCCGCGGCCGTCATCCAGCACGAGCGCTGCAACATGTTCGCGTTCGGGATCGACCAGCATCCGCCTGATCGTGCCGAGGCGCGTTCCATCCGTGCTGTAGAGCCCCTGGCCGCGCAGGTCCTGGTGGCTGTTTTCGAGCCGGTAATCGCCGAGTTCGGCGAGATCGACATAGCTGTCCGTGTTCATTGCATCTCTCCTCGTGTCGGCGTTCACGCCTCGTCACTGATGTCGATATTGTCCTCGCTGACGACGAGGACGGCCTGCTGGCCCTCCATCGCATCGACGGTGTCCTCATCGAGCGTGTCGCCGGTAAGATCCTCGATTTCGGCCGGGTTGCGGATCGTGCCGCCCGAGATGTCGAGGGTCGCGCCGACATTGATGTCGACCGGCCGTTCGCGCGGCTGGTCGATCACTATGGCGAACATGCGGTTGCCCTCGCTTTCGATCCAGAAGCCCCGGTCGGTAAGCGGTCCGCCGACCGTCACGGTGCCGGAAAAGCCTTCGCGACCATAATAGGCGGACGGGTCGGCAAGGATCGCGGCAAGCGTCATGTCACCGCTCCCGGCGCCCTGGGTTGCGGGCATTGTCGGTTCGGTTTCCTCGACGACGATGGGGCCGACCGTCTCGGATTCGTCCGCTTCGCTAAGCAGCCACCATGCGATGGCCGCAATGATGACCAGCAACAGGAGCAGCCAGAGCCAGCCCTTTCCGGATGATTTCTTCTCTACGGGAATTTCCGCCATGTTCGTGCCTCCTCATTGGCGTTCGGTGCCGGCGCGCAGGAATGCGCGCCGGGAATGCCAAGCGACCCGATTCAATGGACGAATGTTTCGGAAAAACAGTAACCTATGTGGACTGCTCGGGGTGGAGAGCAGACAGGCCGTGCGGCGCGCGCGCCCGGGCGCGGATCAGGATGCGGCCGCTGCCTCGCGATCCCTCTGGGCGCGGCTCTTCTTCTCCGCCGCGGTGCGAAGCTGCCCGCATGCCGCATCGATGTCGCGCCCGCGCGGGGTGCGCACCGGCGCGCTGATCCCGCCTTCGAAGACAATGTCGGAAAAGGCGCGGATGCGTTCCGGCGCCGAACATTCGTAGCCTGCGCCCGGCCACGGATTGAACGGGATCAGGTTGACCTTTGCCGGAAGGTTGTACTTGCGCAGCAGGCGGACGAGCTCGCGCGCATCCTCGTCGCTGTCATTCTTGTCCTTGAGCATCACGTATTCGAAGGTGATGCGCCGCGCATTCGACGCTCCGGGATAGTCGGCGCAGGCCTGCAGCAGGTCCTCGATCCCGTATTTCCTGTTGAGCGGCACGATCTCGTCGCGCACCTCCTTGCGCACGGCGTGGAGCGAGACCGCGAGATTGACGCCGATCTCCTGCCCGCAGCGCTCCATCATCGGGATGACGCCGCTGGTCGAAAGCGTGATCCGCCGCTTCGACAGGGCGAGCCCGTCGCCGTCCATGACGAGGTTGAGCGCATCGCGGACATGGTCGAAATTGTAGAGCGGTTCGCCCATGCCCATCATCACGATATTGGTGAGCAGGCGCCCGTCGGCGGTGTAATGGCCGCGTTCTTCCTCGACCTCGTCCAAGCCCGCCATCGTCCCGCGCGGCCATTCGCCCAGCGCATCGCGCGCCAGCATGACCTGGCCGACGATCTCGCCCGGCGTGAGATTGCGCACGAGCCGCATCGTGCCGGTATGACAGAACGTGCAGTTGAGCGTGCAGCCGACCTGGCTCGAGACGCACAGCGTCCCGCGGGTCTCGTCGGGGATGAAGACCATCTCGAAATCGTGGCCGTCGCTGGTGCGCAGCAGCCACTTGCGCGTGCCGTCGGAGGAGTGCTGCGCCTCGACCACGTCGGGCCGCCCGATGACGAACCGCTGCGCAAGCCATGGGCGCATCGTCTTGGCAATGTCGGTCATCGCCTCGAAATCGGTGACACCGCGATGATAGAGCCAGTGGAACACCTGCTTTGCGCGCAGCTTTGCCGACCTTTCATCGAGCCCGGCCTCCCCGAACAGCTCGCGGATCCGCGACTTGGGCAGCCCGATGAGGTCGACGCGCCCGTCCTCGCGCGGCGTGATGTCGCGCGCGACGGGAACCGGGTCGACCTGCCCGGGAATGGTCATGAGGCTCGTATCTGGCATGATTGGCGGCGCATATAGGGTCTTGGCCTGCACAAATCAAAGCCCACGCGCGTGAAGGAGCGCTGCCTCGGCCAGTTCCCGCAAACGGGCGCACAGGCCCGTCACCTCGTCGACGCAATCCGGGACACGCGTTTCAGCGCAGCCAGGTCACGGATGGCCGAGGATTTCGTGACCAATTCGTCACACTTTCTTGTTGCGCCATGTTCATGAAACAAAGGGAAAAAGCGACCCGTTCTCCCTTCGACACGGCCACTGCGCCGTGCCTTGAAACACGGGAGAACCAACATGAAAAAGCTTACCCTATTCCTCCTTGCAGGATCAGCCATTGCCGTCTCCTCGCCCGCCATGGCGCAGGACGAGGGCGACTTCACCGGCTTCCGCCTCGAAGCGCTTGCGGGCTTTGACGCCAGCAAGGCCGGCAGCAGCGTCGACGACGATGTCGACGATGACAACGACCAGTCGATCGAGGGCCTCGTCTATGGCGCGGGCGCTGGCTACGACTACGATCTCGGCGGAATTGTCGTCGGGGTCGAGGCGGAGCTGACCGATTCCACGGCCGATACCGGCTTCGACGATGGCGATTTCGAAGGCATCGGGCTCGGCAATGTCGAGACGGGCCGTGACATCTATGTCGGCGCACGCGCCGGGATCGTCGCTTCGCCCGGCCTGCTGGTCTATGCCAAGGGCGGCTACACCAATGCCCGCTACAACATCGAAAGCACTTTCGACGGCGAGGACTACGACGAAAAGATCGACGCCGACGGCTATCGCGTCGGGGCGGGGGCCGAATACCGGTTCGGTGCCAACACCTTCGCCAAGATCGAATACCGCTATTCCAATTACAGCGATGCAGAGCTCGATTTCGAGGACGACACGATCCCCGACGTCGATCTCGGCGAAATCGATCTCGACCGGCATCAGGTCATGGCTGGGGTCGGCTTTCGCTTCTGATCGGGCCGAACGAACCGCAAAAAGGGGGGCCGGGTGCTTGCGCATCCGGCCCCTTCCTCATGTCACCGGCGGCGCGGCTTCGCGCAGCCGACAAGTGCTGCATCCATCGCGGTCGCCGCGCCGGCAAGGTCGTAGCGGCTGGTGAAGCGCCTGCCATTCGCGGCGCGCGCGCTCACCCGCAGGACTTCGCCCGAACGCAGCGCGGCGACAATCGCGGCATCCATGGCGCGGTCCTTCGCCCAGGCATCGCGCCCGCTCGTCACGAGTTCGAACCGGCGCGCGCCAATCCTGAGGACGGGCGTGCTGCGTTCCGCCGCGGGCCGGGCAAGGCGGACATGAAGCTGCGAGCGGATGCCGCGTTTCGGCCACGTCGCGACGCTGGCGAAGGCGGCCTCCTCATTCTTTCCGCGCGGCTTGGCAATGGCATAGCAGCGCGCGGCGCTCGCGTCCTTGAACGCGGCCCAGTCGGAATAGACGCCGAGGCTCTCCTTGGCCGAGCCTTGCGCCGAGGCGGGCAGGGCGATCAGGGCCAGCATCGAAAGGGCGAATGCAAGCCTAGCCATAGTCGATGCTCAACACTTCCCATTCCTTCTCGCCGGTCGGCAGGCGCACGGTCCTGAGATCGCCGACGCCCGCCCCGCGCAGCGCCCTAGCGAGCGGGGAGCTCCACCCGATAAGCCCCGCTCCGGCATCCTGTTCGTCGTCGCCGACAATCGTCACGACCTTGCGCGCATCATCCTCATCGGCCAGTTCGACCCGCGCGCCGAAGAACACGCGCGACGCATCGCGCTGCTGCGAGGGATCGACGACGCGCAACGCCTTCATCCGGCGGGCGATGTGGGCCAGTTCGCGGTCGATCTCGCGCATCCGCTTGCGCCCGTAGAGATAGTCGCCGTTTTCAGAGCGGTCGCCGTTTCCGGCCGCCCAGCTGACGATCTCGACGATTTCGGGCCTCTCGGTGCCGAGCAGGTGATCGTAGCGCGCCTTCAATGCCGCATAGCCCGCAGGCGTGATCGGGGGTCCCTGCCGGGAGGACATGGGCCGGGAGGACATGGGCGTTCCGGTTCCTAGCGCAGGAAGGTGTCGATCGGGCGTGGCAGCCCGGCCTTTTCGGGGTACATGTGGCTGTAGCTCACCGCATTGCCGAGCACGCGCATGATGTAATAGCGGGTCTCGAAATTGGACGGGATCTTCTCGACCCAGGTTACCCAGTCGATCTCGCCCTTGCGGGGGTCGCCGTTCAGGCGCAGCCACTGGTTCACCCGGCCGGGCCCTGCATTGTAGGCCCCGATCGCGAGTGGGTAGGCGCCGCCGTAATAATCCATCATCCGTGCGAAATAGGCATCGCCGAGGCGGATATTGTAGGACGGATCGCGGATGAGGCTGGCCGACATGTATTGCACGCCGAGTTTTTGCGACTGTTCGCGCGCCGTGCCGGGCATGAGCTGCATCACCCCGCGCGCGCCGGCATGGGAGACGCGGGTGCGGTCGAATTCGCTTTCCTGCCGGCCGATCGCATGAACCATGGTCCAGTCGTTGACCACCGGGGTCTCCACGGTCGGAAAACCGACCCGCTCGAAACCGGCAAGGTCGTTTTCGCCCGCCTTCATGCCGAGCACGACCGCCATTTCCTCGAGGCCCGTCTCCCGCGCGAGGTTGGCGACGAGCGCCATCTCCCGCGGTGTCCGTGCGCTGTCTCCCAGCGCCTGGAAGAAGCGCCGCTCGGTCCGCCAGTCGCGGCGATCCGAGGCGATCGCGCGAATCGCGCGGACCAGCGGACGCTGCTCGAACTCGGCGCGGGTGGCATCGTCGATCCGAAGCGCCGGGACCGGCTCGAAAGCCGGCATGTCGCGCCCCAGGGCGCCGATCGCGAGCTGGCCGTAATAATATTCGGGATGCATGGCGGCCATTTCGAAATAACGCGCCGCAGCCTCCTCGTTGCCGGCAGCGCGTGCGGCGCGACCGGCCCAGTAAAAACCCTTGCTCCGGGTGAGCGGGGAGCGCGCGCCTTCGCCATAGCGCTGGAACAGCGGCGCGGCCTGCGCCCCGTCGCCGAGGCTCCACAACGCCGAGGTCCCGCCCAGCCACATCAGGTCGGTGTAGCGGTCGCGCAGCCGGAACGAGCCTTCGGAAATGTCGCGGTTCTCGCGGAAGACATCGTCGACCTTGCTCGCGATGCGCACCGCATTGGTCGGCCCGCCCGCTTCGGCGAGCGCGAGCATGGTTCCGATCATCGCTTCGCCGTCATGCGCGGGCTCCGCGAATTCGGGACGCGATGCGAACAACCGGACCGCCTCGGCCGTGCGCCCGGTGCGCCGCAGATGGCTCGCAAGCGCATGGACATAGCCGGGATCGCGCATCGCCCCGGCCGGCACGCTCACGCCCGCTTCGTCGGGCATTGCGCCGCGCACGAGAGCGAGCCGCGCCATGGCAAGATCGCGGTCCCCGGGGGCAAGCCGCACCATCTGCCGCGCCGCCGCATCGGCATCGCCCTGCCACAGCAGCGCGTTCATGCGCGCGGCGTGATCTTCGAGCGTGAGGCGGGAATTGAAGAGGCTTTGCAGGTAGAGCTCGGCCGGATCGCTCATCGTGCCCTTGCGCCATGCCTCGCGCGCGACCTCGAACGCCTGCGGCCGCTGCGCACCTGCCAGAGCCAGCGCATAGCGCGCGCGGCCCGCATTGGTGAGCGGCGGGTGAAGATCGAAATAACGCAGAAGATCGGCCTGCGAGGGCGCTTCGTTGTCAAGCGTGTTCTCCGCGCGCACCCGGAGCGTGTCGACAAGCGGGAACTGCGGATAACTCATCACGAAACCGGCATAGTCGGAAAAGCCGAACACCCTGTCCGACACGAGCGCTTCCCAGCGATCGAGCGCCGCGCCGATCGCCGTGGGCTGACGCGCGACGAGGCTCGTGCGGTCGTCCTGCATGCCGGGCGCGTTCGCCACCTGTGCGATGGTGGGCGCGGCGAGCACCGCTGCCGTCCCGGCCGCGAGCAGCCCGGCCATTGCGGTTTTTCGTTTCATCGTGTGTGTGACCATGCTGGACATTATGCCGTGCGGCTCCTTATCAGGTCCTGAACGCCCATTGGGGGGAAACGGTGCCAGGGCCCGCCGGGGACACGGAACCAGGCGCCCCGCTTTTCGTGATGACGCTTTTCTTTGAGTGACAGGATTTTTGCAATGTTCAGCGGATCAATTCCCGCTCTGGCGACTCCTTTCCGCGACGGATCGTTCGACGAGGAAACCTTCCGCAGGCTGGTCGAATGGCAGATCGAGCACGGTTCGAGCGCGCTTGTCCCGTGCGGGACCACCGGCGAGGCCTCGACGCTTTCCAATGCCGAGCATCATCGCGTGATCGAGGTCTGCGTCGAGCAGGCCGCAGGCCGCGTGCCGGTGATCGCGGGCTGCGGGTCGAACGATACGCGCAATGCTTTGCTGCACATGAATTTCTCGAAGAAGGCGGGGGCGGTCGCAGGGCTTTGCGTCGCGCCCTATTACAACCGCCCGAGCCAGGCCGGGCTGATCGCGCATTTCAGCTTCCTCGCCGAAAACAGCGACCTGCCGATCGTGCTTTACAACGTGCCCGGCCGGACGGTGACCGATATCGAGGACGAGACGGTGATAGAGCTGGTCACGCGCTATCCCGACCGGATCGTCGCGATCAAGGATGCGAGCGGGGACCTGTCGCGCGTCGCCGACCACCGGATGGGGATCGGGCGCGATTTCTGCCAGCTTTCGGGCAATGACGAATTGTGGCTTCCGCACAGCGCGGCCGGCGGGAGCGGAGCGATCTCGGTCACGGCGAATGTCGCGCCGAAGCTGTGCGCCGAATTTCACGACGCGATTGCGGCAAACGAGCTGGCGAAGGCGCGCGAATTGAACGACCGCCTGTTCCCGCTGCACTACGCGATGTTCTCCGACGCCTCGCCCGCGCCGGTGAAATACGCGCTTTCCCGCGTGATGGAGGGATTCACCGACGAGGTCCGCCTGCCGCTCGTCCCTGCAAGCGAGGCCTCCCGCAAGGCAGTGGACGAGGCGCTGGAATTCGCGGGCCTCGTCTGAACCGTAGCCTGCAGGGCTTTGCGTAAGGCTACGAAGCGCCTATGTGCGCCCCCCATGGCCAAGCCCAAACCGCCCACTTTCGACAAGCAGAAGACTGTCGCGGAAAACCGCCGCGCGCGGTTCGACTATGCGATCGAGGACACGTTCGAGGCCGGCCTCGCGCTGCAGGGGACCGAGGTCAAGGCGCTGCGCGCGGGCGAGGCGTCGATCGCGGAAAGCTATGCCGAGGTGAAGGACGGCCAGGTCTGGCTGGTCAATTCGAACATCCCGGAATACAGCCACGGCAATCGCCAGAACCACGAACCGCGCCGGCCGCGCAAGCTGCTGCTCCATTCGCGCGAAATCGAACGGCTGTTCGGCGCGGTCGAAAGGAAGGGCATGACGCTTGTGCCCCTGTCGATCTATTTCAACCGGACGGGCCGCGCGAAGGTTGAACTCGCTCTCGCCAAGGGCAAGCAGGCGCACGACAAGCGCCAGACGATCAAGGAGCGCGACTGGAAGCGTGACAAGGCCCGGCTTCTGCGCGAGCGGGGCTGAACCGGGCCAGATACGCAGGGCTGAAATCCAGGGCCGAAACGCGCAGCTTGAGACACCGCGCAGCATTTTCCCGATCGGGCGAATTCACCCACTAGTCATGGGGCCGGAGATACCCATATCGCGATGATGGTGCAGCGCGATCTCTCTAGCGCAAATCGCTTGCCTTCCCGGGTTTTCGGGAGCACGGGCCGCGCCAGCTCATGATCCGCGATTTCTTCTCGAACTTTCGCTCGAAAACCTGGGCGGCGGACACGATCCGGCGGTATATGCCGACCCGCGAACAAATGGCGCGCAATCGCTGGCTGGCGCCGATCGCGCATCGCTTCCTGTCACCCGAACTGTGGCGGTTCACCCGCCGTTCGGTGCCGCGCGGGGTGGCGCTGGGCCTGTTCTCGGCCTTCATCATACCGCTCGGCCAGATCTTCCTTGCCGCCTTTCTCGCCCTGCCCGCGCGCGCCAATGTCCCCGTCGCGGCGGCGGTGACCTTCGTCACCAATCCCCTCACCTACGCCTTCTGGATCCTGATCGCCAACCGGGTCGGCAATTTCATGCTGCAGATTGATGCGGCAACCGCGGGCTATGCCAGCGAGCGGCTGGAGAATTCCTGGTGGCAGGCCTTTGTCGATTTTTTCCAGATGGCAGGCGTGACGGTGGTCGGGTTTCTCGTGATGGCGATCGTCTCGGCCGCGCTCGGCTACGTGCTCTCGAGCGCGGTGTGGCGCGTGCTCGTCGCACGCAGGCGGGCAAAACGGCTCGCGCTGATGGAAGCGCGTCTCGACCGCAGGCTGAACGCGAACTAGACAGGCGCTGCCTGCTGCCCGAAGAATCGCGGGCAAGGGGTTGAAATAGCAAGGGAAGCGCGTGACGGGGTTCAGCATATCGACCGAAGGCAGGGACGGAGGCGCGGGGGAGGGCAACGCCAGGCCACTCGGTCCGAGTGTCGCGTTGCTCGCCGCGCTGGGCCTCAGCGTCGCGGTTCTCTATCTGGCAACTTTCGATCTTCTGGTCACGCTTGCCTATGGGGCAGGCCTCGCGGCCCTGCTGGCCGGCATCTTCGTCTTCGAAAGGATGCGCCAGGAGCCCTCGATCGACGGCGTGGCCGCGCCTGACTGGTCGGTCACCGCCAGCGCGATCGAAGGTCTCGGCGCGGAAGCGGGCGAGGCGGTCGCAATCACCGATCGGGCGAACCGGCTGGTCTGCGCGAACAGCAGCTTCGTCGATGCCTTCGGAATAGACAGCGCGCCGCCGATGCTTCCGCTCGATCGCCCCGCTCTCGAGATGCTGACCCGGCTGGCGCGCGAAGCATGGCGCGATGGAAATGCCCGGGTCGAGGATCTCGGCGCGCTCTCGCAGGCAGGCGAAGCGCCCTGGCGGGTCGCGGTCGTGCGCGCAGGGCGAGGCGAGGACCATCTCGTCTGGCGATTTCGCCGGATCGAGGCGGACACGCCCTCCGCCCTGGTCGATCTCGATCTCGGTGGACCGCTGGGCCGGATGCTGAGTCGCTCCGGGATCGAGGCTGCGATCGTCTCGTCCGACGGAATCGTGCGCTCGGTCAGCGCGGGTTTCGCCGAGCGCGCTGCGGGCGACGAAAGCGCGACGCTGGCTGGGCAGGATTTCGTCTCCTTCCTGCGTTCCGACGATCGCGAGCGGATCTATTTTGCGCGCGAGGGGCGCGGGGGCACGCCGCAGACTTTGATCGACGTGCCGCTGATCGACATGCCGCACACCGATTTGCCCCGACCCGCCCAGGCCGCAAGCGATCCCGGCACGGGCGAATCGCTGATGCTGCTCATCGACAGCGGAGTCGGGATCGGCAGCAGCTGGGACGGGGCGACCCAGGCCGGCGTGCCGCAGCTCGACGCGCTGCTTTCGCAGCTCCCGCTCGGTCTTGCCATGACCGATCGCGATGGACGCTTTCTGTTCGGCAACGAGGCCTTTCTGCGTTCGGTCGACCGCGAAGGGCGGGGACTGCCCTCCTTCCCGACCGATCTCGTCGTGCGTGAGGACAAGGCGGCGCTTTCCGACGCGGTTCGCCGCCACGGGCGCGGTCCTGCGACGAGCGGGGACATGGCGGTCCGGCTTGTCTCCTCGCCGGAGGAGCCGGTCTCGATGGGCCTTGCGGGCGTGCGCGGCCTTGGCGAGGCGGCGGTGCTCGTAAGCCTGGCTGATTCGACCCAGGAGAACCAGCTTCGCCGCCAAGTCGCGCAGGCGACGAAGATGCAGGCGGTCGGCCAGCTCGCAGGCGGTGTCGCACATGATTTCAACAACGTGCTGACCGCGATCATCGGGACCTGCGACCTCATGCTCCTGCGCCATACGCCTGGCGACAGCGACTATGACGACATCCAGCAGATCCGCGCCAATTCGAACCGCGCCGCCTCGCTGACCCGTCAGTTGCTGGCGTTTTCGCGCCAGCAGACCCTGCGCCCCGAAATCCTTCAGCTGCCCGACGTGGTGAGCGAGGTGAGCCCGCTCATCAAGCGGCTGCTCGGCGAGAAGATTTCCTATTACGTCCAGCACGACCGGAATCTGGGGCCAGTCCGCGCCGATCCGCAGCAGCTCGAACAGGTCATCATGAACCTGGCCGTCAATGCGCGCGATGCGATCCAGTCGAGCGGATCGGGCACGGGGCGCATATCGCTGCTTACCCGCAGCCTCCAGTCCAAGGAGGTCATCAAGCTCGGCAGCGAGATCCTGCCCGCGGCCGATTATACGGTGCTGATCGTGCAGGACACCGGGGGCGGCATCCCGACGCGTGTCCTGCCCAAGCTGTTCGAGCCGTTCTTCACCACCAAGGAGCAGGGCAAGGGCACCGGGCTGGGCCTTTCGACCGCATACGGTATCGTCAAGCAGTCGGGCGGGTTCATCTTCGCGGACAACATGCTCGACAAGCAGGGGCAGCCGACCGGCGCGCGCTTCACGATCTATTTTCCGGTTCATCTCGGCGAAGTCCCCAAGAAGCGCGAGGCGCCCGAACCGGTGGGCTCGTCCGAATGGTCGGCCGGCGGACGCATCCTGCTGGTCGAGGACGAGGACATGGTGCGCGCCGTTGCCGAACGCGCGCTCGCCCGCGCGGGCTACGAGATCACGGCCTGCTCGGGCGGCGAGGACGGGCTCGAGGCGCTCGAGACGCAAGGGGAAGCGGAGCCGTTCGATCTCGTGGTGAGCGATGTCGTCATGCCCGGGATGGACGGACCCGCGATGGTCCGGGAGATTCGCGCGCGCAATCCCGACATCCCGGTGCTGTTCATGTCGGGCTATGCCGAAGAGCAATTGCGCAAGGACATCGACATTCCCGACATGCACTTCATCGCCAAGCCGTTCAGCGTGGCGTCGATTTCGGACAAGGTCGCGGCAGTGATGCGCACTTCGCGCAAAACGAGCGCCGGTGCGTCCGGATAGAACCCGGCCAGGCAGCCCGCGATCTATTTTCGTTCCCCACTTGTTCCATGAGAACAAATAGGATACATGCTTCTCCACGAAAGGGTTGGTCAAAACTGCGTGGTCACCCCTAGGCAAGCGAAGGAGTGCGTGCGATGGCTACCCAACTCAAGCTGGTAGAGAAGGAAAAAGACGTGGACCGCGAAAAGGCTCTCGACGCTGCGCTTGCACAGATCGACCGGGCATTCGGCAAGGGTTCGGCGATGAAGCTGGGCCAGAAGGAAGCGATGCAGGTGGAGGCTATCTCCACCGGATCGCTCGGGCTCGACATCGCGCTGGGCGTGGGCGGCCTGCCCAAGGGCCGCGTGATCGAGGTCTATGGGCCGGAAAGCTCGGGCAAGACGACGCTTGCCCTGCATGTCATCGCCGAGGCGCAGAAGGCGGGCGGAACCGCGGCGTTCGTCGATGCCGAACACGCGCTCGACCCGGTCTATGCGAAGAAGCTGGGGGTCGACATCGACGAACTGATCGTCTCGCAGCCCGATACCGGCGAACAGGCGCTCGAGATCACCGATACGCTGGTCCGATCCAATGCGGTCGACGTGCTGGTGGTCGATTCGGTCGCCGCGCTCGTCCCCCGGGCCGAGATCGAAGGCGAGATGGGCGATTCGCATGTCGGCCTGCAGGCCCGCCTGATGAGCCAGTCGCTGCGCAAGCTGACCGGCTCGATCAACCGCTCCAAATGCATGGTGATCTTCATCAACCAGCTGCGCATGAAGATCGGCGTGATGTACGGCAATCCGGAGACGACGACGGGCGGCAACGCGCTCAAGTTCTACGCCT
>JGI12210J13797_11120267_pt1 | contig 12020 bp, 11 predicted proteins | sample ElkSlonscriptome_3_FD_13797 | JGI IMG/M metagenome (IMG submission 13797) | reverse complement strand
CCTGATCGTAGGGCGCGCGGCCCCGCGTGGCGCACGATTGCAGCAAAGATGACTGAAACCAGCCGCGATGCTGGTCACTGCCTTCGAGATAGAGGTTGGCGGGCCAGCGAAGCGCGGGCCAGCGCCCCGATTCGAGCACGAAGGCGTGGGTGCAGCCCGAATCGAACCACACGTCGAGAATGTCGGTGACCATCTCGTAATCGTCGGGATCGTGATCGGGGCCGAGAAATTCGGCTTTTCGCGCCGCGTCCCACGCATCGACGCCCTCTTCGCGTACGGCGGCGATGACGCGCTCGTTGACGGCTGCGTCTTGCAGGTACTCGCTGGTTCCCGCTTTCAGAAACAAGGTAATCGGCACGCCCCATGCGCGTTGGCGCGAAAGCACCCAGTCGGGCCGGTTTTCGACCATCGACCCGATGCGGCGAGCGCCCTTTTTGGGGATGAAATCGACGCGTTCGATCTCGGACAGGGCACGGCCGCGCAGAGTGCCGCCGCCATCCAGTTGATCGTCCATCGGCACGAACCATTGCGGCGTGCAGCGATAGATGATCTTCGCCTTGGACCGCCACGAATGGGGGTAGGAGTGTTCGTAATCGGCGCTGGCGCTGAGCAGCGCGCCCGCTTTGCGCAGATCGTTGCAGATCGGCCCTTCGGGCGCGTTGAAGGGCTTGTTGATGACGGAACGACGGCGCTCATCGTCTCCACCCAGCCACGGCCAGTCGTCGCGATAGCGCCCATCGTCCGTCACCGCGAAGACGGGGTTGATGCCTGCCGATTTGCACAGCTCGAAATCGTCCTCGCCGTGGTCGGGCGACATGTGGACGAGGCCGGTGCCGGAGTCGGTGGTAACGAAATCGCCTGCGAGCATGGGGCGCGGCGTTTCGTAGAAGCCGCCGAGATGGTGCATCGGGTGGCGAACTTTGGTGCCGGCGAGGTCGGAGCCTTTTCCGGACCACTCGCATAGCACCAACTTGATATTGTATTCCCGCTGAGAAGATAGTTGATCCTCTAAGCGACTAACTAGCGAAGTGGCCATGAGAACCTTCTTGCCAATTGCCTTATCGGAACTCATCAATTCTTTCAGACGATCTACATGGCTATGTAACTGTGCGTCACCGCCTAAACCCACATCTGTCCAAGTCGCTTTTGGAGCATCGATAACTTTGAACAAGCCATATTCAACCTCCGGCCTATAGGCCAAAGCCTGATTGACCGGGATCGTCCAAGGCGTCGTCGTCCACACCACCGCGTGCGCGCCGACCAGTTTGGGCACGTTCGGGCATTCGATGATCTCGAACGCCACATCGATCTGCGGGCTATCGGTGAGGTCTTCGTATTCGACCTCGGCTTCGGCCAGAGCGGTCTTCTCCACCGGCGACCACATCACCGGTTTCGATCCGCGATAGAGGTTCCCCGCTTCGGCAAACTTCATCAGTTCGGCGACGATGGTGGCCTCGGCGTCGAAATCCATCGTCAGGTAGGGGTTGTCCCAATCGCCCATGATGCCGAGGCGCTTCAACTGTTCGCGCTGCGTATCGACCCACTGCTTCGCGTAGGCGCGGCATTCGGCGCGAAATTCCGCGGGGGGAACTTCGTCCTTGTTCAGCTTCTTCTTGCGATACTGCTCCTCGACCTTCCATTCGATCGGCAGGCCGTGGCAGTCCCAGCCGGGCACGTAGGGCGCGTCCTTGCCCATCAGGCTCTGCGTGCGGCAGACCATGTCTTTGAGGATATGGTTCAGCGCATGGCCGATATGCATGTCGCCATTGGCGTAGGGCGGGCCATCGTGGAGGATGAATTTCTCGCGCCCCTCGCGGCTTTCGCGCAGTTGTTCATACAGGCCGATTTCGCGCCAGCGCGCCTCGATGCCCGGTTCCTTCTGCGGAAGGCCGGCTTTCATCGGAAAGGACGTCTTCGGCAGGAAGACGGTGTCCTTGTAATCGGGCCTGGTATCGCTGGATGCGTGTCGATCGCTCATAGACCAGCGCCGTTAGGACATCTCGCGCCCGCGATAAAGCGGTTTAGCGCCGATCTATCCTAACGCGGCCATCATGCCCCGTCATTCCGGCAACGCGTTGGCGTCACGCCATCGTGCGCAGGCGCCGGGCCTGAAAGGCATAGCGCGCCGCGCGGCTCACATCGCGCTGAAACTGTGCGTTGACGAACCCGCCGACGACCGAACCGAGCAGGGGGACGACCATGCCCGCCCGCTGTCGCACCGAAGCGAGCGCGATCGCGCGGCTGACGCGTTCGACCACCTGATCGACCAGCGGTTCGATCGAACGCGTGTCGACCGCGTTGAGCGCGCCCATGTCATCGATATCCGCTTCGAGCGCGTCGAGCCGCGCTATCTTCTCCGCATGTTCGTCCAGCGCGGCGATTTCGAGGATTTGCAGGCGGAACAGCCGTTCGCGCTTGCCATCCCCTGAAAAGCCGTAGGCGCGTCCGGTATCGCGGATATTGCGCAGGGCGATTGCGATGGTGGCGGGAATGTCTGCGCTGGCCGTCAACGCCCCGCCAAAACCGGCGGCGGCGCCGGACGACGCGTTGATCGTCCACGCTTTCCGGCCGACCTCGCGCGCGGCATCGCGGGCGGCTGAAAAATCGGCCGGATCATGGTCCAGTTCCATCAGCGCGGGCGTATCGACCGCGCGATCGATGCCCTTCAACACGCTTTCGAACAGCGATTTGGGGATCATGCCCGCAATCGCTCCGCCGATGGGATTGGTCAGCTTTTCGATGCCGCGGCCAAGGAATGATGGCTTCGCATTGCGATAGGCGATCTGTTCTGCTTCGATCTGGGCGGCGTTCATCGGCTTTTTCCGCAAAATAAGGAGCTAGGGGCGTCGTGCCTCTATCAACCGTCCCGCATATCGAGTGTTCCCCGATAAACGGCCCTGATTTCAATCTTTTGCCCGACGCCTGCGGGCCAGGGCCGCATCGCTCGCGTCGATTTCGGCCTGCGATCGATCGTCGAACCGCGTGATCAGTGCGGGCAGCGTGGTGAAGGCATCGTCGGTAAACACATAGCCGTTGAAGCTGGCGGGGATTTGCGTGAGTTGTTCGGGCAGGGTGATGCCATCCACCGCGTCGGTGCCGGGGTTGGGACCGGAACTGCGCGGACCTTCGATGACGATGGTGACGTCATGTTCGCGCATTCGCGCAATCAGGCGATCGGGCCAGCCCCACAGCAATGTCTGTTGATCGAGCGCGATCAGCATCGTCTCGCCCCGGCATTGCTGCGGCACATAGCCGGTCCAGCCATAGCGGACATAACTGTTGGTGCATTGCCGCGCCCGCGCCGGTGAAAACGCCCAGACGTCGGGCAGTGCTTCGCGCAGGCGCGCGACCTGTTCCCCGCTGCCGAAAAAGGCATCCCCCTTCGCCGTCGGATCGCGGTCCAGCCGGTCGAAAACCGCCGCCACCGCATCGGGGAGCGCCGGATCGGAACCGGCCAGGTGGACCATCAATCGCCCTCTGAGCGGGAGCGCGCGTAACGCTTCGTCCAACGTGATGATCCGCGCGCCTTCCCCGCGAAAGGGCGTGGTTCCGTCGGCGACGGTCACGCCATAGCCCGGATCGAGCGATCGCATCGTGTCGAGCCCCGCCTCGCCAACCGGGCCGGTCCCGTCGGTGATGCAGTCCAGCGTTTCGGGTTCGAACAGCACCACTTCGCCATCGGTGGTCAGGCGGGCATCGACCTCGACCAGCCACGCGCCCATTTTCTGCGCGCGCAGGATGCTGCTGCGGGTATTGGGGAGATACCGGTGATAGGGCTGCTCTATTCGGTCCGACCGGCAATCCGCGTCGCCTTGGGCGCTGACGGATCGCGCCAGTTGCGGCGCCAGGGCGCGCTGTGCCACCTGTTTCGGCGCACCGGCGGGATGCGGCGCGAGCCAGCTGGCATTGACGACCGTCAACGCCAGAAAGGCAAGCGCAAGCGCGCCGCCGACCCACAGGAGCGCCTTTTTCATCCGAGCAATCGGCGCGCTTCGTCGCAATCGCGTTCCATCTGCTCCATCAGCGCGTCGAGGCTGTCGAACTTTGCCTCACCGCGAAGGAAGTGGTGAAAGGCGACTTCGATTTCCTGTCCATAAAGGTCGCCCGAAAAATCGAAAAAATAGGGCTCTAGCAATTCCTTGGGCGGTTCGAATTGCGGCCTGATCCCGATATTGGCCGCGCCTTTCAGAACCTGTCCGGTGGCGAGCACTGTGCCGGTCACGGCGTAGATCCCGTATTTCGGTCGCAGATATTTGTCGATCGCGAGGTTTGCGGTCGGATAGCCGATTTCGCGCCCGCGCTTGTCCCCATGTTCGACAATGCCGCGAATGGCAAAGGGGCGGGTCAGCAATTGTGCGGCGATTGCGGGCTGTCCATCGCGCAGGGCATCGCGAATGCGGCTGGAGGAAACGATGGCGCCGTCGCCCTCCACCGCCTCGACCACTCGCGATTGCAGGCCGCGCGCGCCGCCATATTCGCGCAAGGTGTCGACGTTTCCCTTTGCGCCCTTGCCGAAAGTGAAGTCCGCGCCCGTCACGACGCCGTGCGCGCCGAATCGTTCGATCAACAGGTCGGTGATGAATTCTTCCGCGCTCGTCCCGGCCAGATCGGCATCGAAATGGAAGACCAGCATCGCCGTCGCCCCCGCAGCGAGATACAATTCGTGCCGCTGTTCAAGCGTGGTGAGGCGGAACGGCGGAACATCGGGTTTGAAAAAGCGCACCGGATGCGGATCGAACGTGGCGATGATCGAGGGGCGACCTTCTTCGTGCGCCCAGCGGATCGCCTCCCCCGCGACAGCCTGATGGCCGAGATGGAACCCGTCGAAATTGCCGAGCGCGATGACCGCCCCGCGCAGCGAGGGTGACACCTGTTCACGGTGATCGAGCCAGCGCATCAGGCTCCCGCGCCTTCCGTGCCCCGATTGTCTGCTGCACCGTCGCCGCGCCGACGATAGGTGACGAAGGAATAGGCCGGTTTTTCACCTTCCGCCCCGTGATCCTCTCGCGTTTCCTCGCGCCATTCCGGGCCCAGCGGCTTCATGAACGCATCGCCGGGATAGTCGCGGTGAATTTCGGTAACCTCGATCCGGTCCGCCATCGGGCGGAACAGATCGTACACCGCCGCTCCACCGACGATCGCGATGTCAGCTTCCGGGCCGTCCCGGCGCGCGGCTTCCAGGGCGTCCTCGCGCGATTTGACTACTTCGGCACCTTCGCTGTTCCAGTCGTCGCGTCGGGTCAGGACGATATGAAGACGGCCAGGCAGCACGCCGGGCAGGCTTTCGAACGTCTTGCGCCCCATGATCATCGGCTTTCCCATAGTCAGCGCCTTGAACCGTTTCAGGTCGGCGGGCAGGTGCCAAGGCAATGTGCCTTCGTGCCCGATCGCACCATTGGCCGCGCGGGCATAGATCAGGATGATTTCACCAGTCATGTGCGCCGCCCCGATACCCGCGTGACATGGCCCATTTTACGCCCGGGGCGAACCTCTCGCTTGCCGTAGAGGTGCAGGTGCGGTTCGCCATCCTCGCCCAATATTGCGTGTGCGGTCATCGCGTCTTCGCCGACGATATTGCGCATCTCGATGCTGTCGAACCGGGTTTGCGTGCCGCCGAGCGGCAATCCGCAGATCGCACGGATATGGTTTTCGAATTGGCCCGTGGCCGCGCCTTCGATCGTCCAGTGGCCGGAATTGTGTACCCGCGGCGCCATTTCGTTGAAGACCGGACCGGCATCGGTGGCAAAGAATTCGAGCGTCAGCACCCCTGTGTAATCGAGCGCTTCCGCCGCCTTGCCCGCAATGGCGCGGGCCTCGCCGACCTGGCTTTCGACCGGCGATCCGGCGGGAAGCACGGACCGCACCAGCATTCCCCCTTCATGCCAATTGGCGGTCGAATCCCAGAACCGGATCGTCCCGTCGCGTCCGCGTACGAGGATGACGGAAAATTCCGCCGCGAAAGTCACGAAGCCCTCGTATACGCAGGGGTCTGCGGGAAGGTCGAAATCGCGGATATCGGCGGCGCTCTCGATCCGCCATTGCCCTTTGCCGTCATAGCCCTCGCGCGCGGTTTTAAGGATGCCCGGCGCGCCGATATCGCCGATGGCCCGGACGAGATCGTCTGGATTGTCGATGCGGGAATACGGTGCGCAGACCGCGCCAAGTTCTTCGACGAAGGCTTTTTCCGACAGGCGGTCCTGCGCGATGCGCAATCCGGCCGTATCGCTCCCCAGCAAATTCGCGTCGATCGCATCCACCGTGTGGAGCGGCACGTTCTCGAATTCCCAGGTAATCACGTCGCAGCAATTCGCGAACCGGGCGAGTGCGTCGCCATCGTCCCAGTCGCGCTCGATAAAATCGGAACAGGCATCCGCAGCGACATTGTCGCCCGGCGGGGCATAACCGATGCAACGATAGCCGAGCTGCATCGCCGCCATAGCCAGCATCCGGCCCAACTGGCCGCCGCCAAGGATGCCGATGGTCGAACCGGGGGGCAGGGCCGGGTCAGTGTGGGCCATCAATCCCGCGGTGTCTGTTCGACGGCGTCGGTGCGCGCCGCACGCCATGCCTGTAGCCGGTCCGACAGGTCATCGTCCGACAGGGCGAGGATGGATGCCGCCAACAGGGCAGCATTGACCGCCCCCGCTTCCCCGATGGCCAGCGTGCCGACCGGCACCCCGGCTGGCATCTGCACGATCGAAAGCAGGCTGTCCGTTCCCGACAACGCGGTGGAACGGACCGGCACGCCCAGAACGGGCAGGTGCGTCATCGCCGCGATCATGCCGGGCAGATGCGCCGCGCCGCCCGCCCCGGCGATGATGACGTCGAACCCTTCGCCGGCTGCGCCCTTGGCAAAATCGGCCATCCGGTCCGGCGTGCGATGCGCGGACACGATCCGTGCGGCGTGATCGACGCCCAGGTCTTTCAACGTGTCGGCACAGCGCCGCATTGTCGGCCAGTCCGACTGACTGCCCATAACGATGGCGACACGGCCCGATTCGACCCTGCCGGACCTGCTTTCGGTCCCGTCTTCTGCCATGTCCGCTCCCATCGCCCGATCCTCAGGCGTCTTTAAGGTAATACCGTTCACCGGGCACCATGCGATCGTCGAAATCGTACACGATCGGTTGACCGGTCGGGATTTCGAGGCCCGTTATATCCTCGTCCGAAATGCCGGACAGGTGCTTGACCAGTGCGCGCAACGAATTGCCATGCGCCGAAACCAGCACGGTTTCCCCGGCCGCGAGGCAGGGCCGGATGGTGCTTTCGTAATAGGGCAGAACCCGTTCGATCGTCAGCTTCAGGCTTTCCGTGGTCGGCACCGTGATGCCGTCATAACGGGGATCGGCGCCGGGGTCATATTGATGGCCCGGCTCCATGTCGGGTGGCGGAACATCGAAACTGCGACGCCAGATATGCACCTGCTCATCGCCGTGCTTCTCACGCGTTTCCTGTTTGTCGAGGCCGGTCAGCCCGCCATAATGCCGTTCGTTGAGGTGCCAGTCCTTCGTGACCGGCAGCCACAGCATGTCCATCTCTTCGAGCGCGAGATTGAGCGTTTTGATCGCACGGGTCTGAAGCGAGGTGAAAGCGCGCGCCGGGCGCAGGCCGTGTTCCTTCATCAGCGCGCCCGCCGCCTTCGCTTCGGCGACGCCTTTATCGGTCAGATCGACATCCCACCAGCCGGTGAACCTGTTGGCGAGGTTCCATTCGCTCTGGCCGTGACGCACTAGGATGAGTTTCGGCAATGCCATGCTCCGATTATCGGCGGGTTGAATGCAAAGGACCGCACGGCCCGCTGCATCGTTAGTCGTCGCCATCCGGCTTGGAAAGATCGGACCGGGGCGATTCGTTCATTTCACGCGCGGGCTCCTGCGATGATGCGCGCGATTGCGCTTTCCTGCGGCGCAGGTTTTCGCGCAGTTTCGCCGCCATTCGCTCCTCACGCGTTGGGGTTTGTCGATCGCCTGTGCCCATGAAAACGCGCTGTGCCGCGATTGCCGGTTCGCATCAAGCCCCGGCCTGCCGCCAGGTGCGTCGGCGTTTTCGGTTCACGGTATGCTTGACATTGGCCGCGCCCCCGACAATAGCGCGCGCCTGCTCCGCCCCTCGGTTTTTCGATGCCGGATCGGGCCGGACCTGGCTGCTGTAGCTCAGTGGTAGAGCGCACCCTTGGTAAGGGTGAGGCCGAGAGTTCAATTCTCTCCAGCAGCACCATCCGTGGACATATCCGCCGGTCAGAGCGTCTGCCCGTCATCCAGCACGAAATCCGCGCCGGTCACGAACTGCGCGGCATCCGAACACAGGAACAGCACCGGGCCGTCCAGCCCGTCCGGCGCCATCAATCGCCGCCGGGGAAAACGCGCGATCTGTTTTCTGCCCGCATCGGTTTCGAACCAGTCATCGTTGATCGGGGTGCGGATATAGCCGGGCGATATCGTGTTGATGCAAATCCCGTGGCGCGCCCATTCGCGCGCCATGCTGCGCGCGGCCTGGACAACGCCTGCTTTGCTGGCGGAATAGGCGACAAGGCCGGGAGAAGGCTCGAACGCCGTGACCGAGGCGACCATCACGATTCGCCCGTTTTCGACCCTGCCCGCGATCATGCGCCGTGCCGCCTCGCGCGCGGTCAGGATCGCGCCTTTCAGGTTTATGGCCAGCGTCCGTTCGATCGCGTCCTCGTCCATTTCGGTAATCGGGCCCGCGCCGTCGATCCCGGCATTGGCGATGACGGTATCGATCGTGCCGAACGCGGCGTTCGCCTCGTCGAAGCCGGCGATCACGTCCGCTTCGCGCGCGACGTCCATCGTGATCGCCGCTGCGGATTTGCCGATTTCCGCTGCCAGCGCGTCGAGCCTGTCGCGCCGCCTCGCGCCCATCGCAACGCGCGCCCCATTGTTGGAAAGCAGGCGGGCGAAATGCGCGCCGAGGCCCGACGATGCGCCGGTGATGAGGGCGGTGCGCCCGGATAGGTCGGCCGATAGGGTCATGGCGGCAAGTGCTACGCGGCTTTGTCCCCCTCGCGCAAGATGAACGCGCGCAAGACGAACAGACAGCTTGCCGCCCGGATGGATCGGGTTAGGCTGTCCGCGCAACGGTCGGGGAGGCCATCGAACATGGAGCGGCAGGAGATGTGGCGGGGAGAAAATTTCGGCGTCGTGCTGAAAGCGTTGGCGAACGGGATCGAGCGCGAACGGCCCGCTTTGATCCACGGGGAGCGTATAGTGACCTGGGGCGAGTTCGATGGCGAGACGGACCGGATCGCGGCGGCATTGCTGGAACGAGGCTTTTCGGCAGGCGACGTTGCCGGGCAGATGCTTCGCAACACGCCCGATTACCTCCTCGCCTTTTTCGGCTGCATCAAGGCCGGGCTCGTCCCCGTCAACGTGAACTATCACTACAAAAGCCGCGAGCTTTCGGACATCTGCTCCCGATTCGGCATGAAGCTGCTGTTCGCCCAGAACGATTTCAGCCACGCGGCACACGAGGCGATGAAATCGGCCGAAGCGGTGATCGACGTCGATGCGGAGGGCTGGCGCGCGATGCGGAATGCCGAAGCTCCCACCGGCTTCGTGGTTCACGACGATCCCGATGCGCTGTTCCTGACCGCGACCGGCGGCACGACCGGCATGCCAAAGGCGGTGATGTGGCCGATGGCCGAGGCGTGGCAGGCATTCGGTATCGCCACGTGGCAGCGCGGACCGGGCGAGCCGCCCTTCGTCGCGGGCTCTTTGAAAGAGCAGGTCGATCGCGCCGCCGAGATCGGGCCGGATCACCCGGGCAGCACCTCGCCGCTGCTCCTGCTCAGCCCGCTGATGCACGGGGCGGGGCAATTCAGCGCGATCATCCACCTGTTGAAAGGCGGAACGCTGGCGCTGTTGCCGTCGGATGGTTTCGATGCCGATGGCGCGCTGGAGGAAGTGCGACGCATTGGCGCGCGCGGGCTGTTCATCGTTGGCGATGCGTTCGCCTTGCCGCTCGCCGATCGGCTGGATGCGCGCGAGGATGCGGGCGAGCTGATCGCCAGCCTGCGGTCGGTGACCAGTTCGGGCGCGGTGTTCTCCCCCGCGCTGAAACGGCGACTGATCGCGCATAATTCGACGCTGGCGATCGTCGATGCGCTCGGTTCGTCGGAAAGCTCCGGCACTGCCGTTGTCATCACCACGGCTGCGGGATCGACCGGGGGCGGGCGGTTTTCCGCATTGCCGGGGCGGGAGACGAAGTTGTTCGACGAAGACCTGGTCGAAATCGAACCGGGCAGCGGTGGCGTCGGCATTGTCGCGCGGACGGGGCCGTTACCGCTGGGCTATCTGGGCGAGGACGAGAAGAACGCCGCGACTTTCCCCGAAATAGGCGGGCGGCGCTGGTTGATGACCGGAGACCGGGCGCGTTGGGCCGATGACGGCAGTCTCGAATTCATCGGCCGCGACAATATGTGCATCAATACCGGGGGTGAGAAGGTCTTTCCCGAAGAGGTCGAGGCCGTGTTGCTGGATCATCCGGCGGTCGACGACGTGCGCGTCGTCAGCCTGCCCGACGAACGGTTCGGGCGGATCGTCGTCGCCGTGATACAGGGCGGCGAGGGCGACGATCTGCGCGAGAAACTCGATGCCCACTCGCGCGCCGGACTGGCGAACTACAAGATCCCGCGCCGCTATGTTTTCACCGATCAATCGCTCAGGCTCAACAATGGCAAACCCGATTACAGGACCGCGCAATCGCTGGCGGATGCCGCCGCTTCGAATGACTAGCGGGCCGAGGCGATCCTGACCCGCTTGGGCGCGGACGTCATTTGCCCGGCGGGGTCGGGATCAGCTTTGGCGTCGTTCGCCGGTATTCGCGGTATTGCGGATCGTCGCCCCAGCGCTTTTTCGCAATAGTGTCGAGCAGGTTGATCCCGCTTACCCGGGTAAGCAGGAACGCGACGAAAACGGGGGAAATGATCGCGAGAAACGACCAGCCGGACAGAATCGGCAAGGCCATGACGAGGATCCCCGACCACAGCGTTATTTCACCGAAATAATTGGGATGTTGCGACCATGCCCACAGGCCGGAGCGGATGAAGCGTCCGTCATTGGCCGGATCGGCCTTGAACCGGCGTTTTTGCTCGTCCGCAGTGACCTCGAATGCGAACCCGATGGCCCAGATGGCCGCGCCCACCCAATAGAACACGCCGACCGGGTGTCGATCGGCCGCTGTAATGGCGATCAGTGCCGCCGACGCGGTAAAGATCACCCACACGGCCTGAAGCGTCCACGCCACGAAAAAGCGCGGCGGATTGCCCTTGATCTTCGCAAAGCGTTGATCGGTTCCGCCGTCCGAATGGATCCTGTTGAACAGGAAGCTGCCAAGCCTGATGGCCCAGATGCCCACCATCGCGGCGATGGTGATTTCCCGCAGGCCGAGCGGCCACGCCGCCATGCAGGCGACGGCGATGGCCGACAGGTAGGTCAGCGCCCCGATGCTGTCGTAAAAGCGATCGGTGCGGGCGATGGCGGCGGGGATGAAAGCCAGCCAGTTCACAGCGACGGCGACCAGCGCGCAGACGAGAACCGCGGAAAGGCCTGCCACCTCCACGCTGTTCGAACCCGCCACATACGCAAAGCCTAGCCCGACCGATGCTGCGACCAGTCCGATCGCCATGCTTCGAAAACTGGCGGGCGACATCGTTGTTCTCCGGGCCGGGAATGCGTTGCGAACGGTGATCTTGCCGGTGAAAGCGCCCCGGTTATGAAAGGGTCACGTGGCGTTTCATATGGTGATCGACATTGCCGAATTCGGATTCGAAGATCGTCAGCCGCTTGAAATAGTGGCCGATTGCATATTCGTCGGTCACCCCGTTCCCGCCGTGAATCTGCACCGCTTCCTGACCGATCAGCCGCGCGGCCTGTCCGACGCCGACCTTGGCCGCGGATACGGCGCGTTTGCGCTCCTTTTCCGCAGCATCGAGTTTCAGTGTCGCCAGATAGGTCAGCGAAACCGACTGTTCGTATTGCGTGTACATGTCGACCATCCGGTGC
>JGI12210J13797_10544207_pt1 | contig 12020 bp, 10 predicted proteins | sample ElkSlonscriptome_3_FD_13797 | JGI IMG/M metagenome (IMG submission 13797) | reverse complement strand
CACCCTCCAAAACGGCGTTCAAGGCCGATAGCGTCGCGAGGGCTGCGAAGGCAAAAAATAGATAAGCTGCAATTCGCACGGATATCTCCAAAAAAATTCGATCGTGACGGGGAGCGGCGAATGTTTCGACAAAAAAGCTTTGTCGATGGTAGCAGATCGTCCGAATCGTTTTCCGATTTGCGAGCAGTCGTTCCTTACTGGCGGGAGGATCATCGCGGTCGGGTTATACTTATCGGCGACCGCCTGATGTTGCCCGTTGCGAAACCGACCGCTGCGACGATCCGCTCCCACCTCCTCCTCCCTTTTTTGCCATGACCGCGACATCTCACTCAATCTGCTCAGGTGGCTCAGGTGGCTCAGGTGGCTCTCCGTTCCGGGAACTATTCGGAGAGATCGTTCGAGGTCTTGGCAGCAGTGGGACAACTTTCGGCTATTGTCTCGCGGCGATTTTGACGTCGATGTTCCCCTCCGCCGCTTCGGCATCGGAGAGTCGACCGCCGAACATTTTGGTGTTCCTGGTCGACGACTTGGGATACATGGATATCGGCGCGAACAACGCCGACTGTTTCTACGACACGCCGCGGGTCGACGAGCTGGCTGCTTCGGGGATGCGTTTCACCGACGGGTATGCGGCGAATCCGGTATGTTCCCCGACGCGATACAGCCTGATGACCGGCAAATATCCGACGCGGGTACAGGCGACGAACTTCTTTACCGGGACTCGGAGCGGTCGGTTCCTGCCGGCGGTGTTGAATAACCAGATGCCCCTGGAAGAGCAAACGATCGCCGAGTTGCTCAAGCAGCGAGGTTACGCGACGTTCTTTGCGGGCAAGTGGCACCTCGGCGAGTCGAAGCCGTACTACCCGCAGAATCGCGGATTTGACGTCAACATCGGCGGGCACAAACGAGGCATGCCGGCGACAGGAAAGAAGTATTTCGCGCCGTTTGAAAACCCGGAGATTCAAGAGGAGAGTCCGGCTGGGGACCACCTGCCGGATCGTTTGGCCCGCGAGACGGCGGAGTTCATTCACCGGCACCGGGACGAACCGTTCTTGGCGTACCTGTCCTTTTACTCCGTCCATACGCCGCTGATGGGGCGGCCGGACTTGGTGGAAAAGTACCGCGCCCGGGCGGAGAAAGTCGTTGGGACGCAGTTCGCCGGCGAAGAACAGGTGTATGGGGACCAACCCCGTCGTGTCCGCATCCTGCAGAATCACGCGGTCTACGGCGCGATGGTCGAGGCGATGGACCAAGCGGTCGGCAAGGTGCTCGACCAGTTGGACGACTCGGGGGTGGCGGAAAATACGCTGGTCGTCTTCACGTCCGACAACGGCGGACTGTCGACTTCCGAAGGATCGCCGACCAGCAATCTGCCGCTTCGTGGTGGGAAGGGCTGGCTTTATGAGGGTGGGATCCGAGTGCCCTGGCTGATCCGTTATCCAGGCGTTACCGAGCCCGGGTCGCAATGCAGCGAACCGATTTGCTCGATCGACCTTTACCCGACGCTGGCGGCGGCGGCAGGGGGCGAGGTGAATCACTCGGTCGACGGCGTGGATCTGAAGCCGCTGCTACGCGGCGGGACGATCGATCGGGAATCGCTTTTTTGGCACTATCCGCACTACAGCAACCAGGGAGGTTTCCCCGGCGGCGCGATTCGCCGAGGTGAATGGAAGTTGATCGAGCGTTATGAGGACGGCCGCGTGCACTTGTACAACTTGAGCGGCGACCTCGGCGAACGAAACGACTTGGCTTCCGAGATGCCGCAACGTGTCGACTCGATGAGGCGGCGACTGCATCGTTGGTACAAATCAGTAGACGCCCGATTTTTGCGCGAGAAAGAGGGGCGACAGCCGTGGCGACCTGTTACGCCTGTCCTCGTTCCCCGATAGCGTGACTCACCCGGGACCAATGAGCCCGGCAAGTTTGCCGGGAATCACTGTTGGTTCAGCAAGAACGTGCTTTGTATCTCGATAGCTGGTGACTTTAGTAACGTTCAGCCGCTTGACTGTGACTGATTTTCGGTGCTCTCAGAGTTGCCTTGCCAAGGGATTCGGCCTCGCGAACATCCACGTTGATGCGCCCATGCAACGGACGGCCTTTCTCGACCCCGATCAGTTTACTGGTGAAAAGATAGCAGTCATCGGTATTGGCAGTCAGCCAGTGCACGTTGTTTCGATAATCCGAGATGCTGGACCAGGTCCCAACACCTGCTGCGGATTCATCCACGGTCTGCCGCAAAACCATTTCATCTTCCGTCTCTTCCAGTTTGTCATACTGCCGAACGGAAAATTCACCTGAGATGCAAAGAAAGGCACTCGCCATATTGGAGTGACCGTGAGGCGGGATGCTACGTCCTTTTTTGATGTGAGCCACTTTGGTGATCAAGGCGCGGTGTGGTTCTTTGCCATCGACTTTTGCATCGTTGCTTCCCGGTAAAATGACGCGGCGAAACAGTTCGCCGCGTTCCGGGTCAATCGAGCGGAGGATTTCGTTTTGCAGCGCCTTAAAGTCCAGGCGTTGACGCAGGGCGGGTACCGACACATCCCCATAAAGAACATCCATCGCTTCTTGCCAGTGCAGGCTTGATATCTTCTTGCTACGAAGCCGATGAGCGTTTTGGTAGAGGCGATCGAGCCAGTCATTGATCTCGCTGGGGCTCAGTCCTTCGGCCGCCCGAGAAAATGCAGGCAGTGAACAAGCCAAAGTGGCAACCGCGATGGATTGCAACGTTTTTCGTCGGTTGATGCGAGACGGCATTTGAAAACTCGTGACAGCGGAAAAGTGATTCGAGACTGGGGATCGTTCATGTGCGTGGCAGGGCAACTGGACTGGGCCATGTCACCCTTGAAAAAAGGAGCCATCCCACCTGGAACGCAGAACGACTCAACCAATAGGCACCGTTGGACTGGTGGAACCGTCTGTCAGCCATGTGAATGCTGTTACCACATGAATCCACTGACGCGTCGTCTGTTGTTTTTGTGTCAGCTAGCAAAACGGGCCAATGAAACGCGGCTCGATCGTTCCGAAGCGTTTCAAGTTCGTGACCCGATAATTTGCAATGGTTGCTTGCAGGCCCAACCCGCCGATAGCTGGTTGCTCCCGCTGCCGATTGAAAGATAACTCCCCTGGCGGGGCGAGTCAAAAGCTGGCGAGGCGCCGTGTTTGCTTGTTTTTCGTTTTCCGCCTCTGGCGACCTGCGGATGGGGCGGACGAAGGCGGGTTCAGGCGTCGGCGGGTTTAGGCGTCGTCGATCGCTAGGCGGAGGGATCGACAGAACTCGCCAACTGATTCGGCGGCCATTTCCGTCCGGTCACCGCCCGATTCGCGAACCATCGCCTCGTGCACCCGCCGGACGATTGCCGAGCCGACGATCAGGCCGTCGGCGACGGGGGCCAAGCGGGCCGCGGTCTCGGGGCCGCTGATGCCGAATCCGATGCAGATCGGCAGGTCGGTGTTTTCGCGCAACCAGGAAACGTTTTCAACCAAGTTATCTGGCAGCTCGGTTCGTTCGCCGGTGATGCCGGTGACCGACACGTAATAAAGAAAGCCGGTTGATAGTTCCGCGATCCGGATTTGTCGTTCGCGCGACGTCGTTGGCGTGACCAACTGGATCAGGCTGAAGTCGGCTTCGCGGCAGAGGCTGCTGAACTCTTCCGCCTCTTCGACCAGCAGGTCGGGGACGATCGCGCCGCAGTACCCTGCTTGCTTAGCGCGACGGATGTATTCCGTCGGGCCGATCCGGAAAATGATGGCGTAAGAAACCATCGTCACGCGAGGCATGGGTGAGACGACCGGGTCTGTCTGCAATTGGCTGCCCAGGTCAAATGCCTGTTGCAGTTTGAACCCGCGTTCCAGCGATCGTTGGTAGGAGGCTTGGATGACCGGTCCGTCGGCGATCGGGTCGCTGTAGGGAATTCCAATTTCACAAAGATCGGCGCCGTTGTCGCGGGCTGCCCGAACGACTGCCGCCGTGGTCGCGACGTTCGGGTCGCCGGCCGTGAAAAACGGCATCAAGGCCTTGCGTTGCTTGCTGCGAAGGTCTGCGAACAGTTGGTCCAGGACGGTCATGGAGGCGATCCAAGCGGACGAGAAAAACGGGGTGATCGGTCGCGGCGGACTCGCGGCCGGACGACCTGAAAGGCGGGGTGCTGCCACGGCGGCCGGTCAATTGCTGCAGCGGTTCCGCGGGACGTCGCCGCAATCAGCGACGGGGGCGGCACCAGGGTACGTGCGACGGTCGGCGGGCGGAAGTCACCCGCCGATGTTCCATCGCGGCTGCGCGGGATCGGGGCCGAAGACCGGCCGCGTGGGCACCGGGTGGAAGCGTGGCCAGGGAACCTCAGGGGCCTTCGATTTCTTCACGCACGGCAGGCCGGTGACCGGGTCGACTTCCATCGGCAGGATGCCACCGTCGCAATCGTCGGCCTGACATGCTGACCCGCAGGCGTGACCGGGGGCGAGCGGCTGTTCCGGGAAGATCGCTTGGACCGCTTCGACCTCGTCGGCCCATTGGGCGGCCGGTGGAAGCTTCGCCGGGCCTGGGCGCCAATCTCCGAGCAACCCGCCGCGGTCTTCCGGGTCGAAGTACCGCTCGCTGGGAAGTTGCAGCGCGACACAGCCTCCCAGCGACGGGACCAGCAGGACCGTCAGGACGAAGACACGTTGGAATGGCGCGGCAGACATACCGTTTGCATCGGCGGCCGCATGCCGGAAACTTTAGAAAAAATGGCACAGTCCCTACAGACGGCCACCTTCCGCAGTGGGGCAAACTTGGGGGGAATAGCTGGACAGCGCCAAGTTCGAATTTTTTTCCGTGATTCGCAACGGTTTTGAACGTACTAGCCGGTTTGGCGCTAGCCCCGGTTCTGATCGCAAAAACCGCGGCTAGCGCCGTTCGGCTAGTCCAACCTGGCACTGTCCGCATAGCTGCTGCCGTTGCGATAGGGCGGGGACACCACGTTCTGGGGAACGTGGCTACGCTTTTTTGACAGATGCGCCTTTGACAGATGCGCCTTTAACAGCGGCGCCTTTGACCGAGGCGACGGTTGTTAAACGCGTTCAGCCTTGATCAGATCGATCAGGTCTTGGGTGCCCAGTCGGGCGGCGGCGTCGGTGCCGTCGAGGACGCCCGCGACCAATTCGCGTTTGTCGGCGTGCAGTTGCAGGATTTGCTCTTCGATCGTCGCTTCGGCCACCAGCCGGTAGACCGTCACGGGCTTTTCCTGGCCGATACGGTGGGCGCGGTCGGTCGCCTGGTCTTCGACTGCCGGATTCCACCACGGGTCCAGGTGCAGCACGTAATCGGCGGCCGTCAGGTTCAGTCCTGTTCCCCCTGCTTTGAGTGAGATCAGGAACAAGTCCCCCTCGCCGTTTTGGAACGCGTCGACGCGGCGTTGTCGCTCGGAAGACGGCGTCGATCCGTCCAAATATTGGTAGGGAATTTCCTGGCGGTCGAGCATCTCCCGGACGACAGTCAGGTGTTTGACAAACTGGCTGAACACGAGTGCCCGGTGGTCTCCTTCGCGTAGTTCTTCGACCAGGGAGAAAAGCAGTTCCAGCTTGGCCGACGTCCCCTTCCAGCTGGGTTCGACCAGGGAGGGATGGCAAGCGAGTTGGCGCAAGCGGGTCAGCCACGCGAGTGTCTGCATCCGGCGGCGTCCGTCGTGCGAGCCTGCGGCGGGGTCGGCGGCCAGTTCGGCAAGTGCGGCCAGCCGGGCGTCTTCGTACAGTTTCCGTTCGGCCGGCGTCAGTTCCGCTTTGAGTGTGATTTCGGTCCGCGGCGGCAGCTCTTTCAGCACGTTGTTCTTGGTCCGCCGCAGGACGAACGGTCGGACGAGCCGGGCGAGCGCTTCGCGTCGGTCTTGATCGTTGTGCCGTTCGATCGGTTCGGCGAAACGGCTCCGGAACCGTTGCCACGAGCCGAGTAGGCCGGGGCTGAGGGTCCGGAACAGGCTCCAAAGTTCGCCGAGGTGATTTTCCAGCGGGGTGCCGGAGAGTCCGAGCCGCCAATCCGCCTGCAGTCCGCGAATCGCCTGCGAGGTTTTGGTTTGGGAATTCTTGATGAACTGGGCTTCGTCCAGAACCAGGGTGGCCCAGGCGCGGCTGGCGAAGCGTTTGGCGTCCCGCTGCAGCAGTTGATAGCTGACGATCACCAGCACGTTCGGGCCGGCGTCGCGGATGATTTGATCGCGATCACCGTCGCGGTACAGCACGGGCGTCAGTCCGGGAGCAAACCGCTCAGTCTCACGCACCCAATTTTCGCCGACGCTGGTCGGCGCGACGACAAGTGCGGCACCCTCGGGTCCACGGTCGACGAGCGCCCCCAAAGCTTGGACGGTTTTCCCCAGGCCCATGTCGTCAGCCAAAACGCCGCCGACGCCCCAACGACTCAGCCGCGCCAGCCAGCGGTAACCGTCGAGCTGGTAATCGCGCAGCTGCGCGTCCAGGCCTTCCGGCCGGTCCGGGTTCCAATCGGCCAGCGAATCGATCCGCTCGATCGCGTCGTGCCAAGCCGCCGTCGCTTCGATGGTCACGTCATCGCCCAGCAACTCCCGGGCGATCGGCACGGCGGCACCGGCGAGGCGGAGTTGTCCTTTCTCTGGGATCAGGGTGTCACCCAAGCTGGTCAGGCGGTCGCGAAACGCTTCGCTGATGCGGGCAAATTTTCGGTCGCCGACGCGGACGAGTTGACGGTCTTCTCGGACCGCTGCCAAAAGGTCGCTCAGTGGCACGTCCACGCCGTCGATCGTGACGGTGCCGCTGAGTCCGAACCAGTCCGGCGAATCGTCGATTTTGACTCGAAGGGACTTCGGTGTGATCTCGCCGCGAATCCGGAACGTCTCACCCTCCGGCCAAACGACCGGCGGGGCCGAGTCGCCGGCCGCGTGCAGCCGGCCGAGCAGGTCCAGTGCGGCGTGGTCCGACGTGGCGACCCAATCGAAACCGCCGTCGTGAGATAGACGGTCGAACTGCAACAGGTCGGCTACCGCGGCGGCCTGTTCGAGCTCTTGGGCGTGTTGACGCTGCAGACGGATCGGACCCGACGAGGTCAGGCAGGGCATCAGCGAGGGTCCTTGGCCGGGAGCCGGTAGGCTGCGGAAGCGGTCGTCGTGGACTCGCAAGCTAGCCTTCAGCCCGGCACCGGGGCGTGGACGCAATTCCAAAATCAACTCGCACGAGGCGGGCGAAATCGGGCCGGCCAGTTGTGGCGGAAGATCGACGTGGACCAAGTCGTCGATCGCGGCTGCGGCCAACGCCAACTTGGTCGCCGTCGCTTCGTCGAGCATCGTATCGCGGTGATCGCCGCGGAGAAGGAATTCGACTAAGTCGACGGCGCGGGGATCGCTCAGCGTGCAGAGGACCAATCGGTCTTCCTGGTGGTCCGCCAGGACGACGACCGGTTCCATCGGGTTGGCCTCGCCCATCACCACTTCACAATCGACGACATCCATATCGATGCCTTCGACGCACAGTTTCGGCTGGAACTGAATTTCGATCGTTTCGTCGGGCGGGGACAGCCGATCCGCTTCGTCATCGGATCGTCGGCGCGAAGGCCCTTTCGGACCGGAGGTCGATGAACGCGACGTCGACGACTGGGCCGGGGCCGGTCGGTCGACTTCGACAGGCTGCAGCGTCAAGCTGAGTTGTCCGCTGAAAACCTCCACCGGTGTGGCCTGCTGGTCGTCCCAAGCGACCAGCGAGTGGCCGGCCAGCACCCGCAACGCCGCGATCAGGCTGTGCTGGTTGTTGACGGCACCGTGGGCGGGGACGGAGGTCAACGAGGCGACTTGGCGGTCGGCGGCGCCGACGAGCAGGTCTTGCTCGATCAGGTCGAAGCTGCGTACTTCGCGGCCCTTGGTCCAACCGCGGCTGCCCTTCCTCTGCTTTTGCTCAAAAGGTGTGATCGTGATCGGTGCGACGTGCGACGCCGGATGCACTCGGACCCGCCACTGCAACCGCGTCGTTTCGGTGTCGGTGCGAGAAGGTCGCGACTTCTTCGCGCGGCGGAGCAGGTCATCGACGAATTGCCGTCCCGCGGCCAAGGCGTCCGCTTTCAATCCGCCGAGAAATTCGATCAGTTGCCCGTTGCCTCGGCGGCGGGCGACCTGTTCCTGCAGCCACCAGGCGGCGGCCAGTGTGTGCGGGCAGCGATGGTCGCGATGGAACGCCACACAGCCGCAGTGACAGGCGGCCACCAGCGACGCCGCCGGCGCGCCACGCCCGTCCTCCTCGTCAGTCGCCGGGCCGACTTCGATGACGATCGGCTGCAATCGCTGGCGGTTCCCCTGGACTTGGAAGTCGAAACGGACGCCGTCATCGGATTGCGTCAGCGTCGGCGTTTGGACGCTCAGCATCGCCGCCCGTTTGTCGAACTCCTGGTCGTGGGACTCGACCAAAATCTCCATCGCTTCGCCCAGCAACAGTCCCAGCGATTCCAGCTGGCCTTCGGCGATCCAGTCCATGCGGTGCATTTCCTCGAGAGGCGATTCAAAAACGAGCGAACCAGGGTACACGCGCACCGGCGGCTAGGCGATGCCGCCGCGGAATTCCTTTCGATATTCGCCAAATTCCGCCCGCTGCTTTCCTTGTCGTGGCTGCTCTCGTCGCTGGTGCCGGACACGAGTCCGGACGGCTTCGGGTTGTTGCAACCGTGTGGACACGCGTAGACGCAGGAGTCTCAAAATGAAACTGCAGGTGTGATCAATTGGATGTCATTTGGCATGGCGGCTGGCGGCTGACAGGTTGCGGCCAAAATTTATTAAAAGCTCGTGTTTCACGCGGTGAAACCGGGGTGGGGGCGTGGCAGTTGGCTGCTTTGGCGCGGTCGGTGCGACTTGAAGGGGATAGCACGGTCGGGAAAACGCGGCCGGTAGCTGTTTTCTTTCCGCTTCTTCCGCATGGAGGTCCAAACCCATGGACACACCCACGTTTACGACAACTTCCGGATCGACGTTGCTGCAGACCGATGACCGGCCGACTTCTGATCAAGGCGCCCGACGCGGTGGTCGGTACTCCCGATTCCTCTCCAAGGGTGGGCGTATCCGGCGGATCGCCCGTTGGGCCGCGATCCCGGTGGTCGCGATCGGCTTGGCGATGGCGGCGGACGCGCCTCGAGCTGAAGCCGGCGGCTTCAGTTTCTCGATCGGATCGGGAATTCCCTACGGCTACGGATCATCGTTCCGATATCGGTCAGGCTACGGGTACCATCCGTATTCCGGGAACCGCTTTTATCGGGGCCACCATTATCGATATGGGAATCGGTACGGGACCGGATATCGCGGGTATCATCCGCGTGGACCGCACCTGCATTATCACCGGCCGCGTGTGGTCCCTTATCGCGGTCGCCTCAACCTGGTTCCCGGGCACTATCACCTGCATCGCGGTCGTCGCGGTCATCACTGATCCGAGTGTCGGCTGAAGCCGCATGGTGTTGACGCCTGCGATCGCCCTTCGCTTTGCGAAAACGTTCACGCGTTTTTCGTGAAGCGAGGGGCGATTTTTTATGCGAGGTGGTAGCCCAGGCCGGGGCTATCGAGCAGGCTGGTCGGCACGGCCCCGGCGCGAATTTCGAACATCGGCCCGTAGCGGTCCATCCAGGCCGCGTTTCCTTCGGGGCAGTATTGTCGGCCGTTACTTTCGATCGCCGCGACGCCTGGCAGGTGCGCCGCCAGCGACGCCGAATGCAGCAGCGACATGCCGACGCAAGTCAGGTCTTGGACACAGAGAAACAGCCGCTCGTGCTGGGCGACGGCGCCGAGCAGCAGGGCCTCGACATGCCCCTTGCAAGCTTTCAGTGCGATCCCGCTGTATCCTTGGCCGACAGCCAGCTGAAGGCTTTCCAAGTCGGTCAACGATTCGTCGATCACCACCGGAACGCGTTGGGCGGCGCGGTGCATCGTGACTGCGTCGGGGCGATGTAGATCGCGCTGCGTCGGCTGTTCGATATACTGGACGCGGCTGAAGGCGCGTGGAAATTGTTCGTGCAGGTCGTCTAGCAGTCCGAGGACATATTCTTCGTTTTCGCACCGCTCGTTAAAGTCCAGCGAGTAATGCCACGGTTTGCCGGTCGACGCGCCGCGGTCGTTGGACTGCTGGGCCACCGCGTCGATCTGGCTGACGCGTGCCAGGTCCCACTGTCGGTCATCGCCGGCAAGCTTGATTTTCAGGTGAGTCAGCTCGCACCGCCTGATCCATTCTTCCAGCGTTTCGGGCAATCCGTCGCCCACCGGCTGGTCCACGTCCGCGGGTGTCAGCGGATCGAGTGCTCCGACTAGGTGGTACAGCGGCATCGTCGCTTTCGGCTGGGAGGAGACGAACGACGATAATTCGAGCCCCCGGTAGGACGACGTGTTCAGAAGCTGGCCCAAGTCGTTGGCCAAGTGTTCCTTTCCCAGCAATTGATAACTGCTGCGGCCGGCGGCTTTGCCGTGCGCGTCGAAAAGGGCTGCTTCCATCGGCGAGGCGGCCAGCAGGATGGCCAACGGCGGGACCGGCGTGGGCAATCCGGCTTCAGCGGCGACTTCGTCGGCGATTGCCGCGCGGCGGCGTGACCACTGCAGTCCGACTTCCATCGGGTGGCCGGCAGCTTGCTGGTCGTTGGCCGCGTGCCGCATTCGCTCGGCGAGGTTCAACACGACGCGAAGTTTGAGCAGGTCGGGGACGGTCGGGTCCGGCCAAGCCCAGGCGACGCCCATGGTCATGCTGCCCTGGCCGGTTGCGGTTCGGCCGTCGCGGTTGGTCAGCTCGGCGGTGACCGTCAGCACGGTCACTTCCTCCACGACGCGGCCGCCGAATTTCATCGGCGTTCGGTACCGGTAGGCGGTCGTGTCCGAGGTAAGACGACAGCGGGCGACGGCGGTCGGCGCCAGGGTGGGGGTTAGCGTATGCATCGGGTATGTCCGGGACGGCTACGAAAAAAGCCCCCTTTTCATGACCGCTTTCGGCGAGTCAATCCAGGGGGCCTCGAAGCAAAGTCGCTGCAGGGGAGGAATTGCCTGGTTGGGCAATGCCTGCCGCCGGGCGACGGAAACGGTCGCGAACCTAGACCAGGTTCTTACGCACGGCCCAAACCGCCGCTTGCGTACGGTCAGAGACACCCAGCTTACGCAAAATATGCTGCACGTGCTCCTTGACGGTTTCGTAGCTGATGCCGAGCATCTTGGCGATTTCCTTGTTGGTCAGGCCGAGAGCCATTTGCCGCAACACTTCGCTCTCCCGCTGGGTCAGCGGGACGTCGATGTCTTGGCTCATCCGAGGCGTGGCCAGGGCACCGGTGACGCGGCGCAGCTCTTCGCGAGTCCAGGACTGCTGGCCGTCGAAGGCCATCTGCAGTGATTCGATCAGACGTTCGACCGGGGCCGTTTTCAGCACGTACCCGCCGGCCCCGAGCGCGACCGCCCGGGCGACGTAGGTCGGATTGTCGTAGGCGGAAAAGAGCACGATCGGCAGATCGGGGTAATCCAGTTTCAAACGGCCCAATGTATTCAGGCCGTCGCCGCCTTCCATCCGGATGTCCAAGAGGACGACGTCCGGTTGGTCGTTCTTGACCGCTTCGAGGGCGTCGGTCGCTTTATCGACTTCGCCGACGATCTCGATATCGGTACCGCTCAGGGCGGCGCGGATGCCCATGCGGGCCACTGCGTGGTCATCGACCACTAGAAGTTTCTTAGACATGTAAACCTTCCATTGAGGGGGTGTGGTGTTTCATCAAGACGAATGCCGCTTCGGAACTTAGCGATGACAAGCCGGTTGGCTCCCCATTCTGCGGGCTGCACGGGCACGCCTCACGGTGCACCCGGGCATCCCCTCGCATCTGACTCCCGAAGGGGGCCCCCGCTTGTACGCCGAAGCGAGGTAGCCAGATCGCGAAGTTCTGAAAATTCCGAGCGCCGGAACTCAAACGCCAAGCACTTAGCATACCATCATTCCACCCTGGCAAGGTACCATGGGCTCAACCAGATGCGTTTGAATATTCGGTTTGCGTGGATACGCGCAATTCAAATTGATGCCCTTCACTTGGG
>JGI12210J13797_10441608_pt1 | contig 12020 bp, 8 predicted proteins | sample ElkSlonscriptome_3_FD_13797 | JGI IMG/M metagenome (IMG submission 13797) | reverse complement strand
TTCCCTTGCTCCCGGTCGCTATCGTCGGCGCGGCTGCTGCGCTGCTGGTCCTGGATATCCTTCTCGTCCATCCCGGACTGCTGGCCCTGGCCCTCGCTGTCGCGATCGTAGGCATGGGTGTCCAGGGTCTCCGACTGATCGTTGTCGTCGAGCAGGGGGTAGATCTCCTCGGCGGTCATGCCCTTGTACATCGGCATCACCAGCGCGTTCGGTGGCGGCTTGAGACCGTCCTCGGTCAGGAGCGGATTGATCGCGTAATCGCAGGCGAGGTCCCAGCGGTGCTTGACGCGATGCTGGCGCCGCGCGAAGTGCGAGAGCGCGCAATGCAGCGCCTCGTGCGCGAGCATGAACTGGGTCTCGTCGAGCGAGAGGGCGTCGATGTAGCTCGGGTTGTAGTAGAAGGCGCGGGCGTCGGTGGCCGTGGTCGGGCACCAGTCGCTGCTGGCCGCGTGCATCGGCAGGCGCAGTACCAGGGCGCCGAGAAACGGCTTGTCCAAGATCAGCCGGGTGCGCGCCGATGAGAGCTTGGTCTCGATCGCGGCCAGGTCCTGCGCGTCCAGCGGCGGTGCGGCGCCCTCGCTGGGGCATTCGCCCTGCGCGTGGTCGTGGAGGTCTCCGATGAAATCAGCAGCCATGGGTCTTGGTGGTCTCGGCTGTCAGTCGTAGAGCATGACGTCGGCGATGGCATTGGCCCAGTCGGCGAAGGCGGGGACCTCGAACAGGTCGTTGCCAATGGCGCGATGGAGGTCGGAGACCAGCATCACACCCATCTCGCGCTGGGGAAAGCGGCCGGCGTAGTGCAGGATGTTGCCGATGACCGCCTGCTGATCGGCGCCGCCGCGGGCGCGAATCGCCTTGCCGACCAGCGCGGCCGCGACCGCGTACTGGAGATCGATCTCGCCGGGTACCGGCACCGGCTCGCCGCGGCAGATCGCGTCCAGGTCCGGCATCTGGTCGATGCTGTTGACGAAGGCGGCCAACTCGATACCGGCGGCTGGGCCGACACAGGCTTGCAGCGTGCCCTGCAACAGCTGCGCATCGTCGTGAAATTTCTGCAGCGCGCGGTGCGCGAACTCCCAGGAGCGCGGCGACGGAAAGGCGACCGGGTTATGCGCCGGGTCGAAATCGAACAGGAGCTCCGGGCGGAAACGCAAGAACGCGATCACGCGCTCATCGATGCCGTTGGCGTAGGCCCAGGTCACCCAGTCGTCCAAGTGGGTTTCGACCTCGAAGTGCGAAAAGCGGTTCGCCAGCGGTGCGGGCATGCTGTAGGTGACACCGCGATCGCCCTGGCGGTTTCCAGCCGCGAAGATTGCCCAGCGCTCGGGCACCTCGTACTCGCCGAGCCGACGGTCGAGGATGAGCTGATAGGCGGCGGCCGACACGGCAGGTGGCGCCGAGGTGATCTCGTCGAGGAACAGGATGCCGGCCGTGCCGTGCCGCTCCGCGTTCGGCAGGATCGCCGGCGTTGCCCACTCGACGTGCTGATCGACCCGGAACGGGATTCCGCGCAAATCGCTCGGCTCCATCTGCGAAAGTCGTATATCGATCATACGGACCTCATGCCGCTGCGCCACCAGCGCGATCATCTGCGATTTCCCGACCCCCGGCGGCCCCCAGAGCATCACGGGTGTGTGATGTCCGTCGGCAGCACTGGCGAGCTCGCGCTCGAGGACGCGTAACAATTGGGCGGGTCGCATGGTGGGCGGGTCTCCTCTTGCAGGGCCGAGTTCGGGCCGTTCGTCGCAACATTGTTCACCTCTCGCCGCCCCCTCGGCAGAGACCGGGCTGCGGCGCAGAACCGGGCGCGGTCGAGACGCCGGTTTCCTGCCTTGCAGAAGGTTGGGTTGTTCTGGTGATGATCCCAACCTTCACGTCGCGCGGTGCGTGCGCGGCGCCGGGCAATGCTGGTAAGTATTAGAAAGAAACGGTATTCTTATCCGTTAAGCCAGATTCGGGCGAGTGCGCGCTGTGGCGACCCCCTGCGTGCGAAACCTTGCGGCAACCGGTCCGTGGGGCTCCCGTCAAGGGCTTGGAACAAGCGGTTGCTGCCGTCTTGGGCGCGACCCGAAAGCATGCAACCGAATCACTAGCTAACCGGAGAGTGGATAATGAACCAGTTCTACTACGACGCTGTCACCAAGATGGAGCAGCTCGGCGTCGATGACGAGTACATCCAGGGCTGGCAATGCGGCTTCCTCCAGAACCCGAAGCGCGAAGAGCAACGGGTCACCGAAGCCTACGAGGCCGGGTACAGCGACGGCGAGGAGAAGAGCACCGACAACTTCTCCAAGTGGGCTAAAGGCTAAAGTCGCGCGGCCGAGGGTCCCGCTGTTGCCAGTGGGCGTCGGCACACCACCGGCTGCCGGTTTTGTCAAGGCGGGGTGTCCCGCCTTTTTTCGTTTAGGTTCGCACTCGGTCGTCGCCGGTGCGCACCCGGCCGCCCGGTAGCGGAGCGCACGCACATTCGCGTCTGGCGGCTCGCAGGGTACTCGACGATGAGCGACAACAGTTACCTCAAGGATCTCGTACTGCTCCGTAATGATCCCGACACCGTGCTGAGGGTGCGCGAGGCGGCGGCGCGCGCAGAGGTGGATGCGTTCTACGCGCTCGGGCTTATCTATGCCGAAGGCCGCGGTGTTGCGATGGACCTGGCCCAGGCGCACTACTGGCTCTCGCTCGCGGTCAGTGAGGGCGACAAGGATGCCGAACAGCTGCGCAACGTCGTCGGCAGTCAGATGAGCGACGAGGAGTACGAAGCCGCGAAGCGCCTGCGTGACAAGCCGGTCCTGCAGGTGGTCGCCGGCGCCATGGCGCCGGATGATCCGCCGGCGCCGCAATAGACCCATCGGGATCCGCATCGCGAGCCGTCGCCGCGCTTGGTCCGGCTTCGCCTTTGGTGGTAGCTTTGTCGGTTTTTCTGGCGCCAGTGGCGCCATGCCCGGAGGACAGCAATGCAAGTATCGGTCGAGACTGGGGACGGTCTCACGCGGCGGCTGAGGGTCGATCTTCCCGCTGAGGAGATTGAGCAGGAGATCGAGAAGCGCCTGCAGAATTATGCGCGCTCGGCGCGGCTGCCCGGCTTCAGGCCCGGTAAGGTGCCGCTGCGGATGCTGCGCCAGCGGTTTGGCGATTCGGTGCGTATGGAGGTCTTCGGCGAGCGGGTCGAGAAGACCTATCCGCAGGCTGTCGCCGAGGCCGAGCTGCGCCCCGCCGGGCGGCCCGAGATCGAGCCGGATATGGACCAGGCCGCCGGGCGTTACAGTTACGTCGCCGAGTTCGAAGTGCTGCCGGAGTTCGAGCTGCAATCGCTCGAGGGCCGGAGCGTCACTCGACCGGTGGTCGAGGTGACCGACGCCGACGTCGACGAGACCATCGAGCGGGTCCGCCAACAGCGCAAGCGCTGGGAGGGAGTCGAGCGTACAGCGGCCGAAGGCGATCGGGTCACGGCGGATTTCGAAGGCCGCATCGATGACGAGCCCTTCGACGGCGGCGCCGGCGAGGATGTCCAGATCGAGCTCGGTGCGGGCCGTTTCATACCGGGGTTCGAAGAGCAATTGGTCGGCGCCTCGGCAGGCGACGAGCGTTCGGTTGAGGTCCAATTTCCGGAGGACTATCAGCAGCCCGCTCTGGCCGGGAAGCCCGCGGTCTTCGCGGTCAAGATCAAGACCGTGGAAGAGCCGGTGTTACCGGAGCTGGATGCCGAGTTCGCGAAGGAGTTCGGCGTCGAGGACGGCGATCTTGAGCGCTTCCGCGCGGACGTGCGCAGTAATCTGGAGCGTGAGCTGTCACAGCGGGTGAAGACCAAGGTCAAGGATCAGATCATGGATGCGCTGCTTGAGGCGAATCCATTGACGATCCCGAGCGCGTTGATCAATGAAGAGATCGAGTCCCTGCGGCGCCAGACGACCCAGAACCTCGGTGGCGCGAATATCACCCTCCCGGACGAGCTGTTCGCCGATAATGCCCGTCGCCGCGTCGCGCTCGGGCTGATCGTTGCCGAGGTCGTCAAGAAGAACGAGCTCGAGGCGGATGCCGACCAGGTGCGTGCGAAGCTCGAGGAGATGGCCGCCACCTACGACGACCCGAAGGCCGTGATCGACTACTATTATGCGGACCGGCAGCGGCTGGCGCAGATCGAGTCGATCGTGCTCGAGGATCGGGTGGTCGAGCACCTGCTCGATCAGCTCGCGGTCGTCGAGGAACAGACCAGCTTCAGCGAGCTGACCTCCCAAGAGTAGCTTCAGAAGACGAGAGCCGCTCTAGAGTCACTTCGGTGCACACGCGTTATTTCCCGAGACTGAGGCGAAGCCCTGACCATGATGAACATCGAACACACAGACACGCGCGTCGACCCGCAAGGGCTCGGTCTGGTCCCCGTCGTCGTCGAGCAGACCGCTCGCGGCGAGCGCTCATTCGACATCTTCTCGCGTCTGCTGAAGGAGCGCGTCGTCTTCCTGGTAGGTGCGGTTGATGACCATGTCGCCAACCTGGTGGTGGCCCAGCTGCTGTTCCTGGAGTCCGAGAACCCGGACAAGGATATCCATTTCTACATCAACTCTCCGGGTGGGTCGGTGACGGCGGGCCTGGCGATCTACGACACCATGCGGTTCATCCGCCCGGAGGTCAGCACGATGTGCGTCGGCCAGGCCGCTAGCATGGGCGCGCTGTTGCTGGCCGGTGGTGCTGCGGGCAAGCGCTCGTGCCTACCGCATTCGCGCATCATGATCCATCAGCCGCTCGGTGGTTTTCAGGGTCAGGCGAGCGACATCGATATCCACGCCCGTGAGATCCTGCACGCCCGTGATCAGCTCAATCAGATTCTGGCGCACCATACTGGCCAGCCGATCGAGCGGATCGCCGACGACACCGAGCGCGATCGCTTCATGGGTGGAGAGGATGCGGTCGAGTACGGGCTGATCGACAAGGTCTTGGATGCGAGGGCCAAGCCGTCGAGCTGAGCTGAGCCGAGCCGTTGCGCGGTCGCCCGCAAGGCGTCGCGCCGGCTGTGCAGCCGGCTCGGGATGCTTCCTGGCCCGAATCATGGCCCGAATCATGACTGGTGTTTGTCGGTACGGGATTGCCCGATCGCGTCTTCTACGCGTTGGTAACGCGCTTGCAATGACCTATATCGTGAGAGCGGTCGCATGGTCGATGGTGACAAGCGACCCGAAGACGTTATGATCAGAAGGAAGAATGCAAGCATTTGATGCGCTGTGCGCATACCGATGAGGCCGCCGCGCCTCGCCCCCTGCGCGTTTCACCACGCATCGCCTGGCGAACCCCATTCCCGCTTGGCCCGCAGCGCCTATCCCGGAGAGTCGACCTATGAGCGGAAACACCCATGGAAAGAGCGACGAAGGCAAGCTCCTGTACTGCTCGTTCTGCGGCAAGAGTCAGCACGAAGTACGCAAGCTGATAGCGGGCCCATCGGTCTTCATTTGCGACGAGTGCGTCGAGCTTTGCAACGACATCATCCGTGAGGAGATGCAGGAGGGTATCGGGGAGGCGACCAGCCGGCTTCCGAAGCCGCGTGAGATCAACGATTCCTTGGATCAGTTCGTCATCGGCCAGGAGAAGGCGAAGAAAGTCCTCTCGGTTGCGGTCTACAACCACTACAAGCGGCTCGAGGTCGCCGATGCGAAGGAAGACATCGAGATCTCGAAGAGCAACATCTTGCTGATCGGCCCGACCGGCTCCGGCAAGACCCTGCTTGCCGAGACGCTCGCGCGGCTACTGAACGTTCCGTTTACGATCGCCGACGCGACCACTCTCACCGAGGCCGGCTACGTCGGTGAAGACGTCGAGAACATTATCCAGAAGTTGCTGCAGAAGTGTGACTACGACGTCGAGAAGGCACAGAGCGGCATCGTCTACATCGACGAGATCGACAAGATCTCCCGCAAATCGGACAACCCGTCGATCACCCGCGATGTCTCGGGCGAAGGGGTGCAGCAGGCGCTGCTGAAGCTGATCGAAGGCACCATCGCCTCGGTGCCGCCGCAAGGCGGGCGCAAGCACCCTCAGCAGGAATTCCTGCAGGTCGATACCTCGAACATCCTGTTCATCGTCGGCGGTGCGTTCGCCGGGCTGGACAAGGTGATCCGCGACCGCTCCAAGAAGACCGGGATCGGCTTCTCGGCCGAAGTGCACAGTCAGAGCGATGACCGTGCCATCGGTGAGCTGCTGAGTCATGTCGAGCCTGAGGACCTAATCCGCTACGGACTGATCCCCGAGTTCGTCGGCCGGCTGCCGGTGATGGCCACGCTGGAAGAGCTGGATGAAGAGGCGTTGATGCGGATCTTGACCGAGCCGAAGTACGCGCTGTCCAAACAGTATGCGCGGCTGTTCGAGATGGAGGGCTGCGAGCTCGAGCTGCGCGAGGACGGGCTGCGTTCGATCGCGACCAAGGCGATGGAGCGCAAGACCGGTGCGCGCGGCCTGCGAACGATCATGGAGCAGGTGCTGCTGGACATTATGTATGACCTGCCATCGCTCGACGATGTCAGCAAGGTCGTCGTGGATTCGTCGGTCGTGACCGGGGAGAATCCGCCGTTCATCATCTACGAGGGCGGCGAACAGCCGCGACTCGCGTCATCGGATTAATCCGCGGTACTCGCCGGCCGCTAGGCATGCGCGCGCCGAAGCCTGCGCGGCATGCCGTGAGCGTCAACCGCCGCGCGGGTTCCGGCGAATCCTTGCTGGCGGTGCGCGGCAGGTAATGGGCCTTGGTCCTCGGGGCTGGGCACAGATCGGGCCTACATCGAGTCAGCGAGCGGATCTGGGACCCGCATCACTCCCTGCGTTGCCCGGAGGGCGGCGGCCCTGGTGGAGGCCGGCCTAACCATTGTAGGCTTTCCCCAATGGACGAACGGCCGAGTGCTCGGCCACTGACCAGTGCGGCTTAGTCCGACCCGGCTCGGATCGGGCCGTGACGATCCCGACCCTGTTCCGACGCCGGCCGGGTCTGGTCTGGCTTCCGGCCCGGGATCCCCGGCGCGGCTCATGACCTCCCCTCGAAACACTAACCGGCGCGCCGTTGCCGATCGCTTCAGGAGGCTGATTGAAGCGCTTGGCCGCTGCCCTAACCTCTCTCTCAATAGGGCGTTACTGCGAAATCGATCCGCCATGGTCGACCCGAGACAGGAGTGTTCTTCTGCCTCGATGCGCATGGCGGACGCAAGCTTACAGGCATAGCGATATGGGTAATAGTCAGACGGGTACATCAGGCGCTGAGCTGCTTGCATCGGGCCAAGCCGTCCCGGTGCTGCCGCTGCGCGACGTTGTCGTGTATCCCCACATGGTGATCCCGCTGTTCGTCGGCCGCGACAAGTCGATCAAGGCGTTGGATGCCGCCATGACCAGCGACAAGCAGATCATGCTGGTCGCGCAACAGAATGCCGACGTCGATGATCCAGCCGTCAAGGACTTGCACGAAATCGGCACGCTCGCGAACGTGCTGCAGCTGCTGAAGCTACCCGACGGCACCGTCAAGGTGCTCGTCGAGGGGCATCAGCGCGCCAAAGCCAGTCATTTTGTCTCGACCGAGGACACCTTCAGCGCGACGGTGACCCCGCTCGACGAGGTCCTCGAGGCCGACGAGCGCGAGCAAGAGGTCCTGATGCGCTCGGCGGTCGCGCTCTTCGATCAATACGTCAAGCTCAACAAGAAGGTGCCGCCGGAGGTGCTGACCTCGCTGTCGAGCATCGACGAGGCCAGCCGGCTCGCCGATACAATGGCTGCGCACATGTCGTTGAAGCTCGACGAGAAGCAGCGCGTGCTCGAGATGGTCGACGTCCAGCAGCGCCTCGAGCATTTGATGGGGCTGATGGAGTCGGAGAACGACATCCTGCAGATGGAGAAGCGCATCCGCGGGCGCGTCAAGCGCCAGATGGAGAAGAACCAGCGCGAGTACTATCTGAACGAGCAGATGAAGGCCATCCAAAAGGAGCTCGGCGAGCTCGAGGATGCCCCGAACGAGCTCGAAGACCTCGGCAAGCGCATCGAGGATGCTGGGATGCCGAAGGAGGTCAAGGAGAAGGCCACTGCCGAGCTCAACAAGCTCAAGCTGATGTCCCCGATGTCGGCCGAAGCGACCGTGGTGCGTAACTACGTCGATACGCTGGTCTCGGTGCCGTGGAAGAAACGCACCCGCATCCGCAATGACGTCCGCGTCGCGCAGAAGGTGCTCGACACCGACCACTACGGCCTGGAGAAGGTCAAGGAGCGGATCACAGAGTACCTGGCCGTGCAGCAGCGCGTGCGCAAGCTCAAGGGCCCGATCCTCTGTCTGGTCGGTCCGCCCGGCGTCGGCAAGACCTCGCTCGGGCAGTCAATCGCGCGCGCGACCAACCGCAAGTTCGTCCGGATGTCGCTCGGCGGCGTGCGCGACGAGGCCGAGATCCGCGGCCATCGGCGAACCTACATCGGCGCACTACCGGGCAAGATTATCCAGAACCTGTCCAAGGCCGGCACTCGCAACGCCTTCTTCCTGCTCGACGAGATCGACAAGATGGCGATGGACTTTCGTGGCGACCCGGCCTCGGCGCTGCTCGAGGTGCTGGACCCGGAGCAGAACCATACCTTCAACGACCATTATCTCGAGGTCGACTTCGATCTCTCCGAGGTAATGTTCGTCGGTACCGCGAATACCCTGAACATCCCGCCGGCGCTGCTCGACCGGATGGAGGTGATCCGGCTCTCGGGCTACACCGAGGACGAGAAGGTCAACATTGCCGAGCGCTACTTGATCCCGAAGCAGATGAAGAACAACGGCCTCAAGCGCGGCGAGCTGATCCTGCGCGAGGCGGCCATTCGCGATGTAGTCCGCTACTACACGCGCGAGGCCGGGGTTCGTAACCTCGAGCGCGAGATCTCCAAGATCTGCCGCAAGGTAGTCAAAGAGGTGCTGATGAAGAAGCGCGAGAAGGCGATCACCGTGACGCCGAAGAGCTTGGACAAGTATCTGGGCGTGCGCCGCTTCCGCTTCGGTCTCGCCGACGAGCACGATCAGGTCGGCCAGGTCACCGGCTTGGCCTGGACCGAGGTCGGTGGCGAGCTGCTGCGCATCGAGGCGGCCCTTGTCCCCGGCAAAGGCAAGTACACCTTCACCGGCTCGCTCGGCGACGTAATGCAGGAGTCGATCCAGGCGGCGATGACGGTGGTGCGCTCGCGCGCCGAGGCGCTCGCGATCGACAAGGATTTCCATCAGAAGCACGATCTGCACATCCACGTGCCTGAGGGGGCGACCCCGAAAGATGGCCCGAGCGCTGGGGTTGCGATGTGCACCGCGCTGGTGTCGGCGCTAACACAGGTTCCGGTGCGCTCGAGTGTTGCGATGACCGGCGAGATCACGCTGCGCGGCGAGGTGCTGCCGATCGGCGGCTTGAAGGAGAAGCTGCTTGCCGCGCACCGGGGCGGAATCGAGCAGGTGCTGATTCCGCACGAGAACGAGCGTGATCTGGTCGAGATCCCGAAGAACATCAAACAAAGCCTCGACATCCGCCCGGTACGCTGGATCGACGAGGTGCTCGAGCTGGCGTTGGTGGCGCGTCCCGAGCCGCGCTCGGAGGAGGAGGTCGCCGAGGAGCCAACGCCTCCCGTCGAGGACGCGAAGAAGCCCGAAACGGGCGTTCGCACCCACCACTGATCCGCCGCCGGCCCGCCGATGGCGGGCCGGCGCTCGTTGCCGGAACGAACGGGCAGGCGCCCGCAGCCTTCTGGTGTGTCGTTGCGGTGGGCCGTTGCATCTTGCGGCAGCTGCACCGAACGCGGGCTCGCGGGTTGACAGGGTCAGGGGGCTCCTTAACAATCCGAGCACAGTCCATACGCTGATCCTGTCCTCACCGGACGCCGCGGCTCGGGGGTGCGAAAAGGCGCGGCCTGCATTGATTTTGTCTATTGCAAACGACCTATGGCTTCGGGTCATTCAGGGGGAAAAATGAATAAGTCAGAACTGGTGGATGCCATGGCCGATGCGGCCGACATCTCGAAGTCGTCAGCCGCTCGCGCACTCGATGCGCTCACCGACTCGATCGCTGCCGCCCTGAAGAACGGTGACACCGTGTCGATCATCGGTTTCGGCAACTTCACCGTCAAGGAACGCGCAGCACGTACCGGTCGCAACCCGCAGACCGGGGAATCGATCCAGATCGCGGCCTCGAAGAACCCCTCCTTCAAGGCTGGCAAAGCCCTCAAAGACGCGATACAATGATCGCTTGATTTGGTTGGCCTGCTCGCTAGGTTCCGCACCATCGATCAAGTTCGGTGCACCAGCGGCCCGGGCAGGCTGCGAATCGGCGTCGACCGTCCGCTGTCGTGTGCCCAGCGTCGGGTGCTTAGCTCAGCTGGGAGAGCATCGCCCTTACAAGGCGAGGGTCGCAGGTTCGATCCCTGCAGCACCCACCATCGCATCGCCTCGGGCGACCGACGCAAACTTTTCGCGGAGTGGTAGTTCAGTTGGTTAGAATACCGGCCTGTCACGCCGGGGGTCGCGGGTTCGAGTCCCGTCCACTCCGCCATTCTTTCGTTACGGGGTATCCGGTCTGGGTACCCCGTTTTCGTTTCTGCCCATTTTTCCGGTAGGGTTACCGGCTCCCGGACCAGCGCGGTCCGGCGGTCGTCCTCCCGCTTGACCGAGCCCGACGAGCTATGTTGCAGGAGATCCGAGAGCGCGCGCAGGGGTGGGTGGCATGGGCCATCATCATCCTGATCAGTATCCCGTTTGCCTTCTGGGGCATCGATTCGTACTTCGGCGGCGGCGCCGAGCCTGTGGTTGCGAGCGTCAACGGCTCCGAGATCACGGAGCGGGCGTTCAACCAGAACGTCAATCGGGCGCGGGTCCAGCTTCGAGATCGTCTCGGTGACGCTTACGATCCGGCGCTGTTCGGGGATGGGCGCCTGCGCGAAGAAGTGCTGGACCGCATGATCCGCGAGACCCTCCTGCTCGAGGGGTCGAACACGATGGGCCTGCGGACCTCGGACGAGGCCATCCGAGCCGCGATCCTTAGCGAGCCCGCATTCCAGCAGGACGGCGTCTACTCGAAGGCCCAGTACGAGCGCGTATTGCGCCTTCAGGGCCTGACGCCCGCCGCCTATGAGGACACGCTGCGGCGGCAGCTGCTGACCACCCAGCTCCCCCGGGCGATCCGCGAGACGGCGTTCGTGACCGAGGACTTGGCCGAGCGCAGTGCGAGCCTGGTGCGGCAACAGCGGGTGCTCGCCTACGCCCAAGTCCCGAGCGCCGCATTCGAGGACCGCGTCCAGGCCCCGGACGAGGCCGCTATCGAGGCATATTACGACGCGCACGCCGAAGAGTTCGCAACGCCGGAGCAGGTGAAGATCGCGTATCTGATGCTCGATGCGGCGGACCTGTCGACCCCGGACGAGGAGGTCGATGAGGAGGCGCTGCGCGAGCAGTACGAACTGCGTCTCGACGACTTCACCGCCTCCGAAGAACGCAAGGTGCGCCATATCCTGCTGACGGTCCCAGCCGATGCCGACGAGCCCAAGCTCGAAGAGGTGCGCCAGCGCCTGCAGGCGGTGCGCGAGCGCCTCCTGTCGGGAGAGCCCTTCGCTGATGTCGCCGCCGAAGTCTCGCAGGACCCTGGCAGCGCCGATAGCGGCGGCGAGCTCGGCTGGGTCGGCCGCGGGGCACTCGATCCAGCGTTCGAGCAGGCCGTCTTCGCCCTCGAGCCCGAGACGCTGAGCGACCTCGTGCGCAGCCGCTTCGGCTATCACCTCGTCGAGGTGCTCGATGTGCGCGGTGGCGAGCCGCAGCCGTTCGAGGAGGTCCGGGACGAGTTGCTCGCCGATCTCTCCAGCGGCAGCGCCGAGGCCGTCTTCTTCGAGCAGGCCGAACAGCTCGCGACCCTGACCTATGAATCGCCCGATAGCCTGATCCCGGCCGCCGAGACCCTCGGCCTCGAGGTCCAGACCACCGACTGGATCGATCGCAGCGGTGGCGAGGGCCTGTTCGCCGATCCGCGGGTGATCCAGGCCGCCTTCAGCGAGGAGGTTCT
>JGI12210J13797_10294710_pt1 | contig 12020 bp, 11 predicted proteins | sample ElkSlonscriptome_3_FD_13797 | JGI IMG/M metagenome (IMG submission 13797) | reverse complement strand
GGTTTCGGCTGCCGGATTATTGCCTGTGATAAATTTGAGAACCCGGTCTGTAAGGATAAATTCGGCGTGGAATATGTCAGTCAGGACGAGCTTTTCCGCGCCTCAGATATTATTTCGCTGCACTGCCCGTTGTTTGCAGAAACGATGCATCTGATTAATAATGATGCTATTGCGAAGATGAAAAAAGGCGTCATGATCATTAATACCAGTCGCGGGGCGTTGATCGATGCCAAGGCTGCGATCGAGGGGCTGAAGTCGGAAAAAATCGGCTATCTGGGCATCGATGTCTATGAGGAGGAAGAAGAACTGTTCTTTGAGGACAAAACCTTTGAAATCCGCACTGACGACGTATTTGCACGCCTCACGACCTTCCCGAATGTGGTGATTACGGGCCACCAAGCCTACTTTACCCAGGAGGCGGTTTCAGCCATCGCGAAAACCACCCTCGAAAACATCACGGCCTACGAACACGGCGATGAACTCGCCAATGCTGTGAACCCGGACTAATCCGCAGTTTTCCAGTGGCTGGAAAATCCTTTTTCTAGGCCCTGGAAAAGGGGTATTTACCGCTTGCATGCGAGCAGGATACGTCTATTATGGCGCGCTCGTTTAGGGGAGAGGTGTGTTTCGGCTGAGCGGCCGACACTTTTCCGGCGAGTGTAAGAATAAAATTAAAAACAAAAGGTCAGGGTGCGCGTGTACCCGCTTTAAACATGGAATCAACAACTAACACAGACCTGGGTGTGGATGACGCAGCCATGGAAGCATTATACGACGAAACCCTCAAAAACTTTATCGTGGGGTCCATCGTCTCCGGTAAAATTCTCAGCGTCGTCGACGGCGACGTGCTTGTAGACATCGGCTACAAATCAGAAGGCATTGTTCCGGTTCAGGAATTCAGAGATCTCGACGAAGATCCGATCGGACAGGAAGTAGAAGTCTTCCTCGAAAGCCTCGAAGACAATGACGGCATGATCGTCATCTCCAAACGCCGTGCTGAACAGCAGCGTGCGTGGGACTATGTCGTTAACGAATGCGAAGAAGGCAGCATCGTTGAAGGAACCATCAAGAACATCGTTAAAGGCGGCTTCATTGTTGATGTCGGCGTTGACGCGTTCCTCCCGGGCTCCCAGCTCGACGTTACTCCGGTTCGTAATCCAGACGAACACATGGGTAAAACCTACCAGTTCCGTATCCTCAAGATTAACCTTGAGCGTAAAAACATCGTGGTTTCCCGCCGTGAACTCATCGAAGAGTCGCGCCGCGAATCCCGCCGTAAGATCCTGGCTGAAATCACAACCGGTCAGCTTCGTCCGGGGGTGGTCAAAAACATCACCGACTTCGGTGCATTTGTTGACCTCGACGGTATCGACGGCCTGCTTCACGTCACCGATATGACCTGGGGCCGCATCAACCATCCGTCTGAAATCTTGAAAGTCGGCGACGAGCTGAACGTGATGATCCTCGAGATCGACCTCGAGAAAGAGCGCATCAGCCTCGGTCTCAAGCAGACCATGGATAATCCGTGGGAAGAAATTGAAGCCCGCTACCCGATCGGTGGCCGTGTACACGGTAAAGTCGTCAACCTCGCGCCGTACGGCGCGTTTGTTGAACTCGAAGAGGGTGTTGAAGGTCTTGTTCACGTTTCTGAAATGTCCTGGACCAAGCGCATCCAGCGTGCGGCTGATGTCCTGAGCGTCGGCGACGAAGTAGACGCGGTTGTTCTTAACGTTTCCACCGAAGACAAGAAAATCTCCCTCGGCATGCGCCAAACGGAAGAAAATCCGTGGGAAGTCGTTGCTGGAAAATACCCGATCGGTTCGCTGGTTGAAGGTAAAGTCCGCAACTTCACCTCATACGGCGCATTCGTTGAGCTCGAAGAAGGCGTTGACGGCATGATTCACGTGTCTGACATGTCCTGGACCCGCAAGGTCAACCATCCGTCTGAAGTCCTCAAGAAGGGCGAAGAGGTTCAGACCGTGGTTCTCGAAATCGATTCCACCAACCAGCGCATCAGCCTCGGCCTCAAGCAGGCTCAGGATGATCCGTGGGCCGGTATTGTTGATCGTTATCCGATCGGTGCGAAAGTCAGCGGCATCGTCACGAAGATCTCTTCCTTCGGTGCATTCGTTGAAATCGAAGAAGGCATCGACGGCCTGGTTCACATCAGCCAGATCTCCGACGATCACGTTGAAAAAGTTAAAGACGTGCTGAACGTCGGCGACACGATCGAAGCCCGCGTGGTGAAAGTTGATCCGGTTGAACACCGTATCGGCCTGAGCGTGAAAGCGGCTAAGGTTAAGGACGACGAGTTCGAAGTTCGCGAAGACATGCTCGAAGGACTGCAGTCCGGCGAAGAGCTTGTTGACCTCGGCTCTGCATTCGACAGCGCCTTCGGCGATCAGCTCGAAGAGTGGCATCCCGGCGACAAGAAATAATCTTGTTTAGCTGAATGCTCAAGAGGCCCGCCCGCAACGGCGGGCTTTTTTTGTCGGTGGGGCGTGATCGCTCCGCACGCGCGGAGTCCGAACCTTCGGACCGAGCGCGCCTAGGTCAGCCCGGCGGTCTGACCCTACCCGCCTTTTCCCCGATTTTCCTGTGACTTTCCTGTGTGTTTGTGGCTAAATGCGCGCTTTCTGTTTCTGGGAGAATTCGACGCCATCCGCCGGGTGGGGCACCCGGCCTACAGGAAGGTTGCAGGCCGGCTGCCCTCAGCAGGCGCATCAATTACTGGATAGAAAAATGAATATTGAAGAACAAGTTGATTTTCTGACTGCGCGGTCCGTGGACTTTGTCAGCCGTGATGAGCTGAAGAAAAAGCTCGAAAAATGTGCCGCCGAAGGGCGGGGCCTGCGGGTGAAATACGGGGCCGATCCTTCTGCTCCGGATATTCATCTCGGTCATGTCGTCGGCCTGAATAAACTGCGCGAATTTCAGGATGCCGGCCACACCGTCGTTTTCATTATCGGTGACTTTACCGGCATGATCGGCGACCCGTCCGGCAAATCGGCGACCCGCCCGGCGCTCTCGAAAGAGCAGGTGGCCAAAAACGCCGAGAGTTATAAAGATCAGGTTTTCAAAATTCTCGATCCGGAAAAAACCGAAGTGCGCTTTAATTCTGAGTGGCTCGGCGAAATGAAATTTGAAGATGTCATCCGTTTGACCGCACACGTGACCGTGGCCCAGATGCTGGCGCGCGATGATTTTTCCAAACGCTATTCCGAAAACCGCCCCATTTCACTGGTTGAATTTTTGTATCCGCTGGTGCAGGCCTACGACTCGGTGATGATTGAGGCTGATATCGAGCTCGGCGGTACCGACCAGCTCTTCAATCTGCTACTCGGTCGTGAGCTGCAGAAGGTAATGGGACAGCCTCAGCAGTGTGTAATGACCCTTCCGCTGATCGAAGGTTTGGATGGCGTTCAGAAAATGTCCAAGTCGCTCAACAACTACGTGGGCGTAAATGAAGAGCCGCGCGATATGTACGGCAAACTGATGAGTGTGCCGGATGATCTGATGTGGAAGTATTTCGAATATATTCTCTGCTGGCCGGCCGAAAAAGTGGCCGACATCAAAGCGAAGGTGGAAAGCGGTGAACTGCATCCTCGAGCGGTGAAGGATATGCTGGGCCAGGGTGTGGTTGCGCGCTTCATTGGTGAAGCAGAAGGGAAAGCAGCTTCTGAAGAATTTACACGGGTCTTTGCGCAGAAGGAACTTCCAGACGATATCCCGGAGGTCACTCTTCCAGCAGCGGAAATCGGACTGCTCAGCCTGATGGTGCAGGCCGGACTGTGCAAGAGCAACGGCGAAGCCCGCCGCCTGATCAAACAGGGCGCTGTAAAAATTAACGATGAGAAAGTAACGGACGAGCGCGCTCAGATTACCCCGGAAGACGGCATGATTATCCGTTCCGGCAAGCGCGGTTTTGCGAAAGTAACGATTAACGAGTAATACGTAATTCGTAACGGGAAAGTCCGCTGAGCTTACGCATCACGCATTACTCGTTACGCAACACGGAGGTTAGATACAATGGCTGGTCATAGTAAATGGGCGAACATTAAGCATAAAAAAGGCAAGGCTGACGCCGCCCGCGGTAAGATCTTCAGTAAGATTGCCAAGGAAATCATTGTGGCGGCCTCGGCCGGCGGCGGTAATGTGGATGACAACATTCAGCTGCGCGCCTTGGTTCAGAAAGCCAAAGGCGTATCTATGCCCAAGGACAACATCGAACGTGCCATCAAAAAGGGTACCGGCGAGCTCGAAGGTGGTGCACTTGAGGAGGGGTCATACGAATGCTACGCCGCTGGCGGAATTGCCGTGGTAGTGAAGGTATTGACCGATAATAAAAACCGCTCTGCTTCCGAAGTACGCCATGCGTTCACGAAAGCCGGTACCGAGCTGGCACCTCCAGGGTCGGTCAGCCGTATGTTCCAGCGCAAGGGACAGATCTTTATTGAGAAGGATCAGACCGATGAAGATGCCTTGATGGATGTGGCACTCGAAGCTGGTGCTGAAGATATGAAGACCGATGGGGATCAGTTTGAAGTTATCACGGATCCGAATGATTACGATGCAGTTTCTGACGCGATCACCAAAGCGGGAATTGATATGGCGGAATCCGAAATCACCATGATTCCGGATCTCGTGACCGAAGTGACCGAGGTGGATCAGGCCAAGAAGATTATGGGCTTTATCGAAGCGCTCGAGGCTCTCGATGACGTTCAAGATGTCTATTCCAACTTTGATATTTCCGACGAAATTGCGGATCAGCTCGAAGAGGAATAAAAAACTCCGGCTGACTTATTCAGCTCAAAACGAAGAGGGAGCACGGGTGAAAACCTTGTGCTCTTTTTTGTGGTTTACTGTCTGCGGCTTTCTTCGAGCCCATTTTCAAATAATCCGTGTTGCAAATACGTGAATAAATAAATTGCTAATTCAACGTTTCGGATCTATTTAGAAAATAAGGCCGAAGACATTCATGAGTTGCACTCGTGTGAGAGCAGGGAAGGTTTGGCTGGTTATACGTTCTTCCTCATGGAGGTACCTGATGAAAAATGCCGTTCTCTTCAGAATTATTTATGTTCTGTCATGTTTCACCTTCACCGCTGCAGCAGAGATCCCGCTCGCCGGCAAAGAATTATTTACCAAGATGGATGCGGATAGTGGAGGTTTGGTTTCTCTAGAAGAATACATCCAGTTCGGTCGTGCTCATCAGGAGAGGGCGGGCAAGGTATTCAATGAAACGGTCGCGCGCGAAACGTTTGCTAAAAAAGATGCTAACAAAGACGGCTATCTGTCGTTCGTAGAGTTTAGTGCTAAAAATAAACCGAATGCTAAGTACAAATCGGCAGAGGAGCAGCGCAAGGAGGTCGCCGCACGCAAGAAAGCAGAGGCAATAGCCAAAGCCAAAGCGGATGAAGAGGAAGAGAAGAAAAGAGAGGCCAAACGCGAGGAAAATAGAAGAAATCGCAGTGTACACGGAGGCGGTGGAGGCGATGATGGCGATGACGGAGGGAAGGACGATGGAGATGAATAGGCTTTCTCGACGGTAATAATCGTATTTGCTTCGTGGTGAGGATTTGGAGAGCGCCCGTTCTTTTTTTCATTCTCACCAAGCTTTCATCGAAGTCATTCAGGATGTTAAGAATGCCTATTTCAACTTCGATATACGCAACGAAATTGTGGATCAGCTCGAGGCAGAATAAATCAGTTGTCAGAGGTTACGAAGGGCGCGAATTAGTTCGCGTCCTTTATGGTTTTGCGGGATGTTACCTCAATGATGAAAGAGGTTGGTAGAGTTTCAGGGATTGATTCATCCCTGTCCTCAGAGGGCAATGGGGTGTTCCTGCGTAGGATTTTCATGGGCGTTCTATGCGCCGGCTTTATTCTTTCTTCCCCGGTTTTAGCGGCGGATGCCGCGGCCTTTTATACCCAGAAGGGCAATGACCCGAGTTTCGAGCAGGTGATGGCTAGCGGCCAGCTCCCGCGAGGGAAAAACTCGGGTAATGGCTTCGAGGGCTCGACTATTGAGGTGAACCATGCGCTGCTGAAGGATGGACCCAACGGCGGCCGACCGATGATTCAGGATATTATGATCCACACCCTCGGGCACAGTGTGATCAGCAGAAAAGACTTCCCGCGGTGGTCGCGCTGGTATCAGGAGGACGGCAATACCCAGGTTTTCCGTTTATTCAAGGGCGAGGAAAATGTGCGGAACTCGCGAAAACTTGCAGCAAGAATCGAGGCCCATAGTCAGTTCGGGTGGAAAAAGGGGGATGGCTGGCAGGAATGGGTTGCTACGTATACCATCATCAAGCCCCATAGCTGCGCAATCTTTCAGGCGAAGAACCCGATCAACCATTGGTCCTTCATGCTCAACATGAATGATGAAGGGGATGTTTTCCTTAATCACCGTCGGGCTGAAAACCAGATTCTGGCCCGGGATATGGTCGGAAAACCCTTCCACGTCCGATTACGTGAGAACGGGCATGACTACGAGGTTTACTTCAACGGCGAAAAGGTGGGAGAGGGTTTTTATTCGCGACCAAAAGGGAAGACCAGTTTTCGCTGGGGGATGTATCTCGGCGCCAAGGAGGTTCGTCACGATGCCATGATTCTCGTTACCGGAGCCGCGATCAATCCGAAGGAACCCAGCCTGCCCGCCTTCGACGGGATTCGGATACCGCTCCGGGTGTGGACGAACGCCAATGGGCAGGAGCTTGAGGTGGAGGCGCGCTACGAACCGGGCAGCGAGGGGATTGATTTTCTGGTTGACCACCAGTGGAGTAGCTACCCGCTGAGCAGGCTTTCCATTCCAGATCAAGTGCAGCTGGCCGGGATCGTTGCAGAAAAATCCGGTCGACCGGCCGAAGTCAGGGTGCGGATCCCTCTTCAGGTGTGGACGAACGCTGAAGGACAGGAGCTAGAGGCAGAGGCGCGCTACGAACCGGGCAGCGAGACCATCGAGTTTCTGGCCGCCGGCCGGTGGAACGTCTATTCCCTGACTGAGCTGTCCATTGCTGACCAAAAAAAGCTGGCCGATCTCTTTGAGGGTATGGAAGAGTAAGAGCCTCTGGAAGTATCGTTGATTCTTCCACGTTAGCTGAAGGCCACTGCAACTCATGATCAGGGTAGAAATGGATATCGGTCAGTAAAAGCGGTGCGGGTTCGGGCGACTGCTTTTTTCTTTCCAATGTTTGGAAGGCCGGTAGTCTGTACTGCATGCAAACAGTGAGGATTCTTGGCATTGACACGTCTTTGCGCTCCACGGGCGTGGGGGTGATTGAGGTGAGGGGGCAGGAGATGCGGGCGCTGGCCTATGGGCGGATTCATAATAAGCCTAAAGTGCCGCACTCCGAGTGTCTGGAAAATATCTATAAAACGATCTCCGATCTTATCGAAGATCACAAGCCAGACTGTGCCGCGATTGAGGGCGCTTTCTTTGCGAAGAACCCAAAAACCGCCATGGTACTGGGACAGGCGCGAGGTACGGCCATTGCCGCCTGCGCGGTGCAGCAGCTCACGATTACTGAACATACGCCGCGCAAAGTAAAGTCGGCCGTGGTTGGCACGGGAACGGCGGATAAGGAACAAGTCGCAAAGATGGTGATGCGGCTGCTGAATCTGAAAGAACAGCCGCAAGAAGACGCCGCCGACGCGCTGGCCATCGCGATTTGTCACCATCATCAATTGGCCCTTCCTGCAGCAATGCAGGCCAAGACCATTTAACCACGAAGACGCGAAGCGTCACGAAGAAAGCTACAAAGCCTGACTTTGGTTTTCTTGGAGTTCTTGGTGTCTTTGTGGTTAATTGTATTCATGTCTAGCACTGTAAAACCTGTTTGGGAAACTGCGTTCGAAATCCGCTCCTATGATGTGGATCCCAATTGTACGGCCCGGTTGGCGGTTTTCTGTAAATTCATGCAGGAAGCGGCCTATCTGCATGCGGAACATTTTGGGCTGGGGCACACGGAACTTTCGAAGTTGAATATGGCCTGGGTGCTGAGCCGCATGCGGCTGGAAATCAAGCGTCTTCCAGCGTGGGGCGAGAGCATTAAACTACGGACATGGCCGTCCGGTCGCGATCGTTTATTTTACTATCGTGACTTTGAATTTACCGATGAATCCGGCGAGGTTATTCTACTGGCTAGCACCGCTTGGTTTGTAATCGACTACAAAAAACGAGAACGCATTATTCCCGATTGGTGGACGAACAGTGATCTACCGATCGGTCCCAATATTTTTGAATCCAAGCTCTGCAGGCTAAAGCCGTGCGGTTGCGAGAGCGGGGTTTCAATGTCAGTAAATTATGGTGATCTTGATCAGAATGGCCACGTCAGCAATATCCGTTATGTAGAATGGATCATGAATAACCTGCCGCTTGAGTTTCAGCAGTCGCACGTGATCCAATCATTGGAAGTCAACTATCTGTCTGAAGCCGTCTGCGGCCATGAAGTCTCGATCTGTGAAAAGCACAATGGCCTGACGATTGATCATGGAATTATGGCCGAAGGTGAAGATCTGTTCCGTGCACATACGGAGTGGAAAACCATTTAGCTCCGTGCTTTGCCATAGACATAACTGTCGTAGGCTTCGCCATCCAGCATGAGCTTACTCCGGGCGATGCCTTCTTTCCGGTAGCCAGCTTTTTCCGCCACGCGAGCGCTGGCTTTATTGGGTTTCAGCATATTAATTTCAATGCGAACCATATCGAGCTCTTCGAACGCAAACTTTTCGAGAAGCTGAACCGCTTTCACAGCGATGCCTTTGCCCCAGTAGGCTTCATCCACAAAGTAGCCGATTTCTCCGCAGTAGGGCCGATGTAATTCGCAGTGAACACCAACGGCGCCAACGATTTTATTTCCGTACAGAATCGTAAAGTTAAACCAGACCTTCTGCTCTCGCCATTCTTTATTCTTACGCAGGAACTCTCGTTCTTCCTTGATCGTTTTCGGCTTCGCTGGAAAATAGGTAAAGTTCGGGCTGTTCAGAATTTCATAAAACCGCTTGGCATCCCCGAGCTGCTGATATCGTATGGTTACGCTCTTTTTCATCAAAATAGTATGGGCAAAGAAAAAGCCGAGGTCAACGACCCCGGCTTTTGCATTTGGTAGGGACGGCTGTCCGCGGCGTTTTCATCGAAATCGCCCTACCGTTTGAATTAGTAGTTTTCGCCCAGTACCTCGAAGTGGGCCTGCGGATGGGCGCAGGCCGGGCACATGGCCGGAGCTTCTGCTGCTTCGTGGACGAAGCCACAGTTTCGGCACTGCCAGATGACCACGCCGTCTTTTTTGAAGACCTTGCCTGCTTCGAGGTTGGCCAAGAGATCCCGGTATTGTTTTTCATGCTGCTTTTCTGCAATGGCGATTTTTTCCCAAATCACCGCAGCGGCTTCAAAACCTTCTTCGCGCGCTTTGGCGGCAAAAGCCGGATAGAGTTCTGTCCACTCTTCCTCTTCGCCGTCAGCTGCGGCCTTCAGGTTTTCAGCCGTGGTGCCGATTACGCCGGCCGGGAACATCGCTGTGATTTCCACTCCGCCGCCTTCGAGCTGTTTGAAGAAACGCTTCGCGTGCTCTTTTTCCTGATCCGCGGTTTTTTCGAACATGGCGGAAATCTGCACGAGACCTTCTTTTTTTGCAGCGGATGCAAAGTAGGTGTAGCGGTTACGGGCCTGCGATTCGCCGGAAAATGATTTCAGCAGATTTTTTTCGGTTTCTGTACCTTTGATCGATTTCATGTCCTGCTCCTTCTACTATTTGTGATTTAAAATCCAATTAAGAGTCAGGATATTGAAATGTTCAGAATTACAAAGCCGGGAAGCACCGGATGGCTTTCATTATACAAAATCTAAAATTTGCTTCACTCGTGATGCTTTGCAACGAACTGGACAACAGAAGCTAATCCGACATGTTTGGATCCTTCATTCACTTCACGCTCCATTTCCAATGCCTGGACAATTTCCAACGATTGGAAATCATCGTTTAGCATTTCGGCAGTAAACATCAGTTGTGCAACCGGCGGTCCGCCTTTTCCCGGCATTTCAAGTTGCTTCGGCGTGTAGGCTTCCAGAAGAAAAATGCCGTTTTCGGTCAACGCTTCTGCAGCAGCGGTGTGCACTTTTTTTCGGAGCCCCGGCGGAAGATGGCAGAAAATGGATACGATATTATCCCAGCGGTTCGGTTCTTCGGCAAAGTCGTTGAGATCGGCACAGATGGTCTTGATTTCAACGTTATTTTCTGTCGCCAGCCTTCGGGCTTTTCCCAAGCCGATTTCGGAAAGATCTATGGAAGTTACGTCAAAACCAAGTTTGGCCAGATAGACGCCGTTGCGTCCCTCACCATCGGCCAGGCAGAGGACGGTGCCTGGTTTCAGCTTATCGGTATTAGCTTTTAAAAAGTCATTCGGTTCTATACCGAAAATATATTCATCGGCCGCATATTTGTCGTCCCACATTTATTTCTCCAAGGCCAGAATATTGCCGCGCGCGAAATCTTCGAAGGCCGAAAGACCGGCTTTGGCACCTTCCCCCATGGCAATGATGATTTGTTTGAAGGGAACACTGGTGAGGTCGCCGGCGGCATAGATCCCGGTTTTGTTCGTTCGGCAATGGCCGTCGACGATGATTTCCTTGAGGGCATTCAGTTCGACCAAATCCTGAAACGGAGCTGTATTCGGACTGAGGCCGATTTGAACAAAGATGCCGTCGGCGATGATGGTTTCAATTTGTTTGGTTTCGCGGTTTTCAAGCTCGATGCCCGAAACCTTATCGCCGTTGTCGAGCACCTTGGCCGCCGCTGCGTTGGTATGGATGGTGATGTTGGGCATCGATTCGGCCTTTTGAATTAGTACGCCATCCGCTTTAAGTTGATCCGCAAATTCCAGCAGGGTGACTTTGGAGCAGATACCGGCCAAATCGATAGCCGCTTCAACACCGGAGTTTCCACCACCGACCACAACCACCGGTTTATCTTTGTAAAACGGGCCATCGCAGTGCGGACAGAAGGCTACGCCGCGCCCGATGTTTTCCTTTTCGCCGGGAATACCCAGCTGTCGCCATTTTGCGCCGGTGGCCAGAACCAATGCTCCGGCGGTGACTTTTTCACCGCCTTTCATGTGCAGCGTTTTGCGTTCGCCATCCTCAATGCTTTCCACGCGGCGATGCTCCAGGATGTCGATCGGATATTCCTTGATATGTTCGAAAAGGCTTTGGGCCAAATGCGGCCCCTCGGTGTAGGGGATGGAAATCAGATTTTCAATGCCCTTGGTTTCGTTGACCTGCCCACCAATTTTTTCAGCAATGATGGCGGTCTTCAAACCTTTGCGGGCCGTATAGATTGCGGCTGATGCGCCGGCGGGACCGCCGCCGATAATGGCGACATCATATTCCTTCACATCGCCGGTTTCCACATCGCCGGCACCATAATGCTCTTCCAGTTTATCGAGCAATTCGGAGAGTTCGGCTTTGCCGGCATGGATCATTGTATCGCCGGCATAGACGGCCGGAACGCCCTGGAGTTTGCGGGCGGTAATCTCATCCTGGAAATGAGTGCCTTCGACTATCTCGTGGTGAAAGCCATCATGGATTAGTGCCATCTGGTTGAGAGCCTGTACCACGTCCGGGCAATTGACACAGGAGGTGGAGACATAGCTCACCAGTTTGATCGGTCCCTTCAGCGCGGAAATTCTTTTCTTAATCCCCTCGTCCGGCCATTTTCCTTTGCCGTCGGCATTAAGGATGGCGAGAATCAGGGTGGTGAATTCGTGACCACCGGGAATGCCACGAATGATGATCGGCAGCACCTCGCCGTCCCGCTCCATCTGAAACTGCAGACCTTCGGCCTCCTGCTCAACGACAGAAATTTTGTCCGAGGTGGAGGCCACGTCGTTCAGCATCCTCAGGAGCTCCGCACCGGCCGGATGATTTTTTGCTGAAACCAGCAGACGGTATGAGGATGTGAGTTCGGCGTATACGCTCTTGAGTTGATCTTTAACAGCTTGTTCCAGCATAGGTTCTCTCCTGG
>JGI12210J13797_10231969_pt1 | contig 12020 bp, 13 predicted proteins | sample ElkSlonscriptome_3_FD_13797 | JGI IMG/M metagenome (IMG submission 13797) | reverse complement strand
AAGGCGGCGACGTGCTCGAGCGCCTCAATCGCCCCTGCACCTTCTACTTCGACAAGACCGGTACCCTCACCGAAGGCGGTTTTCGGGTGTGGGCCTGGTACCACCGGCCTGGTACCGAAGCGGCGACGCTCGCCGCGCGCGTGGCGGGTATCGAGCGCCACGCCACCCATCCGCTCGCGCGGGCGCTGGTGGCCCACGCGCCTGAGGGCCCGGAAGCGATTTCCCCGGACCGAATCGAGCACGTCATGGGCAAGGGGCTCATCGCCAGGCTCGACGACGGGCAGTGGCGCGTGGGTGCGCCGGCCTGGGTCCTCGCCGGGGCCCGCGAGGACAGCTGGTGCCGGCGCAAGCTCGACGAGGTGGTGGAGGCGGGGGCGACGCCGGTGCTGGTCTCGTGCGCCGACCGCGTCCTCGCCGTCATCGGTCTCAGCGATGAGCTTCGCCCCGACGCGCTCTCGAGCCTGGTGGCCCTGAGGGCGTGGGGGCACGAGGTGGAGGTCTTGTCCGGGGACCACGCCGGCGCCGTGCGTCGCACGGCCGAGCGCCTTGGGGTAGCCCGCGCACGCGGCGGCGCCACGCCGGAGGACAAGCTCGCCATCATCGAGGCGAGCGAACGGCCCGCGGTCATGGTGGGGGACGGCGTCAACGACGCCGGGGCGCTGTCGTCGGCAGCGGTGGGCGTGGCGGTGCACGGCGGGGCCGAAGCGAGCCTGGCTGCGGCCGACGTCTTCATCACGCGGGATGGCGTGGAGCCGGTGGTCGAGCTGGTCCGGGGCGCCCGCCGTACGATGCGCGTCATCCGGCGCAACCTCGTCTTCTCTCTCGTCTACAACGTCGTGGGGGTCACTCTCGCGGCGACCGGGGTCATCGGTCCCCTCGGAGCGGCGGCCCTCATGCCGCTGAGCTCGCTCACGGTCGTGGCCAGCTCCTATCAGGCGCGCACGTTCAGAAAGCCACGGAGATAATCATGGAAGTACTCTTCATCGTCGTTCCCCTCGCCCTCGTCATCGTCGGTGCCGCCGTCGGCTCTTTCGTGTGGGCCACGCGCCGCGGTCAGTTCGACGACCTCGAGACGCCTGCCCTGCGCATCCTCACCGACGACGTCGGTCGGCGCTGAGTCCACCGGCGCCGCCGCCATCGGGCGCCGGTGAGGCTCAGCCCTTCTGGGCGAGCAGTCCAGGCAAGACCCGCTCGACGGTATCGACGATGGCCACCGTCTTCGGGTCGAGCTCGACGTTGATGAGGGGAGAGGAACCGGCTTCGCACCGCTCGGTCTTGGCCCCGAAGTTGGTGAGCCGAAGGGTCTCGGGGATGAGGTGGACGTCAAATCGTCCGGCCTCGGGGTCGACGTCGCCGACGGTGAGGCTGGAGCCGTCGAGCGCGACATAGCCCTTGTGCTGGATGTACTTCATCCAGGCGGGATCGACTTCGACCGTGAGGCTGACCTCCCGGCCGTCGCGCGTGGCGGAGACGAGCCGCCCGGTTCCGATGACGTGACCGGAGACGTCGTGGCCGCCGATCTCGTCGCCCACGCGGGCGCTGCGCTCGACGCTCACGCGGTGCCGGGGCTCGAGGCGGCCGAGCGTGGTCTTGTCGAGGGTCTCGACGATGGCGTCGAAGGTGGCGAGACAACGCTCGCCGTCGTCTTCGAGCTCGACGACCGTCTGGCAGCAGCCGTCGATGGAGACGCTGGCGCCGATCTCGAGCCCGCGCCCGTAGCTCCTGAGGTCGACGCGGTAACGCAAGAGATCGGGAGCGCGCTCTACCTCGACCACCTCGAAGGTGCCTCTCGTGATGCCAGTGAACACGAAGGAGAGCTTGCCACGCCGCCTCCGGGCTGTCAGGCCTGCCGCTCGGTCGCAGCGTTCGAGGCGGCGTCGCTCAGCTCGCCGAGCGCAGCGACGCGGGTGCACCGGAGCGTCGTGCGCGACGGCGAACCGTGAGCCGGGCCGGGACGCCGTCGTGGGGGGCCATGGTGATGTTGCGCCGCACCGGCCGCGGCGGCACTGGCGAGGCGAGGCTGACGTCGTAGCGCGCGAGCAGGCGACCCAGGACGATCTTCATCTCGAACTGCGCAAAGGCGGCGCCGACGCAGCGCCGGTGCCCTCCGCCGAAGGGCAGGTACTCGAAGGGGCCGTAGCTCCTGTCGACGAACCGCTCGGGGATGAAGCGTTCGGGCTCGGGATAGAGCTCGGGATCGTAGTGAGCGAGCAAGATGCTGGGGCTGACGGTCGCGCCGGCGTGGAGGTCGTATTCGCCGAGGGTCATGGGCTCCTTCAGCAGACGGAGCGATTCGGTGAGGATGGGGTGGCGGCGCAGGGTCTCCTTGCACACCGCGTCGAGGTAGGGGAGCTTGGCCAGCGCCTCGGGATCGGGGTCGGGGCCCAGGCCGTCGATCTCGTCGCGCAGGCGCTGCTCGACCTCGGGGTGTCGCATCACCGCGTCGATGGCCCAGGACAGGGACAGGGCCGACGTCTCGTGGCCGGCCACGACCATGGTGCGTAGCTCGTCGGCGAGCTGTCCGTTGCTCATCTGGCTGTCGTCCTCGTAGCGGGCGGCGAGCATCATCGAGAGGATGTCCTCGCCGGGCTCCTTCCGGCGGCGGTCGATCTGAGTGTCCAGCATCTCGTTGACCTCGCCGAAGCGCTCGAGGAAGCGGGCGTAAGGGCTCAGGCCGCCCAAGCGCCGTTGCAGAAAGGGCATGAAGACGAAGGCCGGGTGGATGGCGTCGATGAGCTGGACGATGGCCTCGGCGTAGTCCTCGGGGTTGTCTTCGTCGCTCACGCCGAAGACGGCGCGCAGGATCACCTCCAGGGAGATGGCCTGCATGGCGTCCAGGAGTCGGGGCGCGTCGCAGTTGTCGGCGGCGGCGAAACCCGCGTCCGCGGCGTTGGCCATGGTCTCGGCGTAGGCTCGCATTCGCGCGCCATGAAACGCCGGCATCATGAGCTTCCGCTCGCGCCGGTGGGGCTCGCCCTCGAGGGCGAATATCGAGGCCGTGCCGACCAGGGGTCCGACGGCCTCGACCCCGAAGGGCGCATAGGTGCGGTGGTCCGCGCGAAAGATGGTCTCGATGAGGTCGGGGCGTCCGGTGATGACCACCGTGCCGTTGATGGCGCGGACGGTGAAGGGGTCGCCGTAGCGCTCGCGCCACCGAGGATAATGGTGATGGGGCTGCGCCAGCAGCCGATAGGTCGTGAGGATTTTGGGCGTGCGGGGTCCAGGGGGGAGCATGACGTCTTCAAGGTGGGGCCGAGGCCAACAGGGTGCCATGGCGCGATGCGCCGCATCGATGGCGATCGACGCCAACCCCAAGCGTCAGGCCTCGTCGCGGCGCCACTGCTGAGGCGTCGCCCCCGTCCACCGGCGAAAATTCCGAAAGAAGTGAGCGGGATCGGCGTAGCCGAGCAGGTAGGCGATCTCGCCGGCGTGGCGCTCGGGGTCGCGGAGGAGGCGACAGGCCTGAGCACGCCGGTGAGCCTCGAGCTGCTCGCGATAGGACGTTTCCTCGGCCGAGAGGCGTCGCTGCAGGGTGCGCGCGCTCATGCCCATGCGACGCGCGACTTCGGGAGCCGTCGCCTCCCCCGCCGTGAGGGCAGAGCCGAGGGTGTCGTGTAGGAGCCGCAGCAGGGGAGAGCGCGGCGTCTCCTCCTCGGTCTCGCGCTCCTCGAGGAGCTGCGCGGCGAGGCGCTCGAGGTAGCGGGCCACCTGAGGATTGGCCCCCGGCATGGGCCGGTCGAGCACCGCCGGGTCGAACGTGACGCCGTCGTAGTCGGCTTCGAAGCGCACGGGGCAGCAGAAGAACTCGGCGTAGAGCGCCTCGGGGTGGCGCCGGCGGTGGCGGAAGGCGACCTCGCGCAGAAAGGCCGACGACGCCATGGTCACGCCCATCGCCTGCAGGCTCAGTCGCACCGTGGCCGAGACGATGAGCTCGACCGGTTCCCCGAGCGCGTAGACCTGGGGCTCGTGCATCATGGCCATGCGGTACCCTTCGTCCACCCCGCTCACGGTCAGATCCATGTACGGGTCGGTGAGGGAAAGGTAGCGCTGCACGTGGGCGATCGCCTCGGCGGCGGTGGGAGCGGCTAGGCAAAGCTGACCCACGAGCCCATAGAGCTCCAGGCTCTGCATCGCGGCGTACCGGAGGCCGAGCGCCTCGCCGGGAAAGCGGTCGACGAGGAGCTGCCACACGTCCACGAGGCTCTGGTAGGGCACCAGACCGTCGGGATCGGCCAGGTCGGCTTCGGCGACACCTGCGGCTTCGAGCAGGTCTTCTCGGCCGAGCCCTTGGCCCATACCAAAGCCGACCAGGCCCCCGAGGATGGCGGAGATGACCTTCGACATCGGGTCCATCATAGCCGCTCGCCTGAAGGCTCGCCCCGCGGGGCAAAAGCGAGATACCCTCGAGCTTCACGGATGAACAAGCGACGCGTTTTCTTGAAGGTGCTCGGGGTGGGCGCCGCCACCATTCCGGTGGCGTGCGGCGATGATGGGAGTGATTCGACGGGCTCCGGTGGGGGCACGGGCCAGGGGGGAGGCAGCCGCTCTTCTTCGTCGGGTTCCAACGCGTCCTCGAGCGCGTCGACCACGAGCGGCGGCGCCGGCGGCGCGCCGCCCGAGAACCTCGTCGAGCTCGGCCTCCTCCAGGACTTCCCCTTCGGCCAGCTCACGGGACGTCCACAGCGCCAGCTCCTCGTAGGTTTCGACGGCGATGGCTTCTACGCCATGACGAGTCGCTGTACGCACAACAACTGCGACATGCTCGAGTTCGACAAGGGAGAGATCACGTCTACGGGGGTGAACTGCTCGTGTCACGGCTCTGAATTCGATCTCAATGGCGAGGTCATCACCGGGCCCGCCAACGCGACGCTGCGCCACTATTACGTCTGGGTCTCGGACAACAACCGCGTGTACTACGACCCGAACATGGAGGTCGATCCCATGTTCCGGGCCCCGGTCCCTGAATAGCCAGCCGTTGCGCTCACGTGCGGACCCGCAGCTTGTGGGCCAGGTCGTGGCCGAGGATCAGCTGCATCCCGGAGTGGACTTCGGGGTGCCGGCCGAAGAACTCGCGGAGGGCCGCGCAAGACCAGGCGGCGTAGCGCGTCTCCCCTTCGGCCCATGCGCTCGCGGAGGTGGGCTCGCCGGTGAGGAAGCTCATCTCGCCGACGAACCGATCCTCGCCCAAGCGGGCCACCGGGCGCTCGTCGACGACGATGCTCACCTCGCCCTCACAGATGAGCAGCAGCTCCGCGAGCTCCTCCCCCTGCGCTAGCAGTTTGGTTTGATGCCCCGCCTCTCGAACGTCCGCCATGGAGAGCAGCTCGAGGAAGGCGCGCGGCTTCAGAGCGTGAAAGACGCGGTCGTGGAGTCTTCGCTCGAACTCCGTGAAACGGACCGGACGCCGCTCCATGACGAGCCGGTAGACCTGCACCAGGTTGATGGCGGTAAAGACACCGTTCCAGGCCATGGGCACCCAGAGGACGTCAGTCTCCCCGTAGAGGAAGTAGGGGACGAGGGTGATGCCGGCGAGGATGCTCAGCAGACGCAGCCAGAGGATGTCGCGAACCAGAAACGACAGCAGGATGAGGACGTTGGCGAGGTGGGCGAAGGCTTGCATCGACGTGGTCTCAGATGATGGGGTGAGACGATACCCGCGCCGTTTCGACGAGGTGGGCGCTGATGGTGGCGACGGCGGCCTCGACGATGGCGGCGGCCGGCACCGGCTCGGCGGCCACGCGGGCCTGACGAAAGAAGGCCACCGTGCGGCTGCAGAGGATGACGACGCCGCCGGACTGCATCACGTCGCCCTCCTTGCGTCCGGAGGTGTAGCCCATGGTGCGCACCATCACCTCACGGGCGAGGGCGGCCGGGCCGACGACCCGCCAGGGGGACCGGGACAGGCCGGCCGCGCGGTGGCTGGTCGTGGTGGGATCGGTGTAGGCCCGTAGGGGGTAGCCCTCGAGCCGTTGGCGCTCGCAGAAGTCTGCGAGGTGCGCTGGCGTTCCGCTTCCGATCAACACCGTCTCGAGGCCTAGCTCGTGCAAGGACGCCAGGTGCGGCACGAGCACGTCGAGCTGCTGTGCACACCCGGTGCATCCGAAGTGACGTAGGAAGACGAGGAGGGTCGCCACATCCCCGAGCACCGAACCGAGACGGTGGGCGCCCCCATCGGCGTCGAGGATCTCCGCCTCCACCAACTCGGATGGCACCCTGGACCCAGTCTCGAGCGTCACGCGGCCTCCACGGCTGAATCCTAGCAGTCCCGCTCATCGGCCTGGTCCGATCGTTGCGTTGCCATGGCAGTCGTGGTGAACATGAAACGAATGCCTTCGCCGCCACATCTCCGCGCGGGTCTGCGTCTCGCGGCTGGACTGTTGGTGGCTCTCCCCGTCCCGGCGCTTGCGCAAGGCGCAGGAACGGGCGAAGGGCAATCCCCTGCGCAGCCCGTCGAGGGGGGGCAGGGCGATGAGCAAGGGCCTGCGCAACCGATCACGGAGCCGGTTGGGCCCTCGGCCGATGAGCAAGGGGTTGCCGCGCCGGTTGGGCAAGATGCTGCACAAGACGTTGCGCAAGGGCTCGGCGTTGCGCAGGGGCTCGGCGTTGCGCAGGACGTCAAGCCCGAGGCCCTGCCCAACGCGGGCTACGACGGGGGCTTCTTCATTCAGAGCGACGACGGTGACTACAAGCTCATCGTCGGAGGCCGGGTCACGGCGCGGCTCACGATGTCGGGGCGAGAGCTCGATGGCGTCCCCGGTGCCGCGCCGCCCCCCGACCGGATCGCCTTCTCGATCCCTCGGGCCTGGGTCAAGCTCCAGGGCAACCTCTTCACCCGCGACCTGACCTATCGCGTCTACGTCGATTTCGGTCGGGGCGGGGTCCCCGAGCTGTTCGACGCCTTCGTGAACCATCGTTTCATCGAGGACTGGCTGGAGGTTCGGGTCGGACAGTGGCGCATGCCCTGGACCCGCCAGTTCATCAACAACATCCCCTGGATGTCGTTTCAGGAGCGCTCGATCCTGATGAACCCCTTCGATGCCGGCCGCGACATCGGCGTGATCTTCCACAACGACTACGACGGGGCTGCGCCGGCCTTCGAGTACGCGGTAGGGGCGGTCAACGGAAACGGGATCACGGCGAACTTCGATACCAGCGATCCCACCCTCACCAACGCGGACGCCACCAACATCCCCGAACGCTTCGACCCCACCGTGTTGCTGCGGGCGGCCTACAACCACAACGGCGGCACCCGCTACCGAGAGATCGACATCGAGGGCGATGGCTTGCGCTTCTCCGTCGGTGCAGGGTCGCGGTTGCGCTTCGAGGCCGCCGAGGACGACGGGGGCAACGCTGCCTTCGGCGTGGATGGGGCGCTGCACGCTTGGGGCTTCTCGGCCGTGGCCGAGCTCCTCGTGCGATTCGATCAGGACAGTGGTCGCTGGAGCGACCTGGCCTACCAGCGTCTCGGCTTCACCGGGCAGGCGGGCTACACCATCGACAAGATGCTGCAGCCGTCTCTGCGGTACAGCTACCTCGATGAGGACGCGGGGGGCGATCGGCACGCCTTCTACGGTGGTTTGACGGTCCTGCCCTACGACAATCCCCTGTTCCGGCTGATGGTCGAGGGGGGCGCAGTGCTCACCGACGTCGAGACGGGGAGGCAGACCGATTGGCTGCTTCGGCAGCAAGCCATCATCGATTTCTGAGCCTTCTCGCGCCGCGCCTCAAGTTCGAGGCCGAGCGGTCGTTCCTCGGATCGTATGGCTATGCGCACCGTCGTCCACCCTCGGGAGAGTGCCGCTTCAGTCGATCCCGAGACGAGGCTTCTCGATGCCTTCCGGGCTCCGAGCTACCGACCGCCACGGCTCCCTCGCGTGGGCTTGGACTTGATGGAGGAGAGTCGGCGGCCGGACGCAGATCCGGCACGGCTCATCTCGCGCATCGAGCTCGATCCCGGCCTCACCATCGACGTGCTCCGACTCGCGCACGCTCCTGCTTACGCTGGTGCGGCCGGGGTCGCCTCGGTCGAGCAGATTCTCATGCGGCTCGGGAGCGAGGCGCTCAACGAGCTGGTGCTCCAGGCCAGCCTCACCCCGCTCTTTCGCGTGAAGGGCTACGAGGAGCCGATGAAGGCTCTTTGGCGTCACGCGCGGGCCACGGCTCACATCACACGCATCGTCTGTCGACAGACGGCGCTCGACGAGGGCTACGCCTTCGTGTGCGGCTTGCTGCACGATGCAGGGATCGTGGCCGCCCTCGCCGAGCTCTCCCGCGGCGACACGCCTCCGCCATTCGAGACGGTCTGGCCCTCGGTCGAGGCGGTTCACGATGAGGTGGGGGCGACGGTGGCGCGTCACTGGCGCCTGCCGATCGACGTGGCCTACGTGCTGCAGTTTCACCATCATCGCGACGCTCAGGCTCACCACCACCCGATGGCGGCGGCGGTCTGCGTCGCGGACCGCCTCGCCGTGCAGCTCGGCTACGCCTACGGCGACGACGACATGGCGATGCTACCGCGCGCGGCCAAGAGCCTCGGTCTCACCCCCGCCGTGCTCAAGCTGCTGCGCCGGCAAGCCGAGCCCGTGGTCGACGGGATCGATTGACGCCGCCGCTCACTCGGATTCGGCGGCCTCCTCCTCGTGCTTCTTGCGCTTGAGGTAGATGGTGAGGGGCACGGCGAAGACCAGGCACACGATGAGGGTGACGACGGCCACCACAGCGAGCACCGCGAGGAAGACGAAGAGGATCTTGCCATCGAGCCACCGCAGGATCAGGTCTTTGACGAAGTCCTTCCAGTCGAGGCCCATACCGCTCTGACCGATGCCGCTCATGCGGAGCGCGAGGTCGCCGGTGAAGCCCGCCGTGAGGGCCGAGGCCGGGAAGAGGAGCAACAGGCCCGCCGTCTTGCGGAAGGCGAGCAGCAGGGCTGCGAGGCCGAAGGTCATCGCGAGCGCGATGGCCACCGGGGTTGGAAGGCCCCAGCCCGAGACGAGCAGCAGGACGGGCACGGCGGCCACGCTCATGATGACACCGGCGCCGAGGGCGCGCCCGTAGGTCCCTTCGTCGCGCCAGATGTCGCCCTCGTAGGTGCCGCCGTCCATGTGACGGGACATGCCCCTTCCGATGAGAGCGGCGGTGACCGCCGCCGAGAGCAAGGCGAAGAGGGAAAGGCCAGCGGACGGGTACCCGGCGAGGCTGAAGGCGCCGAACTGCAACAGTCCGCCAATGCTCCCGCCGAGGGCGAGCAGGCGAGCCCAGAACTGCCGCTTGGCGACCCCGATCGCAGCGACCGCGAGGGTGGCGCCAAAGAAGGCGAACATGGCCTTGCGCTCGAAGGCGTAGGCCATGCCGACGCCGGTCAGCTCGTAGACCGCGAAGGCGGAAAGGGCGGCGACGGCCAGGTAACGCCGAAGGTCGAAAGCGCGCGTCATCCAAGAAGGGTAGTACGCCGCGCACCCGCGGGCCCGTCGAGGCTCACGCCTCGGCGTCGTCGCCCGCGTCGGATGCTTGCTCCCCGGGCCGGTTCGAAGGCTCCCACGTGCGGTTCTGGTTGCGCTCGTTCTTCTTCCGAAAGGCCGCGTCGACGTCGATGTCGAGGCGGTTGGCGATGGCGCAGAGGTAGTTGAAGACGTCGACGATCTCCTCCGCCACGTGCTCCCGCGCGGCCTCCTGGCCGGCGGGGTTCTGCTTGGAGAAGTACTTCTCGTGCTTTCGGATGGCCTTGATCAGCTCGCCCAGCTCCTCGGCCATGAGGAACCCGTTGTGGATGAGGTCCACATCGAGCCAGCCGTGCATCTCCTCGAGCTCGTGGATGTAGCGCTGGTAGTCGGCCATGGTGGCCTTCTCGGGCAGCTCGATACGCGCCATGGGGTCTCCTCAGGGGGTCTGTCGACAGGCGACGTCGTTGAGGTCGCCCTGGAACCAGGACTGAAGGCAGATGTCGCCGGGGCTGTCGACGAGCCACACCTGTCCGCCCTTGTGGGCTTCTCGGAGGCTCGCTTTGCGCACCACGGTGAGCTCGGTGGGAGGTTTGTCGCCGGCCACGACCTCCGCGATGACTTCGGGTTGGAGCGCGCAGAGTGACTGGTAGGTGCCGGCACGCTCGAAGGAGGTGGTCTGCACGCCGCCCGTGACCAGGGCGCCGGAGCCGGTGGTGCCGCCGCCGCCGGAGCCGGTGGTGCCGCCGCCGCCGGTGCCGCTCGCACCCCCGCCTCCTCCGGTGGTGGTGGCAGGGACCACGCCGCCGCCGGGCCGACGCTGCCCGTTCTGACCGAAGACGACGAAGCTGCGCTCGGCCTGACCGTGGCAGTCGAGGCTCCCGCACTTGCGCTCGAGGACGGCGGCCACGTCGGAAAACTCTGCGTCGACGAAGTCGGGACAGGACGAGGGCACGGGCTCAGGCTCGCCGGCGCAGCCCGCGCCCATGCTAGCGGCGGTGGCGAGTGCCACCGAGAAGTAGAGCCAACCCATGCGCTTCACGGGACCCTCCCGGGACAGCTTGGGTCGGCAGAAACGGGGGACTCACCCGAGGGGTAGCAGAAGAGCCACCCGGGCGAGTCGACGTCCGGCCGACCCTCGTGGCAGCCGGCGCAGGCCCCGTCGCGGTGGATGAGCGAATCCATGACCCCTCCGCCGCCATCCGGGCAGGTGAGCGAGGTCTGTAGTGGGAAGGCCGGGTTCTCCCAGTCTTCGCGGGTGATGTAGAAGTTGCCGACGCAGTTCGTCGTCACGTTCCTGAACTCTTCGAGCGCGTCGACGACGATGACGGTCGCGTTGGCGACCGGGATCTTTTCGTCGGGCGTGGCGAAGATGGTACCCGCGACGACCATCTCCGGGTCCTGGCCGCCGTTGCTGTCGTGGCAGCGCAGGCAGGGCTGGCCGGGGCGGTGAAACTCCCCCGGCTCCACATCGGGCAGCTCGGGCCCGAGGTCGTCCCGCTCGTCGCTGCGCACCGGACTGCGGCAGGAGAGCAGCGTGCCGCAAAGCAGTGTGCACGAGAGCACGGCGAGGATGGCGTTGTGGCGTCTCATTCGGCTTCCACCTCCAGGGATAGCAAACCAAAGCCCCCGAGGCGTTCGGTGCGATAGAGATGGTCCAGCCAGCGGGTGTAGATGGCGTCGCCGCTGAAGACGAGCGCAGGCGTCTTCTCGCCGAGCACGATGCGAACGCCCGCGCCGCCGGTCACGCCGACCAGCGGGCCCATCTCGCGGTCGCCGGTTCGGAGGTCCGGCAGGGCGAGGGGGGTCCCCGGCGAGGTAGCCTCTGCCGTGTAGCCCAGCTTCCAGAAGTTCACCGCGGTTTGCGCGTGCACGCGCAGGTGGGGCCAGAACCGGATCTGCTTGGTGATGTCCCACGGCATCATGAAGTCGGTGGTGGTCGCGAGCTGTCCCCAGGTGTCGGCGTAAAGACGCTCGTTTACGCGGATGGTGACGCTGCCCGTACGGTGCGCAAGCAGGGTGGAGAGTGCCCATCGGAGCCGGAGGTCGGGCAGCCGCTCTTCCATCCGGCCGTCGAGCCGCTTGTCGTTCACCGAGTCGAAGCTCTCGCCGGCCTCGAGCGGGGTCTGCGCGTCGAAGATGGGGAGGTAGCGGTAGGGTTTTTCCTGTCGTCCTGCCTCGACGACCAGGGTCGTGCCAGGAACGAGGATGGTGGCCTTGTCGAGGACCAGGGTCACCCCGCCGATGAGGCCGTGGCGCTGCAGGTTGAGGGCGTAGACGTCGAACGGCGTTCCACTGCGCCCCGCCGTGTCGTACCCGAAGCTGTAGGCGATGCTCGGCGTGACCTGCTTGTTCATCGCGTCGAAGGCCACGCCGAGACCGGCCGTGATCCCGCGGTGGTCCGACTCCTGCGAGTACGCTCCGTTGAACGAGACGTCGACGTCGTCGATCTTCACATGGGCGCCGAGGGCGGGCGCGAAGCGGATGTCGAGCCAGCCGGGCGAGGCGGTGGCCACGATGTCGGGAGAGGCCGCGGTGACGACGTCGACGAAGAAGGAGGCGTTGAGCCCCCACCCGTTGACC
>JGI12210J13797_10002785_pt1 | contig 12020 bp, 15 predicted proteins | sample ElkSlonscriptome_3_FD_13797 | JGI IMG/M metagenome (IMG submission 13797) | reverse complement strand
GCGCAAGGCGCGGGGCAGGGCGCGGGCGGCGGCGAGGTTCGCCTTCAAAGCCGCCGCGGGCGAGGTATCGTTGCCGGTGTTCACATCGACCGCCACCAGCGCACGGGTCGGCTCGACATAAATGTCGCCGCCATCCAGAGCGACACGCGGATCCGACAAGAGCGCGATCTGGTCGAGCACGCCCAAGGCCGCAAAAGACCCGTCTTCGGTCATCACCTGCGCGGGCCGCGTCCAGTCGCGCCAAGCCAGCGCATGCGGCCCGTCCCCTGCGATGAGCGCCTCCGGCGCCGCACCCTGCGCATCCCCCAGGACTGCATCGGCAAGCGCCGTCATCTCGGCGATATCGGCCGCGATCTCATCGGCCGACCCCGTCTCGCAGGCCGAGCGCAGGATCAACCCGTGATCGGCGGTGAAGACCTCATGGGCGATCCCGAGAAGCGCGTCGCGCTTGTCGTCGTCGGTGATCTGCCGCGAGACGTTGATGCCCGGCTTGCCGGGGGTGACGATGGCATAGCGGCTCTTGAACAGGATGCGGTCGGTGACCGGCACCGCCTTCTTGCCTTCTGCAAAACCCGTCACCTGCACCAGCAGCGGCTGGCCGGGCCGCAACCCCTTGCCGTGGCGCAGGAAAGCGGTTTCGCCGTCGGGCAGGCGCAACATCATGCCGCCTTGTCCCTTGATGGGCCTGTCGCAGATGCCCCGGAAAATCGCGCCCGGGCGCGGGGCGTCGGGATGATCGACCAGCAGGTCGTCCAGCTTGCCATCCACCAGAAGCGCCGCGGCCTCGATCTCGCCGATGTGGTCGAGGATGATCATCCGACCCTTCATGATGCCACCCTTGAAAGCGCCAGGCCCGCCGCTGTCAGCAACCCTGCCGTCTCGGTCAGGGGCAAACCCACGATCGCGGTGTAAGATCCGTTGATCCACGGAATGAATGCCCCGGCAGGCCCCTGGATGGCGTAGCCTCCGGCCTTGCCCCGCCAGTCGTCCGAAGCAAGGTAGGCCGCGATCTCGCCCTCCGACAGCGGCTTCATGGCGACCGTGCTCTGCACGTCCCGCGTCCAGAGCCGTCCGTCACGCTTGACCGCCAGCGCGGTGATCACCTTGTGGCGACGGCCCGACATCAGGCGCAGAAAGCGCGCGGCCTCCTCCGCATCGGCGGGTTTGCCCATGATCCGCCGGCCGAGCGCCACGGTCGTATCGGCGCAAAGCACGACCTCATCCGCCGTTGCCGGTACCGCAGCGGCTTTTTCCACAGCGATCCGGTTGACGTAATCACGGGGCAGCTCGTCCTTGCGGACATCCTCGTCGATGTCCGGCGGCCGGATATCGGCAGGCGTCAGACCCAGTTGCGCCAACAGCTCGAGCCGCCGGGGCGAACCTGAACCGAGGATCAGTTTCAAAGAGTGATCTGGGGGCAGGGTCGTCATGTCAGCGCCCTACCAAGCTCGGCACGTCACGTGCAATGCCGGTGCCCTACTTGAAGCGATAGTTGATACGACCCTTGGTCAGATCGTAGGGGGTCATCTCGACCTGTACCTTGTCGCCTGCAAGAACCCGGATGCGGTTCTTGCGCATCTTGCCTGCCGTATGCGCGATGATCTCATGGCCGTTTTCCAGCTCGACCCGAAATGTCGCGTTCGGCAGAAGTTCTTTCACGACACCTGGGAATTCGAGCAGTTCTTCCTTGGCCATGTGATCTCCTGTCATTGGCGTCCGCTTGTTGCGGACCGCGCCTAGATGCGCCTGAAACTGGAACTTTTCAAGGGTAAATCAACCAAGCGCCACGGTTGTGACGCGTTCCAGCCGATGGTCCTGTTCCGGCCAGTGGCTGAAATTGCCGACCTGCCCGACCTTGCGCACGGCGGCGATGGGGGCGGTGTCGACCTCGGCGATGACCCAACCGGGGATGTCGGTGCCGCCCTCGGCGATGATTCCGTCATCCGGCAGGCCGAGGTCGGGCGGACAGAAGATGCCCGCGCGACCTGTGTTCACGTCGATGATCCCGCAGTCGGGGACACTACCTACAAGCGGGGCTTGCACGATCAGGCATTGCCCCTCGATCGCACGCGCCCGGCACGACTGGCGCACACGGGTCTGGCCCGCGGCGGCCTCGGTGCACGACGGCACAAGGATCAGGTCCGCCCCGGCCGCAACCAGCGCCCGCGCCAGCAGGGGAAATTCGCTGTCATAGCAGATCAGGATCCCGACCCGGCCGAGGGTGGTTTCGAGAAGTTGCAGGGTCTGGCCCGGGCCAAGCTGCATCTCGGTGCGCTCATAAGGCGTCAGGATCATCTTGTCCTGTATCGCCACGGCGCCGGATGGCGCACAGAAAGCGGCGGCATTGGTGCACTGGCCGGCGATGCGGCGTGGCAGGCTTCCGGCAAGGATATGCACGCCGTGGCGCCGGGCCAGGGTGGTATGCAGCGCCGTCCAGCGGTCGAAGACCGCGCAAAGCGCTGCCACCCAGTCAGTCGGTTGTCTGTCGGCCGGGGCGCCGATCAAAGCCGCCTCGACGCCCGCGTATTCGGGGAACACCAGCAACTCGGCCCCCTGCGCCGCGGCCTCGGCCACCCATGCATCAAGCCTGGCGGCAAGGCTGTCCCAATCCGACTGCCACTGGGGGTGATAGGCACAGGTCGCGATCTTCACAGGGCTTTGCTCCAGAATTGCATCGGTTTGGCGGTCTCTTCCGCACAGCCCAGATCACGCCACGCGAATTCCGCCACGACACCCGCCATCGGCGTATACCCCCGCTTGCGCCAGAACGGGTCGAGCGGGGCGTGACCGGCGGGCCGGGCAGGGTGATCGGCCGGGCGCCTCACGGCACAAAAGGCCGAGACCGCGCGGCCGAGCTTGCGTGCGTGTTCCTCGCGGGCATCGAAAAAGGCATGGCCGATCCCACGGCCACGATAGGCAGGCAGCAGAACGCTTTCCGCGCAATAAAAGATGTCTTCCGGCACCAGCTCCGTCCCTGCGAAGGCACGCCCGAAATCATCCGCGTGATCCTCCATCGGTGTGCCGGTCGCGGCACCGACAAGCGTATCGCCATCGAATGCGCCCACAAGGATCGCGCCTGCACTGTCGCGGTAGCTTTCCAGATAGCGGCGCTCGTAGGCGAAACTGCCGTCGTAAAGGTAGGGCCAGTCGCGAAACACCTGCATCCGCAGACGTGCGACATCGGGCAGATACCGTGCAAGCTCTTCTCCGGTCAGGGGCCGCACGGTCACGCTCATGACACCTGCCGCAGCCAATCGGCGAGGTTGTAATAGGTGGTCACACGGGCGATCTTGCCCTCGCGCAAGGTCATCAGCGACGCACCGGGCAAGCGGTATGTCTGGCCGCGGGCCTCGGGCAGCCCCGGATCGGTCTGAAGATAGGTGCCGTTCACCATGAACTCCGCCGCGCCGCGCGTGCCGCCTTCCGCCGAAAACAGCACCATCTCGGTCAGCTTTTCGTCGTAGCATCGCTGCATATGGGCGCAGAACACAGCGAATGCCTCTTTGCCGGTGCGGATTTCGCCCTCGTTGACATGATGGGCGAGGTCCTCGGTGACCTGCGCCAGCATGCCCTCGACATCGCCGGCATTGAAGGCCTCGAAATAGCGCTGCAGCACTTCGGTTGCGTCAGTCATCGGATATCCCTTCGGTTCCGGGCCCCCAGCGGGCAATCAGCCGTTCCACGATCTGGTCGCGTGTCTGCCGGTAGGACGCCAGCCGCGCCTCGCGGTTCTCGCCCAGCCCGGTCGGGTCGAGGATCGGCCAGTATTCCACGTCCAGATGGTAATACCGCGTCAGATCCAGCGCACGGCGCTGGCTGGCCGGCGATAGGGCGAGAACCAGATCGAAGGACGACAGGTCGTCGCCCCAATCCTCCATCTCGTCGAAACTGCGCGAGCGGTGGCGCGACAGCTCCACCCCCATTTCGGCACAGACGGCGATGGCGAAACCGTCGATCTCCAGATCGTTCTTCACGCCGACCGACTGGATATAGCATTCGGTGCCGTAGAGTTTCTTCATGATACCCTCGGCCATCGGGGACCGGACCGAGTTGTGATCGCAACAAAAGAGCACCGACTGTGGCAGGTCATCGAATGTCTTGTCCCCGTTCGGCACCATCAGCTCCCGTAGTGCAGAACACAGATGAGGGTGAAAAGACGCCGGGCGGTATCGATATCCACCTCGGCTTTTCCTTCCAGCCGTTCCTGCAAGACACGCGCTCCTTCATTGTGGATGCCGCGGCGGGCCATGTCGATCGTCTCGATCTGGCTGGGCGGCAGCGTCTTGACCGCATCGAAGTAGCTGGCACAGATCTGGAAATAATCCTTCACGACCTGTCGGAACGGCCCGAGCGAGAGATGGAACTCGCCCGCCGGATCATCGTTCTCCTGCCTGATATCGAAGACGAGGCGGCGTTCCTTGATCGACAGCCCCAGCTTGTACGGTCCCGGCGGGACCTCGCGGTCATCACGGGCGGGCAGGGCAAAGCTGTTGTCCTCCAGCAGGTCGAACATCGCCACCTTGCGCTCCTGGTCGATCTCCGGTGTCGGCGGTGGCAGATTGCGGTCATCGATCTGAAGATGGATGATCTTGCTCATGGCGCGTCCCTGTTCAGCCGGTCGAGCCGCGCACGTACCGAGAGCCCGTGGGCCTCAAGGCTCTCCGACTGCGCGATCCTTTCCGCCGCCGGGCCGATGGCGGCAAGTGCGGCGGGTGTCATGCGCGACAGCGTGGTGCGTTTGATGAAGTCCATGACCGACAAACCGCTCGAGAACCGCGCCGACCGCGCCGTGGGCAGCACGTGGTTCGGCCCGCCGATGTAGTCGCCGATCGCTTCGGGTGTCCAGCCGCCGATGAAAATAGCGCCGGCATGGGTGATACTCTGCCACAGCGCTTCGGCATCGCCGGTGCAGATCTGCAGGTGTTCGGGCGCCATGCGGTCCGAAAGCGCCACCGCCTCGTCCATGTCGCGCACGGTGATCACGGCACCGAAATCACGCCAACTGGCGCCGGCAATCGCGCGGCGGTCGAGCGTTTCAAGATATCTGTCCACAGCATCGGCGACCGCCTGTCCGAAGGCGGCATCATCGGTGATCAGGACCGACTGCGCGCTTTCGTCGTGTTCGGCCTGGCTCAGCAGGTCCAGCGCGATCCAGTCGGGATCGTTATCCTTGTCGGCGATGACCAGTATCTCCGACGGCCCCGCGATCATGTCGATTCCGACCTTGCCGAAAACCCGGCGCTTGGCGGCGGCGACAAAGGCATTCCCGGGTCCGGTGATCTTGTCCACCGGCGCGATGCTTTCTGTCCCGTAGGCCAGCGCCGCGATCGCCTGCGCCCCGCCGATGCGGTAGATTTCATCCACCCCGGCGATCCGGGCCGCCATCAGGACCAGCGGGTTCGTCACGCCGTCGGGCGTCGGCACGACGACAGCCAGCCGCCCGACCCCCGCGACCTTGGCGGGGATCGCGTTCATCAGCACCGACGACGGATAGGACGCCAGACCACCGGGCACATAGAGGCCCGCCGCCGATACAGGTGTCCAGCGCCAGCCAAGCGATGCACCGGCCTCATCCGTCCACATCGCATCATTTGGCATCTGGCGGGCGTGATAGGCGCGGATGCGGTCGGCGGCCAGTTCCAGCGCCGCGCGATCCTCGTCCGACACCTTGGCACATTCCGCCGCGATCTCTTGCCGGGAAAAGCGCATGGTCGCCGGCGTCAGGTCCAGCCGGTCGAATTTCGACGTCAGTTCGATCACCGCCGCNTCGCCGCGCGCGCGTACATCGGCAATGATCCCGGCCACGGTATGATCGACGTCGGGACTATCCTCGCGCTTGGCGCCCAGAAGGGCGGTAAAGCGGGCCTCGAAATCAGGGTCGGTGGTGGTCAGAAACTGTGGCATCACGTGGCACTCCTTGGGCGAACCACATAGCGGGGGCACGGATGGGGGGCAATGGGCTGTCGCCGCGGGACCGGCCGATCAGGTCATCCCTTTCGGCCGTAAAGCCGGTCGAGTGTCTCGACGACCGCCGCCGAATGGGCCGCGTCTACAAGGGGGTCCCGGCCATCGCGCACGGCGTGCAGAAAGGGCTCGACGGCTGCGCCTGCATCCAGCGGGCGCGTCATCGCGGACCAGACCATCCCGCCGTCACGATCGGTGATTTCGGCGCGCCCTCCGTCTGCACCGGTTGCAAGCATCGCCGTCGCGCGGGTGCCCAGAACCTCGGCTTCGAAGTGGATCGCCCTGTCCGTCCAGCCGCCTTCCAGTGTCGCGGTCGCACCGCTTTCCATCTGTAGCGCTGCAACGGCGTGGTCGTCGACGCCCAGCCCCAGCGACCGTCCCACCACGGCGGTGCCCGACGCAACCGGACCGAGCGTCCACATCAACCAGTCGAGCGCATGGACGCCTTCGTCTCCGAACCCGCCATACCCCGCCTCGGCGGGATCGGTCATCCAGCCCGACAGGTCCAGCCAGTCCGCAAGCGCGCCGTCATGCGCATAGCGCACGCGCGCCGATATCACCCGACCCAGCGCGCCCTGGCGGATACGTGACGAGAGCGTGGCGATCGCCCAGTCGGCACGCATCGAAAACGCAGTGTCGAGGATCAGGCCATCGCGCGCCGCACGCTGCGCCATGCGCCGCGCGGCGGCTCCATCGGTGGCGAGCGGCTTTTCGCAAAGAACGGGCAGATGCGCGTCGAACGCCTGCCCGACACTCGCTTCGTGACGCGCATTCTCGGACGCGACGATAGCGGCATCCGCACGCGCGTCGGCAACATCGGTCACGACGCGGGCGCCGGTCTTTTCCGCACATGCAGCGGCGCGGGCAGGGTCGTGGTCCATGACGGCCACGATGCGGCACCCGAGGCTTTCGGCCATGCGGACATGATCGGGCACATGGACATGCGCTGCGCCGACGAGAACGATATCGGTCATGCCTGCCAACACTGCTGGCTTGGGAAAAGTTCCGCCGGGTCGGGGCCGCGGTTCAGCGGTCGTGCGCAGGCACCTTGCCCGATGGCGCCTCGTAGGGGCGCGTGACATCCCGCAAGATGACCTCCAGCGCCTCCACGTCGATCCCGATCGCCCCGTCGCCGGCGAGCGTCAGCTCGACACGGCCCGTCCCGTCCTCGCCCGGTGCGAATGCGATCGAAAGCAGCGAACAGACCATGTCGGGGTCGCCCTTGGCGATGCCCTGGCTCTGCACGCGCACCACATCCTCGATGGCCAGCACCGCCTGCACCCGCTCGACCGTGCGACCGCGCTTTTTGGCGCGCTCCACATCTTCCCAGCGGAACCGGTTGAGCAGGATGGCGAACCGCCGCGCCTTGTGGTCCCAGCGCATTTCGGCCGCCGGAAACACCGCGTCCTGCACAAGGGCGGCCAGCACCTGCAGGTCCTCGCCATCCAGCGCCCTCAGCCGCAGCGGGGCCTCGCGTCCGTCTTCGAATGTTGCGTCTTCCGTCATCCCGACACCCGTTCGATCCGCGCGCCGACGGCACCCAGCTTCTGTTCGATATGCTCGTATCCGCGATCGAGGTGGTAGATCCGGTTGACGACCGTTTCGCCCTCTGCCGCCAGCCCCGCCAGGATCAGCGATACGGATGCCCGCAGGTCCGTCGCCATCACCGGCGCGCCCTTCAGACGGTCCACACCATGCACCGTGGCGACACCGCCCTGCACCTCGATATCGGCCCCCATGCGGATCAGTTCGGGCGCATGCATGAAGCGGTTCTCGAAGATCCTCTCCTCGAGCACCGATGTGCCCTTCGCGGTGCAGAGCATCGCCATCATCTGCGCCTGCAGGTCGGTGGGAAAGCCCGGGAAGGTCTCGGTGACGACATCCACCGCCCGCGGGCGGTCTTCGCGCAACCTGACCCGAAGCCCGGCTTCGGTCTCGGTCACGTCCACGCCGGCTGCATCCAGTTTTTCCACGAAAGCCCCCAGAAGCGCGATCCGTCCGCCGAGGCATTCGACCTCGCCACCGGCGAACGCGGGCGCCAGCATGTAGGTTCCCAACTCGATCCGGTCGCTGACGACACGGTGCGTCGCGGCCCCGAGCCGGTCAACGCCCTGCACCTCGATCGTGCCGGTCCCGTCGCCGCTGATCTGCGCCCCCATCGCCCGCAGGCAGGTCGCCAGATCCACGATCTCGGGCTCGCGCGCGGCGTTCTCGATGACGGTTGTCCCCTTGGCCAGTGTCGCGGCCATCAGCACATTCTCCGTCGCACCGACCGAGGCAAAGCGCAGCGGCACCTTGGCACCCTTCAGCCCGCCCTGCGCCACGGCATGCAGATACCCGTCGCGGAGCTCGATCTCGGCGCCCATCGCCTCGAGAGCCGTGACATGGATATCCATCGGACGCGCCCCGATCGCACAGCCCCCGGGCAGCGAGACCTCGGCGCGGTGGTGACGCGCCAGAAGCGGGCCCAGTACAAGGTTCGACGCCCGCATCTTGCGCACGATATCGTATTCGGCACAGGTGTTGGCCGCATTATGCGAGGACAGGACCTGGACCTTGCCGTCCTGAAGGGCCGTCACCTCGACCCCGAGCGATTGCAGCAGGGCCGTCATGGTCGTGATGTCCGACAGCCGCGGGGTGTTGGTCAGTGTCAGCGGCTCGTCGGACAAAAGCGTCGCGGGCATCAGCGCAAGGGCCGCGTTCTTCGCCCCCGCAATGGGAATCTGCCCGCTCAGCGGCGCGCCGCCCTTGACCACGATCGAATCCATCTCTGCCTACTCTTTCTTGTCCGGATCGCCCTTGCGGGCGCGTGCCTGTGCCTTGCGCTTGGCCATATTGGCCTTGAGCGCCACCTTGAGACGGTCTTCGCGGGTTCGGGGCGCGCTCTTCGCCTTGGGTCGGGACTCTTTCTCGCTCATACGCGCGGTCTTAGCAATCCGGGCAAAAACCGTCCAGAGAGGGCTTGCACGACGTAGCGATTGCGTCTAATTCCCCGCGCACGTGCTGTGGTAGCTCAGTGGTAGAGCACACCCTTGGTAAGGGTGAGGTCGAGAGTTCAATCCTCTCTCACAGCACCATTTTCCATCAGGCTTTATCTGGCCCGAACGCGATATCCAGTGCCTGGTCCACCGCGCTTGCCAGCGCCGCTCGGTTATCAGGCTTGATGATCGACACATGACTGCCTCGGCAGGGTACGATCCCGATCACGTTGCCGACAAGATGCCAGCCGCGCTCTTTGAGGGGCCAATAAATGCGTCGCAAGACTGCGGGCCGGTTATCGGGGACGGCACGGATCATGACGATCCGCACGGGTGCCGGGGCAGGGTGATAGGCCCGCACCGCGCGGATGCAGTCACGGTGAAACTCAAGCAGAGGGTCGCCTGGTTTGATCCAGGCCGGCGGCCGTACATAATCGGGGTCGTCGGCGGTCTGCTGCCCCGCCATCGCGACCGGTATCACTTTGGCAGGTGTCGGGCTGCCAATGGAGCGTTGCAAACTGCGCAATACTTGGCCGGGCCATTGCCGGAACAACCGGCGGTATCCGCTGTTCACCCGCCTGATCAGTTTTTCGGTCAAGTTGAGTCTGGGTTTGCCACGCAAGGCACGCAGCCCGCTGTCGATCATGACGACAGTCGGTCTCGCGCCCTGCTCGGCAAGTTTGGCGGCCAGCGCAAACCCCAGACTGCCGCCGAGTGAATACCCCATAATGACCGGGTCCTCTTGAATTCCGTCGAAGGCAGGCAGCATGCGTGACGCAAGATCATCGATAGATGCACAGGAAATATCCCCGTTGAAATGCGGTGGGTACAGCAACGCCCTGATATGCCATTTGTGCTGAAGCAACTTTGCCAGCGGGCGAAAATGCAGCGGATGTCCGGCAACTCCCGGAAGAAGATACACGCTGCGTGCGCCGTCCCTCCGGGAGGTGAGATCCTTGATCCGGCTGCGGTCTGGCACGGGCGATCAGGTTCCCTGACGCCGGGCATCAATCAGCGCGATCAACCCGCCGACGGTGTCCCGCGCCGTGATTTCGTCATCGTCCAACTCGATATCGAGCGCCTCTTCAATCTGCATGATCACCTCGAAACGGCTCAGGCTTTCAAGTTCCAGCGCCGCAAGCGGTATGTCCTTGCCATTTTGAAGGTCCTCGAGCACCGCGGCAGGGGTATCGCGTTCAGCCGCTGTCATCAGGGCGTCGATCACCAGTTTTTGAGTATCCGTCACGGCGTTACCTCGATCTCGAAAGTTTCGGGAATGTCGAAAACATCGTCCTTGCGCATGGAATAGGAAACAACCTTCACCTTCGGCGCGACCTCGGCGAGGGTCTTTTCGATTTGTCGCCAAAGCCCAAGCGACAGACGTCGACCAAGACACGTATGCGGACCGAAGCCGAAAAAGCGCAGCCGTGCCTCGGTGTTGTCAGCGTCGTTCAGAACCGAAAGCGTCGCCCGCAGGATCGTCCCTGCCGGATGCAGCTGACCCGAAAATGTCTGCGCGACCAATACCTCGCGGTCGATATATGGCACACCGGTTCGTGGTGGTGCACCTGCGCTTTCTGCCTTTGCCTCGCCTGAAAAGATGGCGTGAAGACTTTTGCCTAGTGTCCCGCGCAGCGCATCATTTCCCAGAATGACGAGAGCGACGCGGTCAGCGACGGCATTCTCGGACAGATCGGGACGAGCTGCGGAGATGGCGTGGCGCAAGTTCCCGATATCATCGTTCAATCGCTTGCGCTTGGCCACGCCGATAGACTGGCTGAAGATGCGCGACACCATACTGTCGTGGGCGATCGTGAGATCGATACCGATATTCACACCAAGCAGCCCGTTGACGCAGGGCGAAATGAATTCCCCTATAACGTCATGCCGCCCCGGGGTCAGCGTCGCGCGCAACAATTTTGGCACGTTCTCGCTGAGATACCGGTCGGCGGCCGGGGCCGTATCGGCAATCAGCTTGGCCAGGCGCCGTCGTGTTTCAGAATGGACGGAGCCTCGCTGACATAACGGGATTGCGGCGATGGCAAAATCGATTTGCGACGTGTCGATCCCAAGATGGGCTCCCAGAGCGCGATGACGTTCGCCATAAGCGACCGGCGCAAGCTCGTTCTTCCCGAGGACCTGCGCAATTGCTTCGAAATCGGTGATAGCTGTGGGCAGCGGCATCGGGAAACAGTCTCCAAATGCCGATAGAATACCCAGGGGTTGTTTGCTCTGGCAACTGCCGTAAACGACATGCTGCCGGCCAAATGGCTAAAAAGAGGATGTAATCGTCAATCTCGCGCCCAGGCTGTCGCGGTCGAAGCGGCTGACGTTGCTGTCGGTGCGCGCGGCCTCGATACGCAGGCCGGGAATGAAACCGGCGAACGCGGCCTGCGGGAACCCCAGATCGATGGTCGCGAAAACCGTTTCGTCCCGCCGTCCGCCGGTAACCGGGAACAGAAGGCTGTAGTCGGGATAATCCGCCCAGCGGTATCCGCCCGATGCGGCAACCGTCACCGGCCCGAGGGGGGCGTCCCAGCGGTAGCCTGCGCGCAGCCCCCGTTCCGTGGACGTGTAATTGGGATTGTCACCGGTGCTGTCGACGATATCGAAGCCCAGCGTCACCACGTCGCCGCTTTGCAGCGCATAGCCCAAGGTGGCACCGCCGCGCAGCCGGTCCACATCACCGATCCCGGGCGCGTCGTAGGCCAGCCGCTCGCGCGCGATGCTGACCTGCAAGGAGGCATCATCCGAGAGGGCGCGCTGATAGTCGGCGCTCAGCCGCGTGAGCCGATAGGCCTCGGGCACGGCCTCGGCGGTGCCAAGGGCGATGTCGCCGGCGATGTCGCGGTAATTGAATTGCCCGCGCGTCAGCGCCAGTCCGAACAGCCCTTCGGCCACCACCCGTTCATGGCGCAACCGCGCCTCGGCATAGGTGGTGTCGAACGCGCCATCGGGGACCATCGTGTCTTCGGTGATCCACACCCGCGCAGCCTGCAGATCGATACCCGCCGTCGTCCGGCTTCGCGGGGTTTCGGACAGCCGGTAGGACGCCCCCAGTCCAACCGTGCCGCGCCA
>JGI12210J13797_10489366_pt1 | contig 12022 bp, 7 predicted proteins | sample ElkSlonscriptome_3_FD_13797 | JGI IMG/M metagenome (IMG submission 13797) | reverse complement strand
AATGTGGGTATTGGTGCCGCATATTCTACTTCTCGGTATCGGGTGAAGGACATTCCATTGAGTGACAATTTTGATGGTCGAATTTTATTTGACTTTAGCGGGGGAAACCTGTTTTTATCGGCAAGATTTTGACCCGACTATCTCGAATTGTTGGTAGCAAAAAAACTGTTTAAGTGACGGCATCTTCTTCTTTACTCAGTTCTATGCTCGTTTCCATTCGTTTGGCGTTGACGCTTTCCGTTGTGTCGTTTTTTTCAGCGAATAGCACATTGGCTCAAAAAGATAATTCCTTCCTTTCCTGGCTCGATTGGAATTATTCCTACATCACTTCGCCCAAATGGACTTTCGGCGGCGACGGAGGAACGCGAGGAATCCTGACTTCAGACCAATTTACGACTGTTTACCTTCGACCTTCAGTGAGTTTTAAGGTAAACAAGGATGTTAGACTAAATGCCGAGGTGGCGGGATTTCAAACTTTTCGTTCAGGTGGTTTTGATCTCTTTGAATTTAGATTGGCGCAGCAGGTTGAAGCTACGTGGCCCCGATTTGATCGGGTATATTTCACCCACCGTTTGCGCAATGAAGAACGTTTTTACATCGAAAATCAATTTGAAGACGCGCCTGAGAACGATTCAAATTTCGAGAATAGATTGCGCTATCGATTGGGGGCTGAAACAAACTACTTTAATTTGACTTCAAAAATCGGCAATGTAAAACTGCTTGGGGGGATCGAGTATTTCCAGACATTTCAAAGCAGGACGGATTCTCGTCGAGTCAACGACAGTCGAATAAGCGCGGGTTACGGTCAATTATTGAAAAAGGGGTGGAGCTATCACCTTGTGTTTCTTTGGCAACGGTCTCGAGATATTTTGGGTGGTGAATTCAGAACCGATCAGTATGTCCTGAGATTAAGGGTTTACCTGAAACAGGTGAAAAGCTAAAGTTTTGAGATCAAAAGTGAAAAAGCGACATCGGATTACCGACATCGCTCCCTTCAAACCAAAAAAATGATCGGCGATTGACACCAACCCTTTTTTCACTACTACTGCATTAAATCTCTTTAATCTATTTGCTACGATTTTGAGGACTCCTTCTTTTCCCTGAGAAAAATAGTCGCCTTAAGTTGATCAATGTGTATTTCAAAAGTTCCCGGCTCTGTCACTCGATTGCTCTCATTGTCGACGAAACTCAAGTCTTTCTCAGTAAGCTCGAAAATTACCTCTTGGGATTCGCCCGGCTTTAAACTCAACTTTTGGAATCCTCTCAATTGCCTCACTTTAGGAGCAACGGTGGCAACGAGATCAGACGTGTAGAGCTCCACCACTTCTTTTCCCGCCCTGTCTCCCGTGTTGGTCACAGTGACTGAAACGCGAATGGTATCTTCAAAGGAAACCGTATCCGAATTCAGATAGAGAGCAGAGAATTCAAAGGTGGTATAACTTAATCCGTGTCCAAACGAATATTGAGGATCATACGCCTCGAATCCAAATCCCTTGTCTCGAGCATCTGCTTTTACGTGATCGTAAGACCAAATAGAACCCGAATACTTCGGGTAGGTGAACGGTAGTTTACCGCTGGGGTTATCATCACCGAATAGTACGTCGGCTATGGCTAAGCCTCCCTCATTTCCCGGTAAGTAGGCCAAAAGGATGGATTCAACCAATGGCTCTATTTCGCGAATAAGCCTCGGTCGGCCTTCCAAAAGGACTAGAGTGATCGGTTTTCCCGTTTTGGCCAACTCCTTTACCAAGTTGATCTGCACTTCGGGAAAATCGAGCTCATCAATATCACTCGGCTTTTCCGTGGCAGGGAGTTCGGCTAAAACCACCACTACTTGAGAGGCTGCTCTTGCCAAGGCTACGGCCTGTTTCGTGTTTACATTCTGATCGTAGGTAGTTCCCTCCGCCCAAAGAACGCGCTCTTCGCCTATTTCAGACTCTATCGCCTCTTTGACCGTGTACTTTTCCCGATCGTTGAAGGTGGTATCTTGACCGCTCCACGTTCTCGACCAAGCCCCATTGAGGTAATTGATGGAATGGCTTCCAACTCCCGTCAATAAGATTTTTTCATTTTTGGATAGTGGTAAATGATCGCTCTCATTTTTCAATAATGTCATAGATTCTACCGCTGCTCTTCGTCCTGCTTCTGCAAAAGTCGCCGAGCCATAAAGAGGATAACCGTCGGGGTCGCTTTGCAGTTGGTCAAACAGTCCGATTTTATGCTTCACGAAGAGGATCCTTCGCACGGCATCATCAATTCTCTCCGTGGATACTTCTCCATCCTTCACCAAGTCGATCAAGTGTTCGGAAAAACTAGCGTCGTAAGGTTCCATGCACATATCGAGCCCCGCATTCACCGAAATCTTTACGGCTTCCCTTTCGTTGGCGGCGACTTGATGGGTTGAAACCAAATTGTCGATATCGTTCCAGTCTGAAATCACGAAGCCCCTAAAGCCCAGTTCATCTTTGAGCAGGTCGGTGAGTAGAGCCTTATCGGCATGAGAAGCCACACCATTCATCGAATTGGAACTGGCCATTACGGTTAAAACGCCCGCCTCGATAGCTCTTTGAAATGGAGGTAGATAATCCTGCCGCATGATGCGCTCAGGCAAATAAACCGCCGCTCTGTCTTTTCCATTGTGCGGGGCGCCGTAACCGATGAAGTGCTTCAAACAAGCCAAGCCGGAATAAGGCGATCTCAAGCTATCAGAACCACTGCCTTTAATCATGGCAACGCCGAGTTCACCGGCGATATAGGTGTCTTCCCCGAAGGTTTCGAACGTTCTTCCCCAAAGTGGTTTTTTCGTTACATCCAAAACGGGTCCGTAATTCCAAGGAATACCCGAGGCACGCATTTCATAAGCCGTGATTTTCCCCATTTCTTCGGCAACTGACTGGCTTCGCGCAGCCGCCAAATTAATTTGGTGGGGTAGGAGGGTTGAGCCAGCCGAATAATTGGCTCCGTGCACGGCATCAATTCCGTAGAGAACGGGAATGGCGTGCTCGGTGTTTTTGGCCACGTAATCTTGAATGAGTTCAATATTCTGTCTCCACTCATCGGGGGCAAACGGGTATGTGCCCAAATTCTGGATCGAGCCCACCTTGTGTTTGTCGAGATACAGCCTCATTTTGGCCGTATCTAAAATCACGGTATCTCGCCTATCCCAGAATTCACCCTTGGCAAGTGCCATCAGACTCAGATTGGTCATTTGGCCCACCTTTTCTTCCAAGCTCATCAGAGCTAAAAGTGAATCGGCAAACTGCAGCGATGAATCTTCTCGATTGGCAGAGGGTTGACTCGTGGTCTCACAGCTCGTGAGCCAAGGCAAAAGAAGCAGCGTTATGTAAACGAATTTTTTCAATTCGTTTTTTGGTAAACTCTCACGTAGTCGATAATCATTTGTTGATTATCAACACTTTCGTCCATTCCTTCAAGGCCGCCCCAGCCTCCGCCCATGGTGAGGTTGAGGATGATGTTCTGCGGTTTGTCGAATGGCCAGGTTAATTCCGATGAGGTATCGCCGTAGGTGAAATAGGCCTTTTCATCCACGTAAGCCGTCATAGAGTCAGGCGTCCACACGACGGAGTAAGTATGGAATTCATTGTTCATGTTTGAAACGGAAGTAGTCCCGGTAGCTTGGTTTCCCAACTTAAAGTAGTACGCTCCACAATGTGCTGAAGAATGAGCGGTTCCGTTTCCCGTTTCATTGTCCATTTGGTATCCGACGCTTTCGAGGATGTCTATTTCTCCGCAATAGGGCCAAGATAACTCGTCCACGTAATCGTCACCAAGCATCCACCCGGCTGCCCAATTTCCTTTTTCCGCGGGAACTTTCGCGCGAAACTCCACTTTCCCGTACAAGAAAGTTGTCTTCCCTCTCGTGGTTAATCTGGCCGATGTCCATGGGTTATCCATGTCGTTTTTGTGGGCCTCGATGATGAGGTTACCACCCTCTTGGCGGGCATTTTCAGGGCGGAAAGCCGTGAAATATTGCAGCTCACCGTTTCCCCATCCCCAATTGCCTATGTCATAGGTCCATTTGGTCGTATCGACGATACCCTCGCCATCGAATTCATCATTCCATACGATCTCCCATTCCTCTCCTTCCATATTCTGGGTGAGCGTTGTGGGGGTTACTTGATGCTCTCGCAAAAGCTCAAAATCCACGGATTTTATTTCCAATCCGTTTACCATGTGAATGCGGATATCGTGCTTACCCGCTCTCAGCGGGCTGCCGTCTCGCGTAACGATTTGAAAGTCCTCGCTCTTTTCCACAGGTACATTGCTCGTGATATTGTACGTGCGATTGTCTTTGTTGTGCACGTGATCTTCAATCCACACCAGCGAAGAATCCGTTATGCCTTTTGCTTGGATCAATACGCGGTATCTCCCCGACACAGGTACATCAACACGGTATTCGAGCCAGCAATTTCCGGCACAGGAAAAAACGGAGTCAATTGCCTTGGTTTCTCCTTCGGAAGCCTTCAAATCATTGAGTGCAATGGAGAATCCTTTCGCCGTTTCGGTAGAAATGACTGCCTCCTCATTTTCGGTTTGCATTTTTTCTTCTCCCGTGCAGCCGATCATCAAAATCACCGAAAACAGCACCAAACTGAATATGTGTGTACTTTTTTTAGTCATCATTTTACGAGTATTGCTTCGAGTTCTTCCAAGGACTTTCCTTTCGTTTCGGGCACTTTCATAATAATGAATACCAGACCTAAGACGGCAAAGGCTCCGTATAAAAAGAAGGTGGTGGCGCTTCCCAACACTTCCAGCTCCCAAGGAAAAACCACTTGGACCAAGAAACTTATGGCAGAATTGACCAGTCCTACAAAGGAAATGGCAACACCCCGTATCCAATTGGGGAAGAGTTCCGAAAATAAAACCCACATCACGGGGCCGATGGATACGGCAAACGAGGCGACGAAACCAAGGATTCCAACCAGGATAAGGACGGCGTTCATGTCTACTGCTGCCGTTAAAAATTGCGATTCGTACTTTTTAAACTCGAGTTCTCCTATGGCCTCACTCATATCTGCCTTGAAAGCAAGGTCATTATCGTACATCTTTCCGATATACGGAGTTACCAGAGACTGATCTATTTCTACAGAAAGTTTGCTAACCGATTCGTCGGTCAACTCATAGGTTGCCGAACTGAATCCGTAGGCTAAAATGAACAGAGCGATGGCCATTCCCGAAACACCGAATACCAAGAGTGGTTTTCTACCCAATCTGTCGATCAGTGAAATCGCCAAAACGGTGAATGCGAGGTTTATTAAACCTACCAGAATGGCCTGTGAGAATGAGGCATCGGTTCCGATTCCCGACTGCTCGAATATCATCGGCGCATAGAAGAAAACGGAGTTGATACCCGTAATTTGCTGTAAGATTCCTATTACCAGACCAATGGCTAATACCAATCGTAGCGAAGGATGAAACAGTTTGGAAACTGAGGTGACTTCCTCTTCCCCCTCTTCTTTTTTCTTTTTAATGCTATCTCTTACATCGTTGATGATTTTTTGTGCCTCGATTTCGTCCAGAGCTCTGCTCATAATCACTAAGGCTTCATCGTATTTCCCTTTCATAGCGAGCCAGCGAGGGCTTCTGGGTACGAGAAATAGAGCAAAGAAATAAAGTACGGCCGGCACGGCTTCCAGTCCGAGCATCCAACGCCAGTTGTACTCGTCAAATTTCAAATCTTGAGCCCATTGCGCTTCAGAATCGCCGAGCTGCAGAATCAAGTAGTTGGTAAAAAAGGCCACCGAAATACCCAGTACAATATTGAGCTGATTGAAGGATACCATTCTCCCTCTCATTCCGGGAGGAGAGATCTCCGCTATATACATCGGTGCGATGATCAAGGAAATTCCTACTCCCACACCTCCGAGCATTCTCGCAGCTACGAGAAAGGTGAAACTCGGCGCCAGTGCTGAGCATACCGCAGATATGGTGTAGAGAAGAGCTGCTATCGTCAGCACCTTTTTTCGGCCCACGCGATCGCTCCAAGGACCCGCTACCATCATGGCAAGTGTGGCCGTTAATGTTAAAGAACCTACGGCCCAGCCGAGCTGAAGTTTGGTCAACTCAAATTCGAGCTCAATAAATTTGTTTACTCCTGAAATTACAGAAGCGTCGAACCCCATCAGGAATCCGCCGAGCGCAACAATCAGCGCTACCATTACAATAAACCGTGTCTTATTCATCGCGATGGATTTTAAGGTTACTCATTTGGTAAGCATCAAAACGAGCGACTGCTGTTTTCAGATGCCTGAAAAGCAATTGGTTAATTTTCATGATGGTTGGTTAATGGAAAAAAAAGTCCCGTGCAAATAACACGGGACTTTCAAGTCGATTTAGTTGTTCACAATGATCTTTCCGGCGTGATTTTGACCGGACACATTCACATTATAAAGGTAGATCCCATCTGCGTAGTTTCCGGTGTTGAAATCCATGCGGAAGGTTCCGTTCGGCTGGTTTTTGAAAATTTTATTTTCAATTACCCGACCGGTGATATCGCTTAACGTGATATTTACATCACCTGAAGCGATCAAATTGTACTCGAGCGTTACCATATCTGTGGCGGGATTTGGAAAGGCTTTCAGGTCAGACACGAACTCGGTATCCTCTGCGGAAGTCAATCCGTCAAGGGTAAGGTTATCGAAAAAGTATTGACCGGTTGTTGTGGCCCCCGGATCGAGTAGCACGACAAATTGCTCAATATCAGTATTGCCGATAAGTTCAGGATCGATGTCAAATGTCAGCGTTTCCCATGCCGATGATACAGACGTCTCTGCTACCATTTCTTGAATCAAATCGTTCGATGAAGTCTGGAGCGAGAAAATGACCTCAGTAGGTGCATTTGGATCCCAAATATCCATCGTGATTTGATTCGAGTTTTCATTGAGATCTAATGCTCCGTCAAAACGTCCGATGAAGTTATCATCCTCTGTACCGCTTCGCGTGTAAGTACCTACATGTGAAGATGGATTTGTGCTCATGTCGGGGTTTATCACTCGACGCAATGCTGATGGACTTGAAGCAGCAATGAGGTTTACATTTTGCTGGCATTCGAAGTCGTTGAGGATGTCTTCATTGGTTGGCACGCCTTCACAAACATCATCCGCCAACTCAGGTCCGTTAAGGTTGTCCCAATAATAGGTTTCGTTTGTCGTATTATTAGGGTTGAAGAGGAGTGCAAATCGGTCGACATTATTATTCGCGACTCCTGCGTCCGGCTGTTCGAAAAAAGTAAAAGTCAGTGTTTCCCACTCCATCGAAGTTTGCGTAGAAGCGAGGTATACTGAATGTCTTCCCGTCGGGAAATTATCCGGTAGTGCAAGCGCTGAGTTTTCAAGTGTGATTTGCACCGTAGTACCCGCAGCAGGGCTCCATACATCAATGCTCATTTGTTTGGCACCTGTGATGTAGTCCGTTACATTCAACATTTCATTGTCGATTACGATTACATCAAATGGGGCCCCCGGGTCGCGCACGTATTCGGCTGCTACCAAACTTGTATTTATTCCGGATTGATCCGGGTTTTGCTGATAGGGAACGAAAACACCATTTTCAAAGAAGTAATCGCATTTGCGTACATCTTCAAAATTTTCCCAAAGGGTTTGAGCCTGCACACCCATGCCAAGTGCCGCAGTAAAAAGAAGTGTTGAGTAAATTTTTTTCATTTTAATTTAATTTAATTGATTTAAGTGATATGGTTTGAATTATTGATAAAGTCTTACGTAATCAACTTCCATGGTCTGCGGGAAGTATTGCGCATTATTCGGTGGATCGCCGGGCAGATTACCCCCGACGGCAATATTCAATATGAAGTGAAAGTCGTGATCGAATGGCCATGTTGTCGGCAAAACCGTCGATCGAGTGTGAGGTTCTCCTACGTCGACTCCATCCACTTGAAATAGAATACAATCCTCCGTCCACAGGGCAGTGTAGGTGTGAAAGCCTTCCGAAAAATTAATTGAGTCAACGGGTAAGTACTGTGTGTCAAAACGCCAGAAATCATGCCCGTAGTGAATGGTGCTAAAGACCTCATTGGGCTCACTCCCGATGGCTTCCATAATATCTATTTCTCCACTCGCGGGCCAAATACCATAGGTGGTGTCGGTGTGTAAGAGCCAAATGGCAGGCCATAGTCCTTGCCCCGTGGGTAGTTTTGCACGGACATCCACTCTACCGTAAGTAAAGTCTACTTTGTTTTTCGTTACCAAGCGGGCAGAAGTGTAATCCCGTCCTCCAAAGTCTTCTTTTCGGGCCGTTATGATCAGTTTTCCGTCTTCTACTCGGGCATTTTCTTCTCGCATCGTGTAGTACTGAAGCTCATTGTTTCCCCAGCCACAAAGGTCTCCGCTCGTATCTAATTGACAACCATCTGCGGTATCGTAACCCCAATATTCGGTATTGATAAAGCCTTCATTGAACTCATCTGCCCACACCAATTCAGTCTCGTAGCGTGAAGGAAATTGACATCCCGTTACCTCATTTACCGGTTTTGAACAGGAGGCGATTAGACCTAAACCCACTATTGCACTCAACACAAACTTGCCATTTCTCATACTTCTATTTTTCTATGGTAGCAATGTACATAATACACAAATTTAACCGAGAGTGGTTATGTTTGCGTTATTAACCATACATCTTGCCTACATCTGAGACCGGAGATTGTTCATCAGAACTACATCAGCAAGGCGAAAATCTTTTACTGAATGAGTAAAAGGAATTGAAATAAAGGTAGTTATAAGGTTTAGGTATTTTAAATTTAATTCATCATATTTCGCATCGTGAAAAAATCTACTTGCCCTTGTCCGAACAGAGTCTTTTTGGCTCAATGGTGTCTGATGTACATCATGAGCTGTTTTCTCACCGTGGAAATGGCGGGGCAAATGCAAACTCCCTTGATCTCGAACTACGGAAAGGAGGTTCATCAGGGAGGTACGCAAAATTGGGCCATCACCTCACATGAAAATGGCATCGTTTATTTCGGGAATAACAGTGGTGTGCTGATTTTCGATGGGAACGAATGGGAAATTGTGCCCCTGCCAAACCGTACCTTCGTGCGCTCTTTGTGTCAAGTTGAGAACGATCGATTGTACGTCGGTGGCCAAAATGAATTCGGCTACTTTTCAGGCGGAGTAGTAGGAAGGTCTACGTATAAAAGCTTGAAGCATCTCGTGCCCGAAGAGCATTCCGATTTTGAGGATGTTTGGAAAATCGTTGACAATGGGGAGGAAATATTCTTTTGCACCGAAAGGGCCGTATTTCGCATAAGGGAAAACACGTGTGAAGTCCTGTTGCCAAAAGGAGAGCGATTCGAGAATTTCTTTCTGTATAGGGGGCAATTGTGCATCCAGGAAATAGGAGAAGGCTTGCTGATTGATCAAGATGGGCAACTCGTTCCTTTTTTCAACGACGACCGCATCACTAGAACACGGATCGCCTCGATTCTTCCGCTTTCCGACGGGGACTACCTCTTTTTTGCGCAAGAGGGAGAAATATACCGATTTGATGGAGAGCGACTCAGTCTGTTTGACGGAGAAATATCAGCATTTACGAAGGAAAATAAAGAATACGTGGCAATTGGATTGTCCGATGGTTCGATAGCCATCGGAACTACCCAAGATGGATTGGTGATTATCAACGAATCGGGTGATATTCTGGAGCACTACAACACGGAGTCAGGTCTCGCCAATAATACGGTGCTTTCTCTTTACCAAGACCGCTCAGAGAATATTTGGATCGGCTTGGATAACGGGATATCCTACCTGGAAATTAATTCGCCTTTCAGTTTAATAAATCAAATGAATGGCTTGGAGGGAACGGGTTACGCCGCTCTGCTCCACAACGATTCTTATTATTTCGGAACGAATTTAGGCTTGTACCGCACCAATGGTAAGGGTTCTTTTGAATTAATGGAGAGCACAAAAGGGCAAGTGTGGAGTTTGCAGGAGCTGGGAAATGGCTTTATCATAAACGGAGATGGAGGTGCGCATTATGCCGAGAACGACGAGCTGTCCAGAATCTCAGATGTGAGGAGTTCGTGGAAATTCTATGAGTTGTCAGGTACTCAAGGGTATTATTTACAGGGGACCTACGGAGGCTTTTACTTGTACCAAAAAATGAATGAGGCAAGCGATGTTCCTCTCAAATTATTGGGGAAAATCGAAGGGTTTGATGAATCCTCGCGAATCTTTGAAGAAGACGAGGAGGGATATATTTGGGTGTCTCATGCTTACCGTGGATTGTTCCGTCTGAAGCCCGATTACGAGAACCTCAGATTTGAAGAAGTCCGACGGCTTGGGGTAAGCGAGGGGCTGCCCGAAGACCTTTACATGACTGTCTCTAAGATTCGAAATGAGATGGTATTTGCCACGATGAACGGCATTTATCGCTTTGATAGAGCAAAGAATGAATTCATCGTTCACGACGAACTCACCCTTCTACTCGGTGAAGATCGAAGTGTTGAAAGGCTCGTTGAAGATCAGTTGGGTAATATCTGGTTTTCTACGGAAAATGAGTTTGGCTTGGTCGAAATTCTCGAAACAGGTTTGTACAACGATGTAGAGGTGGTGTACTTCAACAAAATTCAGAATGAGCTGGTAGTAGGATTCGAGAATGTCTTTACCCTAACCAATGACGCCGCATTTATTCCGGTGGAAAGTGGCTTTTACAAGTATAAGCTGAAGCGTACCGCGGAACCACCTGAATTTGAATATCCGCTGAGAATAAGTGAAATATACCTGTTGGGTGAGGAGGATTCTTTGTTGTACTCCTACTTTGCCAACGATACATTGGCCGCGACCAAGCTTCCCCCGAAAAATGGCAACATTCGATTTCACTTCAATTTGCCGACATTCGGAAAGCTAAACCAAGTAGCATATCAGTATACCATGTCCAACGAGGATAACGACTGGTCAGAATGGACGACGGAAACCAAAAAGGAATACAGCAATCTGGCTCATGGCGATTACACGTTTAAAGTCAGAGCCAAAAATGCGTTCGGGCGCATTTCTGATCCTGTGTCATTCGGATTTAGCGTTCTGCCACCTTGGTATAAAACTACTGCGGCTCAAGCCGGATTTGTCATCATTGGTTTCTTAATCTTGATTGCTGTTGTGAGGTTCGTGGCCATTCGCGAAGCAAAAAAAACAGAGGAAGTCAAGAAGCAGTCGATTGTCACCATTCGCCAAAAAGAAGAAGAATATCAACGAGAAAAAGAGCAATCGGAAAATGAGATTATCCGACTCCGTAATGAAAAGCTTCGCGCCGAGGTGAGTCACAAAAATGCCGAACTTGCCTCTACCACCATGCATTTGGTCCAGAAGAGTGAGATGTTGCAAAACATCAAAAAGGACTTGGTCGATTTGGCCGATGTGGGTGATGATTCCGTCAAAAAGCGGGTCAAACAAATCCAAAGATTGATCTCAGACGATGTAAGACTCGATAAAAACTGGGAAAGATTTGAAACCCATTTTGATCAGGTGCACGCCAACTTCTTTAAGAATCTCAGGGCGAAACATCCGGAGCTCACTCCGAAAGATCAAAAGCTCTGCGCATACTTGCGGATGAATTTGGCGACCAAAGAAATTGCGCCGCTTCTGAATATTTCCGTCCGAGGGGTGGAGATAAGTCGATACCGCCTCAGGAAGAAGTTGAATCTGGACTCCGATACCAATCTGGTGTCATTTATCATGGAGATCTAAAGGGGTCAGATGTCAGATACCGGATGTCAGATGGCAGATACCAGATGTCAGAGGTGCCGAATGCCTGTTTTCAGTGAAAAGTGTAAGCGTTGTCACATCGAGTGGCCGACGAAGGAGGTTGAACTTAGTGAGGCACGAGCGCTCTCACCGACCCTTGGCGGGTAATCGAGATGGCGCGTTGGGGAGCCCTTAGCTGATTTTCTTGTAGTGACATTTTGAATCAAGGCGGGATTTTATCTCCCTTCGGAGGGAGTGGATTCGATGACGGCAGGAATCGAAGACGAGGGAGGACGTGGAAAAGAAGG
>JGI12210J13797_10039489_pt1 | contig 12024 bp, 13 predicted proteins | sample ElkSlonscriptome_3_FD_13797 | JGI IMG/M metagenome (IMG submission 13797) | reverse complement strand
CTCGGGCTGGCGGGATTGTCCGCAAGCGGACCTGGGGTTTGGCGCTGCGCGCTATTCAAAGCTTTTCGCTTCGCGACCGGCCAGTTGAACTGCGTTCAAACCCCTCCATCTCCTCGTAAACTCGGGCTGGCGGGATTTGAACCCACGGCCTCTGCGTCCCGAACGCAGCGCTCTACCAAGCTAAGCTACAGCCCGTTATCGAATTTTCAAAATAACGCCTTCAAGGTTGGATGCAAGTGGGAAGCTTCGATTTATCCTGGTTTCATGACTTGCGTTTCCCTCCTCCTCCCTCATCTTCTTACCGTTTGCCATCCATGCCCGACCCCACACGCTCCCTCCCTCGAGTGGTCGCCGATTATCTCTCCGTCGAAACGCGTGTCTGTACGGTGCAAGATCGCTCTGCCGGATACAGCCTGGACCCTCGCACCCTTCACGATCACAATTTTATCTACGTCGATCAAGGCAGGGTAGTCTGGCAAATCGACGGAACGGATTATCCCGCCAGAACCGGCGACTTGTTGCGCGTGCCCCGACATCTGCCGCACTTGGCTTGGAGCACCACCCAAACGGTGCGCGTCATCTCCATCCATGTCTATCCCTACCTCCCCGGTGGCCAGGATGCCTTCGATCTGGTCCGCCCCCCCATCCTTCTCCCCGAAATTGGCGATACCGAATTGGCAGACTGGTTCCGAATGGCCCGACGTCATCTGACCAGCGGCCAACCCTCCGAGCACGGCAAACGGTTCATGCCAGGTTACGGCCATCTGGTCACTCACGGTTACCTGGTGGAAGCCGAAACCCGCGGTGAGCTGCAACCCTTAACGCTCGACCCCGTCGTGCAGGAAGTTCTCGCCTGGGTCCATCGCTCGGTGGAAACCCCGCTCTCTCTGGATAAGTTAGCCGCCCATGCCGGTTTCTCCCCCCAATATCTCAATCGGTTGTTCGTAAAAACATTCGGTGTGACCCCGCTCAAAATTCGTCAACGCCTCCGGCTCGAACGCGCCGCCGAACTTCTGAAAACGACCAATTTCACAGCGGCCGCCATCGGTGAACAACTGTACTTTAATGATCCCACCCATTTCTCGCGCGCGTTCAAAAATCATTTCGGCCGGGGTCCCGCGGAATACCGGTCGGTCTCGACTGATTGATTACCCGGCGACTGACCTCGACATTAGTTTCAAAAAAGCCGAGGCGAGGTTCAGTCCATCCATGGCCGTTTGGCATCATCTCAGTCAGGTTGCCCGCCATGAACGCAACCGCTACGATCCCGACTGAATTATCCGAAACCGCATGGACCGAATTTGAGGAGCAAGGTTATCTCCGCCTCGGCACTGTCCTGCCCCCCGCTGAATTGAAAGCGTTGCAAGATCGGATCGACGAAATCATGCTGGGCAATGCGGCCATCGATTACGATCAACTCTTGATGCAACTCGATAGCGCTACCGGATTATACGAGGAAGCCGGGAAACAAACCAAAGGCCACAAGGAAGCCACCCTGAATTATCGCAAGATTCAGAATCTGGAAATCGATCCTCTCTTTAACGAATTCATGGCGTTGCCAATCTTTCGCGATGCCTGCGTCCGAGCATATGGGGCCGACACACCGATCGCGACATTCCGAGCAATGTTCATGAATAAACCAGCGAAACGCGGCACGTTTCTTCCGTTTCATCAGGATCGCTGGACTGATCTCGATCGCGACCCGCTCATCACCACCTGGACCGCGCTCGACCCCGCCACCATTGAGAATGGCTGCGTGCAGGTCGTGCCGGGTTCTCATAAAGCCGGCTTGATCAATCCCTCGCATCCCTCCGGATTCCTCACCAAAGAACAAGCCGCCGAATACTGTCACCCCGACAAGATCGAACATCTGACGCTGGAACCCGGTGAGTCGGTGCTTCTGCACAATTGGCTCTTGCACGGCTCAGACATCAATCAAAGCGAGACGAGCCGTCGCGCCTTCAGTGTTTGTTACATGGACGCCCGAACCGTGAGCGAGCGAGGCGCAACCTTTCCGGTGTTATTCGAATAAATCGAATGCCGTGAGGCGGACAACCATGGACAAACGGGAGGGTATTCGTGGTATGTCTCTATCATGAATGCTTCCCCGCTTCCTCGTGTTCCGTTCGGTCGTCTCGGTGACTCTGTCACTCCTCTCGGTTTTGGTGCCTGGGCGATTGGCTCGAAAAGTTACGGTCAAGTCGATCGCGGCACGGCAGCGGCCACCATCCGGGCTTACCTTCAGGCCGGTGGCAATTTCATCGATACCGCTCGCGGCTATGGCCAGAGCGAATCGGTGATCGGCGAAGTTTTACGGGAAGATCAATGGCGCGATCAGGTCTTTCTCTGCACCAAAGTCGGACCGACCGAGCCCGAAGCCATGCGCGAGACTTTCGAGGAAAGCCTGCGTCAACTCGAGGTGGATTGTGTCGATCTGCTTTATCTGCATTCACCTCCGGAAGAACCCGATGCGATGCACCGAGCCATTGATCAAATCGTCCAATTTCAGAATGAAGGAAAAGTCCGAGCGATCGGTGCGTCGATCAAGGGACCGAATGTCACACAAGCCACGCTCGATCTGCATCGTCAATACATCCGCACCGGCCGAATCGACGCGATCCAGCTCATCTACAGCATCCTCCGCCCAGATGCCCGAGCCATCTTCGACGAAGCCAAGCAAGTCGGCGTCGCCCTGGTCGGTCGAACCATGTTGGAAAGCGGGCTTCTCACCGGGAAATATCGCGTCGGCCATCAATTCCCGGAAGGCGACCATCGCCAACGCTGGAACGACGAAAAGTTGGCGGCTATCATCGACGCGTCCGAGCGGTTACAACAGGAATTTCTACCGTCAGACTATCAATCCGTGACGGAACTGGCCTTGCGCTTCACCCTCGATGAACCGGGTCTGACGACGATCATCCCAGGAGCGAAAAGCCCGCAACAAATGGAAGCCAACATTGCGGCCGCAACCAGATCCACTCTGGAACCGACGACGATCGAACGGCTCCAGCAGGCGTTCGGTCACCTGACTCCGATCGTTAACCCGAGTTGACCCCCCTATTTCATTAACAATCAGTCCCGATGATAGGGACTGCCGTGGTTAATCTGACAAGCCCGATAAAGCTGCTCGAGCACCACGACCGTCGCCAACTCGTGTTGCAGAGTTTGCGGTCCGAGCGACCATTTCCAATCAGCCGCTTTTGCAACGGCTTCGGGTAAGCCATCGGCTCCCCCGATCATAAATGCCACGGTCTTAGCAGGACCGAGCTCCCAGCGTTGCATTTGTTTGGCAAAATCGCGGCTTCCCAGCATTTCACCCCGTTCATCCAAGGCAACCCGCCAAGCCCCTTCCGAAGCCGCAAGAAAACGGGTTGTTTCCTTTTCGGCATCGCCAGCGCGCAATACCTCCCATTCGCATCGCATGGTAGGCCGCAATCGCTTCAAATATTCCTCGATCCCGCGGGCCGCGTAATCAAGCTTCGGTTTTCCAATGGTAATCAGCCGCCAATGCATCAATAGAGCGCGTTGCGTTACGGGGTAAGGGTAAGGATGGGCGGATGGTCACTTCGTTGACTGCTGATCATCACACTTTTGTGCCGAGGCAAATCGGGTGCCGCAATAGCGAACGCGATGGCATTCTCGATCGGAGCAATCGCCTTCACCAAATCGGTCACGTCCCACTCCACCCATGTGCCGGAGCGGACGGTTTCAACCGGCTTGATTATCCGCCGCACCTCAACGCCACCCGATTCTTGACTCAGCGATTCTGGCAGCTCAGCTAATGCCAAGGTGAGGGTAGCCGCATCGTCCGGCACCGAATCGACATAAATGGAGAGCGTGGCTTTTCCAATGGAAATGGAGCTGGGCAGGTTATAGGTCATCAACACCGATGCCGACGAGCTTGCATAGAGATAATGATTATTCTCCAGTCGCCCGCTTGGGGTCGCGGTATAGTCAAGCAGGGGCTGAAGCCGAAGCGGAAACTTCGCTGGTCGCACCTCAATGGTCGCGGCCATTTCTTCCCGGGCTCCGCTTTGGCTAACGATCATAGTGAACGGATACTCACCCGTTGTCGCCGAAAGAATCCCGCTTAACCAACCGCCTACCTGATAAATGCCCCGCGGCAATTGGCCGACGTGCGACCATTGCGGCAGACTGCCATCGCCCCCTTCCACCTCATATTCCGCCGATAGATATTGGTAAGCCGTTGCGTTCACCTGGCGGGGGCCGCGAATGGTCAGAGGCCGCGCCCGGCCTTGCAAGGTCAACATGGCATCGGCATACCGGCTGCCAAGAATCCGCTGCGATTCGTTGTCATAATGCACCACATCTTTCAAGGTGCGATGAGCGGATACCGCCGCGCGCACCTGGAGATCTCGCTCAGCGACCCGGTGCACAGCTTCGTTGACCTCACCTCCAACGCCCATTCTTCCAATCGTGCCTGCCACGATGGGCAAGTTGGGCTTGCCGAGTGTCGAGCGATAATAGCCGATCATTTCCTGAAATAGACGGGCGTAATCACCACCCTCGATACCTGTCCCCGCCTCGCCCTGATGCCAGATCATGCCTTTTAAGGTGCCATCTTCCATCGCCCGCCGAATGACGGGTAAGGCTAATTCGGTCATATCGCCCCCTTTCATCCACTGCGCCAAGGTTGTTCCGCCGACAGCCACGTTGATGATGCCGATTGTGACATCAGGATCCTGGGCCGCCATGGTTTCGGCAAACGAAAGCCAGGGCCCAATCCCATACATAGAACCGATGTCATTCGGAGAAACTAGGGTCTCAGCTTTCCATCCACTCCAGTTACCTTCCCGTTCCTGGTCGGGTCGCGTCAGCCAAATTCGCGCGTGAGGCTCGGTATCACGCGCAAGAGTCTCAGCAAATCCGGCCATATTCGATTGGCCTGCCGCGATGTAGAGATGAAAGTTGGCCTGTTCGGGCAACTCTTTCGCCTGCAGAAAGCAGCCAAATAAAAGCGTCACCAATAGCGGCAAAGAGGATTTCATCGACGCATTCTCCACTGGAAGCCTCCCGCGAGCAACCGCTGGTTCGATTTCCGTCAATCCCCCCCGTGTCGAGCCGGTCCAGCGCTCCCTTTTTCCGCGACACCTCTGACGGGCCGTTGGGGCCGAACCCTGAGACAACTCTGTTCTTGGTCGGGGCCAAGAAAATTAAAGAATCTGGCTGCCAGATCCGCGCCCTGACCCGCGACCTTTCGAAACCACCATATCAGGCATCAATTCCTTCGCATCTTGGACAATATGAATTCGTTACCGACTCAGCTATCGACCATTTTAATTGGAACCAGCTTGTTCATGTCTACGGCCTCGCACCAACTGGCTGCCGAGCAGTCTCAGCCAACCATGTTACCTCCGCCTCTCGTGCATGAGGATGCTCCATTGGAAAAAAAGCGGGATGAAAATTCGCTCCCTGACTCAAAACAAACACCCTCACCGGAGGCCCAACCGTCCCCCTCCCCATCCAATGCAGGCGTGGAAAAAGAATCGAATGCAAAACCGGACAAGGAGCCATCTTCCGCCACACAAAATCTTCGTGAAGTGAAGCATGATGCTGAATCTCCTGGATCCGATGAAGTCGATTTGGTTTCCAATGCCAAAGCCATTCAGGTGCTCGATGAAGTCCTTGGACCTCGCCCAACAGAACCGCAAGATCTTGAAAGCAAACGGCCGGAACGTGTCGATACCATGATCGCCCAGCTTCGAGGCAGCCAGAATTCATCAGCACAAGCCAACGCCAACACAAGGCGTGGGGTGATTTATCATAGTAAAAAACAGCTCCCAGCCGTGTTGGCAGCAGCTGCGGAGTTGCAACAGGTGCAACTGGACCGAGTGGAACGGGAGCAAGCCTCCGATCAGTATCGACTAACTTACGCGGTCGATTCTGCTTCCAAGCTTAGCCGCCAGGACATTCTTTTCCGCTCTGGTTCCACCGCCTTTTCCGATAGCGACTCCTTTTTTGTCGTCCAAGATCTGGCAAATGCCTTACACGATCCAGCACTTGATGATGAACGCTTCATGATCGAAGGGCATGCCTCCGCAGAAGGCGATGCAGTGACGAATTTACGACTTTCGCAAGAACGCGCCCAACGCATCGCCCGAGAGTTGGTGGCGATGGGGATTGCCCCACGGCGGGTGGTGCCGATTGGTTACGGTGAAAGCCAGGCACGGCACGATGCCGACGCCTCAGAAACAAAGCGCCGGCTCGATCGTCGCGTTGTCATTTACCGTCTCACCGAAAAACAAAATTGACTTCGTTTCCCTTGCCGAAGTATTTGGGCGAATTTACTTATTGTCCGCGAAGACCGAAAGCATCGGATCCCGGCGCTGCATCATCCACTCACTCAGTTTCGCCCGAAGCCCTTCCACCACGCCAGCCAACTCGGGTTGCTCGCTGAGATCCCGCATTTCGTGTGGATCCTTTTGCAAATCGAACAATTCCGTTCGATGCACGCCGCGATTCAACAAGGGGTCATGCCGGTATTCGATTAGTTTATAACGCTGATCCCGTGCCATCCGCATCGTGGCCCGGTCTGCCGCGAAGAGGTGTTCCCGACCGGTTGCCCCCGCTAAAACGCCATTCAAAGATTCAAAGTAAGCGTCATACTCGTTCACCCCTGCCATCTCAAGCAGGGTCGGGTGTAAGTCATGCTGATGCACCAAGGCTGAGGAACGTCCTCCCTTCGGAACATCTGGTCCGGCCATGATCAACGGCACGCGGAGATCGTGCTCATACAACGTCCATTTGCCCTGGAACCCATGGTGTCCCGAAGATTTACCGTGATCGCCAGAATGCACCACGACGGTGTCGTCGAGGTAACCATTGCGCTCCAACGCTTCATGAATTCGTCGAAGCCCATCGTCCATGTGAGCCGTCAACGCATAGAGCCCCGCGATCCATTCGCGTGCCGTCTCCTCTTTCACCTGCCAACCTTCCTCTAGCCGTTCCTTCGTTAACAGTCCGCCATTATCAAACGCGATCTCTCGCTGATAATTCTCCGGCAACTTCATGGACTCCGCCGGATATTGATCGTGCCATTCCTGAAAGGTCTCCAGCGGATTGTGCGGGGCGAAATAGGGAACAAAGAGAAAAAACGGTGCATCGCCATCATACGTATCAATGAAATTGACCGCCGCTTCCGTGAAGATCTCGGTGCCATGGCGGGGGTCATGATAGGAATTCCACGGATTCCACTCCCCCATCGGATCGTATCCGTGCACCGTATGTTTCCAATGCTGTTTACCTCGATCGAGAATCTGTTCCCGCCGCCGACCATAAGCTTGATCGGGCATCATTTTCGGTTTCATCAAATCTCGCTGCAGTACATTCCCGCCGTGGAACCAGATGGCTTCCCCATCATTGAAATTTCGATTCACCGCAAACGGAGTGTTATGCCATTTGCCCGTGAGAAAGCTATGATAGCCATGGCGACGCAGGATTTCTCCTAACATCGGAGTGCAAACCGGATCTGGATTGGCGGCCTCGAATCGTTCGCACCCCTCTTCCCACCACCCCTTATAGAGATTCGGAATATCCCAAAGGAATTGGCCGGTAAACAGCATCGCCCGGCTTGGGGCGCACACGGCCCCGATTGATGAGCCTGGATTACAAGCGTTATCGAAGACACAGCCCCGTTCGGCAAGCGCATCCATCGCCGGCGTCCGCAGCATTGGATTGCCGTAACAGCCCGCGGCGTAAGCCGGTTGATCATCGGAGAAGGTAATGACGAAGTTAGGTCGTTTTGCCATGATTAGATAGTTGGGTCAGGATTGAATGGTTCGTTTTTCTTGAATGACTTTTTCCGGCTGCTGCCACCTATTCCGGACGCATTTCTCCATCGTCTCGGGAGAGCAATCCGATTCCAGATCATCAGCAGGCGAAGCCCAATGCTCGCTCCATCGGCCTTGCCAGCCATGAAACACCATCAAGGCATTGATCGGAACCCTTTCCAATATCTCATCGAGCACCGCGGCCGGCTCCCGTCCATGGAAACAACGATGTTCAATTTGTAGACCAACAAACGGAGACAATTCTGTTTGGCACGGTAAAGGAGCAGGATCGGGAGAATTCATACGAGGACAAGACTTCCCCGCAGGGAAGTAATAATCATTCAGTCAACGAAGCGCCGCGGGCAAAGACAAGCGGCTCGGTCGCGCATATTGATGCATGCTCTTCGTCTCAGGCGATCCTGAGCCGAGGCAACGGATGAGGTCCTCTTAATCAGACGGCCCAAAGGAGACCCCAATGTTTCATAAAACCAGTCGTGCTAGCTTGATTTTTTTGCGCAGAGCTGTGTCGTTCAGGCGGTTACGTATCTCAATAGATTCGCTCACCCCCCACGAATGCTGAGTCCACTTCGCTTGCGGTAAGTCAACGGGGTCACACCGCAGACCGACTTAAAACAACGATGGAAGTGGCTCAGGTTTTCCATGCCGCACTCCATGGCTACCTCCGTAACCGAGAGCCGCCCTTCCCCGAGAAGCCGGCAAGCCAACCGCATCCGTTCGCGCGTCAACCATTCTGTCGGCGTCATCTTCAGATGTTGCTGGAAGGAACGCGCCACATGTTCTGGGGTGCGCCCACAGCTTTTCACTAAGGCCGGCACGTTGGCGGGTAGTTGCCCTGGTTCCCTGGCAACCGCCACGGCCTGCCGCAGCCACTCGGGCATCCCCGTGGAACCTTGCCCAAATGCTTCCTGGGGCCGCAACAACCTCACCAGGCCGGCCAAAACGTAGTCGGCATCCAAGCAAGTGCGTTCACCAGCGTGAACATCCCCAGCGAGTTCAGTCAGACGCTCCAGTTGAAATGGGCTCAATCGCACTTCCATCGGAGATCGTTGCTTTTGCCAAAGCCCGAATTTTCGCAGGAGTTCGCTATGCCGCCGCTCGAAATGACGCCAGGCCCCCGGTTCAAATGCCAGATTGATGAGCGTGAGCGGTTGATTGCGTTGGCTGCGGAAAGCATGCGCATGTTCCGGCCGAATAAAGACGCATTGGCCAGGCTCCAGCGATTCGCGGCTTGTGGGACGTCGATGCCAGCCACGGCCGGATTCAATAAAGAAACACTCAAAGAAATCGTGATCATGCAAAGGCGGCTCATCCCGCATCGGAAAGGTCGCTCGAGCGATATGCAGCGCCTGATTAGGACCGGCGATCCGGGACCAAAGAAGGGTGGTCATGAGGTAAATATCAACCAGCGCCACTATTTCGTCAATTAAGCGCAAGAAATATCAACAAAACGGCATAAACTTTTGCCATGAGTCTAACCACCACCTCTCCCCGTTTGTCGCAGGAACAAGTCGCGCAATACAACGAAGCCGGTTATCTGATCGTCCGCGAACCGGTCTTGCCCGATAACCGCTTTCAGTCGTTAAAAGCTTATTTCGACCAAAAATTGGCGGCTTGGCCGGCCGATGAACGTCCCGAAGCAATGGACACGCCGCATTTCGATGATCCAAAATTATTGGAATGGGCGCTGGCCCCGGAAGTAGTCGATCTCGTCGAGCCAATCCTCGGCCCCGACATCATCCTCTTTTCCACGCATTTCATTTGTAAACCAACCGGTGACGGCCGTCGCGTGCCGTGGCATGAAGATAGTGCTTATTGGAAAACGAGATTGAGTCCGATGGAGGTTTGTACCGTCTGGCTGGCGCTCGATCCGTCCACCACCGAAAATGGATGTATGCATGTCATTCCCAAGACTCACAGCAGCGGTAAGAAAGGGTTCAGCGACTATGATCCAGTCGATATGACAAAGAATGTCTTTGCTAAAGAGATCACACCAACCCAGCGCCGCGATGAATTAGCCGTGCCGATCGAGTTGAAGCCGAACCAATGTTCCCTACATGACGCCCGCCTGATGCATGGCAGCCCGCCAAACCATTCAGATCAACGCCGGTGCGGATGGACCTTACGTTTCTGTCCAGCAAATGTGGAGTTGAACCCAGCCGCGCGGAACGTGCATGTCGTTTACCAAGCGCGCGGGAACAATCTGAACGGGCAACCTCTGGCTGATCCGACTCAGGCTTATCCCGAGATCGTGGCAGCGCGGCGAGCTCAAAATGTGAAGTCACACTAGCCGCCATTCCCTTACGGATACCAGCGAACCCTGCCTAACAGTCGGATGGTTCAAGGCAGGGTCGCCGGTCGATGAGGATTGAGCAAATCGCGGAATGTTGCCGGTCCAAGATCACGATGGATTTTGAACACTCGACTGAAGTGGTAGCGATCGCAGAAACCGCAGCACTCGGCGATCTCCTCAATGCTCAGAGCGCTGTGATGTAATAAATGGCAAGCGTGATTGATTCGTAACCGCGTCAAGTATTTCTGCGGAGGCAAGCCGGTTTCCTGGCGGAACAACCGGATGAACGCATTGCGATTGAGATGCACAAAATCCGCCAGCGCGTCATTGGTGATCGCCATGCCATCTGGATCCTCTAGGCTGGCCTCGAGTTTCTGCTGGGCAGCGGCAATTCGCGGGTCGGCACTGAACCGCGCACGGATCCGTAGAGGTGCGGTTTCCAGGACTTCCAGCACCAGGCGGCTCACTCTCAGCGTCTGTTGCCAAGGAGGGGCTGGGGGCTCGGTGCGCAGGTTTTCTACCAACGTCCGTAATGAACGAGACAGCGGGATTTGATGGATGCCCGGCAATTCCACCATTCCTGATGTGGAGCGCGGAAGAAAATGCACGTAGAACTGGGTGAAACGCGCGTGCTGGCGGGTCGCGAAACCGAAATCGGCAGGAATCACCGTGGCAAAGCCGGGCTGCAGCGGCAGTTCCCGCCCTCCCGGACAAAGAATGCCCCCGGGCCGATCGACCCAATAGAGTCGCCAATATGGCCCCGTTAAATCGGCATGCCGCCAGCCATCTAATACCTGGAATCGAGCGAGGAATAGCTCGAGGCTCAGTTCCCCTACTGGCAAATTCATATTAAACGGATCCACGGGCGGCATGTGTCTTCTATACACACATTGGCAATTTCTGCTTATCGATTTTTTCGACACATTCTGATCCGCTATCGAAATGCCTGACACGACAAATGCCTCCCGAGCCGAATGGTTTACGCAATCCCGATTCGGCATGTTCATTCACTGGGGCACCTATGCGCTCGCTGCGCGGCATGAGTGGCTCAAGAAAAAGGAGATGGTTTCCGAAGAAAAGTATCAGAAATATTTCGACTACTTTGATCCTGATCTTTACGACCCCAAGGATTGGGCGCGGCAGGCGCGTGAAGCGGGGATGAAATATGTGGTGATCACCACCAAACATCACGAGGGATTCTGCCTCTGGGATAGCGCGCACACCGATTACAAAGCGCCGAACACGCCTTACGCGAAGGATCTGCTCACGCCGTTTGTGGAAGCGTTCCGCGCGGAGGGGTTGCGGGTCGGGTTCTATTATTCACTGATCGACTGGCATCACCCGCATTTCCCGATCGACCGAATCCACCCCCGAAAACCAACGGATGAAAGCGCGAGAGATCCCAAGGCTTATGAGAAATTAAATGAGGGCAAGGATGTGAGTATTTACGCGCAATACATGCGTGACCAGGTGAAGGAATTGCTCACAAACTTCGGGCCGATCGACCTGATGTGGTTCGACTTTTCTTACGGTGACGATTGGGAGGTCGATCTCAAGGAATGGGTCGGCCCAGGCCCAGGAAAATGGGCAAAACAATGGGAGAGCGAAAAGTTACTGGCGCTGGTGCGAGAATCGCAGCCGCAGTGCATGGTGAACAATCGCCTCGGGATGGGGAAAGAGAGCGAGTTCCAAGGCGATTTCACGACGCCGGAACAGTATCAGCCGGAAGACCCGATCACCGATAAGCAAGGCAATCCGGTGCCGTGGGAAGCCTGCCAGACATTCAGCGGGTCGTGGGGATACTACCGCGATGAGAGCAGTTGGAAACCGGTGGACATGCTGTTGTGGATGTTAATCGACGGAGTTAGTAAAGGGGGGAATTTGCTATTGAACGTGGGACCCACGGGCCGCGGGGAGTTCGAT
>JGI12210J13797_10162481_pt1 | contig 12027 bp, 9 predicted proteins | sample ElkSlonscriptome_3_FD_13797 | JGI IMG/M metagenome (IMG submission 13797) | reverse complement strand
ATACGGTATCGAGCATCAGGGTGTCGTGTTTTTCACTTGAAACACTCCTGCGCTACCAATTCCCATTATATTTGTCGCCTGACAATTCATGAGAATAGCGGAGTAAGCCGTCGCTTGTTTTGTGTACTTGCAGTCGACCAAGCGATAAATCGGAGTGACGTCACCGCATTTGCCAGTTCGTAAACGATAACGAAATAACGGCCGGTGTATTGGAGTGGGTCTCGGAGCGCATCGCCGTGTTCTCTCTCGACACACGCGGTTACTTACGAACCCTACACCGTTACGGAATCGCGGCGCTTGGCATCGACGTCGAGGCTGAGAAGGCGTCGCAGCTCAGGAATGCAAGAGCCGCAGTTGGTGCCGGCCTTGAGCGCGGTTCCGATGTCTTCAGCGGATGATAGCGCGCCGTTGGTGATGGCGTCGACGATGGTGTTTTCGCCGACCCCGAAACAGGCGCAGACTATCTGGCCGGGACTTTCGAAATCATCGGTGGCGCGTCCGAACAGCAACGCGCGCCGGGTGTCGGCGTCGAGCACGTCGACCGCCAGCATTTCCTCCAGCCAGTCGCGCGCCGGCGGCACCGGTTCCGAGCTGACGAAGCAGCAAGCACTCAGTCGGTCATCGACGACCACAGCCGAACGGTAAACCTGGCGCTCCCAATTTGCCAGCTCGAGGATGTCCCCGCCGGATGCCCCGAGAAGGTCCTTCAACCATGCTCTCCAACCGCCAGGGGGAGCCGCCGCCAACGCGAATGTGGTCGCGAAGCCGTGACGGACCGGTGCCCTCGACCAGTAAACGGCGGCGTTCACGGCAATGGGGTTGGCGCTCAAGATGAAGCCGTGATAGGCGCACTGCACGGTGGTTAAGCTCACCGATGTTGCCTTGCTGTCCGGCTGACCCGAGATGGGGTCCGTTAGCCCATGAACCAAAGCGCCGATCCGGCCGCTTCCGCTATTGGCGTCACTCCAATGGATGGGCGCGAACAGCGATCCTTTCCGTTGCTCCGCCCCCACCACCGCACGCACGATCGCCTCGCCATGGTTCGAGCGAATTCGAGCGAGCGCGCCATGTTCGAGACCGATGTCGGCGGCATCGTCGGGGTGGATCTCCACGAACGGCTCCGCGATATGGCGGCATAGACGCGCCGTAGTGCCGGTTCGTGTCATTGTATGCCATTGGTCCCGGATTCGCCCTGTGTTCAGGGTAAATCGTCGATCCTGAGCCTGGAGCGTTGTGACCGGCACGAACCTCGCCTTGCCGTGATCCGTAAAGAAGTGGCCATCGGCGGTCATCCGCGCGATACCGTCACCACTGCCCGCGCGCACCGGCCATTGCACCGGCGCCAGGTTTTCGTAGGTCTGGTCGCAGAGCGCGGTCAAGCCGCCCAGATCGAGGTCGCGTGCCTCGTCGTTTTCGAAGGCCGTGAGCGCCGCGTGCTCACGAAAGATGGCCGCCGGCGATTCGTAGTTGAAAGCCTCGCCGAAACCGAGACGGTGCGCGACCTGCGACACAATCCACCAGTCCGGCCGCGCTTCGCCCGGCGGATCGCGGAACGCGCGCTGGCGGCTGATCCGCCGCTCCGAATTCGTCACCGTCCCGTCTTTTTCGCCCCATGCGGACGCGGGCAGGCGGATGGCCGCACGATCGATGGTGTCGTTGGATGCGACGCAGTCCGAGGCCCCGAACACCTCGAGCTCGCCGAGGGCATCGCGCATGGCGTCCGCCCGGGGCAAGCTGAAGGCCGGATTGGTCGCCATCACCCAAAGCGCTCTGATCTTGCCGACGGCAATGGCCTCGAAGAGATCCACCGCTTTCAAGCCCTCGTGGGTCGCCATGCTCGGCGCGTTCCAGAAGCGGCGGACCCGGTCGACCTCGTCCGGCGCGAACCCCATATGAGCCGCCAGTTGGTTTGCCAGGCCGCCGACCTCACGCCCACCCATGGCGTTGGGTTGCCCGGTGAGCGAGAATGGTCCCATGCCCGGCCGGCCAATCCGGCCGGTGGCGAGGTGGCAGTTGATGATGGCGTTGACTTTGTCCGTGCCCGCGATCGACTGATGAACGCCCTGCGAATAGCACGACACCGACCGTTCGGTGCATGCGAAAGCATCGAAGAACGCATGCACCTGTTCAATGGGTAATCCGGTTTTGGATGCCACGGCGTCGATCGATCCGGCGTCGGCGCGCGCGGCATTGAGAGCCAAGCCGATCTCCCGCGTCGAAGCGTCGATAAATGCGTCGTCCAGGGCGCCATAGTCGGCAAGATGCACGAGCAGGCCGTTGAAAAGCGCGGTGTCCGATCCCGGACGGATCGCGAGATGCAGATCGGCTTCTGCCGCCGTCGCGGTGCGCCGGGGATCGATGACCACGATGCGCGCGCCGCGGCGGTTGCGGTTGGCGACCATGCGCTGGAACAGAACTGGGTGACACCAGGCGGCGTTGGAACCCACCAGAACGATCAGATCGGCGAGATCGAGATCCTCGTAGCATCCTGGCACCAGGTCGGCGCCGAACGCACGGCGGTGACCGGCCACCGACGAGGCCATGCACAGCCGCGAGTTGGTGTCCACGTTGGCGCTGCCGAGGAACCCCTTCATCAGCTTGTTGGCGACGTGATAGTCCTCGGTCAGAAGCTGGCCGGACAGGTAGAAGGCGATAGCCTCCGGTCCATGGCGGTCGCGAACACGCGCGATCCCGTCGGCGACCGTGTTGAGGGCCCGGTCCCAGGACACTCTCTGGCCATCGATCTCCGGATAGAGCAACCGGCCGGTGTCCCCGAGGGTTTCACCCAGCGCCGATCCCTTGGAGCATAGCCGCCCAAAGTTTGCCGGATGATCTTGATCGCCGCGAACCCGCCAAGCGCCGGCCGCATCGGAGTCAACGACCACGCCGCATCCCACGCCGCAATACGGGCACGTAGTACGGACGCCGTCTGCTTGCGAACTGACCGCTGGCGCGTTGGATGTTGGCCCGGGGACATCCGGCATCAGTAAACGTCCTTCTGGTACCGGCCGGCTTTCGCCAATTCGGAAACGAATACCTTGGCGGCATCGTGATCGCACCCGCCGTGCTCGGCGACGATATCGATTAATGCCTTGTCTACGTCGCTAGCCATGCGCTGGGCGTCGCCGCACACATAGAGGTGTGCCCGATCTTCAAGCCACCGCCACAGCTCGGCGCCCTCTTCGCGCATCCGGTCCTGGACATAGACTTTACGGTCCTGGTCGCGGGAGAAGGCGGTGGACAGCCGGGTGAGAGTGCCGCTCTCCTGGAACGCGGCGAATTCGTCCGCGTAGAAGAAGTCGGTGTCGCGGCGCTGGTGGCCAAAGAACAACCAGGCGCGGCCGGTGGCGCCTGCGGCCGAACGCTCCTGCAGGAACGCGCGGAACGGGGCCACGCCGGTGCCCGGACCGATCATGATGATGGGAACATCGCCGTCTAGGGGAAGGGCGAAGTCGTGTGCTTTTTGCACATAAACCGGAAGTGTCGCGCCGGGTTCGAGACGGTCGGCGAGGAACGTCGAAGCGACACCAAGTCGTTGCCGATCACCGATCCGGTATCGCACGGTATCGACGGTCAAACTGACCCGGCCGGGATTGGCCTTCACGCTGGATGAAATGGAATAAAGGCGTGGCTGCATGGGTTCGAGTACCGCGAGGAGGGCTTTCGCGTCCGGTTTGAGGTGCGGGTATTTCTCCAGCACGGCGAGAACGTCGAGGGTCTCCAAGTCGCCGTCCGGATCCTCGCCCTCGGCCATGGCCGACAGCGTGGCCTTTTCATCGGCATCGGCGGTGAGATCGGCGAGCAGTTCGAACAGTGCGTCCGGCGCCAAGCCCAGCGCGTAATCCTCGGTCAGCGCCTGGCGGAGTTGGCGCGCATGTCCGTTGCCATCCCCCACTTCCATGTCCGCGTCGGCGCCGAGAGCGGCGATCACAGCGTCCACCAAATTTGCATCGTTGGTAGCAAGAACACCCAGGCTGTCGCCCACCTCGTAGTCGAGCCCGCTTGCGCTCAGGTCGATCTCGATGTGTCGGGTTTCTTTTTCCGAGCCGGTCTTGTTAAGAATGGCGGAGCTCAACAGAGCGGCGGGTATGGGATTTTCCCGCGAGCGGCCAGGCTCGGCGGCGGGGGCCGGCGGTTCGGCCTCCACTGCTTTCGGCTCGGCGGGAGCGTCCAGCTCGGCGGCCAGCTTCTTGAGCATGCGGGCCGTCGCCTTGCCGCCCGGTACGCACAGGTTTTGCCGGGTTTCCTCGCCGAGAAACAGGGCGTTGGAGTAGTCCTCGCAGGTGTAGCCGCATTGGCCGCAGTCCTGCTGCGCCATCGCCGCCATCATCTTGCGGCGAAGCGGCCGGCCTTCGGCCATGGTCATGCGCTCGTCCATGGGCAAGCTCTGGTCATGCCAAGGAGCCTCGCCGTCGTCGCCGTCGTCAAGGGGATCGGCGGCGGCCGGCGATGCACTTACTGCTCCGGGGTCCGCTCCGGCCATGTTGGGATCGCTGTCCAAACTCAACAATCCGTCGAAGAATCCGTTGAGCCAAGCACGCTGCTCTGGCGAAAAGGGTGTGTTGTCGGGGAGCATGGGTGCTAACATCGATCAGCTTTCTCCTCTGTTAACCATGGCTCTCAAACTGTCCACGTCATGACGGCGGCTGAAGGCGAAGAACGGCTCTTTCGGATCCGAGCGGTTGTCCATGTAGGCCTGTACCATGCGCGTCAGCAGAGCCGGCGCCTCGTCGGCCGGCACGTCACGGAAGATCTCGCGGCCGATGCCGGCGTCGGTGCCGAACCCGCCGCCGACCACAACGTTGTAGCCGTCGACGGTCTCCTCGCCGTCTTCGTCGATGGCCACGCGCGCGCCCACCAGCCCGATGTCGCCGACGTAGTGCTGGGCGCACGAGTTGGGACATCCGGTCAGGTGAATGTTGATGGGCGTGTCGAGTTGCAGCAGCGAGTCCATGTGCTCGGGGATGGCAATGGCGTGACCCTTGGTATCCGACGCCGCCAACCGGCAGCCCTGGCTTCCGGTGCAGGCCACGAGGCCGGCACGAACGGAAGTGGCGCGCCAATCGAGCCCAAGCGCTTCGATGCCCCCGGCCGCATTTTCGGCGCCCTCTGGCGTCAGGCCGGAGATAAGCAGGTTTTGCCACACGGTGAGCCGTATATCGCCGTCGCCCAGCCCTCCGGCGATCGCCGCGAGGCCTTCCATCTGATCGCAGGTCAACTTGCCTACGGGTAGTGCGACGCCAAGCCAGACCAGCCCGTCCTGGCGCTGTGGATGGATGCCGATATGGGCATGGCGATCACGAACCGGCGGCGGGTCGCAGAGTTCGAGCGGAACGCGGTCGAGCGCGCGGCCCAGTTTCTCCTCGACGGCAGCGATGAACTTGTCGAACCCCCAGTCGTCCAAAATGTATTTCAGGCGGGCCTTGTTGCGGTTGGTTCTGTCGCCATGGTCGATGAACACGCGGACGATGGCGTCGGCGACGGCGACACACTCGTCCGGTGCCACAACCACACCGGTATTGCGGGCGAAGTCCTGATGACCGGTGATGCCTCCGGGACCAAGCCGGAACCAGACACCGGGCGCTACCGCTGTTCGTTCGCCAACGCGGCAAGCCGTGAAACCGATGTCGTTGGTTTCCTCCAGCGTGGGGATCAAGCCGCCGCCGTCGAACGCGACATTGAACTTGCGCGGAAGACCGAACAACGAGCGGTCGTTGAGAATGTGATGATGCCCTGCGGACGCTACCGGCCGGGTATCGATCAACTCCTGTGGATCGATACCCGCAGTGGCCCCACCGGTGACATTTCTGATTTTGTCGGCACCGGATCCGCGGGAGACCAGACCGATCGCTTGCAGGTTTTCCAGAACCGCGATGCCGTGTGCCGCGCCAATTTCGCGAATTTGCAGGTTGGCGCGGGTCGTGACATGACTGTAGCCGCCGCCGTATTGCCTGGCGATATCCGAAACGCCCTTGAACTGCCAGTGGCTAAGGATACCGTTGGGGATCCGCAGCCGGCACATGAAGCTATCCTGGGCGGGCGCCACATAGAACAGGCCGTGATACTTCCAGCGGAACACGTCGACGCCTTTCGGACAAACGCCTTCGCGAGCCGCAGACTTCATCCGTGCGTACATGTCGAACGGATGTTCATCGCGCTTTGCCTTCTCTTCGTTGCACAGCTTCTTGCCGGCATTGAGAAACTGGTTTTGCGCCTTCAACTGCTGCGCATCGGGTCCAGTGGGTTCAGTATTGTCGGTGGCGCCGGCGGGGGAGGGCGCGACAGCGGAACCCGGGGCGCCGATGGGAACAAGGCCGCGGGCGCTGCGTGCGGATTGAATGCCACTGACGAACCCTTCGAGATAGCGCTTCTGGTCGGGGTTGAAATCGCCGTTGGTCACAGCCGTCTCCTCATGCCGCTTCATCGACGAATGCCCGGCCAAAGATCAGGTCGGGCCGCAGATGGTCGACAGGCATGCGTGTGCGGATCAGCTCCAAGTACCAAAGCGAGCCGGCGACATCGCCGAACAGCACCGCGCCGACCAGCCGGGCACTCTCCGAGCCGCCATCTCGCCGCAGCACAAGTTTGCGATAGGACGGAACACCGGGATCACGGAAGACGATGGCTTCGCATCCTTCGTCATCGAGAAAGTCGCCGGCGGAGAACACATTGACGCCCGACACCTTGAGATTGGTGGCGACCACTGAACCGGTGTAGCGGGCCTGGTCATTCCCGGCGAGGTGATCGGCCAGCACTTTGGCTTGTTCATAGGCGCGCTCCACCAAGCCGTAGCAGCTACCGTTGTGCTCCGCGCACTCGTCGATGGCGTAGACACCGTCGGCGGACGTTGCCAAGGTATCGTCGACCTGGATGCCGCGTTCGCAGGCGACACCGGCCGCCGCGGCCAAGGTGGTTTCCGGCCGGATGCCCACCGCGCACACCACAAGGTCGGCGGGTATCACTTTCCCGTCCGTGAGCCGAACGGCTTCTGCGTGCTCGCTTCCTTCGATGGCGGCGGTTGTCGCTTCCAGAACGACGGTGATCCCGCGCGCCTCGACGGCATCGCGCAGGAGGTTCGCCGCCGAGCTATTGAGCTGGCGCTCCATGAGCCGGTCCATCAGGTGAATCAAGGTTACGTTCACGCCCCGTTTAGACAGTCCGAATGCGGCTTCCAACCCAAGCAATCCGCCGCCGATAACCACCGCCGACTGGCCAGGATCCAGCCGCTCGAAAACATTCAGATCGACGAAATCGCGGAACGTGGCGACGCTCGGCAGGTCGATCCCCGGCAGCGGCAAACGCACGGCTTCGGAGCCGGTGGCGAATACCAGCCGGTCCCACTCCAGATTGCGGCCGGACGCCAGTGTTGCCGAGCGGGCGGCGGCATCGATGGACGCCACCGGATCACCGGTGACCAATGTCACGCACTGGCCCTCGTACCAAGATACCGGCCGCAGGTTGGCGTCTTCCCGGGTGAGGTCGCCGGCCAAGATCGCGGAGAGCAGGACCCGATTGTAGGTAGGCTCCGGTTCCTTGCCGACCACGGTGACCGCGAACCGGTCCGGCGACCGCGCCAGGAGCTCCTCCACAAGGCGGAGGCCAGCCATGCCATTTCCCACGACCAGTAGACGTTCCAGCGAACACGTTCTGGACATTCGCTCCTCCCTCACTGGTACCAGGCAACGATGGCTTTGAGCGTCCCGGCCGCGATCACCGGAACCGCCACCATGGTGGTGAGCCCGGCGTCCGCGGCGGAAACCGCGATCGGTTCCGGCTCCGTGGACAGGTCGGTCGAGATCGCCGGTACGCCGCTTTGCCATACCTGGCCCAGCGTGCCGGCGGTTGGCGGCAGAGCGATGTAACCGTACACCGCGGCGACATCGCTGATGTCCTCGCAATAGCCGCCGGCGAACGTTAGAGCGTTTCGGCTGCTATCCGGCACCCAGGTTTCGAAGCGCCGCGCGATGGGCGTGCCGAGCGCCGACAGCAAAGTCAGTACCCAGGCGCCCTCACCATCGCGTCCGCAGGGAATGCCGACGCCGCGATTGATACCGACACGCTCGGTGCTTTCCCACCGGAGAAACCGGCGCGAGCGGCCAAGATCCTCCATGATCACCGGCATGCCGGTGTCCCAAGTTTGACCCGGCAGCCCAATTCCGCGCATGAATTTGATGTGGCGGTAGCTCCATTCGAGAGCTTCGGCGGTGCCGTAGTAGCCGTCCACGAGACCCATCTCGATGGAGTCGCGCGGCGTATGCCAGACTTCAATGGCACCGATGTGCTCGCGGTCGTCACCGCAAAACAACACGATGACCGCCATCGGCTGGAGGCCGTTGAAGATGGGCAGAGCCACCGCGCACGTGAGACCCGCCGCTTTCGCCGCTTCGCCGCGTTTAAAGTACGAGCCCGTCAGGTCCTTGAGGATGATCGGGTGGCCGGCCGCCCAGGCCTTGCCGGGCAAGCCTTCGTCATAGTCGAACCGGGTCTCGCGGCTGACGGTTTCGAAATCGCTCAGCGGTCCATAGAGCCCCGAACCGAGCACGAGTTGCCGGCCGTTCTCGGTGGGGATCCAGATTTCCGTGGCTCGGATGAAGGCCTGTTTCGGCGCGTCTGCTGCCGCGCTCATCGGAGATCCGTGGATATCGACGGCCTGATCGCGAACCGCGGCCCCAAAGCCGTCAATAGACAATGACTGTTCCGACATGGCTCAAGCCGCCTTTTCCGGCGATGCCGACGACGTGTCGCCGCCCGTGGGGTGCTGGACCTTTTCGTACTCCTCGAGAAACGCCAGAAGCTCCTCGCGGTAGCGATAGTAGTCGGGGTGTTCGAGCAGCGCTTTCCGTGTTCGCGGCCGGGGAATGTCCACTTCCATGACATTGCCGACCCGGGCATTGGGACCGTTGGTCATCATCACCACCCGATCGGCAAGCAGGATCGCTTCGTCTACATCATGAGTGACGCAAATAGCGGTCACCCGGGTGCGCGACCATACCTCCATGAGTACCTCTTGGAGCTCCCAACGGGTCAGTGAATCGAGCATGCCGAAGGGTTCGTCCAGCAGCAGGAGCTTGGGCGAGAGGGCGAAAGCCCGGGCAATCCCCACGCGCTGCTTCATGCCGTTTGAGAGGTCGGATGCCTTCTTGTCGACGGCGTCGGCCAGACCGACCCGGCCCAGGTAGTAATGGACGATATCTTCGCGCTCGGCGCGGCTTGCATGGGGAAAGACCTTGTCGACGCCAGGGGCAACGTTCTCGGCCGCGGTCAGCAGGGGAACAGGCTGGGCGCCTGAAATACGACGCCGCGATCCGGCCCGGCGGTATGGATTTCGCGGCCGTCCAGGATGATCCCGCCGTCCGAGATGTCGGCGAGGCCGGCGGCCATGGAAAGAACCGTCGACTTGCCGCACCCGGAGTGCCCGATCAGCGTGATGAACTCGCCCTTCGGCATCAGCAGCGAAAAATCCTCGACCACGGTCAAGGGGCCTTTCGGTGTGGGGTAAACCTTTTGCGTCTGGAAAAATTCCACATAACGGTTCTTGATGGGAGACTTGGCCGTGTCGGTATACGCCTTCGGCGGTTTCCCAAGGGCGGTGACGGGCGAGAGATCGGGGAGTCTCAGGCTGTCGTCGATCTCGGCGGCGCGCTCGCCGGCGATGCCGATCAGGTACTCGGTGATGGCCCTGCGCAACCGCTTGTAGGCCGGATCGTGGTTAATGGCTGTGCGATCCCGAGGCCGAGGCAGGGTCACCCGAAACTCCGGTCCCAACGTGGCGCCCGGGCCCGGAGTCAGCGGGATGATGCGGTCAGCCAGCAGGATCGCTTCGTCCACGTCGTTGGTGATTAGCACCACGGTTTTTTTCTCGCGTTCCCAGATGGTCTCGATTTCGTCCTGGAGTTTGGCGCGGGTCAGTGCGTCCAGCGCGGAAAGGGGCTCATCGAGAAGGAGGATCTCGGGGTTCATGGCGAGGGCGCGGGCTACGGCGACCCGCTGGCGCATGCCGCCGGACAATTCAGCCGGCCGCCGGTCGGCCGCGTGCGTCAGCCCGACCATGGCGATGGTGTCGCGGGTATGGGCATCCCGCTCGGCCTTGGTCTTGTCCGGGAACACGGTATCCACCGCGAGCGCCACATTGCCGTACACGGTCAACCACGGCATCAGTGAATAGGACTGGAACACGACCCCGCGATCGGGTCCCGGTCCGCGCACGATCTCTCCCTTCAAACGCACCTCTCCCCGGTCCGGCTCGATCAAGCCGGCGATTGCGGAGATCAACGTTGTCTTGCCGGATCCAGAGAAGCCGACGATGGCGACGAATTCACTTTCCTGTATGGCGAGATCGATATCCTTCAGGACGTCCGTCCGGTCGGTGCCGTCGCCTTAGCTCTTGCAGACACCGGAAAGTTCGAGAAATGCCATGGTCATGTTCCCTTTGGTCTAGCGATTGGCGCTGAAGGTGACGGCCGCCTGCGAGGCGTACATGATCCGGTCGAGCAAGAACCCGATGATGCCGATGGTGAGCACCGCAACCATGATTTTGGCGAGCGAGGACGATGAGCCGTTCTGAAATTCGTCCCAGACGAACTTCCCGAGACCGGGGTTCTGCGCGAGCATTTCAGCGGCGATCAGCACCATCCATCCAACCCCCAGTGAGAGCCGGAGCCCGGTGAAGATCAGCGGCAGCGATGACGGAAGCACCAGCTTGTAGATCTTGCTCCACCATCCCAACTGCAGCAGTTTGCCGACGTTCACGAGGTCGCGGTCGATGGATGCCACGCCAAGCGACGTGTTGATCAAAGTGGGCCAGAGGGAACACAGCGTCACGGTGATGGCCGAAGTGAGGAACGCCTTTTCGAACATGGGATCATCGGTGACGTAAACCGCGCTCACCACCATGGTCACGATGGGCAGCCAGGCCAACGGCGAGACCGGCTTGAACACCTGGATCAGAGGGTTGAGGGCGGCGTTGGCGATCCGTGACAGTCCGCACGCGACCCCCAGTGGCACGGCCACCAGAGTGGCGAAAACGAAGCCCATGAACACCGTCTGCAAGCTGGTGAAGATCTGGTCGATGTATGTGGGCGCGCCGGTGTAGGTCCGCCACTTCACTTCGGCGTCCGGGTTTTCGGCGAGCTTGGCGGCGTTGCGCTTTTCCTGGCGCTCGTAGAAGGCGTCCGCGCGCTCCCGAGACGCCACGTGGTCGTCGAACAGCACGACCGCCTGTTCCCACACCTGTGCCGGACCGGGAATGGCGCCGAGGCTGGTCTTTACTTGAGGTGCCAGGTGTGCCCAGGCGGCTAGAAACACCATAATGGCAAGCACCGGCACGCCAAGACCGATCCAGACCTCCTTGATCTGGTGCTTCGGGCTATCACCGGCGGCGATCTTCAACAGAGGAGCCACCCAGCCGAGGCCGACCACATTCAGGTAGCCAGCTGCTTTGTTGATGCGGGCATGAAGCCGCTCGCGGCGGGCCTGGCGGGCGGCTTTCGCACCCGCGTTCACTCCAGCCGGGTGGCAGCCAGCCGCAATGTCCGCGGCTTTAGTCATGGTATTCATCGCTGTTATCCTTCGTGCGGATCCGGTTGGTGTTACTGAGCGGTGTTCATCCCGACGACGTCCGAGCCTTCGACCCGCTGATCACCCTTGAGACCGATGGGGAACTGGGCGAGGTAGTCGTTGGGTGCGCGGCCATCGAAAACGATGCCGTCGATGAATTCGTTCTGAGGGTCGCGGTAGCCGTCGGTGTCCCACGGAAACTCGGACTCGCCAGCGTTGCCGTCCTCGACCACCATGCGCGCCGCTTTCAAGTAGATATCCGGGCGGTACACCGTCTTGGCGATCTCGTGGTACCAGCTATCCGGTTTGCTCTCCGGGATCTGTCCCGAATGGCACTAAGGTAAGGGGCTGTAGCACGGATTTGAGGGGTGCGTTCGGTCCCTTAAAATTAGACAATAGGGCATGGGAAACAGCACCTTATGCCTACCGGGATTTCACATTCTTACGCTCCGCCGTAAGCCTCGTTCCACA
>JGI12210J13797_10458749_pt1 | contig 12029 bp, 5 predicted proteins | sample ElkSlonscriptome_3_FD_13797 | JGI IMG/M metagenome (IMG submission 13797) | reverse complement strand
GGGGGAGCTAGGGGAGCTGGGGGAGCGGGGGGAGCGGGGGAAGTTAACTCAAAACTCTACCTTACCTATTGCCTATTGCCTATTCCCTATTGCCTATTGCCTATTCCCTATTCCCTGACAAATGACGAATGACAAATGACCTTTAGCGAGTTACCCCCTGTACGACTGGGCGAATGGCAGAACCGTCAAACAGTCCTGGGTTTCCATTCCAATTAAAATCATTAATTCGTAAGCTAATTGAACCTAACTCCTGAACTGGATTGTAGCGTAGGAGAATACTGTACGTGCGACGGCTGTACTCCAAGAATAAATCCGTACTGATTTCCTCACCCGTGTCCAAATTGAAAGAGGTCTGAAAACCAGCCAGAAACGGACCGTAGATTTGTTGGGTGATGCCAGCAGAAAGCACAATTCTATCAGCCACTCGGTCAAACCGAAATGGGGATAAGTTACCCCGTGCAACCTGAGTGTAGCTGAGGTTAAATCGAGTGTAGTCGAGATAGGGTCGGGAAAAATGCCCAAGCTGACCTACAAGCCCAACTGTACCACTGAGGGATTCCTGGGTATCGCCACTACTATAGGCGCTAGCCACCCCGGTGACTACTCCCCGCACTGCCAAAAAAGGAACTACAGGTCTGGGTGTATATCGTAATCCTTCGGTGGGAGTTAAGGGCAAAGCCTCACCTCGCCAGAGTGTGAAACTTCGGCTCAACGATGCACTGGCTTGATAGCGCGTCAAGTCGATGCGGTTATTCTCTCGTGGAGGGGGAGGTAGCAAGTCTTGTCGATCTGTCCTAGCGTTAATTGCCTGAATCCCTGCTTGATAGGTAAGATTGATCCCTGTGTCCCCTAAGCGAATTACTGGGGATGTGATCACCGCTCCCAGACTCTGCTGCACGGTTTGAAAGCCCAAGGAACCATTAAACAGGCGATCGCGAAAGCTATATTCCAGATTCAAGTTATGGGGTAAACCCGTACCGATAACCTGTTGGAGTCTCACACTGGCTCTGAGTTCTTCGTCCAATTCATTGGGATCAAGGCTGGTGAAGGTGGCTGAAGCCCGTAGGGTGGTTCGGGGGGTGAAGGTGGCATCTAGTCGGGCTTTGAGACCGAAGGAGGAGGGGTTTAAAAGACCATTATCATCTTTGTCTGCGGTATTGGGGTTTCTTTCACCAAGGACGGCTCTCTGGAGAAAGTATTGGGGGGTGACTTTAAATCGTACCCCTGGAGTATTGACAATATTAAAGGATCGCTCAATAAATAAACCGCCACGATCATCATCATCGAAGCCAAACTGAAGTAAACCCGGTTCCCGTTCCCGACGATCAATTACCACCCGATTGCGAAATGTGGGTACGGATAACCCTTGGTCAAATACCAACCGGGGACGAGTAGCAACGATTTCATCTACTAAGGGCGAAATCCGGCGAAATCGAGCTGTTTGTGCTCGTAATTCTAGTTCAGGTGGGGAAAAGGGGTCATTGGTGATCCGCACATTTTGAGCGATCGCTTCTGAACCTTCAAAGTCAATGCGATCGGCTTCATAGCGGAATCGGTTGATTGTTCCTGCAGCCTGTGGCGCACCCGAAACGACATTCGAGAAATTTCCCGTAGTGGTTGTGCCGAAGCTTCCGCCGAGAAAGAAGGAGTAAAAACCTGGATTGGTTATATCTTGCAGGGGTTGATTGCTGAGAACGCGATCGCTAATTGGTCGTTGTTCTTCGGGAGCATTCGGATCAGCAGGAGACGGTAAAATTGTCAAATCTGAACCTGATGTTGGGACATATAATTCCCCACTGGCATCAAAAATTACGCCGCTATCCTGGACAAAGGAATACTCAAAGCGTTGACCTCGTAACACTTGTTCCCCTCGCGTCAACACCACATTATCCTCCGCCACCAAAATCCGATTCGGTAGGTTAACTTGGACGCGATCCGCTTCCAGCAAAGCGCCGCGAAACCGCAACAGGACATCGCCTTGGGCGGTAATTACCTGTCGTTGTTGATCATATTCCTGTTGATCGGCGGTGAGTTCCAGCACCCCTGTGATCGGACCGGGAGCCGCAGGTTCAGTATCTTCTGAGGCGGAAGCATCAGGGGTTGGCTCGGAGGTTTGCGATCGCGGCTGTCGCTGATGAAGATCCGGTGCAGGGACTATCGCTGGGTTAGGTAATGTTGGAGGATCGGATGGGGGAGGTGTAAATTCAAACTCTCTCATCTCACCTCCCCGCTCTTGAGTGATGATACGTTCAACGTTTGAGAGTTCCAGGGTTACGGCAGAGAAACCTACCGGGTTCGCATTCGTTGTCTCAGAGGTTAAGTTCGTGCTCAAAGCATCGGAATCAATCCCTTGTGTCCTTTGCCTTCTGCCTTCTGCCTTATAACTCTCTTCTGCCTTTGTTTGGTCATTAGTCCTTGGTTGTTGACCTATAGTCAATGACGGATCTAGTGTAGTTGAGATCGGGTCAGACTGGGCATTTGCCGTTTGACTCGTGCAACAGGGCTGCAAATCTGCCGCCGTTCCCATCTCTTCTGCTAGCTTGCTCCCAGACGTGCCATGGCACGTCTCTACATTGCTCCTCTGCTCGCCTGCTGGTTCGCAGGTGGTGACCAACTTTTGTTGAGGTGGATTAGCCGTATTTATTGAGCGGTGAGCAGGTATCTTATCCTGTGCGTCTAAAAAGTCCTCATGTCCTTTTACCTCATTTCCTTGAAGCCTTTGACTGGGAGCCTCTGCATTGTTTCCACTTAACTTTGAGGATTCCACCGGACTTGATATTGGGGGTGGCGGCGTGCGATCGCGGGAGTCTCCGGTGCGGTTTGACGGCAAATCATGAGCCGCTAAACTCGTCTTGGCATCTCTGCTCTGTGACACCTCTGTTCCTGGGTTCTCTTGGGCAGAATAACGGGCAGAAACTGACCGTCCTAGCCGGGCAGCCTGTGAAGATGCTATATCTGATGAAAACTCTGGCGGTAACGTTTCGGGTGGGGTTGGTGTCGCCAATCCCTTTGGCGTTTGCTGGGGAAGGCGAGTCGGTACTGAACTCAGACGAGAGGACGAAAGGGGAGCAACCGCGTCCTCAGTCGTTAACGATTGAATAATGGCAGGAGTTTCAGGCGGCTGAACGGGTTGGGGCATTTTTCAACAATAACGGTCGAAGGAACAAATCCGAAGCGTATCCCCTTACCGCGCCTAATCACAGTGGGGCGAGATACGCCTCGCCCCTTTGCAAAACTCAGGGATGAAGCAAAGTATAATTTACTCCAAATCCCGTCGCTTGGGGTTACGAGCCGGATCGTTTGACAGGAAGCCAAACACAAATAAGGCAACGAAAATACCAACAACGATATAGACCACAATCTTGAGTGTCAGCATCTTGAATATCTCCCAGAGGTATGAATCATCGAATTGGCGATTGTGTTGCGTTTTGCAACAACTTTTCTAATCATACCCAATGGTGGTCTCCTTGTTGATAGGCAAACTCTACTCACGCTCAGGATGAAGGTACGATACCCAACAGGGTTTGAGTTTAGATCCTCATAGATATCAGACTTTTTTCCTCAACGGCGAGTTCCAAGACGCGCCAAGGCACGTCTCTATAAGCTTTTGAGCGTAAATAGACCTTGAAGCAATGGATGCTTCTCAACCCGTTGCCGATGGCACTTTAGCGTTAAACTAACACCGATGAACCCAAGTCTGTTCCGAAAACAGTATTAAAAGTCTCATCCTTTGTTTGACACTCCCCCGCTTGAAAGACGGGGGATTCTTCGTTCATCCAATCACCAAGCGAGTATTGACTTTCATCAATACTGCTATAGGGCGAGTTGTCCCGAAGCGTTTATCCAGTCTTTTTGGAATGTTCCTGTATGCCCTACAGTACGAAGTGCTTCCTTGAGTATGTTAATTGCTGCGTTCCAGTCACGGTCTAAAACACATCCACACTTACATTTATGTGTTCGAGTTGAGAGTGTTTTTTTCACAACACAACCGCAGTTGGAACAATGCTGGGAGGTGTAGTGTGGTTTAACCGCAACCGTCGCTACACCGAATACTTTGCCAAAATACTCAAGCCAGCACCTAAACTCTGACCAAGCCGCATCTGAAATCGACTTCGCCAGGTGATGATTTTTGACCATATTCCGCACTTGCAAGTCCTCATAAGCTACCAAGTCGTTAGACCGGACTACGCACAATGCAGTCTTTACCGCAAAGTCTTTACGCTGCCTACTGACTTTTAAATGCTTTTTGGCTAGCTTCCGCTTAGCCTTCTTGTAGTTATTAGACTGTGGTTGCCCCGTTCGGCTGACGCTCACGGCGTCAGCCTTCTTAAACTTCCTAGATACCCGCTTCTGGAGACGTTTTAGTTGCCTTTCTGACTTCCTCAGAAATCTCGGATTATCAACCGTTTGACCCTTTGAGTCGGTATAGAAGTGGTTTAACCCAACATCTAATCCTACAGTATTGCCCGTTGGCTTTTTATCTTCAGTCCTGTCATGGTCTATACAAAACTGAGCATAATAGCCATCGGCGCGGCGCACTACCCTAACTCTTTTAATCTGGTTGAGTTGGTAGTCGTCTAAGTAGCGAGTCCCGTAGAGCTTGAACTCTCCCGCCTTGAACCCGTCAGTAAATGTGATGTGGTCACGATTCTCTGACAGCTTCCAACCTGATGTTTTGTACTCTACAGAACCATGTAATGGACGATTCTTTTTGTACTTGGGATAACCTTTTTTGCCCGGAATTTTCTTTTTACAGTTGTCAAAGAATCTGGCAATACTAGCCCAAGTCCGTTCCGCCATGGCTTGTCGGGCTTGAGAGTTTAATTTTCCCGCCCAAGGGAATTCTTTATTTTTGCCCAGGACTGCACAATACTTAGATAAGTCATTGCGACTCTTAGCATGACCGTCTTCCCAATATCGGAGGCAAGCATTACGGATAAACAGACCAGTGCGGATGGCTTCATCAAGCCTTCTATATTGGTACTCTTTACCTTTTAGCTTCCCTTCGTAGACAATCATTTTATCGCTTTAAGCTCGTGATAAGATTTTAGCACAAGGTTGGTGAGCGGCGTCGAAGCAAGATCGTTAACACTCGCAACTAAAGTTGCAACGGCTGAACGCCTTGCTTGGTTTCATTCCTCGGATAAATCACGAGGGAGCCTGCACCATCGCTTTGCTGTAAAACTTAGAATTTTGTCGCTCTATGCAGCCTATTCGCACTTTTAACGTTTCTCCCGCTTTGCCAGAAGCCCTGGAACCCTTACGCAAGCTGGCATATAACCTGCATTGGGACTGGAATGTGGAGACAAAAGACTTGTTCCGACGCCTAGACCGTAAACTCTGGGAATCCACTCGCCATAATCCCGTTTTGATGTTGGGGATGATTAGCCAAGCCCGTCTGGAACAAGTGGCTGAAGATGATGGGTTTCTGGCACAAATGGAACGAGCATCTCGACAGTTAGACGACTACCTCAAGGAACGGACATGGTATCGTAAACATCGTGGCAACAGCGATGAAAAGGAATGCTATGCCTACTTCTGTGCCGAGTATGGGTTAGTCGATTGTCTGCCCATATATTCCGGTGGTTTGGGTGTTCTGGCTGGCGATCATCTCAAATCTGCCTCTGACCTGGGTTTGCCTTTAGTGGCAGTCGGTTTACTTTATCAAGAAGGATATTGCGCCCAATACCTGAATGCAGATGGTTGGCAACAAGAGCGCTATCCCATTAATGACTTTTACAATATGCCGCTGCACTTAGAGCGCCATGAGGATGGTTCACAAGTGCGGATTGCCGTCGAATATCCAGGTCGTACTGTTTATGCTCGCGTCTGGCGCGTGCAAGTGGGAACGGTTTCCTTGTATCTGCTGGATACCAACATTGAACCCAATAATCCCTACGACCAAGATATCACCGATAGACTTTATGGGGGTGATCTGGATATGCGGATTCACCAAGAGATGATGTTAGGGATTGGTGGGATTAGAGCCTTAAAAGCCTTGGGATACAAGGTCAACGTTTATCACCTCAACGAAGGTCACTCCGCCTTTTTAATTCTGGAACGCATCCGTCGATATATCGAGGAAGAAGGGTTAAGCTTTACCGAAGCCAAACAATTGGCTCAGTCAACCCAACTATTCACCACCCATACGCCTGTCTCGGCGGGATTTGACCTATTTCCTCCCGATAAGGCAATGTACTATGTGGGTCATTATGCGAATATCTTTGGCTTGTCGCGGGAAGAATTTCTGGGGTTGGGACGAGAAGATACGGGAAATTTGGAATCCCCCTTTAGCATGGCAGCATTAGCCATTAAAACCTCTAGCTTTATTAATGGTGTCAGCCGATTGCATGGGGACGTGTCGCGGAAGATGTTCCATGGACTGTGGTCTGATCTGCCTCTCGATGAAGTCCCGATTACCTCGATTACGAATGGTGTCCATGCTCGCAGCGTCGTGGCAAAGGCAAACCAGGAACTGTATGATCGCTACCTGGGTCCGAACTGGTCAAGCCGCAAGGCAGAAGATCCCTTGTGGGATCGGGTTGCTTCTATTCCGGATGAGGAGTTGTGGCGCAATCACCAAGCTTGTCGGTCTCAAATGGTTATGTCTGTACGGGAACGCTTACAGTACCATTTGCGCGATCGCGGCGCTACCCCTGCCGAAATTGATCGGGCGCGTGAGGTTTTAGATCCCAGCATTTTGACCATTGGCTTTGCACGTCGGTTTGCGACTTATAAGCGGGCAAACTTATTCCTACGAGATCTGGATCGAATTAAAAAAATTATCCAAGGCGATAAAGAACGAAAACGAAAAGTTCAGTTTGTCATTTCAGGTAAAGCCCATCCCAAAGACATGCCAGGGAAAGATTTCATCCGCAAGATTATTCATACGATTCGCGAAGCGGGATTGGATAACTCTGTCGTCTTTGTTCCCAACTATGACATTCACATCGCCCGACTGATGGTATCGGGGTGTGATATCTGGTTAAATACTCCCCGTCGCCCCCGTGAGGCATCGGGAACCTCTGGGATGAAGGGTTCCATGAATGGTCTGATGAATGTCAGTATCCTTGATGGATGGTGGGACGAAGCCGATTACGTGCGAACCGGTTGGCCCATCGGTCATGGGGAAGAATACGATAATCCTGAGTACGAAGATGAGATAGAAGCCAACGCCCTTTACGACTTATTGGAACAGGAAATTGTCCCCTTGTTCTATGATCGCGATAATGAAGGATTACCGCGTGGGTGGATTGCCAAGATGAAAGATACAATCCGACTCAACTGTCCTACCTTTAATACCGCTCGTATGCTCCGAGATTATGCGATGCGGGGTTATTTCCCAGCCAGCGAACGCTACAAGGCGATGACGAGCGAAGGTTACCAACCAGTGAAAGAACTCGCTCAGTGGAAGCAACACTTATTTGAACAGTGGTACAGGATTAAAGTTGAAGACATTGACATTGGTGCTCCCAGTGATCTCATGGTCAATCAATCGGTTGCGGTGAAAAGCCGCATCAACCTAGCTGGACTAACGGCTGATGATGTCCAAGTCGAACTCTACCAAGGTTCAGTCAATGCCGATGGGCAAATTGTTAATGGCGTACCCGTGGTGATGGATTACCAGGGAACTGACGAACACAATATCAGTATTTATACGGCTGATATCAGTTATAGTGCCAGTGGCTTACAAGGTTTGTCTCTCCGGGTCTTTCCCAAACACAAACATCTTTCTAGTCTCTATGAACCCGGCTTAGTTCTCTGGGCTTCTTAGTCTGTCATTTGTCATTTGTAAGGGTTTGAGGCTGATTGGCATCACTTCATCCTAATCCACCCCTGTCGGGGCGCAGGTTGGGCGCCCCGACAACCAACGGTACATTGAACATACATAATGGATGTGCGATCGCATTGGCGATAATCCACCAGCCAAACGGTACAATCACCACCTGACTGAGATAAGGAAAACTTTTCGTCTTTACGCTTCGGTTTTAATCATTTAACGTTCATCAAATTTAACAGGGCAGAAAACTTCATGGGTCATGGAACCACTACAAGCATCTTACATGACTTAATTTGCTCGACTCAGACCGAGGCAAATTTGACAAAAAAGCCATTTTATGTGTGTTGGGTTTAATCAAAAAGGGACAACGGGTGGAAAAGGGTGGAATAGGAAGGCAAAGAAGCAGGAATTAGAGGAAGCGCGATCGCCTTTTATCAAAGGGCACAGAAACTCGATCCAACCTTAAAAATCACTGTGGCTTCTTGGAACGCTTTATGCTGGAATGGCAGTCTGAATGGGTATGCCAATGATGTGATGTTTGCTTGTGAAAATGCCGTCAGTATGCCTGGAAGTGATAAGATACCCAATCCGGGTTACCTACCCCCGTTATAACCCAGTCCGCGCAGGCGGACTTTGCTTGTGTAGCAGCGATTTCAATCGCCTCCTCTTGCCTCTTCACTTCGCTCTCCAATGACATAATAGAACGCAACTTGCTCTAAGATTAAGATGACAAGGTACTTAAATCCTCTAACACTTTTGTCACAGACTGATATCGATCCAGGAAGTAGTAGCGCACCATTTTTTCTAATATTTCACCGAATTCGTCACTCACATTTGCCAAATGACGCCAGCTAATTTCCCCTGTCTCTGAATCCAGGACTAACTGGTGAGGAGGAATGCCCGTTAAAGCTTGAATCCCAATCACCCCAACCGCATAAATATCGCTACTCAGAGTCGGATGTCCAGCGTATTGTTCTGACGGTGCATAGCCACGAGTACCAACCGCCACCGTATTATGTTCCTGGGTATCATGTTCCTGATCCAGTTTTTGTTGAGGTTGAATCTGTTTGACTGCCCCAAAATCAATTAACACCAATTGACCATCGGTTTGGCGACGAATAATGTTACTGGGTTTGATATCCCGGTGAATAACATTATGTTCATGGATAAACACCATAATTTCTAAGAGACCTTTGATTAACTTGACCACTTGCTCTTCTGGCATTCGCTTATCTACAGGTAACTCGTCGCTGAGTGAATCTCCTTTAATGTATTCTTCGACAAGATAGAATTCCCGACTTTCTTCAAAATATGCCAGCAACTGGGGAATGTGAGGATGTCTGCCCAACTTTTCTAATATTTCTGCTTCTGTATGAAAGAGGCGTCTGGCAATGGCAAGAAATCGTTCATCGCGACGGGCTGGTTTTAAATGCTTGACCACACATTTGGGTTTACCCGGTCTGTGGCTATCTTCAGCTAAATAGGTGAGACCAAATCCCCCAGAACCAAGAACCCGATTAATCTTATAGCGTCCGGCTAAAAGGTTGGGATTGTCAGATGGTTTAACCGTTGGCGCAGGTTGGCTCACAGCTGCATCAGGCGTCCAAATTGCCGTTTCTCCATCCCCATCCTGCTGCGATGGGGCAATAGCCGTTTCTTCACTTAGGGTTACCTCTTGCTGTTCTGCAATCAGAGTCTGATCATTATCTTCATCCTCCTGAGTGGTGGGAGCAAAGCTGGTTGTATCTTGTAATAAACCCTGAAGGGCAATGAGATTATTTTCCTGTTCTTGGAGTAGACGGGCAAAATGGGCGCGTTCTTGCTGATTTTGGTAGGCGCTATAAGCCAAGACCCCTGTAGATGACATCACCAGTCCCAAGGCTGGTATCATCACGGGTATCCAACCTGCCTCCAGAAACACCATAAAGGATACGCCGCCCAAAAGACCAAGCGCTAGCATCTCAGCGAAAAGCATTTGCCAGATATTGCGGGTGACTCGCACCAGAATAGCGCCTGTGAACGACCAACCCCAAATCCAGATAACTTCGACCCAATTGGGCCAAAACCAAAAAAGCTGGCGTCCATTCAGAACGGTACTGAGCAGTTGACTGACGATGTGACCATGGATGACCACTCCCGGCATTGTCTCAATAATTAGCCCCTGTGAAGTATAAGGCGTGGAAAATCTATCTTTTTCACTGGGGGCGGCGATTCCAATTAAGACGATGCGGTCTTGAACTAAGCTGGGATCAAGGTTACCTTCGAGAACCTCAGTCAAGGTGACGCTATCAGCTAGCTTGTCCCCAGAGCGGTAATTCAATAAAATTTGATAGCCACCAGTATCAGCCTGTTGGTAACCGCCTGACGCTTGCTTTAGAGGCTTGAAAACAACGTCACCCCATTTCAGGTACTGTTGCTCGTCTTGTGTAATTTGGGGTTCGATTCTTTTTTGTTCCAGATAGTGCTTGGCTAGCTGAAAGCTAAAGGAAAGTTGGGTTGTACAACCGGACTCAATGTCCAGGGTGTGAAACAACAGCGCTCGGCGCACGACGCCGCCTTCATCAATGGCTAAATCGGCGAAGCCAACCCGTGACTCGGGAACGCCTGGGGGTGGAAGAGTGCCTCGATTTTCACTTTCACTGATTTGACAAATGGGGATGATATTATCACTCCTTTGCAGGAACTCGGATAACTCAGCATGACCGGGGGGTATGGCAATATCCCGATAAATATCTAGACCAATCACCGCAGGCTCATACTGCTGTAGGGTTTGCAGTAGCTGCGTCATCACCGCATCGCTCATGGGCCACTGCTGTAGGGATTGAATGTCTTTCTCCGTTACCTCGACCATCAACAGACGCGGGTCTGGCGGTAATGAGGGTCGCAATTGCATCAACCCATCATAGGCACTTAGCTCCGCCTGTTCCAAAGGCTTGAGCAGAATCTTCAGTGCTTCAATTTTGAGCTGAACTCCGAGTACGTCAATCCCTTTAGCTCCTAGCTGAATCCCCACAAACAAAACAAGAATAGCGAAACTGGTCAGCCATTCTGGATATTTCAACGCGAAACTACCAATGCGCTTCAAGCGCGACCACAAGGCAGAGAGCTTGGACCCTTCGCGACTCTCCAGGGCATTGTTTTGAGATAACTCCCCACTAGTCTCTTTCACGTATCTGATTACTCACAACTAACACTTTAACGCTAGCAAGAATTTCCCTGAACTGTAGCTAACATCAACATAGAATTCAGTAGACACTGGTTTCTATTATGACTCAAGCTGGATTGAACAATAATTCTCTGATTAGCGATAAATAAGGTGGGCATTGCCCACCCTACGCAAAAGTCCTCATTCTTGGGGTGCTAGTTGCTCAAACTACTTTTCAGTCATCGTGTAAGCCCCATCCCAGTCATCAGCTGGTGGTTCTTGGAGAAAATGTTGACATCGCTTCAGGTGTAATGCAGCGGCTTTATCATTTTTGTCAAATTCTTCCATGATAATGCCAAATTCACCCATCGCCCGGGTAAACTTCCGGTTGAGATAATGCTCCCGTCCTTTGTGGTAATGTTCAATAATTTCCTCTTTTTCGGCGGAAAGGGGATCAGAACGCAGTCCCACCAGTTCGTAAATTCTGACAGGCTTATTCTTGCCTTTGACACGAATGCAATCGAGTTCCCGATACCAAATCCTATCCTGGCAGGGAGCAAAGGTATATTCGCTAATGATAATGTCACAGCCATATTGCTTACTGGCACCTTCTAGGCGGGAGCCTAAGTTGACACCATCGCCAATGGCGGTGAACTCCATCCGCTTACTCGAACCAATATTGCCACTAATTACGCTGTCCGAGTTAATCCCAATCCCAATTCGGATTTCTTCTTTTTTCTGGGCTAAACGACGAGCATTAAAATCTTCCAATCGGTGGCGCATATCCACAGCCGTTTGTACCGCTCTCCAAGCATGATCGGGTAGGGGTAAGGGCGAACCAAATACCGCCATAATTGCATCGCCGATATATTTATCGAGAGTGCCTTTGTGCTTGAAAATTGCCTCGACCATCGATTCAAAATAGTCATTGAGCATCCCCACCACTTCTTCGGCTTGGAGTTTTTCGGTTAAAGTGGTGTAGCTGCGAATATCAGAAAACAGCACCGAAACTTCTTTGCGATCGCCTCCCATTTTGGCATCACCCAGTTTCAGCAGTTCTTCTGCCAATTCCTGGGTCATGTACCGATACATGGTACTCTTGAG
>JGI12210J13797_10138754_pt1 | contig 12030 bp, 11 predicted proteins | sample ElkSlonscriptome_3_FD_13797 | JGI IMG/M metagenome (IMG submission 13797) | reverse complement strand
AGCCGGAGCGCCGCCGGCTCGAGTCCGACACCATCCTGGGTCGGAAGCGTCGGCGCGAGACGGCGGCCAGCCCCGCCGCGTTTCCCTCGCCCACCGAGCTGCCGCGCACCGACACCGACGTGGAGACGCCGCCGCGGATCCCGGCGCGGGCCGAGGATCCGTTCGAGCGCGAGCTCGACGCGTGGTCGCCCTACCAGGACACGAAGCGCCGGCTAGGCCCCGAGGAGCGGACCGAGCCCGACGCTCCCGTGCGGCGGAATTCGGTGCGGGCCGAGATCAGCGGCGTGGCCCGGGCATCGGGTCGCAGCAGCGGCCCGGTGGAGCTGGGGGAGGAGCGTCGCAGCAGCTCGCGCCCGGTGAAGGTCGCGCTGGGGGCCGGGCGTCGTCCCGAGCGGCCGCGGCCGCCCGAGCCGCGGGAGCGCGGGGGGCTTCTGCGGGGTCGCCCGCCGGCTCGGCCTGCGCCGCCGCCCACTCCTCGGCAGACCGACGCGCCCTCGCTGCGACGTGCCCGGCGGCCCGCTCGTGCGCCCGAGGAGGCCACCTCGAAGTATCGCGCGGCCCTGGGCACCGAAGAGTCCGATCCCGGCACCGGCTGAGCGGCTCACGGCCGCCGCGGGCGTCCTGGTGGACGCGACCGGGCATGTGGTAAGCGGCTCGTCGATGTCGAATGCCGAGTCGCGTCTGGCCATCGTTGGGTGCGGGACCATGGGAGAGGCGATCCTCGGGGGCCTGCTGCGGGCCGAGCGGGTCGTGGCCGGCGACGTGGTGGTCACCGCTCGGCGCCGCGAGGGGGCCGAGCGCCTGCAGAAGAAGCACGGGGTGACCGCGGTCACCGACAACCTCGCCGCGTGCGAGGGGGCCGACACGGTGCTGGTCGCCCTCAAGCCCCAGCGGATGGGGGCCGTGCTCGACGACGATCGCATGCGGGATGCGCTGGCCGACAAGCTGCTCATCAGCGTGGCGGCTGGCATTCGGGTGCCCACCCTCCAGGGTTGGCTGCCGCGCACCGCCATCATTCGGGCCATGCCCAACACGCCCTGCTTGATCGGCGAGGGCATGACCGTGCTCGCCGCCGCCGACGGCGTGACCACCGAGCAGCGAGACTTCGCCCGCGGCGTGTTCGAGGCCGTGGGCCGGTGCGTGGAGCTCGAGGACAAGCACATGGACGCGGTGACCAGCCTCAACGGCAGCGGCCCTGCCTTCGCCTACGTCATGCTCGAGGCGCTCGCCGACGGCGGCGTGATGATGGGCCTGCCGCGCGCGGTGGCGCTCGAGATCGCCGCGCAGGTCCTGCAGGGCTCGGCGCGCATGGTCTTGGGCACCGGCTTCCATCCCGCCGCCCTCAAGGACCAGGTCACCACTCCGGCCGGATCGACGATCGCCGGCTTGCTGACCATGGAAGACGGCCGGATCCGCTCGGTGCTGGCGCGCACGATCCAGGAGGCCACCCGCGTGGCCAGCGGGCTGGGGCGGGAGGATTAGGACCAGCGGTCGGGGCTAGGCACCCGCGGGCTGGCTTCGCTAGAGTGGGATCGGTGTCCGCGCCTCCATGCCATCCTGGGAGCTGGTGATCCTGTGGCGAAGCGGGTGCAGTCGTTCGAATTGTCCACGCTCGCGGGTGGCATGGCGGGCCTGACTCCGACCAAGGGGCGCGAGCTGGCCGAGGCGGCCGGCGTGTGCCTCGCTCACCAACGTCATCAGACTCCGGTCGAGCTGAAGCTCGGCGGTCGTCGAAAGGGAGCGTGTGCTCTGGCCTTCGAGCCACCGACCGATCAGGCTCGGCGCACCCATGCCGATCTCCAAGAGGCGACCGAGTCCGGCGCATGCGCCGTGGCGATCGTGGTCGTGCGTGCCCAGACTGGTCTGGACGTGATCGAGCGGTCGAGGAAGGGTACGGGATTCGACTACTGGCTGGGCAAGGAGCCCGGCGTCTTCGAGGCACGGCTGGAGGTCTCGGGGATCTTGAGCGGGTCCACGAAGCAAGTCTCTCATCGGGTGAGCGAGAAGCTCGGGCAGATGGCGGTCTCGGACGTCGGTGGCCTCCCCGGATATGCGGCGGTGGTCGAGTTCGGCGCGCCTCGTCTCCACGTGGAGCGCAGATGAAGCGGTACGTTCGTGAGCACCGGGCGGCGATGGCGGCCTACGATGTGTTCGAGGCGGCCCAGCGGGAGGGTCGGTACACCGAGGCGAGCGCAGCGCTCATCGAGGCTCTCCAGCTCGAGGGGCGTGCGGCGCGGGGAGTGCCCGCCGATCTAGAGCCCACGCGCTCGGTGCTGTTTCGCAGCGCCGCCTCGATCGCGCTCGATGCGGGTCGCCCCAGCGAGGCTCGCCACCTCATCGCCGAGGGCCTGCGGGGCGACCCTCCGCCAGAGATCAAGGGAGAGCTGCTCGATCTACTCGCTCGAGAGAGCTTCGTGCACGACGACTTGGGGGCGACGACCTCCTCCGTTCCTCGCCCAGGGGAGCTGGTCCAACGCCTCGCGATTCGTCGGTTGGCAGGGCAGCGCGAGCAGCCCGGAGCCCTGTCGATGCACTCGATCGCGCGGATCTACGAGGCATGGATGAGCTATGTCGACCTCGTCCTGCGCGAGAAGCTCCCCGAAGACGAGCCAGGCGTCGTGTTCGAGCCGGTGCTAGCGGCAGTGGGCTCGTTCGCCGTTCAGCTCAGGCCATCGCGCCCGCTGAGCAAGCAGAGGCTCCAGGCCTTCTTCGACGTCGTCCGTGACGCGGGCGCCATCGACGAGCTCGACGTAGACCGCTCCAGCGCGGCCAACGCTCAGCGCTCGGTGATGTTCGTGCGGCACCTCGTGGACTTGCTGGGAATCCTGCGCGACGAACGATGCCAGCTACACGTCGAAGCTCGGATCGTCGGAGAGTCGAGCGGCGTGGAGTTGTTCATCGAGCCGCCTGCTCATCGGGTCTACCGGCAGCTTCAGTCCTTGACCGAGGGCAGCATCGACTCGATCGACATCCCGCAGGCCGACGATCTCGAGCGGCTGTTCGTCCTGGTCGAGCACGTCCACGAGCACGGTATGCTGCCCCTCCCCGAGCAGCTCGGTGTGGTCGGGCGCCAGCTCGCCTACTACCGCAGGGCGGCCGAGATCCTCGGGTATCTGCGCAAGGGCCAGCCCACGCCGGCCGCCGCCTATCTCCACGGAGCCCGCAGCGCAGATCGGCTGCGGCATGCCCTCCTGCGCTTCGAGTCCTCGGACGTCGGTAGCGCATGGATCGCGTGGAGCGGTGCCTCTCGACTGCGCGAGGTCGAGCCCGGCTCGGCCGAGGACTTCCTCACCGAGCACGCGGTGGGCTTGAGCGACGCGACCGTCACGCGCCGGGCTCGCACGCTGCAAGCGTGGCACGCGAGCTTCTCCGCTGCGTTCGATCGCCCCGCTCGCTGAGCCGCGGCTTCAGGGCGCCGTCGAGACGCCGCAGCTCTCGCCGGGCGTGCAGCCGGCGCAGTGCCAGCGCCAGTCGTCGAGCAGCACGATCGTATCCAGCTCGGTGTCGCCGTGGTCGAACAGAGCGGCGGTCACGGTGAGGATCTCGCCGGGGTTGGCGGGGCCGTCGAGGGTCAGCCAGCCGCTGGCCGCTCCGCGGGGGCACTGGGCATAGTCGGCCCAGGGAAACGTGCACGGCCCGCCGGTCGAGCCGGCCATGCCGGTGCCGATCAGGGCCGGCGCATCGCCGTGCAGCTCCGCCTCCACCAGCCGAGGCCGCAGGCCGGTGGCGGTCATGGGGCGGCCCGCGTCGGTGGCGATGTTGCCCACGTACGCCTCGCTGGACACCCACAGCACGAACGCGTCGTTCTGCGCGGCGTCGACCCGGGCGGGGAACTCGGCGCTCAGCCAGGCCACGTCGACGCGGAAGCCCCGGGTCCTGCCCGGCACGGCCACGTCGAACGACATCGACAGCAGGTCGTTGACCGGCCCGGCCCCCAGCAGCCCCGGGAGCGTCTCCGAGCAGTCACCCACGCCGTCGCACCCCATGAAGGGCGTGCCCCCGGCCCCGCCGTTGCTCCCCGGCGCCGCCGAGATCGGGGCGGGCAGCGACGCATCGTCGGGGTTGCCGTTGTCACCGTCGGCCGCGTGGGTCTGGGCGGGGGCCAGCTCGATGCGCCCCGAGGCGTCGGGCAGCGGCAGCGTGCCCGTGCTCAGCACCAGCAGGTTCGAGCCCTCGCGCGGGGTCCAGAACGCGTTCCCCAGCTCCCGGGCGATCCGCCACGCCGTCTCGTCGACCGACGCGAACGTCGACCCCACCAAGGGGGTGCTGTCGTCGGCCGACCCCGGGCACCCCAGCCCGATCGCCTGGAACGGGTCGTTGCCCTCGTCGCACACCTGGTGCCCCATGGGCGCGTCACAGCTCACCGGCGCGCCCGTGCTCGAGGATCCGCCGTCGCCGGTCGTGTCGCCGCTGGCCGTGTCGTCGCCGACCACCGTCGTGCTCGCGCCCGCGTCGACCCCCATCGCCGTCGACGAGCCCGAGCCCGAGCCCGAGCCGCCCGCGCTCACCCGCTCGCCCGCCACGTGCTCGACGTAGCAGCCTCCGGCCAGGGATCCAGCCCACACCAGCGCGAGCAGCCGAGTCGTCACGATCATCGGTCTCCCGCCCTCGCCCCTCAGTAGTCCACCGCGCGCAGTACCACCTCGTAGGTCTCCTCGAAGTCCCCGCCGACCGTCTCGAGCACGCCGCTCAGCCGCGCGACTCGCCCGTCGAGATCCTCCACCCGGTACATCTCCACGAAGCCCAGCGGCATGTTCTGCATCTCCATCACCTCGTCCTCCCCGCAGCGCAGCGGCACGCTGTTGCCGAAGTAGCGCACGACCGCCAGCGACTCTCGCGTGTCCACGTCCTCCACCTCGACCCGCAGGTAGTCCAGCTCGGAGATCCCCATGTCGGTCACCGTCACGTCCAGCTCGGCGAACACCCCGCCCTGCGGGGCATCGAACACCTCCATGGTGCCCCCGGCCGTGAACGCCTCGCGCCCCTGCCCCCGGTTGGCGAGCGTGAGCATCGGGTCGTCGGGGCTCGAGCAGGCCTCGGTCGGCGGCACGGGCGGGGGGCAGCCCGCCAGCACCACCAGCACGCCGCCGCCCACGACGCTCGCCACCCAGGAATTCGAAGCGTCGTTCATGCGTCCTCCTCGTCGGTGGTGATCCGCCCGACCACCAGGGACTGTCGCACGAAGTCGACCACCCCGGGCCGGACTTCGTCGGCCGGCAGCTCGCACGCCGCCGCGTAGCGCTGCACCAGCACCTCCACCGAGATCGGCTCTCGCAGCTCCGCGATCAGCATCGCCGCCGCGTCCGACAGCGCGTGATCGCCCCCCCGCTCGGCCGACAGCCGCAAGGTGAGCCGGGCGTCGCTACCGTCCACGGCCTGCTCCTGCACCAGCCGCGCCCCCGCGGGCAGCCGCACCCGGGTCCACGCCAGCGCCTCGGTCGACCGCGAGGCGATCTCCAGGGCGGCCCAGCTGCGCGCCAGCGTTCGGGCCGTCACCCCCAGCGGCGCGGGGCGATCGACCGTGACCGACAGCCCCGAGCCCCGGACCGGCCGCCGCAGCACCACCAGCGCGTGCTCGCACCGCTCGATCCCCTGCGCGTGCAGGTGCGCCCGGTAGCGCTCCACCGCCTCCGCGTAGCGCGGCCCCAGCGACGGGTGCCCGTTGGCCGCATACCCGATGGCCTGCCGCGCCGGATCGTTGCCCGGCGCCACGAACAGCAGCTGCTGCAAGCCGTCGTCGCCGTGGGCTCGGTCCACCCGCTGCCACAGCGGCGCATCGGCCCGCACCGGGCTGTCGAGCAGCACCCGCGCCTCGCCCCCCCGGGGCAGCAGCGGCGGCAGCTCGCCCAGCAGCCGCATCGCCAGCTCGTCGCCCATCGCCCCGCCGTGCAGGTACGTCGTCGCGTCCACGTCGGGCGGCTGCACCACGAACGGCGGCTGCGCCAGCACCAGGTCGAACTGCCGGCCCTCGACCGGCGCGGTCAGGTCCCCCGTGTGCAGCTCGAGCGACAGCCCGTTGAGCCCCGCGTTCAGCCCGCTCCACGCCGCCGCGGCCGGGTGCAGGTCCACCCCCACCACCTCGCGCGCGCCTCGGGCCGCGGCCACCAGCGCCAGCGACCCCGCCCCGCAGCCCACGTCGAGCACCCGCCGCCTCGCGACCTCGCCGATCGTCTGCGCGAGCTGCTGGGTGGTCGCGCCCGGGCCCATCACCGGATCGTCCCCGTGCATCTCGTCCGACGCGATCCAAAGCCCGCAGAACGGCATCAGCCGCAGCCCCCCGCGCAGGCCCTCGCCCGTCTCTCGCAGCACCCCCGCCTCGGTCAGCCCCCGCCGCAGCCCCGGGTCGAGCACGGCATCCACCGCCGCGGGCTGGACCGCGTCGCCGTAGCCCCAAAGCCGCGCCAGCACGGCGGCCGGGTGCTCCTGCTGCCGCAGCCACCAGCGCACCACCGGGCCCCGCACCGCGTCGAGCATGCGGGGCGCCACCGCCTCGCACTCGGCCAGGAACGCCTCGTCGAACGCCGCGGCCCGCAGCGCCTCCCGCCACGGCTCGAGCAGGTCCGGGTCGATGCGATCGGGCTCGACGGCGTGCATGGCTCCCCCGCGCCGAGCATAGGACGTCTCGACCCGGCGGGTGAAGTCGCCCTCGGACCGAGCGAACCCGGGTTTGACACCGGAGCGACTCCCCCGCATGAATGCTCCCGTGGCCCGATCGTTCTTCAGCCGCTCCGAGGCTCGCTCCACCGACAAGAGCTGCCCCAGCTGCGGCGCCGGCCTGAAGATCAACATGGCCGGGAACTGCGAGTACTGCGGGGTCAAGGTCACCCGCGGCGACTTCGACTGGGTGCTGAGCAAGGTCGAGCAAGACGAGGCCTACGTCGGCTGACGCCTGCGCCTGCGCTCGTGCTCGCGCCCGCTCGGCTCCTCTCCCTTGCTGCGAGCGCGTGCGCCCGAGGTCGGCGCGCAGGTCAGCCCAGCAGCGCCCACGCCACGCCGGCCGCCCCGAGCACGCCCGCCGCGATCGCGAACCAAGCCACCGGCGAGAGCCCGCTGGCCATCCCATCGCTGGGTGCCATCGTGCGCAGCGCCGGCTCCTCGCCCGTCTTGGCCCGGCGGATCTTCACCGAGCGCGACGAGCGTCGGCTGACCTGCTCGCTGACCTCGTCGGCGTTCACGCCCTGCTCGAGCGCCTCGGCCATCTCGCGCATCGACGCGTAGCGATCGGCCGGATCCTTGCGCAGGCTCCGGAGGATGATCCCGTCCAGCCACCGGGGCACCGCCGCCTCCGGGGGCGCCACCCGGCTGGGCGGCGCCGGGTCGTCGTTGAGCTGCTTGTAGATCACGTCGTACTCGTTGGCCCCCTCGAACGGCGGGCGCCCGGTGAGCAGCGCGTAGGCGCTCGCCCCCAGCGAGTAGATGTCGGCCCGGTGATCCACGTGCTTGCCCATGGCCTGCTCGGGGGCCATGAAGTCCGGCGTGCCCATCACCACCCCCGTCTGCGTGACGATGCTGTCTTGCGGGTTGGCCAGCCGGGCGATGCCGAAGTCGAGGATCTTGATGAAGTCCGGGTCGCCCCCGAGGTTCACCCGGTAGAAGTTCGCCGGCTTCACGTCGCGGTGGATGATCCCCGAGTCGTGCGCGGCCTGCAGCGCCTGGCACAGCTGCTCGAGGATGTGCACCACCCGCTTCCACGGCAGGTGCCCCTCGTGCTTGAGCGCGGCCGAGAGGTCCTCGCCCTCGAGGTTCTCCATCACGAAGAACACCGAGCCGGTCTCCGTGGTGCCGAAGTCGGTCACGTCGACGATGTGCTCCGAGCCGATCTGGGTGGCCGAGCGCGCCTCGCGACGGAAGCGGCTGACCGCCTCGGGCAGCCGGCACAGCGACGGGCGCAGCACCTTGATCGCGACCTTCTTGCCGATCTCCACGTGCTCGGCGACGAACACCCACCCCATCGCGCCCTCGCCGATCCGGCTGAGCAGCTTGTAGCGATCGGCCAGGGTCGTGCCGATCAGCATGTCCGCCATCGACACCTTGGCGGCACGGACTGGCTGGCTGCCCGCGGATGGACCAGCCGGTCGGCCCCCGATCGCCCCGGGCCGGCTCGGTTCGCTGGAGCTGTCGTTCGGCGGCGTGGTGTCCGTCATCGGAGCCGGTTCCTCTCGTATCACGCTTCGGGGCCGATCTCCATGCGCGCGGGGGCGGTCGGCGGGCCGCGCGGCGCCAGCCGTGGTAGCGTCCCGCGGCAATTTTCCGCACTTGGCGCGCAGGCGCCCCACGAGGAGAGCGAACGATGACCATCAAGGTAGGAGACAAGGTTCCCGAGGTCACCCTCAAGCGGCTCACGGCCGACGGCATGAGCGAGGTGAACACGGCCGAGTTCTTCAAGGGACGAACGGTGATCCTGTTCTCCGTTCCCGGGGCCTACACCCCCACGTGCTCCAAGGAGCACCTGCCCGGCTTCATTCAGCGAGCCGACGAGATCAAGGGCAAGGGCGTCGACGAGATCGTCTGCCTGGCCGTCAACGATCCCTTCGTCATGCAGTCCTGGGGCAACGAGCAGGGCGCAGAGGACAAGGTCACCATGCTGCCCGACGGCAACGGTGAGTTCACCAAGGCCATGGGCCTCACGCAGGACATCTCGGTCGCCGGCCTCGGCGTTCGCGGCAAGCGCTTCTCCATGCGGATCAACGACGGCGTGGTGGAATCGCTCGACATCGAAGACGGCAAGGGCGTCACCGTCAGCGGGGCCAACCAGTGCCTCACCAACCTCGGCTGAGCACCGCGGGGTAAAGGAACACCCGATGGCAATTCATCGACGAGAACTGCTGCTGGTGGGGGCGGGCCTGGTGGCCGCCAAGGCCACCGCCTCTACGCTGGCCTGCGCCAAGGAGAGCACCGTGGACGAGACCGCAGACGACCCCAAGGCCAAGACCAAGACCGCTGCCTCGGCGGGCGACGCCCAGGCGCCCGCCGCCGAGGGTCACGAGGGTCACGAGGGTCATGAGGGTCACGAGGGTCACGAGGGTCACGAGGGCGGCGGCGAGCCGGCCAACGCCGCCTTCGCGGCCGCCCTGGCCGACTGCACCGAGAAGGGCGAGGCCTGCATGCAGCACTGCATCTCGCTGCTGTCCACCGGCGACACCTCCATGGCGGAGTGCGCCGGCGCGGTCAACGAGATGCTGGCCATCTGTCGCGGCATGGGCGTGCTCGCCGTCGCCGACTCCAAGCACCTCGCGGCCGCGGCCAAGGTCTGCCACGACCTGTGCTCCGATTGCGCAGCGGCCTGCAAGCCCCACGCCGGGCACCACGCCACCTGCAAGGCGTGCGAGGACGCCTGCCGGGCCACCATGGCCGAAGCCAGCAAGCTGGGCTGACGGGGCCCGGTCCTCCCACGGGCGGGCGTGGTCCCGCCCGTGGTACGTTGCGCGCCTCGTGAGCTACGTCGTCCTGGCGCGCAAGTACCGGCCGATGTGCTTCGCCGACATGGTGGGGCAGGACCACATCGGCCGCACGTTGGGCAACGCGATCAAGCAGGATCGGGTGCACCACGCCTACCTGTTCTCGGGGGCACGGGGGCTGGGCAAGACCACCACCGCCCGGATCTTCGCCAAGGGCCTGGTGTGCGAGCACGGCCCCACCCCCACGCCCTGCAACGCGTGCTCGGAGTGCGTGGCGGTGAGCGAGGGCCGCTCGGTCGACGTGATGGAGATCGACGGCGCGAGCAACAACTCCGTCGACAACATCCGCAACCTCCGCGAGCAGGTCAACTACCTGCCCCAGTCCGCGCGGCGGAAGGTCTACATCATCGACGAGGTCCACATGCTGACCACGTCGGCCTTCAACGCCCTGCTCAAGACGCTCGAGGAGCCGCCGCCGCACGTCAACTTCGTGTTCGCGACGACCGAGCCGCAGAAGGTGCTGCCCACCATCCTGTCGCGGGTCAACCGGCTGGACTTCAAGCGGGTCTCGCCCGGCATGCTCGTCGAGTACCTGCGCTCCATCCTCGACCAGGAGGGCCTGTCGGTCGAGGAGGGCGGGCTGCGGATCGTGGCGCGGGCCGGCGGCGGCTCGGTGCGAGACGCCCTCACCCTGCTCGACCAGGTCATCGCCTTCTCCGAGGACTCCAGCAACGTGGGCGAGCAGGAGGTCCGGCGGCTGCTGGGCCAGGCCGACGCCGGCGCCCTGCTCGAGCTGCTCGGCGCCATCTTGCAGCGCGACCCCACCGACACCATGCGGCGCTTCGACGCCCTCGTCACCGCCGGCAACGATCTCAGCGTGCTCAGCCTGCAGGTGCTCGAGCTGCTGCGCGACCTCACCCTGGTGAAGGTCTGCGATTCCCCCGAGGTGCTGCCCGACGCCACCGAGGCCGAGCTGCAGCAGCGGCGCGAGCTGGTGGCCGACGTCACGCCCTCCCACCTCGGCCAGCTCTTCGATCGCTTCTCGCGGGTCATCGACCGCCTGCCGCAGTCGCGGTCGCAGCGGCTGCTGGTCGAGATGGGGCTGCTCGATCTGGCCTGCACCGAGCCGGTCATGCCCCTCGGCGACCTGGTCGACCGCCTGCACGCCCTGGGCGGTGGTGGCGGCGGTGGCGGTGGCGGTGGTGGTGGCGGTCGCAGCCGCGGGGCGCCTCCCGGCGGGGGGCCGGCGGCCGGGCGGGGGCGGGGCGCGACCCGGCGGGCGAGCCCGTCCGAGAGCTTCGAGCCTCCCGCGCGGTTCCGGCCCGATGAGCCGCCGCCCGCGTTCGACGACGTCCCGCCCGTGGGCGCCGCCCGCTCCACGCCGTCGTTCCGCGCGGGTGCACCGGGTCGCAACGATCGCCCCGCGGCAGAGCCGGGCGGCTTCGTGCCCAAGGCAGTGCCGTCGTTCGAGGACGAGCCCGGGCGAGGTGGAGATCGTCCGGCGACGAAGGGCGCGAGCAGCTTCGTGCCTAGCGCGGCGCCGACGTTCGAGGACGAGCCCGGGCGTGCGACCGCCCCCTCCTTTACGCCGAGCGCCACGCCGGCGCCCGAGGACGAGCCCGGGCGTGCGACCGCCCCCTCCTTTACGCCGAGCGCCGCGACGCCGAGCGCCGCGACGCCGAGCGCCGCGACGCCGAGCGCCGCGCCGCCGAGCGCCGCGCCGGCGCCCGAGGGCGACGCCGCCGGTCTCTCCGAGCCGCCCGCGTCGTCGCCCGTCTCGCCCGCGCCCGTCTCGCCCGCGGCTCCTGCTCCTGCCGCCGCCGTCCCGTCGTCCGCCTCGGCCCCCGCTCCCTCGGCCCCTCCGTCGTCGCCTCCGCTGCCCGGGGGCAACAGCTTCACCGCCAAGCTGCTGTCGATGGGCCTCGAGGGCGGCGTGGTCACCGAGGGCGAGGGCGACGCCGCCACCGACGCCAGCGGCGACGGCGGGCCCGAGCACCGCCCGCCCTCCACTCCGCCCGCGGGGGGCCCCAGCTCCAGCGCCCCCGCCGATCCGGCCTCGCGGGGCGCCTCCGACACCCGCATGGGCGTGGGCCCGTGCTCCTCGCCGCCCCCCGCCGACACCGTCATCCCCTGGGAGGAGCTGCCGGTGCTCGACACCTGGGAGCAGTTGGTGGGGCGGATCCGCGAGGAGGGAGACGATCTCCTCGCCGCCGTGCTGAGCGAGGTGGGGCTGTGCGTGCTGGCCGACGGCGTGGTGCGGGTGGCCGCGCCCCGCAACACCTTCGCGCACACCCAGCTCCAGAGCGCGCAGCGGCGGGCGCAGGTCGAGCAGGCCACCCGCGATCACCTCGGCGCTCCGTTCACGGTCGAGCTGGTCGAGGGCTACCCCGTGCTGCCCGAGCTGCCCAGCCTGGGGCTGGTGGCGCAGCAGCGCCGGGCCGAGCACCGGGCCGCGGTCGAGGCCGAGGCCCGCGCCCATCCGGGCATCCAGGCCCTGCTCCAGGCCTTCGACGCCACCCTGGTCGTCACCAAGCCGCTCCAGGAGCCCTAGTCCCCTGGAACCGTGATGACTTACAAAAGAACAACGCCCCCGTCGACCATGCCCGCGTTGCCCGACGCTCGAAGTAGGCCC
>JGI12210J13797_10069884_pt1 | contig 12030 bp, 6 predicted proteins | sample ElkSlonscriptome_3_FD_13797 | JGI IMG/M metagenome (IMG submission 13797) | reverse complement strand
GAACACGCCGATTCCATTGCCGTCTCCGCGCACAAATGGTTCTTTCAACCGAAAGAATCCGCAATGATCCTTTTCAAAGACTTGGATCGCTCGAATGCAGCCATCAGCTTCGGCAGCAATTACTTGAGCAAACTTAATATCGGCGTCCAAGGCTCGCGCGGCGCGACAGCGGTGCCCCTGCTCGCGACTTTGCTGGCTTGGGGACGAACCGGCTTGGCCGAACGGCTCGACCATGCGATGGCGCTCGCTGGTCATCTCGCTGAGGGCGTCAAGCGGAACGATCAGCTGCGCCTATGGGAACAGCCCAAGACCGGCATCACGATTTTCCGACCCGAAACCGGCGATGTTGAAGGCTTCCATGCTTCGCTGCCCGACGGCATGCTCTCGAAATGTGAAGTGCGTGGCCAGCGTTGGTTGCGATCGGTCGCCGCGAATCCCTTGGCGGATGTCGACGCCATCCTGCGCCGGCTCAAGCAGGCTTGTCGCCGGGCAGAGTCGAAAACAGCGGCTTAAAAACTCAATTCGCGCGCGCCGTTGCCAAGGTTGGTTTTTGGGGCGTTCAACGATGCAAAAAAAGGTTCCAATCCTCGATCTCGTAAACGTTGCGAATCAGCAAGGTGGACGGCATGGTCGGTGGCGCTTTCGGAGGCTTGAGCAGATCGAGCCCCGCTTCTTTCGGGAGTCGGCTTCCTTTTTTCTGGTTCACATCACGAGAAGCGAGCACGCAGTTTTCCCACGTGGTCTGTCCGCCGCGTGAGCGGGGAATGACATGGTCAATGCTACCCTCGCCTGGTTTCAACGGTCGACCGGTGTATTGGCAACGCCCGCCATCCCGATGCCAAATGCTTTTGGCGGAGAGTTTGGGCCGACGTTTGGGCACTTTATCATAACGGGCCAGCACAACGACCGTGGGAATCCGGATAGGTCCCCGGATGGTATGCACGGCGTCATCTTGATCCCGGACATCGAGGTCGAGCCAATCGCCCCACCGTTTAGGGATCATGGAGCCGCCATCAATGTCGAGGCCGGTCGCCGTGTTGGCTGCCATCTGACAAAAGGCATCCGCCGGCGTGCGCACGTTGATGGCCTGCCAATTCCGGTTCAAGACCAGGACAGTCGGTTTATCAAGCAGATCGCTCATGGGTCGGGACCCGGCTCGAATCAGTCCTGCCCAGCTTTTCCGGACATCTTTGACCGCTCGAAACCGTCACACCATGTGTCAAGTTGAACCTCAAAGCAAGTCGCTAAATGGAGTTCATTGAGGCGTGTCTGATCTGTTGTCCGCGCACACGGGTTCGTGCAGAGTTCCATGAAGAATTCGAACAACGAAACAGGTGAACGGCGCGAAAAAGGCCGATCGGCATTTCCTCTGTGCGCCCGAACCGGCCTCGAAGGCGTTCGCACGGAAGCAGGCTGCGTATCCCTTTCGTGTGTTTCGCCTGTTTCGTTGTTCCGAAAGGATGCAGGGATTGGGTTTCCCCATTATCGGCCAATGGCAACGGTATTTTACCTAGCTCGCTGTCGCCCTTCTCATCCCATTCCCTTACGGCTGTAACGGAAAAATCACCGGAATCAATATCGTCGCCACCAAGAGTGCCATGAGGTTCAAAGGTAGCCCGACCCGGATGAAATCCGAGAATTTGTATCCCCCAGCGCTGAACACGAACGTGTTGGTTTGATACCCGATTGGCGTGGAAAAACTTGCCGAAGCCCCGAACATCACGGCCACCAGAAACGGAACGGGACTCAACTCCAACCCGATCGCCGTCTGGTAAGCGATGGGCGTGAAAATGACGGCCACCGCATTATTCGAAATAATCTCGGTGAAGCTGGTGGTCAGCAGATAAAAAGCCGCCAGCACAAAAATCGGGTTGCCTCCCTGAACCAGACCGACCACCTGATCCGCAATCCAGGCCGCGGCCCCGGTCTTTTCCATCGCCGCGCCGAGCGCGATCATGCCGATAATCATGGAGACAATTCGCCAGTCAATACTCTCGTAAACCTCGCTCACCAACAGGCACCGCGTGATCACCAACACCACCACCCCGCTCAACGCCAGGATCGAGATCGGATAGACATTGAACGAGGCCAGCCCGATCAACGCCAGCAAGACCCCGAACACAATCGGTCGTTTCGACCGGCGCGCCGGCGTGATCACGGAATCGGTCAGCGGCAGCACATCCCGGTTCTCCCGGAAACTCGGCACCCGTTCCTTTGGCAGCTTCAACAAGAGGGTGTCGCCAAATTTCAGCTCCACATGTTGGAGATCGTCGCGCAAATTTTCACCGCGCCGATGAATGGCGAGCACCGCGGCCCGGTAGCGTTCGAAAAAGCGAAGTTCCTCGACGGTGCGACCGGCCAGCCGCGAATTGTTGGTCACCACGACTTCCATCACCAGAGTCTCGTCCGTTTTTAATAAGTGCAACCCGCGATGCTCCGTATCGTTGGAGAGGCCGGGCAACGCATGCAACTCCACCACATCATCGGCCGTGGCCGTGATTTGAATGATGTCATTCGCGGCCAGCTTCACTTTGCGTGGAGAGACCGGGAGTATGGCACCGTGGCGGATCACCGATTGCACCCGGATTTTCCCGAGTTTCGCCAGTTTGGTCTCCCCAACGGTTTTGCCGATCAGATCGCAGTTCGGTTCCACCACCAGTTCCGTCACGAATTCCCGGCCGCCAGCGCTTTCCACCAGGTTAGCTAACGTCTCCCGGACCGGCAACAAGCGGTGACCGATGAACGCCAGATATACCGTCCCCATGGCCAGCATGGTCAACCCGATCCCGCTGATTTCGAAGAGGGTGAAATGAATGTCGTATTTCTGCTCCGCCATCGAGCTGACCACGAGATTGGTCGACGTCCCGATCAAGGTGCAGGTCCCGCCCAGAATGGCGCCGTAAGAGAGCGGGATCAGCAGTTTCGAACCGGCCATCCCCTGCTGTTGAGCTAGACTGAGCATCACCGGCATCAAAGCGACGACAACCGGCGTGTTATTGATGCAGGCTGAGGAGAGCCCAACTACCGGCACCAGGAAAAACATCAACTTGGCTGGCCCGAGTTTCGGCAGCCGCGCTAATCTACGCCCCATATCAGTGATCGCCCCGCTCCGCTGCAAGGCCGCACTCAACACGAACATGGCGGCCACCGTGATCGGGGCTTCATTCGCGAAACTGGCAAAAGCTTCCCGAGGAGTGATCAACCCAGTCAAAGTCACCACCACGAGCGTCATCATGGCCACCACATCCGGCGGTAGAATCTCCCACGCCAGCATGACGAAGACGGCGACACAAAGCAGCAGGACGAATCCGATGGCGAAGGTCATTTCAAGTTAATCCCGACTAAACTAGTAGGTGATAACGCGCGTCCCGTCAAATGTCGAACGCCAAAATGTCGCGGTTCCGGCTTTCTTCCACCGCCGTTTCCAAACTCAAGGCGTCCAGCTCTGCGCAAATGGCCTGCCGCACCCGGGTCATCATCTGTCGCAACGGGCAAGTCGCCGGATCCGGACAACTGCATGGCTCCACCGGATCCATCGCCGCGCACGGAACCGGCGCCATCGGCCCGTCGATCAGGCGTAACACCTCGCCCACCATGATTCCAGAAGCTGGTCGTTGCAGCATGTAACCGCCGCCCACCCCGCGTTTGCTGGTGAGCAATCCGGCGTTCTTCAGGGTGAGCAGAATTTGTTCGAGAAACTTAACGGGGATCTGCTCCGAGCGGGAGAGATCCTGGATTTGATGCAGTTGTCCCTGCGGCGAACGAGCGAACGCCAGCAGGGCGCGCAATGCATATTCGGCCTTTCGCGAGATCCGCATACGACTAGTTTTGTCAGCGGTTGACCTCGCGGGAAAGCGTAATCTCAACTCCAATGGCTCTCAAGGAACAGGAATGGCTTGGCTTCGCGACCGGTTAGTTCGGGAAACCGCGGTCTGAAAGCAACGATCCTCCCCGGCGTCACTTTTTGGGATTCTGGCGGGACTGATTAAAGGTGGGGGCGCGTCATCGCGGCGCTTGATGCCGGGGAGAATGGCCCGCGTTAGCTTCGCTCGGCGCGGAGGCGTTCGAGCAAGGGCAGGTCGAGTTGCACGAGCGGCGCATCATTCGGAGAAAAGAGAAGCGGCGGATCGGATTGCACCGGGGAAAGCGCGGACTCCAGCCGTTCAGCCGCCAATAGGAGATTGGCCTGAAGACAATCGAGATCCGTTTGCACACGCGGGAGAAGGTCGAGCCGTTCCCGGAGATGGGCCAGCCGTTGTTGATGCGCTTCTAGGGTGGTTTGGAGGGAGGCTCGCGATTCGTCCTTCGCTTGTTCCAGAGCGTGGCTTGCTTCAGCCACGGAGGTTTCCATTTGCTCGAGCTGTTGTTCCGGTTCCCGATGATGGGAAAGGAAATGCAGCCCGGCGAGGCCGGCATCGAGCCATTTCAGAATGCCAGCCCGATTCGAGGTGGCTGGAAGGGCCGGTTCATCCATCTTTTTCTCCACCGTCTCCGCCAGCCGAATGACTTGCCAACCGGTTCGCCGCAACCGTTCCCAAGTCTCGCGATGATCTTCGGCGAGGGTCGTTAGTAGTTGCCGCTCCTGCTCGGCGTGCTCAAGTCCTCCTTGCCAAACGGGAGCCTTGGGCAGCCAGGAAGCCGGCATCGTCTCGTCCCATTCCTGGCCATCCCGCGATGATCGGCACTGCACCCGAACCTGCTTCTCTTCACGAGGCTCGACATCAATAGCCCAGCTCAGGTCGGCATCAGCGAGTTGACGGCGCATCCGCCGTTTCCGGACCCAAACTTGCCAAAGTCGGTGCCCCGATGCGGAGGTGCCGAGGATGGCGCTCATCACCCAGTAAGCCACCGCGACAGCCAAGATAAAGAGCAGAATCCAGCCGATGGGGTGTATCAATAATCCGCGAATCATGATTGGCAACGGTTGTTCAACGTCAATTCACGTCGGCATCGATCGTCAGCACTGGCAAACCCGAACGAAAAAACAAACAGTTGGCAAGCACTCGGATCAATCTTCACGCGACCACCATACGACGTCTCCTTACCCATGCAAAGCTGGGAAGTCCCTGCGTCGAGCCAGGGGGGCTTAATTAAAGGTGGGTGCGAGCTAATCGGCCGTCCCACTCGAATCTCTCTGATCCTTCTGCGATGACGCGGTGGGCTCACCGTTTCCGGCCCTTCTTTGGAACGGCTTACTGATGAATCACATCCCGCCGGTTCAGGAACTGCGGCGAGGTGACCACGATGTCGAGCGCGGCGGTGAAACGCAAATCGTTTTGTTTTAGCGCTTCCTTCATCTCATCGAGCAATCGCGCATCGCCCGGTCCGGTCGCGCGGCCTAACAGATAACCGACCATTTTGCGGCAGAAGGTATCGATGATCTTCTCTCGGCGCTCGGTTTTGAGATACTCCTTCAAACCCGCCAGCCCATCGACCGTCGCACCATCTTTCAAGGCGCCCTTGGCTTCGATCGGTTTGCCGGCCGGATCGACGTCGCGCCATTTTCCAACCGGATCAAAGTTTTGCAGGGCGATCCCGAACGGATCGATGCGGGTGTGACACGAGGCGCACATGGGTTGTTCCCGGTGAGCTGCGAGTTGTTCGACCACGGTCAGGCCTTCGGGATCGGTCGCTTCCCGCGACAATTCCGGCACGTCGGGCGGCGGTTCGGGCAGGGATTGGCCGATCACCTGTTCCACCACCCAGACGCCGCGATTGACTGGGCTCGTGCGGAGCGGTTTGGAGGTCGAGGTGAGAATGCTGCCCATCCCGAGGACGCCACCTCGTTTCGGGGTGTCGAGTTTCACTTGGCGCATCTGCGGGCCTTGCACGCCCTCGATGCCATAATGCTGCGCGAGCGATTCATTCAAGAAGGTATAATCGGCATCGACAAAGTCTGAAATCGGCCGGTCATTCTGAAAGATGTGCCGGAAAAACATCACCGCTTCCAGATACATGGCGCGGCGGAGTTCGGGGGTGAATTCCGGGAACGCCATCGAGTCGGGGCCAGCGAAATATTCGAATCCGGAGAACCCAAACCAGCGTCCGGCGAATTCGGTCGCAAAGGCTTCGGAGCGCGGATCAGCTAACAACCGCCGGGCTTGCGCCCGCAACACTTCGGGATCACGCAACCGGTCGGTCGCAGCCAACCGAAGCAACTCGTCGTCCGGCACCGAACTCCAGAGGGCGAATGAGAGTCGGCTGGCAATTTCGAGACTGTCTAGCGGGTAAGGTTCGTCGGAATTCTCGGATTCCTGCGCGCGATACAGAAAATTCGGCGAACAGAGCACGATGCGGAGCGGCAATTTCACGGATTGCTCGAAGGTGGCCCCAGCGATGCGCTGTTGTTGATACGCCGCCATCAATTCTTCCATCTCCGCCGGTTTCACCGGACGACGCCAGGCGCGCTCGACAAAACCGCGAACCATTCCCTCGGCTCGCGTGATGAGGGCATGTTCGAATTCCCGGATCTCACCTAACAACCGATGGTAGGTCCGTTGATCCGCCTGACTCCATTGGGTCACAATTTCGTCCGATGGCAGACGGCCTTCAGGCAGGTCTGCCACCTCGTTTTTCTCCACTAACTTGTGAAGCTCCTGATAAGCAGGCTGACCGAGCCAGGGGACATCGGCGTAAAGCCGGTGCAGCGTTTCCATCGCTTCCGGACTCGCTTCCTCACGGAGTTGCGCAAAGGTATAATAGTAAGGCTTGTCCGTTCTCGGTTTGATCCGGTCCTGATCCTTCCACGGGCCGCCGAAATGTTCGAGGCCCGGCCCATCGTATTCGGCGAAAATCGCGCGCTCCGCATTTTTTCCGAGCCGCAGTTTCGGAGTCTGAAAGAGCAACCGGACGCGATGGTAATCGCGTGAGGCGGTGCCGGATTTGTCGCTGCCCGGCACTCCCATGATGTGGCGCCAGGGATAGAACCGCACCATCCAGGGCCGGAACAGGGTGGGCGGAGTGGAGGCGGTGATTTTCGGCAACGGCTCCGAGAGATTGATCGCCCAATCCCCTTTTAATTCCTCCGTCTCCCGCAGGATGAGGGCTTGGAGACTGGAATCTTCGCCTAGCTCCCGATGAATCCGGAGATCGGCAGTGAAACGATCCGCTCCTTCCGGCACTTTCAACCGCAGCATGACTGGCGCCTGGACGGAAATGGAGGCGGCCAGATCGGGATCGTCTTCTTCCGGTCCAGTCCAGGCTTTTTCATCACGTAAATGGTTCCCTTCCGCATCGCGGCCCCATTGGACGGTGCCAAGTTTTTTCCCCGTTGCGGGATCGACGATCTCGGCGGGCGGCAATGTTTGCCACGCGATCGTTTCGCCTTCGCGATGAAAGACTCCGCGATGCCAGAGCACGATATCCGCTTCCCCACCATCCATCGCGTCGGTCACAATAAAATAGAGATGCCGGTTCCCCTCCAGATCGAGATCGAACTCCATCCAGCCCTCTTCTTTCGCATGATTCAACGTCTGCTTCGACCGTTGCGGATTGCCCTCGAAGATCGACGTCTCATAAGGCGGACCTTCATTCAAGGTGAAGTCGGAAGTCGTAGCGCGTTGTCGCACCATCAACTCGTCGGAGCGTTGCCGAACGATCTCATTCCCCCCGTTTTGCGGACCCGGAATCGCGCGCCAACCATCCACGGTCACCGCAAAGATCGGTTCATGGCCGTCCTTTTGCAGAATCTTCCACCAACGCTCGAGGGCTCCGGCGTGTAGCGGCGGATCGAAACTCTCCGCGACGGTCTGGAATGTGGCGTCGGGCATGCCGAACTCGTCCCGGAACCGGTAACGCCAGGCTCCTTCCAGATAGGCCGCATGGTAGTGTTCCAGATCGAGGTTCTCCTCGAGGGCGCTCTGGTGGGAGGCGCCGATCAAGCGGTTCTGCAAATGCGTATGCCAATTCAGCACGTCGAGAATCTGTTGTTTCCGGACCGTGGCCGCATCCTCCGGCGCTTCGACCGGCACGGAACTCCATCGCAACCCCGATCCGGGACCGATCCGCAAATGATTCAGCACCTCGCGGGATAAATCGAGATACCCTTCGATATCCCCAAGGGTGGAGCCCTGCGCGGCGCCCACATTGGTGAACCCCTCACCCGCCCGACTCGGTGCAGCGAGGAAACGTGCCGCATCCAGCTCGACCACGCCGCCGCTCAAGTCGCGGATGACTTTTTCATATTCGTCGCGGGTGAGCCGCGGCATGATGACCCGGCCTGGATCGTCCTGATGGAGGCCCGCGAGATAATCGAGGTCTTTTTCGAGGGCGGCCACCAAAGTCTGCCGCTCGTCCGCGGTGGGTTGCGGGTCCGATTTGACCGGCGGCATCTCGCCGTCGTCGATCATCCAAAGCAGGTCCTGCATCAGATCGGGATCCGCCAGCAGGGCTTCCGGCGTCTCCATCAGGACTTCGAGATTCAGTTCCGCCTCGGCATTCGAGTTGCCATGACATTCATAGCAATATTTGCCCATCATTTCGCCGAATTCAGGTTTCAGCAAACCTCGTTCCTCGGCACTGACACCGGCAACGGCCCCTAGCAGGAAACCGGCCGTGAGGGTTGTGACAAAGGTGTTCATGACCTTAGGCGCTGAGCTCTGGCAGCGGGCCGGTGGAATCGCCAAAGCTCCGATCGTTCACCCCCATCCGGTGCAGGAAGGAAAGATGTAAATTGCAGAGCTTGCGGTTGTCGTCCCCTTCGTAGCGCAGGATGCGGCCCGGGGTGATATCACAATTGCGTCCGCCGCAGATGACCAACGGCAGCCGGCGACCGTCGTGGATATGACCATCCCACATGTTGGAACCGAAGAGCAACATGGTGTTGTCGAGCAGCGTGGTGCCTTGGCCCTCGTCGATCGCCTGCATTTGTTTCAACGCATAGGCGCAACGTTCGACATGGTAGAGGTTCACCTTCTGATAACGCGCTTTGTTGCCGGGATCATTCGCGTGATGACTGATCCCGTGCATCGGAGCGCCGCCGACGCCGTCGAGGAAATCGAACTGCATCTTCGACGTGTCGCGGTTCAAAAGCAGCGTGGCGATTCGCGTTTTATCCATGCGCAAGGCGAGGACCATCAGATCGGTCATCAGCTCCATGTGATTGCGGACATCCTGCGGCAAGTCAGGTCCAGGCCGATCCATGTTTGGCTCGGTCAGGGAAGGATGCCAGCCTTCCAGCGTCCCCTGTTTTCCCGCCATCTCGATCCGTTGTTCCACGGAACGGACGTGCGACATGAATTCGTCCAGTTTTTCCCGGTCACCTGTCGATATCCTGCGACGCAACCGGTTCGATTGATTCAGCACGGCGTCGAGGACGCTTTTATCTTCGCGCAACCGAGCTTTGCCGAACAACCGGTCGAAGACCCGGCGGGGATAAATTTCAGGCGCCACCGGTGTTTTGTCCGAGGACCACGACATGGTGCCCCAGTAAATGGAAGGGGTGCCGCCGCCCCCGCTATATTCGGCGCTTTCACAGCCGAGATTGAGCACGGGCAGGGTGGTGCGGGCACCAATTGTTCGCGCCATATAATAATCGAGCGACTCGGCTCCATCCGGGACTGGACTGGAATTGACCTCGAAGCCGGAGAGGAAATTGGTGAACATCTTCTGATGCCCGGGCGAGGTGCTGTTGAAGACGGTCAGGTTCTCAACGAACAGCAGATCTTCCCGGAACGGCGCAAGCGGTTGCAGGGTCCTCGAGAGTTCCATCGAGGCGCCTTCGCCTTTGGCCCACCAATCCTCGGGGTTGACCCCGTTAGCGAACATCATCATCGCCCAACGGCGAGGCGGTCCGTTGAGCACCTTGGCGGCAGCAGCGGCCTCCTGACCGATGATCGACTCGGCATTGGCGACCGAGGCGAGTGATTCGAGAAAGGGCAGCGAAAGTGTGGCCCCCAGCCCGCGCAAAGCGGCGCGGCGTGAGAGGGCAAAGGGTTGGTTGGAATTCGTCATAAACAGGGAGGTTCGAATTTATAAAGTTTAGGACGTTATACCTACGGGATCAAACCAACGATCGGAGGATGCCTTTCTGTGATCAAACTCACTCAGGCGAACTGGTCGCCAGCGGCAAGGTGAACCGGAAAGTCGAGCCTTTGCCGAGCTCGGTCTCGAAGGTAAGCCGGCCACCCTGCAATGACACCAATTCCCGGCAAAGTTGTAGGCCTAATCCAGTGCCGGATTCTCCTTCCGTTCCGGGCGATGACGACTTTTCTCCGAGATCAAAAAGTCGGCTAGCCTGCTCAGCGTTCATGCCCGGGCCTTCATCCCGCACAGCGACCTCGCCGACCTGATCCCGAGCGGAGGCGGCTATGTAAATCGTGCCCCCTCGTTCGGAATATTTCAGAGCATTGCTGAGCAAATTGCGGAGCACGGTTTCCAGAGCTTGCAAGTCGGCTTCAACCTCCAGGGGGGTCTCCCCCGTTCTCTTGATGGTGATCTCCTTATCGCGAGCGGATTGGGAAAAAATCGCGATACACGCCTCGATCACCACGTCCAATTCGGTCCGGCTGGTATGGATCGTGATTTGTCCCCGCTGCAAACGAGCCCAGGCCAAGAGATTTTCGAGCAGCTTATGCAGATTAGAGGTGGCGAGGTTTAGATCGTGCAAACAGTCGTCCACCTCGCGCTCCGACATTCGGTGCACGTCGGTTTGCAGCATTTTCGTGAGACCGATCACGCCATTGAATGGGCTCCGCAAGTCATGGGCGATGATGGAGAAAAACTTATCTTTCTCATTGTTCAACTGTTGCAGTTCGATCGTTCGTTCCTTGACCAACGTTTCCAGTTCATCTTTCGACCGAGCCAGAGCCTTGCGCGCCTGCGATTCAGCCGTGAGTTTGTCCTCCTGCAAATGCCGGATGCGGTCGGCAAGAGCCAGGGCGAAGACCACGGCTTCCCCCAAAATGCCGACCCAGCCAAAGCGCAAAGTGAAGTCATTCGTCGGCAACCAACCGAGCCCCCGGCTGGCGACGGCGCCGATCGATAAGAACCAGAACCCCCACCCAATCGTGAAAATGCGGGCGCCTTGGTGACCGCGCCACCATAAATAGGCACTCAAGCACGGCAACAGGGAGAGAAGCACACAGCCGCCCACGGCAAGATTGCCGGCGATGATTCCCTGCCCACTGAAAAACAAAATTGGCGGGAGTAGAAAGTAGAAGATCAACCCGACCAAGAGTCCGTCGATGCGAGGCAGATGCTTCCGAGTTTCTAAGAATCGCCGGCTGAACTGCACCACGAGCAAAAGCGCCATCGACACGAAGATCAGCGCCGCAGCTTCACTGGTCTTGCCATGATGCGACCAGAGATATTGGCTGCCCAAACCGCTGATAGCGACGAACGCGGCGAGAACGAACGTCAGATAAAGGAGATACCAGATGTAAATCTGGTCCCGCACCACCAGATAGATAAAGGCATTGTAGAGCCACAACACCAACCCCCCGCCCAGTAGGATTCCAAAGAACAGCCAAACCTCTTCATGCTCGCGGAGGTAAGCTTCCTGGGACAAGATCTCACAGTAAAAATCGAGTCCATCGCCAATGCGGTTTTGCAGCCGGACATAGAGTGTGGTGACGGCGCCCGCTTCCGTGGTGAGCGGCACAGCGAATCCCTCGCCTGGCAAGGGTCGAGCCGCATGGGGACGCTTGTCACCGAGACGATAGAGTTCCAGCAATTGGTCACCGCGTTGTTCATAAAAATCGAGGGTATCCGTGAGCGGCGCCGGAAAGTTAAGCACCCAGGTGAGCGGTTGATCCGCCGGGTTCTCGACCTGCAAACGCAGCCACCAAGCGTGATCCGTCAATCCGACAGAAGTGGGGCGCGTGCCGAGATCGCGAAATTCCGCCTGAACCGAGGGATTGAGAATCTCTTCGGGCGTGATAAGCCCGTCGCGATCCTGCAACACCTGGACCTGGTGCATGGGTGATGTAGCTGGCATCTCCTCCGCCAGCAGGATAGGCGCAGCCGATGCACCCCGCAGGAGGATCCAACCGGTGAAGAATACGACGACCACCCCGTGCCATAAGATTCGCA
>JGI12210J13797_10277396_pt1 | contig 12031 bp, 9 predicted proteins | sample ElkSlonscriptome_3_FD_13797 | JGI IMG/M metagenome (IMG submission 13797) | reverse complement strand
TTGTTTGGCGTTACCTCTCCGCCTTTTTTGCGTGGGAAGATCACAGCCGATCCGGTGGCCTTTTCGCAGTAAGCTTTTCCCAGATCGTACTTGTGCTGCTTTCCTTCGAGCTGCCAATTGCGCAGGCCGTGCCAATAAAAATCCGTTCGATCAATGTCGAGCATCGGCAAGCCACTGGCCTTGGCTTCTTTCCTCCAAACGCTTATTTCCTTGGCTACATCCTTCGGTACCTCGTTTTGGTTGGCCGAAGGTTTTATTTCGCTAAAAAAATCGCGCAACTCCGTGAAGGAAGCCAAAATGGATTCGCCTTTCTCGTTGACCAGAAAAGGTTTGTGCAGGCTCATGCCGCAGTAGTGAATTGCCACCTCTTTTTTGTGTAGATGCATCAGGAGTGGCAAGTTGTGCAAAAGGAAATGACCGAATTCCCCTTTGAAAGGGCCGTAATAACACGCCTTCTCTTTCAGGGCCTTTTTGTAAAAGCGATCCAAGGCAAGTGCGTACTTCTTGTATTCAACGGCCATCCCAACTTTCCCTTTCCAGTTCATGCGATCCTGGATGAGCTCAATGGCGGTGGCATCGTTTCGGCTGATGTATTTCAGCTCCCTTCTGCGAATGCCATATTTTTCTAAAACGGGTATCATTCTTCAAACAAGCCTTTCTTCACGGCGTCGGGTCCAAATCGGGATTTGACGTCTTCCACAATTTTTTTAGGGTCGTAAATATCGTAATTCGAAACTAATTTGCGTAACGCTTCGGTCAGCCCCTTTTTGCTTCCCTCTTCGAAAAGGATTCCATTAGTGGAATTGATAATTTCTCGCGTGCCATCAATATCGGAAGAGATGGCGGGAATGCCGCGTGCCATGGCTTCGATCACCACCACACCGAAGGTCTCAGCGCGCGAAGCCAAGACGAATACATTCGACCGATCGAGGAGGTCTTTTACCTCATCGCGGTTGAGGTAACCGGGCACATCTACTTGAGCGGAGACGCCCAGCTTAGCTGCCAGATCTACCAAAGCCTGCTTCAGTTTTCCATCGCCCGCGATCACCAATCGGTAATTGTCATCGCCACCGAATGCCTCTGCGAAAGCTTGGATAATGAGGTCTTGCCGCTTCCGCGAATCCATAATAGCCACATTGCAAAAAGTGAAAGGCTTGGTGGGTCGCGGCTTAAGATCGAGGACGAAAAAATCATCGGTAATAACGTTGGGCACCAACTCAAAAGGAGCGTCGAAAATCCGCTCCATTTTTTCGACGTAGCCGCTTGTTACGGCAAAACGTCGATCCACGTTCTTGACGAATTTCTTTCTGTTCTCATCCGACTCAAATGGATTGGCACAGGGAAAAACGCCCTCCTCTATGTTCGGGGAATTCTCCATATACCAAGTGGGAAGATCGAAGGTCTCAGAGAGGTGTTTTGAGATATAGGTATAATCGAAAATCCCATGGTGAAAAATCACATCGGGCTTGCCGTGCAAAGCCATGTAAGTTTTGAAATTCCGCACCGAAGATTTCAGAATGTTCGCTTTTCGCTCGGCTATCGGATCTCTTGAATAGCGGAGCGGTCGCTTGTGGACTGCGAGGTTATCAATAAAGGTAATATCCTCTCTTCGGCGAAAATTCAAAAGTCTCGACTTTTCAAAACCCGCTTTCATGTAATTGCCGAACGTCGTTTCGCCATTGAGCATGATGGCGCACTTGCATCCACGGGATTGAAGGGCCAGAAGATGAAGCTCCACGAAAGTTCCCTCGGAGGTGGTCGGCGAAGGATACCAAGAACTGATGAACAGGACGTGCGGCTTACCCTTCATAATCGGACATGGTGACTTTGCAATAGGTTTTACTCGGATAAAAGATGAGATCACCGAGATGTGATCGGTAAAACTTTTCTAAGCGTCTTTGTGCTTTTGGCAACCTGTTCCATTTCATGTTGTGCTTGAAGCGAATATACTTGACACCGAGCTTATAGCTGTTTTCATCGACCAGGTTTCGATCTTTGGCTGCCCGCCAATATTCGAGTCCACGAGTGCGCGCTTCCTTCCCCATTTCGCCGATGTGCCAGCGCATCATTTGAGCCAGGTCAAGCAGATATCGAGCGATCAGAAGCTTTTCATTCTCACCGAGTTTATTTGCGTGCTGAAGCAAGTCAGCGTGCCTCAAGACCATTTCGAATCGAAATTGAAAATGCTCTACGGTTTGGGATTGAAGTCGCGGAATGCTGTGGACCTCTTGTCGGTAATAAACATCCGGCTCGACGTGGTAGTAGCGGTAAGGCAATTCGGCAATTAAAGCCCTGATGTGCAGGTCAACATCCTGTTGGCTGTGCAAACCATCATCAAATCCACCCAGATTTTCGAGAACGGTTTTTCTCCACAAGGGACCTGAAATCTGCCAAAGGATATCCCGTTTGAGGAATCGATGCAGGGGGTCTTCGTCGGTTGGTATATTGCAGATGATATCGCTATCGCCTAGCACTTTGTGAAAAAGCCCCATTGGAAAAACGGTGTAATCCAAGTCGGGATTTAGCTCCATGGCTTTGACCCTTCTCTCAAGGCAGTCGGGAGTGAGCAAGTCATCGCTATCGAGAAACATCACGTATTCCCCTTTGGCGGAAGCCAGACCCTGATTGCGGCAAGAAGATGCCCCTTTCTTGCCCTGATTTTGCTGATAGATCAACCGCTCGTCAATCACAGATAGGTTTTTAGCTAACTCGTCGCTGCCATCGGTGGAGAAATCGTCGATGAAGAGCAGTTCCCAATCGAGCAAGGTTTGCCCCATGACGGATCGAATGCATTCTTCCACGAATTGACCTTTATTGAAATTTGGGGTGACTATTGAAACAATGGGTGTATTCATCGGTGGGCGCAAAAATATTCAATCTGCAGCACTTGACCGATAGTAATCGTAATGCTTCTTGACCGGCAGGCCGATAACGGTTTTTAAAAAATAACGAACCTTGGGTATTTTCAAGAAGTCAGACTTGGTCTTCATGACAAAAAGGGCGGCTTTAAAATCGGCGCGCTTTCGTCTCAGCGGCGATTTTTTGGAGAGAATTTTATTTTCCTCGTAGTGGTATTTGAGGTAGAGGTCGAGCAGAATGCGCTGAACGGATTCGGGCTGCCGGGTAGATTTTGCCCAAGCCATGAGCATGGCCGCCATCAGCACTTTATCGGTGGCAGCACGGTGACTTATGGAAGTGGTGTTTCGGCCATCCACCGTCCTCATGGCGACAGCTCTCTTCAAGTGTCCGCCATAAATTTTATGGGTGAGTACCAATCTGGCGAGCCATTCGGTGTCCTCTCCTATTTCGAGCCGTTCAGAGAAACCGCCTGTTTCACGCACGACATGTGCCTTTACGGTAAGCCCACAAACGGAGAAATGGCCGTTTTTGCCGAAAGGCTCCATTTCTTGAAAAACCTCAACGGGTTTTACGTGAGCTCGGAGCATGGTCACGTGATCGCTCCCCTCTTGACCCAGTGCCTCAAAAACACCATCGGCATCGGGGTTTTTAGAAAAAATTTCTTGAGTATGTTTAAACCGATCGGGCAACATATAATCGTCAGCATCCAAGAAGGCCAGATAAGGCTGAGTGGCATACTTGATCCCGAGATTGCGAGTGGCACCTACGCCAAGTCGGCCTCCATCGGGGTGAAGTAGGCACTTCACACGGTCATCATTCCCGAAAGAATGTTGAATCAAACTTGCTCCTTCATCATCTGATCCATCGTCGATTACCCAGACTTCAGTCGTTTCGGGTTGACTCAATGCACTCTCGACAGCCCTCTTCACAAAGCGCGCTTGATTGTACAAGGGGATGATTACCGAAACTTTCAAGATATTTGGGACTTTAATTCAGACAAATATAGGATGGCTGAGAAACCGAAAGAAAAGGTTTTTTGCATTGGAATGAACAAAACGGGAACCACTTCATTGGAGAAGTTTATGGAGATCCATGGGTACTCCTGCAGTGATCAGGCCAAGGGGGAACTGCTTTTGGGCGATTTTACATCGGGAAATTTTCAAGCCATAATCGATTTTTGTCAAACGGCTGATTTTTTTCAAGACCTGCCTTTTAGCGCTCCGAATTGCTACAAAGTGTTGCTGGCCAATTATCCGGATGCCAAGTATGTTTTAACGATTCGGGAAAGTGCTGAAACCTGGTATGACTCACTGGTTCGTTTTCACGAAAGTGTTTTCGGGAAACCGCTGACTGCTGAGTTGCTGAAACGTGCGAAATACCGCTATGAAGGCTTTGCGTGGGAGGCAAATCAAGCGCTCTATGGAAGTCCTGAAGAAGATCCATACCTGAAGAAAATTTTGATCGAAACGTATAAAAACCATCATAAAAATGTAGTGAATGCCTTTGGAAATAAAGATAACCTACTCGTGCTGAATGTGGGAGAAGAGAAAGCCGCATCGAAGCTTTCAAAGTTTTTAGAAATTGAGCCCTTGATCGATCGTATGCCCTGGCTAAATAAAACGGTGAAAGCATGAGAATACCGGTGACTAAACCATTTTTGCCCTCGAAAGAGCGCTACAAAGAAATGGTGGACTTGATTTGGGATAGGCATTGGCTGACCAACAACGGTCCGTTTCTGAGGCAATTCGAAAAAGAAGTAGAACAGTTTCTGGGCACCAAAAATACTTCGGTGGTCTTGAGTGGCACTACTGCGCTTCAATTGGCATTAAAAACTCTCGAGCCCGGCGGTGAGATCATCACGAGCCCGTTTTCTTATGTAGCCACTACTTCCACGATCGTCTGGGACAACTTCACTCCGGTATTTGCCGACATTGAATCAGATTCATTGTGCATTGATCCGGCAGAAGTCGAAAAAAGAATTACGCCTAAGACCAAGGCCATTATGGCAACACATGTATATGGAAATCCATGTGACGTCAATGAGTTAGAGCGCATTTCTTTGAAACACGGAATCCCCCTGTACTTCGATGGAGCCCACGCATTTGGCTCCAACTATCGGGGAAAGTCAGTGCTGGAATACGGGGACATATCGATTGTAAGCTTTCACGCCACAAAACTTTTTCACACGGTTAATGGCGGTGCAGTCATATCCAAATCATCCGAAGGAAAAGAAAAAATTGATCGATTTCGGAACTTCGGCCATGTCGGCGTAAATGAATTTGACGGAGTGGGCATCAACGGGAAGATGTGTGAATTTCACTCGGCGATGGGCCTTCTCAATCTGGAGGCGGCGGCAGAGTTGATTGAAAGAAGGAGGGAGCAGTGGAATTTTTATAGGAATGGAATACAAGGAAGCGAGCTGAAAACAATTTTACTTCGAGACGAAGAAGGGTACAACGGGGCTTACTTTCCCGTGATTTTTCCCGATGCATCAAAATTGCAAAAAGCCATAGATTTAGCCACGGCAAAAGGCATTGAATTGAGACGGTATTTTAACCCTTCTTTAAACAGGTTGGAATATGTAGACTACCAGTCATGTCCCAATAGCGAAGATATTTCCGAACGCATTTGCTGCCTGCCTCAGTACCACGATTTGAATGAAAAAGAACAAATTGAAGTGTTGGAACTAATCCTGTCCATATGACCATGCCCCTCGTTTCAGTTATTGTTTTAACCTACAACCACGAGGTTTTTATTAAAGCTTGCCTCGAAGAAATTCTGAAACAGGACTATGAAAACTTTGAATTGATCGTTTGCGATGACTTTTCTGAGGATAAAACCTGGCAGACGATACAATCAATAGAAGACGAAGAGGACAGAATCAGATCTTTCAGAAACGAGGAAAATCTCGGCCCTTCGAAAAATTTCTTTTGCGCGCTCAAGCAATGCAAGGGAGACTTCGTCGCTCTTTGCGAAGGAGATGACCTTTGGACGGATTCCAACAAGCTCACTTTGCAGATGAAGGAAATGAATGCCAACCCAAGTGCTTCATTGGTTTATGCAGATTATTCCAAAATTGACGATTCCGGACGGGAAATAGAGAAGCAGGTGCTGGAAGAACAGCCAGGGCAATTTGACTTGAGAGACATGTTATCAAATCATGGCCCTTCTACTAATTCAGTTCTTATTCGGAAAAATGCCTTACCTAAAAAATTCCCGAGCTCATTTTACGAAGTCCTTAATCCCGATGTCTTCATCATAGGGTTTGGGCTCCGATCAGGGAGAACACTCTACATCAACAAGGTGCTATCGGCACATCGCGAGCACGATACGGGCATATGGACTTCGCTTGATCGGTTTGAACGCGGGCTTATTCGCTATTCGACTTTAGTGAAATTTTATCAAGCCATCGGCCATCGAAAATTGGAAAAAGAGGCTTTGGAGCTTTTTGAACGCCAAGTCATATTGGCGAGAGAGAAGGATCGAGAGGTATTTCAGCATTTTTTTGATGAGCTCCCGACAAGTCGAAGGTGGGCGCTTGGATTGAAGTGGGCGTATGCGAATATTAAGGGTTGAGTCCAAGAGCTATTGGAATGTAAGGAAGCTCTTTCAGTCATACCTTTATCTGATTATACGTCAATTCTCGATCAACTTCAATTCTTTGACCCCATTTTTTGGTCGATGAAAAAGTAGGAAAAAACTTGGAGTAGCAAAGGTGCTTTTTTTGCTCCATTCGCTTAGCCAGGTTCGATTTCATTGGCAAAAAAACAAAGTCGTCAATCAGAGTTTACAACAAGACAAGGTATACCGGTGACTGCGTAACCATGCTCTATTCAATCTCTTGTGCGCTGCTGTCGCTTTTATCACTGAGCCTATCCCTATCATCCCTGCGTCTACGAATCTCTTAAAAAGAGTCTTAACGGGTGATTGTGAATGTCCCCTTCCGATTGTGATTTTGGCTGTTTCCTGCCTCTCAAAGTGATGGAGGTAGACGCGTGATGCACGTTAAAAAACAAAGGCCGCCAAAAAAATGACGCCTCCCCTAAAATCAGCGCTTTCGAGAATTCAGCTTTTTTTCCAGATCGAGCATCCCCGTTTTTCGAGGCTTTATGGTTCGGCAAGGGGTACCTCCGGCAATAACACCTGAAGGAACATCGCGATTGACTAAAGCTAAGGCCGAGATGGCCGAACCTTCTCCGATGGTAACACCGGGAAGTATGACGGTCCCTGCTCCCACGATGACGTGCTTTCCCAACTCAACCCGTTTTGAACTTACATTGCTGTATTTTTCAGGAACGGTGGGGTTGGTCATAAACTCACCTGAATAATCGTCGCTGCTGGAGTAGATGGAAACACGCCCCGATAATCCCGAATAATCTTTGATCGCAATAGCCGCTCTACCGACGAGGGAGCAGTGAATGGCAATATGCACGAAACTGCCTATTTCAAAAGGCTCTTTCGAAGGGCTGATTACGGCATAGTCATCAATGCGAACATCGTTTCCAAGAGAAATCAAATGGGGATTATAAATGGAGCATTTGCTAGAAATCAGTACGTTTTTGCCAAAATTGGCAAAACCCATTTCCTTCAGCTCCGGTTCAGATAAAAAGGCCATCAATCATTCTGTTTGCCTTCACCATAACCTCGACCGTAGCCATATCCGTACCCATATCCGTAGCCATATCGATAGGCATAACGGCTGTAGTAGTAACTCCAGCGCTTTGCCTTAACATTGTTCAAAATCAAAGCGGTATGATTGAGTTTATTGGCCTCTACAATTTCTTCTAAATGACGTACTCCTCCGCGAGTCGCTTTCTCTGTGTTCATTACAAACATTCCGACATCCACATGGCGCATCAATACCATTGAATCGGAAATCAACATCACTGGCGGCGTATCAACGATAATGTAATCGTAGTCTTTTTTCAATTCATTCAGAAGTTCCTCAACTTTTGGGCTAAGAACCAACTCGGAAGCATTTGGCGGAATCGGCCCCGCCGTGACGACATCGAGGTTTTCCAGTTTCGTAGGTTGAATTATTTCTTCTTTGCTGTGCTTCGAAACAATGTAAGTAGAGAGTCCTTTTTCATTCACCAGTCCAAAAGAACGATGCACTTTAGGCTTGTGCATATCAAAGTCGAGAAGCAGAACTCTTTTGTGAGCGCTGGCAATGATGGCGGCGATATTGACGGAGCAGAAAGTCTTCCCCTCACCCGGGTGAAGGCTGGTAATCAGCATAAGCTTGCTCCCGGGCTTTTCACTGAAATACTGAAGGTTGGTACGAATACTTCTGAAGGCTTCCGCTACATTTGAGCGGGTATTCGTAGAAACAACGAGTCTCTGAACCTCTCCCACATCAGTACCTGGAACTCCACCTAAAATCGGAAGACTTGAGATTTGCTTCAGCTCCCGTGTATTCTGAATTCGGTCGAAGAAAATCATCCGAATGAAGGCGATAATCAATGCCACAAAAAATCCAATGGCAAGACCATAATAGACAATCCTGTCTTTCTCCGGGCCGATGACCCCAATACCACGACCTACCTCAATGATACTTACTTCAGGAACGATGGCTGCCCGAGCAATGACAGTGTTCGCTTTTTTCTCTAACAGATAAACGAACATTTTTTCATTTACGTCCAAGTTTCTCTCGATGTTGAGAAGCTCTCGTTGCGACTCGGGTAATCTCCTGAGTAATTTCTCGTAATAGTCTATTTCCTTTTCTACATCCTTCATCTGATCTGCCATAGCAGAGCGTAGATTATTGATGTAAACCAAAATATTCGATCTCAGACTTTGCATTGTTTGAGCGGCGCGATCTGCTCCGGGGCTGCCTGCCTTGATGTCGTAGGCCGCCTGCGATTTCTGCACCTCCAAATTGTAAAGCTCACGCAATGAACCTTGCAGAAATTCATCATCTATAATGTAGAGCGCGGGTGGAAGTATTTTACTGTTCTCTTTGCTACTGATCAGGTAATTTTCCAGTGATTCGAGAGACTCCAGCTTCATGTTGATTTGCCTCTTATCCGACTCAAAGCCCAAGAGTTTATTAAAAAACTGGGTCTGCTCTCGGGAGAGATCGAGTATATCCTGTTGCTCCTTGTAGGTCTCAAGATTTGTCTCGATGGAGTCCAAAATCCCCGTAATACCGGTCAATTGAAGATCGATGTAATCCAAGGTATTCTTATTCAGATCAATTTGAGACTGAATGGTGTAATCAATGTAGGTAGCCGCTAGAGAATCGAGAAATTCTCGAGCTTTTGACTCCAACTCGTCTCGCATCGAGAGAATTAAAATGCTCGTGTTTTCTTCATTTCCTATGCCTAGGTTTTTCTTGTACTTGCTGATCAAGTAGCTTTTGCTATTCACGACAAAGCGATAGTCATTGCTTTTTAGTTGCTCAAAAGTTTCATCGCTTAAAAGACTGTTTCGGTCAAGTCGAAGCAGGTATTCTGACTCGATGATATCTTCATTGAACTTGTGTGGACGTTCAATCTGCTTGCCATCCTTCTCAAAAATCAGAACGAAATCCTCCTTACTTTGAATCCTTACGTCGAAGGGTACCCCAAACAATTCGCCGTCAGATTCAACTAATTTAATATTCACATCGAAGGCATCAATATTGGGAATCTCGGTTGTTTTCACTCGCCCTACGATGTAGTAAGAAACTTGAAAATCAAGTTTATCCAATGTCTTCGAAATCAAATCATAGGACTGTAGAATCCTGATCTGATTGGTAATTTGGTTGACTCCGGAACCATACCCTGTCAGGTTTCTGTAAATCTGACTTTGGTATTCATATCCGGTTCCCGATCCCAGTAAAATATGGGTCTTAGCTCCATATTCATCCGGCAGCCGGTGGGCGTAGATATAGGCCCCTATTCCTACCAATAGCGGCATAACGAGAATAATCAAGATGTTCTTTGACAGAAACTTAATGACTACCAGCAGGTCGTCAGTATCAATGATGTTGGTCTTCTTGTCGGCCATGCACCTATTTCGAGATAAGTCACAAAGGTAAAATTTAGCCGATTGCAGAAAACTACTCTTTCGCGGCAAAACAATTTATATTCGCCGTGATGCTTTTCAATAGCTTCCAATTTTTGGTATTTCTGGTCATCGCATTCAGCGTCTATTGGCTATTCTTCCATCAAAGACGAGACTTGAGGAATGTCTTTTTGCTGGCGGCCAGCTATATTTTCTACGGATGGTGGGACTACCGCTTCTTGGGATTAATCGCTTTCAGCACACTGGTAGATTTTGTTGTCGGGCGGGCTATCTTCAATTCTGAAAAACCCTCCAAAAGAAAAATCCTTTTATCGGCCAGCCTGTTGGTAAACCTGGGACTGTTGGCCTATTTCAAATACGCGAATTTTTTTATTGAGAGTTTTGCAGACTTCAGTCGAGGGGTGCTAGGTCTAGAGCCAAATATGTCGAGTCTAGCGATTATCCTGCCGGTTGGGATCAGCTTCTATACTTTTCAAACCTTGAGCTATACAATTGACATTTATCGAAAGCGACTCGATCCGACCAACAATCTCGTTGAGTTCGCTGCTTTCGTTTCTTTCTTCCCGCAATTGGTTGCAGGGCCGATTGAGCGCGCTTCTAATCTGCTGCCCCAATTCAAAGAAAAAAAGAGTTTTCGCTACGAAGACGGTAGCGAAGGAATGCGCCTTATCGTCTGGGGGCTTTTCAAAAAAACCGTCATTGCCGACAACTGCGCACCTTACGTCAATGAAATTTTTTCGAGCTACCAAGACCAGCCGGCAGCGGTTTTATTCATGGGTGCAGTTCTTTTTGCATTTCAGATCTACGGCGATTTCTCGGGTTATTCCGATATCGCGATCGGTACGGCGAGGCTTTTTGGCTTCCGCCTGATGACGAATTTCAACTATCCCTATTTCTCGCGTGATGTCGCAGAGTTTTGGCGGCGTTGGCACATTTCCTTGAGCACTTGGTTTCGCGATTACCTCTACATCCCCCTTGGCGGAAGCCGAAAGAGCATGAACAGAACCTTGATGAATGTCTTCATCATTTTTGTCGTAAGTGGGTTTTGGCATGGAGCCAATTGGACGTTTATCGTTTGGGGCGGACTACACGCAATTTTCATTATGCCTGTCGTGGCCTTTGGTCTTAACCGAAAACATCTGGCAGAAAAGCGTTCCATAATTCCCAAAATCGCCGAACTCGCTCAAATGGTACTCACCTTTTTCTTGGTTTGCCTCGCTTGGGTTTTCTTCAGGGCACCATCCGTCGGAATGGCGTCGGACTATCTACTTGGAATGATTCAGCGGCCGCAACTCCCCGTCAATTTCTACTTTTTTCCACCTTGGCTGCTGGCATTAATTGGATTTATGTTGATCTCAGAGTGGGTTGGGAAAAACCATAGCCCCGAAATCTGGATGGGCAAAATTCCAAAATGGGGCAGGTATGGATTCTATTTGCTGTTGTTTGGCTTCTGGTTTCTCTTCGCTTCGTCCGAAAAACAAGAATTTATCTACTTTCAATTTTGAGGCGATTTTTGATCCATATCGGTATTTGGGGTGGGCTGCTGGCCGTAACTTTCGCAACGGTGATAACCTACCACGCGGGTCCGCGTACCGACTATTTTTACAATCGATTCACCAAACCAAAAGCCGATAACCTCATCTTGGGTTCTTCGCGGGCAGCTCAGGGCATCAATCCCGCAGAAATAGCTCAGGAAAGTTCTGTTGAGTTTTTCAACTACTCTTTTACCAATTACAATTCACCTTACGGAAAATGCTATCTCGAAGCTGCGAAAAAGAAGTTTACCGAGGCGAGCGGCGCCATCACTATATTGGAAGTAAACCCCTTCACCCTAAGCAACTACCGAAAAAACATGGAGGGCGTTAATGAGGTTTTTGAAGAGTGTGAAACAGCCCCTTCCAATATGTGGACTGTAAATGCTGACCCCAATTTCGAATACATCATCCGAAATTATTCCGAGGATTTGCGCACGCTTACAGGTATTAAGGCCCGCCCTTATGCCATCTACCTGCACAATGACGGTTGGCTGGAAATTGAAATTCCATATGACACGGCTTATTTTGGAAAAAACACCGAAGAAAAGGTCAGGAACTACAACGAGTTGGTTCAAAAAATAAAGCCTTCCGCCGCGAGATGGAAGGCTTTGGAAGAAATGGTATTCTAT